>Ga0265334_10000012_pt1 | contig 174358 bp, 171 predicted proteins | sample 42023metaG_FD_192442 | JGI IMG/M metagenome (GOLD analysis project Ga0265334, IMG submission 192442) | Rhizosphere microbial communities from Carex aquatilis grown in University of Washington, Seatle, WA, United States - 4-20-23 metaG | ecosystem: Host-associated > Plants > Roots >...
TCCCGACGCTCAGAATCGCTGAGCTCGATCCGGTGACGAGGCAGGCGCGCCATCCCCCACAGATTCAACACGCGCACCCAGACCCCTCCACAGAATTCCGACCGATACTTCCGGCCGCGTCTACTAGTGCCCGCGGCGCCATTTCAGGCGAGCCCGTGCGCATGGTGGCCCTTGGACAGAACATCGCGGGTGAGCGCACGCGCCCCGTTCGCGAGGGTGCCCGATCGCCACTTCCCGAGAGTCCGTCTAGCGGCGGAGACTGACGGCACGCGGCATCACTCGGAGGTGGTCGCCCTCCGAGCGATTGTCTCGTCCTCAGGATCCATCGTCCAGCGATTCGAGCAGCCGCACGTCCTCAAGGTCTTGTTCTCGCCCGGACGCACGCTTCATCCTGAGCAGGTCGTCCCGGTGCGCGATCGGGACCTTCACGTCGCCGAGCGGAACGTCGTGAGCGCGAGCGCGCATGTCGGCGAACGAGCCGAGGTGTGCCGGGAGCGTGAGCACGTCCAGCCGTCCGTAGCTCGTGACGAGGTGCCATTGGTCGCCTGAGGCGAGCATGGCCGCGCTGGGCGTCGAACGCGAGTGCTGACCCTCTGGGCCGAGGATGCGTGCATCAACGTCGGACAGCGCTGCAGCCAGCCGGTCCAAGTTGTCCTTCGATGCCGCAATCGCCACGTCGAGATCGCGCGTGAGGCGCTGCGCGCCATGCGCCTGGATGGCGACCCCTCCCACCGTCACGTACTCGACGCCGTGTCGCGCGAGCGCCTGGAACAGCTCGCGCGGATGGAACGTGTCGCCGTCGCTCACTGATCCGCCGTGGTGCCGCGCTTGACGGCCGCGAGGCCGGCGCGCAGCTCGGACGCGACGGTGTTCCAGTTCAACGCCAGCTCCAGCCGCTCCGACATCGGCCGCCGCCGTGCGTCGATGACCGCCTCCGGCACGGCGAGCGGGTCACGGACCGCAACCGGATCGGTCGCCTCGCCGGGGCGCGGTTGTTCTGCCGACGATCCCACGTGGAGAGCGTACCGGGCACTGACGACCGCACGGCGGCGGCCAGGCGCCCGATCCCGCGCGCCCGCTGGCTATCCTCGCTCGCGTGGACACGACGGCTTTCACGCTTCGTCGCTGGCTCGACCGCTTCAAGACAGAGGAACGCGTGGCTGCGCAACAGCGCGCCGAGGGACGAACACCGGACGCGACGCTCGACGAGGTCGGCACGCCGATCGACAACGTCGGGTTCGACGGTGGACCGTTGCGATCCAAGGGTGGAACCGGCTATGGCAGCGGCGACCCCTCAAGCCCAGGATGGGCCGGATGGGGCGCGTGAACATCACGATCGGCCCGGTCACGTTCGACCACGCCGACTACGACGCCGAGCACGACGTGCTCTACCTGCACGTCGGCGAGCCCCAGCCCGGCGAGGGCGAGGAGACCCCCGAGGGCCACGTCATCCGCTACGTCCCCGGCACCAGCCGCATCGCCGGACTCACCATGCTCGGCCCACGCCGCATCCTCGAACGCGACGGCCACCTCGTCGTCACGATCCCCGAGGTGATCGAGACCACTGCCGCAGACCTCGCTCCCGCGCTCGCTGCCGGCTGACGGCGCGGCGTACTCGGCCGGTCACCCGCACGCATCGGGCTATGCGCCAGCCCGACAACTGCGACGCGGGTTCTCCCGTGTCCAGCGAACCGCCACGGCGTACGCCTCCTCCGGGACCTGCGGATAGTCCTCGCGCATGATCTCGCGCGACTCGCCTTGCGCGATCAGCCCGGCGACCGTCCGGATCGGAACGCGGGTACCGCGTACCACCGGCTCGCCGCCCATGATCGCCGGGTTGCGCTCGACGTAGCGCTCGCACAAGCGCGCGTAATCGCCGGGGTCCTCGGTCATCGCCGCAGCATCGCGACCCGAGCCTGAGACCGCTACCCCGCCTGTGTGGGATTGATGACGGTGCTGCGACCGGCCGTCAGACACAAATCAGACACACCCCAGCGCGGCGAGCCATTCCCGGATGCGCCACATCCGCCCGGCGACGAGGAGCGGGCGGGCGGGCGGGAACAAGCGGAACGCGAGATCGCCCGCCCCACCGGCGATCCCAGCCCCCTAGAACGAGAAAAGCCCCGGCATTCCGGGGCTTCCAGGCGATGGGCGATACTGGGCTCGAACCAGTGACCTCCGCCTTGTCGAGGCGGCGCTCTCCCAGCTGAGCTAATCGCCCTGGGAGAGGCAAGCCTACCAACGCTCGGGCGGCGGTGGCAGCGTGGCGGTGGCGGGCGGTGGGAGCGTGCGGTCGACTAGGCTATGGAGCCTCTGGGCGACGTGGCGGAGTGGCTACGCAGCGGCCTGCAAAGCCGTGTACACCGGTTCGATTCCGGTCGTCGCCTTCGCCCGGCGTCAGGTGCGCGCGGTGGGGAGTGCCTCGCGCAGCACCGTCAGCAGCGTCGCGAGCAGCACGGCCGCGAGCGCGGCGATGCAGGCGCACGACGCGACGAACGCGGCGTTCAACTTCGTCAGCTCGATCGCGCCCGCGCGGTGTCCGGCGACGATCGCGACCGTCGCGACCCAGCCGACCGCGAGCGCGCCGAGCGCCACGAGGACGTAGCCCTTCAGGTCCGCCGCGCGCGCCCAGGACGACCGCGTCGCGCCGCCGCGCTCCTCCACTTCGACCAGGTCGCGGCCGAACGCGTCGCGGTCGAGCAGCGTGACCACGAGCACCACTGCCGACGCCCAGCCGGTCACGACGAGCAGCGCGCCCGCGACGTCGCTCGGGCGGTGCCAGCCGGCGGCGATCGTCGCGACGCCGATCGCCGTGCCGTAGAGGAACGCGCCCGCCGCGACGAGCCGTCGCCAGCGTGGCGGCGCCGCCAGCGCCGCCGCGATCCCGACCGCGAACGCCGTCGTCGTGTGGCCGCTCGGGAAGGTGTTCTGCGGGATCGGGGACGACACCAGGTACGGCCGTGGCAGCACAAGGTGCTTGAGCACCTCCGTCGTCGCGACCGCGCCGAGGATCACCGCGAACGCGACGACGGCGAGCGCCACGCGCCGGCGCACCAGCGCCTGCGCCGCGAGCAGCGCGAGGACGAGCGCGACCGACCCGGCGCTGATCGTCGTCAGCAGGTCGCTCGCCGCCTGCCGGCCGCGCGGCGAGGCGAGGCGCCCGACCAGGGCCGCGTCGTCGACGCGCTGCCCGGCGTGCGTGCGCACGAACACGAGGTAGAGCACCACCAGCCCCGCCGCGCAGGCGAACGTCAGCGCGGCGAGCGGCAGTGGGCGGAGCGGGCGCGCGGGCACAGCGCCCGACGGTAGCAACGCGGGCTCGCCGCCCCGGGCGAGGTCAGCTCTTCCCTCAGGCGGCCTCCGCCGGCACGGCCGCCGTGACGATCCACGTCGAGGCCGGCGCGCGCAACCCGTCGCGGCCGTCGAACTCGGCCAGTCCCTCGAGCAGGGCCTTGTGGACCTCCCCGTGCAGGTGTGCCGCGCGATCGCCGGCGAGCCGCAGGATCTCCCCTGCCGGCCCGAGGCTCATCGCCAGCTCGATCGCCTCCTCGACGTCGTCGCCGACGAGGATCGGCATGTCGCAGCGCCGCAGCGACACGTCGGCGAAGCCGGCCCGCTGGAGGATGTCGCTCGTCGTGTCCGCGTCCGCCATCGAGAACGGGCCGGGCCCGCACGTCGGCTCGTCATGCTCCTCGGGGCGCGGCACGATCTGCTCGACGATCGTCTGCGCGCGGTAGAGCCAGTCGTTGTCGATCCGCCGCCGCCACACCACCATCACGAGCCGACCGCCCGGAACGAGCGCCTCGCGCACGTTGCGCAGCGCCGCCACCGGGTTGGCGAAGAACATCGTCCCGAAGCGCGAGAAGGCGTAGTCGAAGCGCTCGGCGAACGGCGTCACCTCGACGTCGGAGACGGCGAAGCGCACGTTCGCGACACCCGCCTCCGCCGCCTCGCGCGTCGCCGTCTCGATGAAGCGCGCGGCCGCGTCGACGCCGACCGCCTCCCCCTCCGGCCCGACCAGCGCCGCGATCTCCTGCGTCGTGTCGCCGAAGCCGCAGCCGATGTCGAGCACGCGCTCCCCCGGCCGCGGCGGCGCGAAGCGCAGCGCTGCGGTGCCGTGCGTGCCGAGCCCCGTCGTGACGATGTGCCGGAAGCGCACGAAGCGGTCGTACAGCGGCCCGTCCCACGCCTGGATCGCCTCCGCGTTCGCGCCGGCTCCCCATCTCGTCTGCGCCGCGGTCATCGCCTCGTCTCCTTGGTCGCTGAGCTGAGGCGAGCATACGGCTCCTTCACGCCATCTTCATGGCGCCCACGCGGATCTTGACGTTTCCTTGATGCCCGCGCCCCGATCCTCGGAGCAAAGATGGCCAGAGTCGAGTCGCATGGGTTGCGCCGGACCGTCGGGGTGCCCGGCATGTTCGCGACCGCCTACGGGAACCTCGGCTCGTCGATCTACTACTCGCTCGGGCTGGTCGCGGCGTATGCGCTCGGGCTGACGCCGGTCGTCTTCATGTTCGCCGGCGGCCTCTTCGCGCTGACGGCGAAGACGTACGCGGAGGCGGCGTCGATGTTCCCCGAGGCGGGCGGCTCGTCGTCGTTCGCGCGCCATGCGATCAACGAGGTCGCGTCGTTCGTCGCCGGCTGGGCGCTGTCGCTCGACTACATCATCACGATCGCGATCTCGGCCTTCTTCGTGCCGCACTACCTGAGCGCGTTCTGGGCGCCGCTGGGCCACAACCCGGGCGACATCTTCGGCGGCATGGTCGTGATCGTCCTGCTGGTCGCGGTCAACGTGCGCGGCCTCGGCGCGTCGGCGAAGCTCAACGTCGGCCTCGCGGTCGCCGACCTCGTGACGCAGGTGCTGCTGGTCGCGATCGGCGCGGTGCTGGCGCTCAACCCGAAGCTGCTGGTCCAGCAGGTCCACCTTGGCGTCGCGCCGACCGCCAGCCAGCTGCTGTTCGCCGTCTCGATCTCGATGCTCGCCTACACCGGCATCGAGACGGTCTCGAACATGGCCGAGGAGTCGCGCGACCCGGGCAGAGACGTGCCGCGCACGGTCAACCTGCTGCTGATCGCGGTGCTCGGCATCTATGCCGGCATGACGACGATCGGCATCTCCGCGCTGCCGGTCGTGCAGCACGGCCACACCTACTCGACGCAGCTCGGCACGACCTACCAGAGCGATCCGGTGCTGGGGATCATCGCCGCCTTCCACCTGTCGGCCGGCGTCACGAAGGTGCTCTCCTACTACGTCGCGATCCTCGCTGCGACGATCCTGATCATCGCGACGAACGCCGGCATGATCGGCATCTCGCGGCTGTCGTGGTCGCTGGCCGAGCACCGCCAGCTGCCGAAGGTCTTCGCGCGGCTGCACAAGCGCTACCGCACGCCGTGGTTCACGATCGTCTTCTTCTCGGCGATCGCGTGCCTGCTGCTGCTGCAGGGCTCCAACAGCTTCCTCGGCAACGTCTACAGCTTCGGCGCGATGATGTCGTTCACGATCGCGCACGCGTCGGTGGTGATCCTGCGCGTGCGCCAGCCGGACGTGGAGCGCCCCTACAAGCTCGGCGGCAACGTGCGCATCCGCGGCTACGAGATCCCGGTCGGCGCCGTGATCGGCGGACTCGGCACGTTCGCCACGTGGGTCTCGCTGATCGTGCTGCACGGCGACGCGCGCTACATCGGCGCGGGCTGGCTGACGGTCGGCGTCGTCGGCTACTTCCTCTACCGCCGCCACATCGGCTGCGACCCGTGGGAGACGCACCGCCTCCCCCACCGCCTCCCGCCCGCCTGGTTCAAGGAGCTGGAGTACGGCTCGGCGCTCGTGCCGCTGTTCAGCAGCGACGTCGACGGCAGCGCGCTGCGCGCCGCCGCCAAGCTCGTCGGCCCGGACGCCCCGATCGACTGCGTCTACATCCTGCGCGTCCCGCGCCACCTGCCGCTCGACGCGCACCTCGAAGAGGAGGAGCAGGTCGGCCTCGGCGTGCTCGAGGCCGCGCGCATCGCCGGCCGCCGCGCCGGCCTGAAGGTGCAGACGCGGCTGCTGCGCGCCCGCAACGCCGGCGCCGCGCTCGTCGAGGAGGCCAGGCGCAACCGCTCGGAGATCATCTACCTCGGCACGAGCCATGCGCCGCCGTCCGAGCACGCGCTCGGCCCGACCGCCACCTACCTGCTCGCGAGACGGCCCTGCCGCATCGTGATCGAGAGCGGGCCTCCGCGCGCGGACATCCGCACCGTCAAAACCCCGCCGAAAGACCAGAGTTCGGTAGAATCACAGCTCGTCTGACAAGGGGGAAAGCAGTGAAGCGGCTTCTGACGACGGCCCTGACACTCGCTGCGCTCGCGCTGCCCGCGCTCGCGCAGGCAGACCCGGCGCCGTCGATCCACTACGGATTCAACGAGTGCAGCAGAACGAGCACCTCGACGCCCAACCTCGCCTCTGAATCGGGCGACCCGGTGCTCTCGTACGTCGGCAGAGAACTGTCGACCGACTTCAGCGGCTCCAGCGAAGAAGGAAGCGACTGCGCGCTCGCCCTCAACATCGGCGGCTACGAAGACTGGACGAGAGCCGACCACACCACCCGCTCCTACTACCAGGCGGAAACGACCGGCGAACACGCCAACAGCCTCACGCTGTCGGCCGACGTCGACGTCAACCGCATCGGCGATGCGTGGCAGTGGGTCGCCGGCGACGACATCTGCAACGAGACGGGCGAAATCTCCGACGGCTCGTGCATCGGCTATGCGCTCTACGGCGCCGGCCCCGACAACGGCGCGCCGCGCGCGTACGTGAGACTCGCCACCCTGGAAGGCACCGAACTGCTCGGCGTGGTCGGCTCGAGAGCGCTGACCGACCACGGTTGGCACAACCTCACGATGACGTACACCGGCGGCACCCTCAAGCTGTACGTGGACGGCAGACTCGACGGATCGACCAGATCGAGCCTCGGCGAAGCGCCGTCGGTCATCTCCGGCAACAGCGCGCTCGGCGTCTTCAACGTCGGCGGCCAGCACATCAACGGCGAACCGGGCGAGCCGTTCGGCGGCTTCATCGACAACGTACGCTTCTACAAGCAGGCGCTGACGGCCGAAGAGGTCGGGGACATCCAGCCGTAGAGCACCCACCCCGCCGAACCGCCGGCGGCGCCTACACCTCGATCCGCGAGCCCATGATCACGGTGCGGTCGCGCGGGAGGCCGAAGTACTCGGCGGCGTCGGCGGTGATGCGCGAGGTCGCGACGAACAGGTGCTTGCGCCAGCGCCGCATGCCGGGCGCGCCGCCCACGTGCAGGTCGATCGTCGAGAGGAAGTAGGAGGCCTCGTCGACCTCCAGCGGGCACTCCAGGCCCGCTTCGGCGGCGAGGCGCAGGACGCCCGGCACGTTCGGCTCGTCCATGTAGCCGAAGCGCGCCTCGACGTGGGTGATGCCGTCGTCGGTGTAGCCGAGGTCGTCGATCGCGAGGCGCTGCTCGGGCGGCACGTGCGGCAGCGGCAGCGTCTCGATCGTGAGGATCACCGCGTGCTCGTGGAGGATGTGGTTGTGCTCGACGTTGGCGCGCATCGCCAGCGGCGTCGTGTGCTTCGCACGGTTGAGGAAGACAGCCGTGCCCGGGACGCGCTGCAGCGGCGGGCGGCGCGCGTGCAGCTCGTCGACGAACTCGCGCAGCGACCCCTCGTCGCGCTCGCGCTGGGTGCTGACGAGCTCGCGGCCGCGCTGCCACGTCGTCAGCACCGTGAAGACGGCGAAGCCGATCAGCAGCGGCAGCCACGCGCCGTGCGCGATCTTCGTCAGGTTGGCGGCCAGGAACAACACGTCGACGAGCAGGAAGCCGCCTGCGCCGAGCACGACGAGCCACAGCGGCTTGCGCCAGCCGTGGCGCACGACGTAGAAGAACAGCAGCGTCGTGATCGTGATCGTGCCGGTGACGGCGACGCCGTAGGCGAACGCGAGCGCCGCCGAGCTCTCGAACGTCACGACGAGCGCGATCACCGCGATCATCAGCGCCCAGTTGATCCACGGCACGTAGATCTGCCCGATCGCCGTCTCTGACGTGTGCGCGATTCGCAGGCGCGGCAGGTAGCCGAGCTGCATCGCCTGCTGCGCGACCGAGTACGCGCCCGTGATGACGGCCTGCGAGGCGATCACCGTCGCGGCGGTCGCGAGCAGCACCATCGGCACGCCCGCCCAGCCGGGCACCAGCAGGAAGAACGGGTTGGCGATGTTCGCACTCGGGTGCTCGAGCACGAGCGCGCCCTGGCCCATGTAGTTGAGGACCAGCGCGGGGAACACGAGCAGCAGCCACGCGCGCGTGATCGGCGCGCGGCCGAAGTGGCCCATGTCGGCGTAGAGCGCCTCCGCGCCGGTGATCGCGAGCACGACGGCGGCGAGCGAGAAGAACGCGGTGCCGAAGTGGCCGACCAGGAAGCCGAGCGCGTACGTCGGCGAGAGGGCCGCGAGGATCCCCGGATGCGAGCCGATCCCGCCCAGGCCGCAGGCGGCGATCACGGTGAACCACACGAGCATCACCGGGCCGAACAGGCGCCCGACGGCCGCCGTGCCGACGCGCTGGCCGGCGAACAGCAGCACGATGATCACCGCCGTGATCGGCACGACGAGGTGGCCGAGCGACGGCTGCACGACCTTCAGCCCCTCGACCGCCGACAGCACCGAGATCGCCGGCGTGATCATGCTGTCGCCGAAGAACAGCGAGGCGCCGAAGATGCCGAGCGCCGCCAGCGCCAGCTTCGTGCGCGTCCCTCCGGGGAGCCTGCGCCGGCGGATCAGCGTGATCAGCGCCATGATGCCGCCCTCGCCGTCGTTGTCGGCGCGCATCACGAGCAGCACGTACAGCAGCGTCACGACGATCGTGATCGACCAGAAGATCAACGAGATGCCGCCGTAGACGCTCGTGCGCGTGGCCGCGACCGGGTGCGGGTCGCCCGGGTTGAAGAGCGTCTGGACGGTGTAGAGCGGGCTCGTGCCGATGTCACCGAAGACGACGCCGAGCGCGCCGAGGACGAGCGCGGTCTGGGCGGGAGCGCGCGTGCGCCCGGTGCGGGTGTCGGGCTTCGCGCTCACCGCCGCCGCACGCTACACCCGAGGGCGCCGGGAACGCCTGCACGCCGGAGACCCGCCCGCAGCGTGCGGTAGTGTCCCGACCCGCCGTCGTCCCCCGATCCCCCGCTCTCGATGACGAAGAACCGCAAGCTCATCCCGCCGGCGATCGTGCTCGGCGTCCTGCTGATCGTCGTGGCGATCGTCTACTTCGTCGACAACGCCGGCGCGCTGCCGTCGTTCTTCCCGGGCCATCAGGCCGGCTCCACGCACCATCACGCCAAGCACGGCATCGCCGCGCTGCTGCTCGGCCTCGGCTGCTTCGTGTTCGCCTGGTTCCAGTCCGGGCCCGCGCGGCCGGCCGACGCGTAGGCCGACTCGCATGCACGATCCGATCAGCTACTTCCAGGCGCTCGTGCTCGGCCTCGTGCAGGGCGTCGCCGAGCCGTTCCCGGTCTCGAGCCTCGGCCACGCGGTGATCCTCCCGCGCCTGCTCGGCTGGAACATCCACCAGAACGACCAGTTCTTCCTCACGTTCCTGGTCGCGACGCATCTGGCGACGGCGATCGTGCTGTTCTTCTTCTTCCTCAGAGACTGGATGCGGATCCTGCGCGGGCTCGGCCGCTCGCTGCGCGACCGCGAGATCGGCCAGGGCGACGTCGACGCGCGCCTCGGCTGGCTCCTCGTGGTCGGCACGATCCCAGCCGGCCTGCTCGGCCTGGTGCTCGAGCATGCGCTGCGCACGCTGTTCGCCTCGGCTGCGTCGGCGGCGGCGTTCCTGATCCTCAACGGCATCCTGCTGCTGCTGTTCGAGCGCTGGCGCAAGCGCGCGCCGGCCGTGGGCGACGAGCTCGGCGACCACGACGCCCACATGGCGCAGACGCTGACCTTCCGCCAGGCGGTCGCGGTCGGCACCGCGCAGGCGGCGGCGCTGATCCCCGGCATCTCGCGCTCGGGCATGACGATGGGCGGCGGCCTGCTCGTCGGGCTCTCGAACGAGGACGCGGCCCGCTACGGCTTCCTGCTCGCGACGCCGATCATCGGCGCCGCCGCGCTGCTCAAGCTGCCCGACCTGTTCGGCTCCGCCGGCGACGGCGTGCGCGGCCCGGCGCTCGTCGGCGCGCTCGCCGCCGCGCTGACGACCTACTTCGCCGTCAAGTTCCTGCTGCGCTTCTTCGAGACGAACCGCCTCACGCCGTTCGGCATCTACTGCATCGCCGCCGGCTCGATCTGCACGCTGATCTTCGCCTTCTAGGTCCGGCTACGACCCGCCCGTCAGCGTCACGACGACGAGCGTGAGCGACAGCACGGAGGTGAACAGGACCGTCGCCGCCGTCAGGACGTCGGAGAGTCCGCGATTGCGGTGCTCGCCCATCAGCTCGCGGTTGCGCGACAGGCGCCAGATGAAGAAGAGGTTGATCGGCAGCAGCAGCCCGTTGACGACCTGCACGCCGATCAGCAGGTCGAAGACCGGGATGCCGGGGATGACCGCGACGATCGTGCTGACGGCGATCATCAGCGTGATGAGGCCGACAAACACCGGCGCCTGGCGCGCCGACTGCCCGAGGCCCTTCTCGAACCCGAGCGACTCGGACACGACGTAGCTCGTCGCGATCGGCAGGATCGCGCAGGCCAGCAGGCTCGCGCCGAGCAGCCCGATGCCGAACAGCACCTCGGCGTACTGGCCGGCGAACGGCTCGAGCGCCTTCGCCGCCTGCGCGGCCGAGTCGACCGTGTGGATCCCGTGCGTGTAGAGCGTCGCGCCGGTGGCGATGATGATGAACGCGGCGATCAGGTCGGCGAAGATCGCGCCCGAGATCGCCTGGCGCTGCTCGGCCTTGATGTCCTCCACGCGCGCGCCGCGCTCGACCGTCGCCGACTGCAGGTAGAGCTGCATGTACGGCGTGATCGTCGTGCCGGCGGTGGCGACGAACAGCAGCAGGTAGGCGCTCGAGGCGTGGAAGTGCGGCGCGACGATCGCCTTGCCGACCTGCGCCCAGTCGGGCTTGGCGAGGATCGCCGCGATCGGGTAGGCGAAGAACGGGATCGTCAGCCAGATGAAGATGCGCTCGGCCGAGCGGTAGGAGCCGCGCACGATGATCAGCCAGATCCCCGCCGCCGCGATCGGCACCGTCAGCTGCGCCGGGATGCCGGCGAGGTTCAGCGCAGCGCCGATCCCGACGAAGTCCGAGATGCAGATGCCGAAGTTCGCGACCAGCACCGCCGTCGTCGCGAACGCCGACCAGCGGATCCCGTAGCCCTCGCGGATCAGCTCCGCGAGCCCCTTGCCGGTGACCGCCCCCATCCGCGCCGCGAGCGACTGCACGATCGCGAGCGAGACGGTGATCAGCACCATCATCCACAGCAGGTCGTAGCCGTACTTGGCGCCGACCGTCGAGTAGGTCGCGATGCCGCCGGCGTCGTTGCCGGCGTTGGCGGCGATCAGCCCCGGCCCGAGCAGGCCGAGCAAGATGAAGAGGCGGCTACGGCGTGCGGAGAGGCGCGCACGCAGGCGCGGCCGGCCGCGGACGGCCGACCCGGCACGGCGCAGGGCAGCCGGTACTCGGCCCGGCATCCACTTGTCCGCTCCACGCGCTCACGGCCCGGACCCTACTGCCTGCGGGCGTTGGAATCGGGTTACGTGGGCTACTCGTCGCCGAGCAGCCCGAAGCGGCGGCGCCAGCCCTTGGGCAGCATCGTCTCGAGCACGTCGTCGACGGTGATCACGCCGATCATCTGGCGCTGCTCGTCGACGACCGCGGCGGCGGTCAGGTTGAAGTCGGCCATCAGCCGCGCGACCTCCTCGAAGTCCGCGTCGGCGCGCAGCGACGGGTCGCCCGGACCGGCCAGCTCGAGCAGGCTCGCGCCGGCTCGGCGCGCACGAGCGTCGCGAGCGGCACCGACCCGTCGAGCTGGCGGTGGGAGTCCATCACGAAGACGGTCGTGAGCAGCTCCGCCGGGACGTCGGCGCGCCGTACGCGCTCGAGCGCCTCGGCCGCGGTCGCCTGGCGGTAGAGGCAGACGAACTCGGTGCTCATCAGGCCGCCCGCCAGCGCCGGGTCATAGCCCAGCAGCGCGCGCACCTTCACGCGCTTGGCGGCGGGAAGCGCGCTCAGCACCCGCTCGCGGCGCGCGTCGTCCAGCTCCGCGAGCAGGTCGGCGGCGTCGTCGGGTGCCATTCGCCCCACGACGGCGGCGACGTCCGCGTCGGAGCGCTCGCGGATGAACTCGACCTGGTGCTGGTCGTCCAGCTCCTCGAAGACGTCGGCCTCCAGCTCGCCGTCGTCGCCGCGGACGGCCTGCATGATCTCCTCGCCCTCGCGGTGCGAGGCGGCCTCCACGAGGTCGGCGATCTGCGCCGGGTGCAGCCGCGCGAGCTTCGGATGCGGCACGCGCAGCCGCACGCTCGGCACGTGGCCGACGAACGGCTCGATGCTCGCCCAGTCGACGAACGAGCCCGACGCGATCCGCCGCCCCAGCGGGCGCGGCAGCAGCCGCCGCACGCCGCCGCGCGGGCCGGTGTCGACGCCGACGACGCGCCACCAGCCCTCCACGCGCGCCAGCTCGATCTCGTTCGCACGCACGAGCCGCGCGCCGTCGACGTTGATCAGCTGGTGGTCGAGCACGTCGTGCTTGAGCAGCACCTCGCCGGGGCGCCGCTCGAAGTGGCGCAGGTCGAGCTTCGCCTTGCGCAGCACGACGCCGCCGGCCGCGATGTCCTCGACCAGCTCCGCCGGCAGGAACGCCCGCCGGCGCGCGACCGAGACGAGGAAGCCGGTGATCGGCGGGTAGCCGGGATCGCCCAGCCGCACGATCAGGTCCTCCACCCTGCCCAGCCGCTCGCCGTCGCCGTCGCGCAGTGGCGCGCCGACGACGAGCGACAGGTGCAGGACCGCGGGCGCGACGGACGAGGCGCTCATCGCCTTGATGCTACGCCGCCGCCCGACTGCGCCGGCCGCTGCGCAGCAGCGCGAGCCCGCCGGCCGCCAGGCCCAGCAGCCCGGCGATCAGCCCGGCGATCGCGAGGCCCTTGCCTGCTCCGCCGCCACCGCTTGCCGCGGCTGGCGCTCTGGCGGCGCCGATCGTCATGCCGGCCGCGCTCGCGGGCGGGCCGGCATCGCCGCCGGTAACGTCGAGCATCGGCCCGGTGGCGGGCGAGACGTCGATCGTCGGCGCCGGCGAGTCGGCCGACGGCGGGCCGATCCAGCGCACGATCGAGCCGTCGCTGTAGGTCTGCAGCGTCGGGAACGCGACGACCGCACCAACCTTGTCCGGCGTGCTGATCGAGAGCGGGAGCTGCAGGAACTCGCCGGGCAGGATGCCCGCGCCTCTCCCAGCCGTCCAGTCGACCTCGCGCACCTCGCTCGTGATCGGACCGTCGTCGGTCTGGATCGGCGTGGTGAGCTTCTGCATCTTGTAGGCGGCGGTCCAGCCCGGCGGCGGCTGCACGCTGACCGACGTCAGGCCGGACGGCATCTGCATCTGCACCTTTACGACCGTCGCCTTGTCCTGCTCGTTCGGCACGCGCACGTTCACCGTCGCGAAGCCGCCCGCGGGCAGGACGTTGGGATGAATCGAGACGTGCGCGAGCGCGGCCGCCGGCATCAGCAGCGCGAGCGCCGCCGCGGCGAGCGCTGTGCTGGAACGTCGCATCGGGAACCTCCTGGGAGTGGTCATGTATTCACCGCAGACAGCAGCCACAGGCCGAGGCACGTGAACCCGACCATCACGGTGAGCATCCAGTACTGCGAGCGGACCGCCGCGTCACGATCCGTGTCGAAGACCGCCAGCGCGCGGTCGTGCGCGAGCACGAGCCCGCCGACGTGGCCGGCCACGAGCGCGGCGACCTGCACGTACCAGATCGCCTGCGTGGAGATCAGCAGGTAGTTGACCTGCCAGTTGGCCGTGCCGAGCAGGTTCGCGCCCGTCCCGAGCGGGTCGGAGATCAGGTAGCCGAGCGCCTGGCCCTGGAAGACGAGCAGCGAGAAGTAGTGCGCGAGCGTGTACGCGAACGCGATCGGCGCGAGCGTGTGGACGAACAGGCGCGCGAGGTCGCCGGTCTCGCGGCGCGGGTCGACCGTGCGCATCCCGGCGATCCCCGCCCAGTAGATGCCCGAGACGAACAGCACGCAGAACGCCAGCCCGACGCTGAACGCCAGCTCGCCGGCGGCCTCGACGCCGAGCCCGAGGTGCTGGATCGCGCTCTGGATGTGCGGCTCGGTCTCGATCCACATCCCGCCGTTGGAGGCGCCGTCGAACGTCGTCGTGCCGATCACGGTGCACAGCAGCGCGACGGTGCCCGGCCACGTCGGCAGGTCCGGCAGGCCTGAGAGCGGCGGGCGCAGCCGCAGCTCGCGCCCGCGCAGATCCACGACCGAGAGCCGCCCGCACAGCCCGAACCAGGTGCCGAAGGCGTCGGCGCGCTCGCTCCACGTCTCGTCGCCGAACAGGCTCATGCCGACGATCTGCACGAACGCGTAGGCGAGCGCGAGCAGGCCGAGCGTCGCCGGGACGTCGCGGTCGACGTAGACGAGCTCCAGCCACGCGAACGCGAGCAGCCCCGCGACCGCCGGCCAGCGCCCCAGCCGCTCGGGGTAGCGCATCGGCGCGGCGTCGAGCCCGGGCAGCACGCGGCGGGCCGCGCCGGAGATCCAGCGGTACAGCGCCCGCCACGGGCTGAAGAGCGCGAAGACGTCGCCGAGCAGCACGCTCAGCACGGGGATCCCGACCCAGAACAGCACGTAGATCGTCGTCGGCGCGAGGTTCGCGGTCGGCACCGACGTGCCATCGAACGCCGCGTAGACGACGCCTGCGAACAGCGCGACGCCGATCGCGCCGCAGGCGCCCGTCACCGCGCGCGGGAGCGTGAGGCGCACGCGCGACGGCGCGAGCTGCTGGAAGCGCGGCGTCGGCCACAGCACGCCGAGCGCGACGAACGACGCGATCAGCACGATCGCCGCCGCCCACGCGAACAGCCAGCCGGGGATCGGCAGGTCGGTGCGCCCGACCAGCCCGTGCGCCTGCGCCTGCGCGGGCGCGAGCGCGAGCAGCCCCACCGCGGCGGCGGTGGTCCTCAGTCGGCGTCGTCTCATCGCACCGGCACCTCCACGGTCGTCAGGTACTCGTCGAAGGCCGACACGCGCACCGTCACCTGCACCTCCCACGTGCCGCTCACGCCGAGCACGGCGCCGGGCACGACGTAGTGGCCCGGCCCCGCCAGGTTCGCGACCTGCGTCAGCGGACCGATGTCCTTCGCCGGCAGCCGCTCTTCCACGTCGACCTCCTTCGCGCCCCGGTACTGGGTGCCGTCGCGCGGGTTGAGCAGGTACAGATGGATCTCGTTCGGTCCGACCCGTGCCGGGTCGACGCTGAGCTGGAGCTGCGCCGGACCGACGTTCGTCGTCACGTTGAACGGGCCGCTCTGCGCAGCGATCGAGGGCGCGTAGGCGGTCAGCGCCGCCGTCACGCCGAGCACGACGACGATCAGCGCCAGCTCGGCGCGCAGCACGCGGCGCAGCAACACCCCGGCCTGGCCGGGAGCCGCGCCGTCGCGCGCCACCCGCCGCAGCGCCGGCAGCGAGCGCCGCCGCTGGAAGGCGCCGAGCGCGATCAGCGCGATCAGCAGCAGGAACTTGATCAAGACGGCGCGGCCGAACGCGGTGTCGAGCAGGTGCGCCGGCGTTCGGACGTACACGTAGGACTGCGCCAGCCCCGTCACGAGGATCGCCGCGACGGCCGCCAGCGCGATCGGCGAGAAGCGCACCAGCACGTCCGCCAGCAGTCGCCCGCGAGCGGGCGGCTCGAGTCGCCGCGTGGCAGCCGGCAGCGCGAGCGCCAGCAGCGCGAGCCCTCCGGCCCACACGCTCATCGCCCCCACGTGCACGACGTTGAGCGGGACCAGCAGCGCCTCCGGGCTCTGCGTCGCGGCGTGGCCGCCGAGCGCCGGAAGCACGACGAGGGCGGCCGCCGGCACGGACAGCGCGATCAGCGCCCAGCGCCGGCCGGGCGCGAACGCCGCCACGGCGCCGAACAGCGCCCAGACGAGGACGCCGATCCCCCACACCGTCCCAAAGCGCGTCCCGAGCGTCTCGCGCACGATCGACGGTCTCAGCGCCGCGAAGCCGGAGATCCCGGCCGCCTCCGCGCCCTCCAACACCACCGCGCCGGCCGCGCTCAGCAGCCCGATCGCCACCGCCGCGCCGACGATCGCGCGCCAGCGCGCGGCAAACCCCTCCCCCGCCTCGCTCCACGCCGGCTCGCGGTCGGCCGCCCGGCGCAGCGCGGGACGCCACACGAGCGTCAGGAACGCAAGCGCCCCGACGGCCAGCGCGATCGCGAGGAATTGCAGCCCGCGCGCGATGCCGAACGCCGTCTCCGTCACCGCGCCGCTGCCGCCGCCCGCGGTGAGCTGTGCGACCGTCAGGCCGGTCCCGCTTGCGCGGCCGACCGAGAAGACGAACCCGCCCGAGACGATGTGCCCGTCGGCCGAGACGACGCGATAGGTGGCGGTGTACGTCCCGCGCGCGAGGCCGGGCTTCAGGTGCACGCCGAGCACGCTGCCGCGCCCGCCCGGATGGAACGCATCGCCCGCGTCCGCCCGAGCGCCGCGGCTGTCGAAGACGCGCACCGCGCCGAAGTCGCCCTCGACCGGCTCGTCGAAGCGGAACGCGACGACCGCCGGCTGCACGCGCACGACCGCGCCGCGCTGCGGCGTCGTGCCCTCGAGCTGCGCGTGCGCGAGCGCCGCGGCGGGCGCCACGAGACAGACCGCCACGGCCGCCACGAGCGCGGCCAGGCCGACGTGGAGGCGGGTGCGGGCTGCGCTCACCACGCCTCCCTCACCGGCGGCGGCGAGCGGTCGCCTCCGGCAGGGCGCTCTCCCCGGTCGCGACGGCGCCGCACGACGACGACCAGCCCGATCGCGAGCAGCACCACGACGACGAGCGAGACGACCGCCGCGACCGGGAAGCCCGCCGGGGTCCCGATCCAGTAGAGCGTCCCGCCGACGACACCGTGCCCCGCGCCGACCCGCAGCGGGATCGCATAGTCGAAGACCTTCGTTCTTCTGCTCGTGTCGTGCACGATCGGCGGCGTGCTCTGCGCCATCCAGTGCATGCGGTGGTCGTGCCACACGAAGCGGCCCGTCTTGTCGAGCGTGCGCCACTGCGGCGGCAGCGACGGCTTCGCGCTCGGCGGCACCGGCGTCGTGCCGTAGCGGTCCTCGTTGAGGTAGACCGCCGGCGAGCGCACGTTCTCCTGCACGGTTCCGTCCGCCAGCACGCGCGCGTACGGCTCGCGGTTGTAGCCGAAGATCGTCACCGCACGACCCGTGCGGTTCGTCAGCTGCATCTCGTTGTCGAAGCCCAGTACCTGCACCTGCAGGCCCGGCACGCTCGGCGTGACCGAGCGGACCACCGAGCGGAAGTTCGGGTTGCCCTGATGGGCGCCCGCCGGCGCCGCGGCGCTCGCCAGCAGCATCGCCGCCAGCGCCACCGCCCGCCGCATGCGGGGAGATCGCATCGCCTGCTCCTTGTCGTCGTCATCGCGCGCCCACCAGCGGGCCGACGACGGTCCGGAGGCGGCGCTATACGAGGGCTGCGAGCAGGCGCGGCGGCGCGCGCTCCGCACCGGCCCGCGCCAGCGGCGCGACGGTCGCCGCGAACGGCGACGCCGGCGAACGCACGGCCAGCTCGCCGAGCCCGCGCGCAGAGAAGCGCACGCCGCGGCGAGCGGCGTCGAGCGCCCGCTCCACGACGCGTGCGCCGCGCAACACGAGCGCGAGCAGCCCACCGACAAGCAGCGCGACCGGCACGGCCCACCAGCCGCCGGCGCCGAACACGGCAGCGAGCCCGCCGAGATGCCCGCTCGCGAACAGCCCCTCGAGCAGCTCCTGCCCGGCGTAGACCGCGAACAGCGCCGCCGAGGCGGCGAGCCACACGCGCACGCCGGCCGTCCTGCCGGAGCGCGCGTCGGCGCCGGCGGCCCAGCGTCGCGCAAAACGCCCGAGCGTCGCACCGACCGACAGCGTCGCCAGCAGCACGATCCACGGCACCAGCGAGCTGAGATACGCATGGCCTTGCGCCGCGAGCGCGTGCGATGCGCCCGCCCCGTACGCGAGCTTGTAACGCAGTTGGTGCACCGCCAGCGCCGCCGCCGGCATCGCCGCCGCACCGCGCAGCGACAGCGGAACGCCCGCGAGGGCCGGACGGTTGCGCGCAGAGCCTCGCATTCCGGCGCGAAGCCTACCCGGCTGCGTTGGCCTACGCCGCCGGCTCGGCGATCCAGGGGGTCCCTACGCCAAGCAGCGCGCCGAGACGTTCGAAGTGATGATCGAAGTGGAGCACGTCCAAGCCCGAGACCTGCGCGGCTACGGCGACGGTGAGATCGGCGAGCGGCAGCCGGTGAGCGCCGTGAGATCCACTGCTCGCGAGCTCGCGCATCGCAGAGAACGCCCCACGCTGGACGGTCCGATCGACTGCGATCTCGCGCAGCCCCTCCAACGTCCGGTCGACGGCCGCAATCGCCTCCGGGCCGCGCGCATCGACGATCAGCTCGTAGCGCACGGGCCAGCACCAGGCGACGTCACCGCGCTCGACGGCCGCAAGCAGCAGCTCGCGCGCCTGCGGAACCCGGCGCGCCACCATCCACGCGGACGTGTCGACCAGCACCCCACGCCGGCCGTCCCACACCTCACCGCTCACATGCGATCCGGCGGCCCGTTGAGGCGATCGATCGCGGCCAGGTCCAGGTCGAACCCGCCGGCGTCCATCGCAGCGAACAATCCCTCGGCCGCGGCACGACGGCCGTGGCCCGCCTGAAGCTCAGCCGCCGCACCCTCGACCGCGAGCCGCCGGACCAACGTGGCGTCGGCCTCTCGCGTACCCGTGGCAGCACGCACCCGCTCGAGCGCAAGCCCGAGCTCTGCGTCGGCGGTCACGGCGATGCGCGGGTGCTTGCTCGGCATCTCGCGGCGAAGTGTAGCTCGCCGGAGTTACTCCGGCAATGCGCTTCCGTCCGCGAAAGCCGAAAGGCCCGCCGGAGCGGGCCTTTCGTGTGAAGCGGATGAAGGGACTCGAACCCTCGACCTTCTGCATGGCAAGCAGACGCTCTAGCCAACTGAGCTACATCCGCAGGCGGCCGCGAGTATAGCTTCTCCGGCCGGGTACTCGACGCTTGGGATCGGCCTCAGTCGCCGTCGGCGGCGCTGACGGCGCGCAGCGGGCGCGGCCGCCGCGAGGAGCGGCGTCCGAGGCGCTGGTCATCGCCGACGGCGTCGCGCGCGGGGTCGTGCTCCGGGACGCCCTCCGCCTCGAACAGCATGAGGATCGCGGCCGTTCGCTTGGCGACCACGTCGGCGTCGTCGTCCGACTGCGCGATGCGCTCCAGGCTCTCCTCCTCCAGCTGCTCGACGCGTGCCATCCACTGCGCCATCTCGCCGGCGAGCTGCTTCCAGCCCTCGGTGTCGAGCATCAGCACAGTTCGGCTGAGGTGCGCGTCGCCGCGGTCGAAGCCGCCCTGGCCTGCGGCGGTGTTGATGTAGCCGGTGATCTGCTGGAGCGACGCGCCGACCATCGCGCGCTTGACGATCGACGGAGTCTCCGCCCAGCCCTCGTCGGTGACGCGCGGACGCGCCTTCGCACGGTAGTGGTGCTCTATCGCGCCACGTCGCGGCGTGCGCTTGACGAGCTCGAGGAAGCCGAGCGCGTGCAGTCGGCGCACGTGGTAGCTCATCACCCCGAGCGAGACGCCGAGCTCGTCGGCCATCTCGTTCGGGCTTGCGATGTCGCGCGTCTCGAGAATCGAGAGGATCCGCACACGCAGTGGATGCGCGAGCGCCTTGATGAGCCGCGGATCGTTGATGTCGCTGTAAGGCTTCATACAGGGGCGTCCAATGCCTTGCGCAACCGTCCGCGAAGCCGATGAAGTCGGATCTTGACGGTTCCTTCCGGGATTCCGAGCATGCGAGCCACCTCCGGCTGGGTCAGATCGCGCTCATAGCGTAGTGCAAGAAGCTGTCGATCGGCAACGCTCAAGCAGCCGACGACCTGTTCGACCTCCATCCGGAGCAGCATGCCCTCCTGCTCCTGCAGCGCGTCCTCGTCGGCTACGCCGGCCAGCAGCGTCTCGTCGTCGAGCAGCTCGAACTCGGAGCGGCGCCGCCTGCGCTCGAGCAGCCGCAGCGCCTCGTTGCGGGCAATCTGGCGCATCCACGGCATGCGGTCCTCGCCGCGGCACGTGCTGCGGCGACGCCACGCGCGCACGAGCGCCTCCTGCACGACTTCGTCCACGTCGTGCGTCGTGCGCAGGTAGCGACGGGCCTCGCGCACCGCGACGCCTCGCATCAGCATCCAGTTCCAGTCGCCGCTCAGCGGATGCGAGCGGTCCCCCTCGCCAGCTCCAACCACCAGCGCAGCATCGCCGAGGTTGCGTAGAAGTTCACGAAGTATGTGAAACGTTCGTGAGCGTTCTGCGGGTCTTTGTGGTCATGGCGACCATGACCGCGACTCCGGCACTGCTCGCGTACGAGCAGCTCGCGCCGGTCTACGACGACTTCACCGACGGCTACGACCACGACGCGTGGATCGGGCGGCTCGAGCGAATTGCCCGCAACCACGGGGCGAATGGGCCGCGTGTGCTCGACGTGGCATGCGGGACCGGCAAGAGCTTCGCGCCGCTGATCGGGCGCGGCTACGACGTCTGGGCGTGCGACATCTCCCCCGCGATGGTGCAGCGCGCGCGCCGCTGCGCGGGCGTCGACCCGCAGCGGGTGCTCGTGGCGGACATGCGCGAGCTGCCCGAACTTGGCGCGTTCGAACTCGTCACCTGCCTCGACGACGCCGTCAACTACCTCCTGACCGACGCGGACCTGGAGGCGGCGTTCGCCGGCGTGGCACGCCTGCTCTCGCCGGACGGCGTCTACCTGTTCGACACGAACACGCTCGCGACCTATCGCGCCGGCTTCGCCGTCGACGCGATCTTCGAGCGGCCGCTCGCCGCCGCCGTGTGGCGCGGCGAGACGGCGGAGCCGATCGAGGCGGGCGCACTGTGCGCGGCCTCGATCGAGCTCGCCGGCGTGGACGGAGGGGCGGTCAGCCGCCACGTCCAGCGCCACCACCCGCAGTCCGCGATCCACCGAGCCTTGACGTCAGCCGGACTCGCCTGCCGAGCCGTGCTGGGCCAGTCCACGGGCGGCGTCCTCCACGAGGACGCCGACGAGGAGGCCCACACGAAGCTCGTCTACGTCGCAGCGCGGGCGCACTGACGTTCAGACCGCGAGCCTGAGAGGAGGTGAACAGACATGGCCATCATCAAGCCGATCATCAAGCCGCAGATCATCAAGCCGTGACCGCGAGCGTCCAGGGCGTCGCCGGCCTCCCGCAGTGCCGGCGACGCCCTGGCAGCCGGTGAAGCGCCATTCGCGAAAATCCATGCGCGCAACTCGCGCGGAACGGGTACGTGGACCACATCGTGCCCCCCGGCGAGTCCATCCGCTCCAGCGAGCACTTCGTCTACGTGCTGGACCACGACGCCGGACTCCGCACCGTCCTGCCGGAGTCCGAGCGCGCCCGTGCCCGCCAGCACGCGGTGGCGAGCGTCATCGAGCTGCCGAGCGGCGACTGGGATCCGGAACCCGAGGCGGGCGCCGACGCCGAGCTCGGCCTGCTCGTGCTGGAGGGCCTGATGATCCGCGACGTGACCGTCGCGGACGCGCGCTGCGGCGAGCTCGTCGGCCCGGGAACGCTGCTGCGCCCGCTCGACGGCCAGGACAGCGGAGCACCGATGCGCCAGGAGATCGGTTGGCGCGTCGTCGAGCCCTGCCGCCTCGCCGTGCTCGACCGCCGCTTCCTGCGCGTCGCGGCGCACTGGCCGTCGCTGATCACCGCGCTCGTGGCGCGCTCGACGGAGCGCGCCCACAACCTGGGCGTGCTCGTCAGCATCCACAGCCTCAAGCGCGTCGACACGCGCCTGCTGGCGTTCTTCTGGCACCTCGCCGACCGCTTCGGAAAGGTCACGTCGGACGGCGTGCTCGTGCCGCTCTCGCTCACGCACCGCCAGCTCGCGCTGCTCGTCGGGGCGCAGCGGCCGTCGGTCACCTCGGCGCTCGGAGGCCTCGCAGAACGAGAGCTGCTGCGGCGCGACGAGCGCGGAAACTGGCTGCTCACGGTCTCCGACCACCCCGACGAGGTCGCCCTCGCGGACGACCTCGTCGGCGCGGGCGGCGGAACGCCTACCCGGTAGCCAGCGGCGGCGAGGCCGGCGGGGCCGTGGGCGTCGGCGTGAGCCCGACGCGAGCTGCGTTGACCGGCATACGGCCCATTGCAACCAGCTCGTCGAGCAGCGCGAGCGCCGCGGCGTGGGTGCGGTCTCCGTGCCGGCGGATCGAGCGCGCGGCGTACGTGCCCGCCGCGTCGAGCCCCAGCCGCCGGTCGATCGACCCCGGCCCGCTGCGCGCCATCCAGCGCAACGGCCGCGGCCGCTGGCGGCGCATGTCGTCCGCCCATGCGAGGCAGCGTCGCTCGCGTGCGTGCTCGACCTCGGGCAACGCGCGCGAGCCCACGACCTCGGCCGCGTAGCGGTACAGGTCCTGGCGCCGCTCGTCGTCGATGCGGTCGTTGTAGGCGCGCATGAAGCCGGCGATCACCGGGCAGACCGACGCCGGCCGGTCGCTGAACGGCTCGCCCGCGAGCATCGACGCGAGCTCCATGACGCAGGCGCCCTCGCCGGGAGAGGCGTGCTTGCCCTTGCTGAGACGGATCGTCTGGTGGCTGGCCTGCGCCACCGTGCGCTGATCTGACATCGGCCACCCCTTTCTCGAGCGCATGACCGGGTATCCCCCGTCAGGGGTCAGCATGAACCCGCCCGCCGGTCCCGTGCCGGGCCCGCGTCATCGTGCGAACGCGGCGGCGCCGCGCGGGATCGCGCCAGCCGTCAGGCGGCGGCGTCGAGCGCTGCGTTGACGAGCGCGTCGGCGGCCGCGTTCTGCGCACGCGGGACGGTGCGCACGCGCCAGCGCTCGAAGCCGGCGAGCGCGCGCAGCGCGTCCGCATGGAGCGGTATGAGCCCGGCGTGCTTGACCTTGTACTGCCCGTTGACCTGCTTGGCGACGAGCTCGGAGTCGCCGACGACCTCGACCTCGCTGGCGCCCAGCGCATGCGCGCGCTCGAGCCCGCGCAGCAGCGCGCGATACTCGGCGACGTTGTTCGTCGTCGCGCCGATCGGCTCGCCCAGCTCCTCCAGCAGTCCGCCGCCCGCATCGGAGACGACGACCCCGATCGCCGCCGGGCCGGGGTTGCCCCGCGCCCCGCCGTCGACGTGGACGACGACCTTCATCGCGCCCGGCTCACTGCTCGACCAGCGGCTGCGGCTGACGATCGGAGAACGACCGCTGCCGGCGGTCGCGCAGCTGGCGCATCCCGCCGCCGTCGGAGCCGCGCGTACGGCGCTCGCCCCTGCGACGGTCGACGATCACTGTCACGTTGGGGTCGTCGGCGTAGTACGCGGTGAGCTTGTCGTACAGCTCGTCCGCCAGTCCCGCGGGTACGACGCAGTAGATCAACGGCCAACCCTCATCGGCGGGTGATGCTAGTAGGTCCTGCGGCGATCAGACGGGCTCGAGCGTGCCGTACTCGTCCGCGGAGGCGTTCGGCTCGACGCGATCCTCGTCCGCGATCTCGGCCAGCTCGTAGCCCTGCCCGGCGAGCCGAACGGCGGCGCCGTGGTCGGACAGGTCGACCTCGTAGCGGTACCAGCACAACTCCCAGGAGACGACGACGGACATCAGCGAGCCCTGCTCCTCCGTCGGCCGCACGACGACGACCGGCGCGCCGAGCGAGCGCGCGACGCCCGCGACGGTGCGCGGGTGCTCGCTGCGGTTGAAGCGCTCGATCGCGGTCACCGTGCGCTGCTCGACGCTCGTCGGGACGGCGTGCACCTGGCGCGGCTCGGGGGCCGGCAGCGGCGAGACGTCGGCGTCCTCGGCGGCGGCGTGCCAGCCGTTGGCGCGGGTGCCGTTGCCGTTCGCGGGCGGCGCAGGCGGCGCCGAACCCTGCTCGTCGCGGCCCACCCCGCCGGGACGGCGCAGGCGCCCGAGCAGCGAGCGACGGCGGGCGCCGCCGAAGCTGCGCGTCGCGCGCTCGAGCGCGACGCCCTCGCGCACCCAGCCCTCGTTGACGGCCCGCGCGGTGCACAGCTCGCACACCTGGCGGCGGCTGCCGCCGGCGAGATAGGTCTCGGCGTGCTCGCCGCGCAGCAGCGTGCGCCCGCAGACGTCACACGTGACCTGCACGTTGGAGGTGCGGATGTCCTTCGTCGTCATGCGGCCGCCGAGCCTAGCAGCGGCTATCGGCCCGGCGGCACGCCGTCGCGCTACCCGCTGACCGCCTCCGCTTCCCCACGCGTCTGCGCCACGACCTTCTCGACGAGGTGGCCCGGGACCTCCTCGTAGCGCGCCAGGTCCATCGTGAAGTCGCCCTGCCCGCCCGTGATCGCGCGCAGGTCGGGCGCGTAGGAGAGCATCTCCGCCATCGGCACCTCGGCGCGCACCTCCGTCAGCCCGCCGACCGGCTCCATCCCCAGCGGCCGCCCGCGACGGCTGTTGAGATCGCCGATCACGTCGCCGACGGCGTCCTCGGGCACGGCGATCGTGACGTGCATGATCGGCTCCAGCAGCACCGGGCTGGCGGACGCCAGCGCGTCGCGCATCGCGAGCATGCCCGCCGTCTTGAACGCCATCTCGGACGAGTCGACGGAGTGGTAGGAGCCGTCGTAGAGGCGCACGCGCACGTCCTTGACCGGGTAGCCCGCGACGGTGCCCCGCTGCATCGCCTCCAGCACGCCCTTCTCGACGGCCGGGATGAAGCTGCCGGGGATCACCCCGCCCTTGATCGCGTTGACGAACTCGAAGCCCTCGCCCGCGGCGAGCGGCTCCACCTCGATCTGGCAGTCGCCGAACTGGCCGCGGCCGCCGCTCTGCTTCTTGTGGCGCCCGTGCGCTCTCGCAGCCGCCCGGATCGTCTCCTGGTAAGGCACGCGCGGCGGGTGCAGCTCGACCTCGGCGCCGAAGCGCTCGCGCAGTCGCGCTATCACGACCTCCACGTGGATCTGCGAGAGGCCGGCGACGATCTGCTCGCCGGTCTGGTCGTCGCGGTGCAGGTCGATCGTCGGGTCCTCCTCCTGCAGCCGCCGCAGGGCGGTGAAGACCTTGTCCTCGTCGCCCTTCGTCTTGGGCTCGATCGCGAACGCCATCACCGGCGCCGGGAGGTCGATCGCGGGCATCTCGATCGGCTCGTCGCGCGCCGCCAGCCAGTCGCCGGCGCGCGTCTCCTTCAGCTTCGCGACGGCGCCGATGTCGCCCGGCCCGAACTCGTCGACGTGCTGCGTGTCGCGGCCGTGGAACGCAATCAGCTGGCCGATCCGCTCCTTCGAATGGGCGCGCGTGTTGAGCACTTGGCTGTCGTGGCGAATCGTGCCCTGGTAGACGCGGAAGATGTTGATGCGCCCCGCGAACGGGTCGGCGCGCGTCTTGAAGACGTAGGCGTAGAGGTCCTGATCCTCGACCGGCTCCAGCGTCATGCCGGCCACCTCGAGGCCGCCGTGCTTCACCGGCGAGGGCAGGTCCTCGACGATCGCGTCGAGCAGGCGGTTGGTCGCGAGGTTGCGCGTCGCGACGCCGCAGGTGACGGGGAACAGGGCGCCGTGGTTGGTGCCCTCCTTGAGCGCCCCGACGATCTCCTCGTGCGAGATCTCCTCGCCCTCCAGGTAGCGCTCCATCAGCGCGTCGGAGTTCTCGGCGACCTCGTCCATCAGTCTCTCGCGGTACGCCTGCGCCTGGTCGACCAGCTCGCCGGGGATCGGGATCTCTCTGCAGTTGTCGCGCCCGTCGCCGTCGTATGCGTAGCCCTTCATGTCGACGAGGTCGATCACGCCGGTGACGTCCTGCTCGGAGCCGATCGGGATCTCGGTCGCTACGACGTGCGGGCCGAAGGCCGCCTTCAGGCTCTCGAGCGTGCGGAAGAAGTCGGCCCGCTCGCGGTCGAGCATGTTGACGAACAGCAGCCGCGCCAAGTCCAGCTCGGCGGCGCGCTGCCACAGCCGCGTCGTCGAGACCTCGACGCCCATCACCGCATTGACGACGAAGATCGCCGACTCGCACACGCGCAGCGCGCCGAGCGCGTCGGCGACGAAGCTCGGCTCGCCCGGCGTGTCGAGCAGATTGACCTTGCGCTCCTGCCACTCGAACGACGTCAGCGCCGCCGAGATCGACATCTGGCGCGCCTTCTCGTCCGCGTCCGCGTCGGAGACCGTCGTCCCCTCCGTCACGCGTCCGAGGCGGCTGACGGCTCCGGCCGTGTAGAGCAGCGCCTCGTGCAGCGACGTCTTGCCGCTGCCGCGGTGTCCGACGAGGGCGACGTTGCGAATCCGGTCGGCGGACGTGTGCATGCCGGGTCTCCTCTCGGTGAGCTGGAGATCCGACCATACCCCCGCGCGGGGTTCGCGGGCGGGAATTTCTGCGCTACCGCAGGTCGCTGTCGCCGTTCTCGCCGAGGCGAGAGCGCAGCCGCAGGACGGCCTTCGTGTGCAGCTGCGAGATGCGCGACTCGGTCACGCCGAGCACTTCGCCGATCTCGCGCAGGGTCAGGTTCTCGTAGTAGTAGAGCGCGATCACGAGCTTCTCGCGTTCGGGCAGGCGCGCGATCGCGTCGGCGACGCGGTCCTTCAGCTCGCTCGCGTCGACGATCTTCTCCGGGTCCGGCGCGTCCGGGTCCTGGATCGTGTCGAGCAGCGAGATCTGGTCGCCGCTGGAGTCCGACACCGTCCACAGCTCGTCGAGCGCCGCGATCGTCGAGTTCGAGATCTGGATCAGGGCGTCCTGGAACTCGTCCATCGACATGCCCAGCTCGTTCGACATCTCCTCGTCGGTCGGCGCGCGCTGCAGCTTGTGTTCGAGCTTCGCGTTGGCGCGCTCGATCTCGCGCGCCCGGGCACGCACGCTGCGCGGGACCCAGTCGAGCGAGCGCAGCTCGTCGATGATCGCACCGCGGATGCGCGGAATCGCGTACGTCTCGAACTTGATCTCGCGACCGAGGTCGAAGCGCTCGATCGCCGAGATCAGCCCGATCAGGCCGTAGGAGATCAGGTCTGCCTCCTCGACATGAGCAGGCAGACCCGAGGCCATGCGGCCCGCGACGTACTTCACCAGGGGGGAATAGGCGACCACCAGCCGCTCACGGGCCCGTCCGTCGCCGCTCGCCTTGTAGCGACGCCAGAGGTCCTTGAGCTCGATCGCTTTGACGTTGGTTTCCAGCGTCGCCTCCCGCCGCCTAGGCCCGCGGATGACTTCGTGCGTAGGCAGATCTCAACCGCGCGGACTCTACCCGAGTGTAGACCTGGGTCGTAGAGATGGAGGCATGGCCGAGCAGCTCCTGGATCGAGCGCAGGTCCGCGCCGCCGTCCAGCAGGTGCGTCGCGAACGAGTGCCGCAGCGCGTGCGGCGAGGCGCCGGCGGCGCTCGCAGCCTGTCGCGCCCACACGCGCAGGCGGCGTCGCACGTCCGACGTCGACAGCCGCCGGCCGGACTTCGAGACGAACAGCGCGGGCGTCGCGTCGGCCGTCAGCAGCGCCGGGCGGCCGCGCGTCAGGTAGCGGTTGATCGCCTGCAGCGCGGGCTCGCCGGTCGGCACGAGGCGCGTCTTGCCGCCCTTCCCCTCGACGCGCACGCGCTCGTCGTCGAACTCGATCGCGTCGATGTCGAGCTTCACGAGCTCCTCCGCGCGCAGCCCCGACGCGTACGCCAGCTCGAACAGCGCGCGGTCGCGCAGCGCCAGCGCCGTGTCGGCGGGGATGCGGTCGAGCAGCGCAGCGACCTCGGAGGCCTTCAGCACGCGCGGCAGCCGCTGCTCGCGGCGCGGCGCGGACAGCAGGTCGGCCGGGCTCTGCTGCACCAGCCCGTGCTCGACGAGCGTGCGGAAGAGGGCGCGCAGCGACGCGAGCTTGCGCGCGACCGTGCTGGGCGCCTGGCCGGCCTCGGTGAGCCCGGCGGCGTAGCGGCGCAGCGCGCGCGGCGTCACCGCCGCCGGCGCGAGCCGCTGGGCGACGGCCCAGCGCGCGAACTGGCCGCTGTCGACGGCGTAGGCGTGACGCGTCTTCTCGGCCGCGCCGCGACGGCGCAGGTCCTGCTCGAGCAGCGCGAGCGCCCGCCGCCAGCCGTCGTCGCCCGGCTGGGCGTCGCTAGGCTGGGCCGCGATGGCCGTCTTCTTCATCGACACCGACACGGGTCAGGTCGCCACGCGGCGGCAGTTGATCGGGGCGGGGATCGCGCCGGAAGCTGATGAGCCCGCGCGCCCGTGGCTGCGGATCCAGGGCAGCGACGACGCGACGACCATGTGGTACGCGGTGATGCGCAAGCGTGAGCGGGGCGTCTTCATCGGCGCTCTCGCTATTCGCCACGGCGACCACCATGCCTCTTTGCTGCAACGCGGCTGGGAGGAGATCCCGCTCGAGCAGCTGCGACAGGGCCCGGGCGCGCCGCAGGCGCGCTGAGAACCGCTAACGCGCCCGCACGGGACCGGCGAGCACCGGCGCGAGGCGGTTCGCCAGCTCCTGCCAGTCGGGCGCGCAGATGACGCCCTCCTCGCGGCACAGCTCGCGGTTCCACGGATGCGAGAGCGTCGCCGGGACGATCCCCGCCTCCTGGGCGCGCAGGATGTTCTGCGGGCTGTCGTCGACCAGCACGTCGATCTCGATCTCGGTGCAGCGGGAGATCTTGTCCCACGAGCAGTGCACGTCGTCGTACGCCAGGCCGATCTGCTCGAGCCACGCGACGGTGGCGTCGTGCGCGTCGGTCGAGCGGTGGCTGGTGATGTGGATGAAGTGCCCCGCCGCGTGCCACCCGGCGACCGTCTCGACCGCGTCGGCGTAGGGCGCGGCGCCGAGCACGTGCTCGGGGCGATGGCTCTCGGCCACCAGCGCGGCGACCTGCTCGCGCCGCAGCTGCACGATGTCCCACGTGACCTGCTCGTCGTAGGCGAGCGTGACACCGAAGCGCCGCCGCGCAAGCAGCGCGAACAGGTCCCAGTAGTGGTGCAATGTCGAGTCGATGTCGATCGCGATGCGCATCTGCGCCACAGGGTAGACGGCAACGTGGCGCGACAGGCCCCACCCCTCCACGACGGCTATGGCACCGGAGAAAGGTCGGCCTGGCTGGACATCGACTGGTCGGCGCACCAGCGCTGGGTCGAGCTGGACGGCACGCCCGCGAACGTGATCGAGCTGGGCGACGGGCCGCCGCTGCTGTTCGTGCACGGCCTCTCCGGCCGCTGGCAGAACTGGCTGGAGAACATCCCCCACTTCGCGCGCACGCATCGCGTGGTCGCGGTCGACCTGCCGGGCTTCGGCGCTTCGCCGATGCCGCGCGAGCCGATCTCGATCCCCGGCTACGCGCGCTTCCTCGAGCGGCTGTGCGACGCGCTCTCGATCGACGCCGCCGCGGTCGTCGGCAACTCGATGGGCGGGCACATCGCGGCCGAGCTGGCGATCGCCTCGCCGCAGCGGGTCGAGCGGCTGATGCTGGTGTCGGCCGCGGGGATCAGCGCGGAGCAGGTCCAGCGCGACGCCGTGATGACCGGCGGGCGCGTCCTGGCGGCGATGATGACGCGCACCGCCGCCCGCAACTCCTGGCTCGCGCAGCGCCCGGGCACACGGCGCGCGGCGCTCGCGTTCGTCGTGCGCCACGCCGACCGCCTGTCGGCGCCGCTGGCGCACGAGCTGATGCAAGGGGCAGGCAAGCCAGGCTTCCTGCCCGCGCTGGAGGCGGTCCTGACGCACCGCATCAGCGAGCGCCTGCCGCAGATCGCCTGCCCCACCTTCGTCGTGTGGGGCGCGGACGACCACGTGATCCCCGTGCGCGACGCGAGCCGCTTCGCGAGACTGATCCCGGACGTGCGCGTCGAGATCCTGCCCGACACCGGGCACGTCGCGATGCTGGAGCGCCCGGAGCAGTTCAACGCGCTGCTCGAGCAGTTCCTCGCCGAGCGACCCGCGGCCGCCGCTCCTCCGCCGGAGCCGGCCGAGCCGGCGGCGGAAGCCGTCAGCGGGTGACGGCCACCTTGGCGCGCTCGCGCTCCCACTGACGCAGGCGCCACAGGTCGCGCTTGATCTGGCGCGGATCGAGCTGGCGACCGGGCAGGTGCAGGTTGGCGGTCTCGATCAGACGCCGCTCGTCGCCGGTCAGCGCCATCCACTTCGCCAGCACGTCGTCGGAGTCCGGCAGGCGCGCGCTGCCGTAGGGGCGCGTCTCGTCCGGGAAGGCGACGCAGTACTCGTTCAGCAGCCGGCCCGTCTGCGGCAGGTAGGCGAGGATCGGCCGGTGCGGGTAGATCAGGTACGCGTACGGCGTGCCGGCCGCCGCTTCGTGCCCGCCGGGGCGCTCCGTCTGCAGGCCCCACACGCGGATGAAGCCGAGGTCGCGGTACATCCCCCACTCCTCGTCGTTCACGCACGACTTCAGCAGCTGGCGGGCACGCGCCTCGGCGCGCCGCTCGCGTCCGGGGTCGTAGTCGGGCGTCGGCACGACCTGGCGGCGCGCGCGATGGCGCGCGAGCTGCTCGCCCAGCGGCGCCGCGACGACCTCCCACAGCAGGCCGACGACGACGAGCGCGGTGGCGCCGAGCGCGAGCAGCACCGCTGACTTGCCTATCCGCCCGCAGCCCGCGGGAAGAAGATCACGCGCTCTGCGTCGCGCGGGACCTCGGCGAAGCTGCGTGCGAGCTGCGCGGTGCGGCGACCCGCGCCGCTGAGCGGCACGGCGGCCCACATGCCGGCGTCGAGCTGGCGGCGGAACTCCTCCACCAACTGCTGCTCCTGCTCGCGCACGTCCACGTCGCCCTCGGCGATCAGCACCTCGCCGTGCCCCGGCTTCATGCGCAGGAACTTCATGTGCCGATTATGGCAGAGGATTATGTGCCCGCCGACGGGTTCTCCGACGACGCGTCCCGGCGCGGGCGATTCGCGCGGATCCCGAGCGCGTCGACCGGGCCGGCGCCGCGGCCGATTTCGCGCAATCCGTCGCGCACGGCGCGCGCGGCCAGCCGCTTCGCGGCGCGGGCCGCCTCCAGCGGCGTGAAGCCGTGCGCGAGATGCGCCGCCAGCGCCGAGGAGTGCGTGCAGCCCGAGCCGTGCGCCGCACCGTCGGGGAAGCGCTCTCCGGGGATCTCGGCAAGCGTCTCGCCGTCGTAGAAGACGTCGACCGCCCGCTCGCGGTGCCCGCCGGTGACGACGACGCAGCGCGGCCCGAGCGCACGGATAGCCCGCGCCAGCTCCGGCGCGTCGGCGTCGGGCGCGCCCGCGATCGCGCGCGCCTCTGGCAGGTTCGGCGTGGCGACGGTCACGCGCGGCAGCAGCCGCTCCACCAGCGCCGTCCGTGCCTCCTCCACGAGCAGCTCGGCGCCTGACTCCGACACCATCACCGGGTCGAGCACGATCGGCGTGCCGGGCTCCAGCTCGTCGAGCGCGCACTCGACGGCGGCGATCGTCGCGAGCGTGCCGAGCATGCCGATCTTGACCGCGTCGACGCCGATGTCGCGCTGCACCGCGCGCACCTGCGCGACGATCAGCTCCGGCTCGACGGCGCCGATCGCGTCGACCCCGACGGTGCTCTGCGCCGTGATCGCGGTGATCGCCGTCATCCCGTGCACGCCGCAGGCCGCGAACGCCTTGAGGTCGGCCTGGATGCCGGCGCCGCCGCCCGAGTCCGACCCGGCGATCGACAGCACGGCCGGCAGGCGGGGAGCGGGCGTCGTCACGGCGCGCAGATTAGAGCGTGCCCGGCCGCGTCGCCCGGCGGCCGCCACGGGCCGTCTGAAGCGGCGCTCGCGAGCGCGCGGGTGCATCGGACCGACGGGCTTCGACGGCACGTGACCGCGGCCGCGCTCGGCGGCGGCACCAGGCCTCCGCGCGCTGCCGCCTGCTCCATCGTCACGCCGTCGCGACATAGCGCCCTCCCGCACTTCGACGCACCAGTCCGTGCAGCTCGAGCTGTGCGAGGCCTGCGAGCGTCGCGTCGACGCTCGCTTCGGAGACCGTGAGCGCCGCGACCGTGTCGCAGCCCGCGCCGACCCGCTCGAGCAGCGCGCGCAGGTCGGGCTCGAGCCCGCCGAGGCGCTCCTCGCTGCGCCCGCAGTCGAGCGCCGCGGCCGCCGAGCCGAACAGCAGCTCGAGCACGTCGCCGGGGCCGCGCACGAGCTGCGCCCCGTCGGCGATCAGAGCGTTCGTGCCGGCGGCGAGCGGCGCCGTCACGAGGCCCGGCACGGCCGCGATCTCGCGCCCGAGATCGGCCGCCTGCCCGGCCGTGATCAGCGAGCCCGAGCGCTCGCCGGCCTCCACGACCACGAGCACCTGCGCGAGCGCCGCGATGATGCGATTGCGAGCCGGGAAGCACCAGCGGCGCGGCGGCGTCCCGGGCGGCAGCTCCGCTACGACGGCGCCGGCGGCCGCGATCCGCGCGTGCAGCTGCCGCTTGCTCGCCGGGTACGGCCGCTCCGGACCGCAGGCGAGCACCGCGATCGTGACGCCCTCGGCCTCGAGCGCACCCACGTGCGCGGCGGAGTCGACGCCGAGCGCCATCCCGCTCACGACTGTGAGCCCGGCCGCCGCGAGCCCGCGACCGAGCCCGCGCGCCTGCTCGAGCCCGTATGGACTCGCGCGGCGCGCGCCGACGATCGCGACGCAGTCGTCCGCGACGGCGCGCTCGAAGCGTGCGAGGTCGCCGCGGACGTAGAGCACCGCCGGCGCGTCGGGCAGGTCGTCGAGCGGTGCCGGGTAACGCGGGTCACACCGGCACAGCGCGACGACATCACTTGCCGCATAGCGCCGGCGCGCAGCAGCGGGGTCGAAGCGGTCGTACTCGCCGACGATCGTGCCGCGCCGGTCGCCGGCGAGCGCGTCCACGAGCGCGGCGTCGTCGAGCGCGAGCAGCGCGGCACTGCCACGGCGGGCGCTCCACACCAGCTCGATATGCGCGGCGAGCCGCGCGATCAGCCACGAGCGGCGCAGGCACGCGTCGCAGGCCAGCTCGCCGACGCTCACGCTCATGCGGCAAGCACCTCGTCCGTGGCCTCGCGCGCGCGCAGCGCGAGCGCCTGCAGGAGGTCGTCGAGACCGACCGCGTCGCGGTCGGCGAGATCCGCGATCGTGCGAGCGACGCGCAGCACCCGGTCGTGGCCGCGTGCGCTCAGGCCTCCGCCGTCGTACGCCTGTGCGAGCGCGCGCCGCGCGGTCGCGCCGATGCGCAAGTGCGCGCGCAGCAGGCGCGCGTCGAGCTGCGCGTTCGTGTGCGCGGAAGTGCCGGCGAGTCGTGCGTGCTGGCGCTCGCGCGCGGCCAGCACCCGCTCGCGCACCGCGGCGGACGAGGTCCGCGGCGACGCCGCAAGCGCGGCGGCGCTGGGGCGCGCGACCGTCACGAGCAGGTCGATGCGGTCCAGCAGCGGGCCGCTCAGCCGGCGGCGGTGGCGCGCCAGTTCGTGCTCGCCGCAGCGGCACGCGCGATCGCTGCCGGCATACCCGCACGGACACGGGTTCGTCGCCGCGACGAGCGTGAAGCGCGTCGGGAAGCGCGTCGCGAGCTGGCCGCGCACGATCACGATCGCGCCGTCCTCGATCGGCTGGCGAAGCGCCTCGAGGCTGGGGCGCGAGAACTCCGACAGCTCGTCGAGGAAGAGCACGCCGTGGTGGGCGAGGCTGGCCTCCCCGGGCGCGGGCGGACTGCCGCCGCCGACGAGGCCCGCCGGCGAGATCGTGTGATGCGGGGCGCGGAAAGGCCGGGCCGCGGCCAGCCCGCCGCGGTGGCCGATGCCGGCGACGCTGTGCACGCGCGTGACCTCCAGCGCCTCCTCGCGCCCGAGCGGCGGCAGCAGCGCCGGCAGGCGCCGCGCCAGCATCGTCTTGCCGCTGCCCGGCGGCCCCTCGAGCAGCAGGTTGTGACCGCCCGCAGCGGCGATCTCGAGCGCGCGCAGCGGCAGCTCGTGACCGCGCACGTCGGCGAGATCCGGCTCGTCCGCGTCGACGACGCCGGCTCCCGGCACCGGCGCGGGAGCGGGCGGCGGCGGCAGCTCGCCGCCGTCGAGCAGCGCCGCGATCCCGCGCAGGTCGCCGACGCCAGCGACCTCGATCCCGTCGACGAGCGCCGCCTCTCCCGCGCGCTCGCGCGCGACGATCAGTCCGGCGAGGCCGGCGCGCCGCGCGCCGTCGGCGACCGCCAGCACGCCGCGGCACTCCCGCACCTCGCCGCTGAGCGACAGCTCGCCGAAGATCGCCCAGCGATCGAGCGCGTCGGCCGAGCACTGGCCGCTCGCAGCGAGCAGGCCGACGGCCAGGGCGGCGTCGAAGCCCGGCCCGACCTTGCGCAGGTGCGCGGGCGCAAGGTTTGCGGTGATGCGCCGCGCCGGGAACTCGAAGCCCGAGTTGAGGATCGCCGCACGGACGCGCTCGCGAGCCTCGCGCACCGCCGCGTCGGCGAGGCCGACGATGTGGAAGGCAGGCAGACCCGGCCGGATGTCGACCTCGACCCAGACGGGCCGCGGGTCGATCCCGTCGATGGCGAACGTGGCGACGCTGGCAAGCACGATCGGCACGCTACGGCCCGCGCTGTTACAGCGCACACGCGCTTCGCAACAATTCTCAACCGGCTTGCTTTGCGCCGAAATGCCTGCAAATTGTCACAATCGTCGTGCCACATTTCGCTGCTGCCGGCGTAGCGTCTCGCGGCATGTCCACCGACCTGCGCCATCGCCTCGGCCGCGCCGGAGAGCAGCTCGCCGCCGAGCACCTCGAGCGCCGCGGCTTCGCGATCCTCGTCCGCAACCACCGCACCCGCTGGGGCGAGATCGACCTGATCGCCGCCGACGAACAGCGGATCGTCTTCTGCGAGGTCAAGACGCGCCGCCTCGGCGCGTCCGGTCCGTTCGACGGGCTGCGCGAGGCGCAGTGCCGTCGCCTGCGGCGCATGGCAGCCGCCTGGCTGCAGGAGCAGACCGACCGCCCGCGCACGCCCGAGCTCCGCTTCGACGCGATCGGCGTGACGATCGACGCCTACGGCCGGCTCGTCGCGCTGGAGCACCTCGAGGGCGCCTTCTAGTAGCGGCGGCTCAAAGCGAGAGTTGCTGATAGGCCGCGCTTTGAAACGACAGCCGGTGCAGCGGCGAGACGCCGATGCGCTCGATCGCGGCGCGGTGCTCGGCGGTCGCGTAGCCGACGTGCCCGGCGAACTCCCAGCCCGGATGCAGCGAGTCGGCGCGGCGCATATAGCGGTCGCGCGTGACCTTCGCGATCACGGAGGCGGCGGCGATCGCGGCGCTCGTCGCGTCGCCGCCGACGACCGCGCGCTGCTCCTGGCCGACGTCGCCGACCCGGAAGCCGTCGCTGAGGCAGATGCAGCCGGGGCGTGCGACGCGTGCGAGCGCGTCGCGCAGCGCCCGCAGGTTCGTCACGTGCAGCCCGCGGCGGTCGATTCCGGGCGCGCAGCGCGAGACGACCGCGACGTCGGCGGCGGCACGCAGGATCAGCGGGTAGAGCTCCTCGCGGCGGGCCTCGGTCTGCTGCTTGGAGTCGTTCAGCGCCGCCAGCGCGCGCACGTCGGCCGGGCGCAGCCGGTCGTAGTCGAACAGCACCGCCGCCGCGACCAGCGGCCCGGCGAGGCATCCGCGCCCCGCCTCGTCTGCACCGGCGACGTAGCGGACACCGAGCGACCGGTCGAACGCGAACAGTCTGCGCGCGGGTCGCGCTCTCGCTCTGCGTCTGCGCGGGGGGATCGCGGTCGCGCTCATCGCCCGCACTTGTACCGCACGGCGAGGATGGCGTCAGTCAGGGCCTCAGAGGAGGCCCATGTGCTTGGGCGGCCAGTAGCTGACGAACGCGTCGCCGATGATCCAGCCGCGCGGCACGGGGCCCCAGTAGCGGCTGTCGTCGGAGGCGCCGCGGTTGTCGCCCATCATGAAGTAGTGGTTCGGCGGGACGGTGATCGTGCCGAGGTTGCAGTCGGGCCCGGCACCGCACGGGTTGACGAACGGTTCTCTCTGCTGCACGCCGTTGCGCACGACGTGCCCGTCGTGCACGGCGATGCGGTCGCCGGGCAGCCCGACGACGCGCTTGATGAAGTTCTGAGTCGAGCGGGTCGCCGTCGGTCTGTCGCACGGCACGCGGCTCTGCGGGCCTTCGTAGAAGGGGCCCTGGCCGGGGTTGCCGCACTCGTTCGTGTCCGCCCCGTGGGGCGGATGGAAGACGACGATGTCGCCGACGCCCGGCGCGGCGAAGCGGTTGCCGATGCGGTTGACGATCACCCGCTCCCCGATCGCGAGCGTCGGCTCCATCGAGCCGCTCGGGATCCGGTACGGCTTGACGACGAACGCCTGGACGACGAGCGCTATGCCGAGCGCGACGACGACGACGAGCACGAGCTCCAGCAGGGAGCTGGCGCCCGACTTGCCCTTCACTCGTCGGCGGAGTCGGACGCCTCGGCCGCGGCGGGCTCGTCGGCCTCGGCGGCCGGGGCCTCGTCCTCAGCCGGCGCGTCGGCCTCGGCGGCGGGCGCCTCAGGCTCGGCCGGGGCCTCGGCGGCGGGCGCCTCGGGCGCCTCGGTCGCGGCGTCCTGCGCGAGCGCCTCGGCGTCGGCGATCTCGGCGACCGCCTCCGGCTCCTCGGCGCCCGGCGCGTACAGCAGCTCGCGCTCGACGACCTCCTCGGGCCCGATCGAGCGGCGCTCGCGGACGCGGGCGCGCTTGCCGACGCGGTCGCGCAGGTAGTAGAGCTTCGCGCGCCGCACCTCGCCGCGGGCAGCCACCTCGATCTTCTCGATCTTCGGCGAGTGCAGCGGGAACGTGCGCTCGACGCCGACGCCGAACGACTGCTTGCGGACCGTGAAGGTCTCGCGCACGCCGTGGCCCTGGCGCTTGATGACGACGCCCTCGAAGACCTGCGTACGACGACGCGTGCCCTCGATCACCTGGAAGTGGACGCGGACGCGGTCACCCGCGTCGAAGGAGGGAATGCGGCGCAGCTGCTCGCGCTCGAGGCTTTCGATGACTGTGCTCATGGCGTAGAAGTGGCGGCCACGGGGCCGCCGGCTCGGGAATGGTAGCGGAGTCGCTCAGCGCGAGTCGTCGTGACCGCGTCGCTCGGCTTCGGCGCGCTGCCGGCTCTGCTCGCGGCGCCATTCGCGCACGCGCGCGTGGTGCCCGGACAGCAGCACCTCGGGGACGCCCCAGCCGCGCCACTCCGCCGGCCGCGTGTAGTGCGGGTACTCGGGCGCGCCGTCGAGCGCGGCGCTGTAGGACTCCTCGAGCGCCGACTCCTCGTGGCCGAGCGCGCCCGGCAGCTTGCGCAGAACCGCGTCGGCGAGCACCATCGCCGCCAGCTCCCCGCCGGCGAGCACGTAGCGGCCGATCGAGACCGACTCGGTCGCGAAGTGCTCGATGATCCGCTCGTCGAAGCCCTCGTAGCGTCCGCACAACAGCGTCAGCGCGGGCTCTGCCGCCAGCTCGTCGACGAGCGCGTCGTCGAGCAGCCGGCCCGCCGGGGCGAGCGCGATCACGCGCCGGCGGCCGGGCAGCGTCGCCGGGTCGGCGTCGTAGCGGGCGCGCAGCGCCGCCTCCACGACGTCGACGCGCAGCACCATCCCGGCGCCGCCGCCGAACGGCATGTCGTCGACCTGGCCGCCGCTCAGTGGCGTCGTGTCGCGGTAGTTGACGCAGTCGAGCGCGTGGCCGGCGGCGAGCGCGTTCGTCACGTGGCGCTGGGAGCGAAACCACTCGAACGCCTCGGGGAAGAGCGTGAAGACATCGATCTGCATCAGGTTTCCCCCAGAAACTCCAAGTCGACGTCGATCCGCCTGGCGTCGACGTCGACGGAGCGGACCGCGTCCTGGATCAGCGGGACGAGCAGCACCTCGCGGCCGTCGCGCGCGACGTGCAGCACCTCGCACGACGGCAGCGCGCGCAGCTCGCGCACGACGCCGACCTCGCGCTCGCCGTCGAAGACCGCGCAGCCCTCGAGCTGCTCCGGCCACCATTCGTCCTCCTCCAGGTCCGGCGCCAGCGCGCGCGGCACGAACAGGTCGGTCCCGCGCAATGCCTCCGCGGCCGTGCGCGTCGTGCAGCTCGCGAGCCGCAGGATCGGGCGCGCGTCGGTGCCGGCTCGGCGGACGACCTCGTCCTCGCGGTCGCCGACGATCAGCGTGCGGGCGGCGTCGAGCAGCGCGGCGCGCGGCTGCGTGACGTGGAAGCTGCCGTCGAGGCCGTGGGGTCTGCCGACCCGCCCCGCGTGCAGCAGCTCCTCGGACACGGGCTCAGTCGACGATGTCGACGAGCACGCGGCGGTCTTCCTTCACCGCCGCCGCCTTCACGACGAGACGCAGGGCGTTCGCGGTGCGTCCGCCGCGGCCGATCACCTTGCCGTAGTCGTCGTCGCCGACGGACAGCTCGAGCACGAGCGTGCCGTCGTCCTCCTCGAACTCCTCGACCGAGACCTCGTCGGGCTCGTCGACGAGCTCGCGCACGAGGTACTCGAGCAGCTCCTTCATGGGAGCGTCAGCGCGCTAGCTGCTCGCGGGGCGCTTGATGCCCTGCGTCTTGAGCAGCTTGCTGACGGTCTCCGTGGGCTGGGCGCCGCGGGCGAGCCAGTGGTGGACGCGCTCCTCGTCGAGCACGATCGTCGACGGCTGCGTCTGGGCGTTGTAGTGCCCGATCGTCTCGAGCACGCGGCCGTCGCGCTTGGAGCGCTGATCGGCGGCGACGACGCGCCAGATCGGGTTCTTTCGCCCGCCAACGCGGGTCAGACGGAGTCGTACTGCCACGGTTCCCTTTCAGAAGTTCGGTGAAGACCGACGACGGAGCTTAGCGTCCCTGCCGCATCAGTGCCCCGATGTCGGGCGTCTTGCCCTGCGACATCGCCTTCATCAGCTTCTGCATCTGGCCGAACTGTCTGATCAGCGCCTTCACGGCCTGCACGTTCGTGCCGGAGCCTCTGGCGATGCGGATGCGGCGCGAGCCCTTGATGACGTCGGGGTTGCGCCGCTCCTCCGCGGTCATCGACAGGATGATCGCCTGGATGCGGTCGAACTCGCGCTCGTCGACTCTCATTCTCGAGAGCTGGTGGCCGCCGAGGCCGGGGAGCATCCCGAGCAGGTTCTGCAGCGGCCCGAGCTTGCGGATCTGCCGGAGCTGGTCGAGGAAGTCGTCGAGGCCGAACTCCGACTTGCGGATCTTGCGCTCCAGCTCCTTCGCCTGGTCCTCGTCGAACTGGCGCTCGGCCTTCTCGATGAACGTCAGCACGTCGCCCATCCCGAGGATGCGCTGGGCCATGCGGTCCGGGTGGAAGCGCTCGAACTGGTCGAGCTTCTCGCCGGTGGAGGCGAACATGATCGGCTTGCCGGTGACCGCCTTGACCGACAGCGCGGCGCCGCCGCGGGCGTCGCCGTCGAGCTTGGACATGACGACGCCGTCGAACTGCGCGACCTCCGCGAACTGCTCGGCGACGTTGACGGCGTCCTGGCCGGTCATCGCATCGACGACGAGCAGCACGTTCGTCGGCTTCGTGACGCGCTTGACCTCCGCCAGCTCCTTCATCAGCTCCTCGTCGACGTGCAGGCGCCCGGCGGTGTCGACGATCAGCACGTCCTTGCCCTCGCGCTCGGCGCGCTCGCGGGCCCACTGCGCGATCTCGACGGGGTCGGCGTCGGTGCCTCTCTCGTACACGTCGGCGCCGACCTGGCCGGCGACCTTGACGAGCTGGTCGACGGCGGCGGGGCGGTAGACGTCGCAGGCGGCGACGGCGACCGAGGAGCCGTGGTGCTCCTTCAGGTAGCGGGCGAGCTTGCCGGTCGCGGTCGTCTTGCCGGAGCCCTGCAGGCCGGCCATCAGGATCACCGTCGGCGGGCTGGAGGAGAACGCCAGCTCGCGCGCGGCGCCGCCCATCAGCTCCGACAGCTCCTCGTTGACGATCTTGACGACCTGCTGGCCGGGGTTGAGCTGGCCGATCACGTCGCTGCCGAGCGCGCGCTCCTTGACCGCGTTCGTGAACGACTTGACGACTCTGAAGTTGACGTCGGCCTCCAGCAGCGCGAGGCGGATCTCGCGCATCGCGGCGTTGACGTCGTCCTCGGTCAGCGTGCCGCGCCCGCGCACGTCGGCGAGCGTGGCCTGCAGCTTCTCGGCGAGGGAGTCGAACATCGTCGGACGAGGTTAGCGGGAGCGCGCCCGCGTCCGGCTCACGGACTCGGCGGAGCGGGCGGAAGCGGCGCGTCGTCTGCGGCTCTGCGGCCGAACGCCTCGCCGATCGACCCGAGTGCCCGCGTCAGCTCGGCCGGGATCACGTAGACGGTCGCGCCCTCGCCCTGCGCGAGCTTCGGCAGCGCCTGCAGATACTGATAGCTCAGCAGCTCGGCGTCGGGACGGCCCTCGTGGATCGCCTGGAAGACCGTCTGGATCGCCTTCGCCTCGCCCTCGGCTCTGAGGATCGCCGCCTGGCGCTCGCCGGTCGCGCGCAGCACCGCCGCCTGCTGGTCGCCTTCGGCCGTGAGGATCTGCGACTGCTTGACGCCTTCGGCGGTGAGGATCGCGGCGCGCCGGTCGCGCTCGGCGCGCATCTGCTTCTCCATCGCCTCCTGGATCGTCCCCGGCGGGTCGATCGACTTCAGCTCGACGCGGTTGATGCGGATCCCCCAGCGGCCGGTCGCCTCGTCGAGCACGACGCGCAGCTGCGAGTTGATGCTGTCGCGGCTCGTCAGCGCCTGCTCGAGCGTCATGCCGCCGATCACGTTGCGCAGCGTGGTCACGGTCAGCTGCTCGATCGCCTGCAGCGGGTTGGCGACCTCGTAGGTGACCGACTTCGGGTCGGTGATCGTGAAGTAGAGGACCGTGTCGATCTGCACGACGAGGTTGTCCTCAGTGATGACCGGCTGCGGCTGGAAGGCGACAACCGTCTCGCGCAGGTCGACGAGCGGGCGCACGCGGTCGACGAACGGCATGACGATCGTCAGGCCCGGCGTGAGCGTGCGGCTGTAGCGGCCGAGCCGCTCCACGACGCCCGCCTTCGCCTGCGGAATGATGCGAATGGTGCGGATCGCGACCAGCAGCACGAACAGCGCGACGACGACCAACACGATCAGTGCGGCCATTTAGGACTCTCCCCTACTCGCTTACGAGCGCCGTGGCGCCCCGGATCTCGATGATCTGCACCGGCGTTCCGGCGTCGATGACGGTCTCGTCGTCGTAGGCGCGCGCCGTCCACACCTCGCCGTCGACTCTCACGCAGCCGACGCCCTCGTCGTTCGCGATGCGCTCCAGCACGATCGCGCGCTTGCCGACAAGCGCCGCCGTGCCCGTGCGCAGCTGCGCCGGCGTGGTCAGGTGCGCCTTCGCGATCGGGCGCACGACCCACAGCACGAGCACCGAGATGATCAGGAACACGCCCCACGAGCCGACCGCGCCGCCGCCGAGCGCGGCGACGAGCGCCGCCACGAACGCCCCGAAGGCGAACGGCGCGAGGACGAAGCTCGTGGTCAGCACCTCGCCGACGCCGAACGCGACGGCGACGAGGATCCAGATCACCCAGGCATCCATCTCTGCCCGCGAGCTTACCGCCGCGAACGGGCGTTCGGCGGCGATCTCCGGCCGCGCTCAGCCGAGCAGGGCGCGGGCGAAGTCGTCCGCGTCGAACGGGCGCAGGTCCTCGAGCTGCTCGCCGATGCCGATCAACTTGACCGGAATCTGGAGCTCGCGCGCGATCGCGAGCGCGATGCCGCCCTTCGCGGTGCCGTCGAGCTTTGTCAGCACGATCCCGGAGACGTCGACGGCCTCGGCGAACAGCTTCGCCTGGCGCAGACCGTTCTGCCCGGTCGTCGCGTCGACCGTGAGCAGGATCTCGTGCGGCGCGTCGGGCAGCTGCTTGGCGATCACGCGGCGGACCTTCGCCAGCTCGGCCATCAGGTTGTCCTGCGTGTGCAGGCGCCCGGCGGTGTCGATCAGGATCACGTCGGCACCGTCGCGGATGCCCTGCTGGACCGCGTCGTAGGCGACGGCGCCCGGATCGGACTCGGGCGCGCCCTTCACGAACGCGACGTCGGCGCGCTGGGCCCACACCTCGAGCTGCTCGACGGCGGCGGCGCGGAAGGTGTCGGCCGCGCCGAGCACGACCGTCTGCCCCAGCTCCTTGCGCAGGTGCCAGGCGAGCTTGCCGAGCGAGGTCGTCTTGCCGGTGCCGTTGACGCCGACCATCAGCACGACCGTCGGGCTCGGCGTCAGGTCGATGCGGTCCTCCCCCGTCTTGGCGGCTTCCGCGAGCAGCTCGGTCAGGCGGGCGCTGAGCTGCTCGCCGTCGGCCAGGCCGCCCTCCTGCGCCTCGCGTTCGAGCTGCTCGACGATCTCGGACGTCGTGCGCGCACCGACGTCGGCCATGATCAGCGCCTCCTCAAGGCGCTCCCACGTCTCGTCGTCGAGGTTCTCGAACAGCGTCGCCTGCAGCTCGCTCGTGAGCGCCTCGCGCGTCTTGCGCATGTTCTCGCGCAGGCGTCTGAAGAAGCCGCGGCGCTGCTCCTGGCGCTCGGGGGTGTCCGCCTCCGCGGTCGCAACGCCCCCGTCGCGCGTGATGAAGAGATCCGTCCAGTCACGTGCCATCGCGATCGGCGACGATACCAGCGTGTCGTCGCCCTCCATCGCGATCCGTCCTGCGCGCGCCGACGAGCCCGAGGCGGTGCGGCTGCTGGCCGACTACGGCGCCGAGCTGGTGGCGCGCGGCCGGCCCTACTCTCCCGTCGACCCGCCGCCGGGCGCGGCGGGCGCGAGCTGGGTCGAGGTGCACGAGATGGAGCCGCCAGGCGGGGCGTTCCTGCTCGTCTTCGAGGGCTCGGAGCCGATGGCCTGCGGGGGGCTGCGGACGTTGGGGCCGGGCCTCGGGGAGATCAAGCGGATGTACGTGGTCCCAGCCGCGCGGCGGCGAGGCCATGCGCGGCGGCTGCTCGGCGCGCTGGAGGAGGCTGCGAGGGAGATCGGGCTCGAGCGGGTGCGGCTCGACACCAACGCCCAGCAGCCCGAGGCGCTACTGCTCTACGAGGCGTGCGGCTACACGGAGATCCCCGACTACAACGGCAGCGCCACCGCCACCCACTGGTTCGAGAAGCGGCTGATCTAGGCGACTTCGACCGCGACCTCGGCGGCCTGTGCCGGCGGGAGTCTGCGGCTGATGACCTTCGAGATGCCGTCGCCGCCCATCGAGACGCCGTAGAGGCTGTCGGCGGCCTCCATCGTGCGCTTCTGGTGGGTGACGACGATGAACTGGGCGCGCTCGGCGTACTTGCGCAGGAGCGTGAGGAAGCGGTCGATGTTGAGGTCGTCGAGCGCGGCCTCGACCTCGTCGAGGATGTAGAAGGGGCACGGCCGCGCGAGGAAGACGGAGAACAGGAACGCGAGCGCGGTCATCGACTTCTCGCCGCCGGACAGCAGCGAGAGGCGCTTCATCGCCTTGCCCGCCGGCGTGATCTCGATCTCGACGCCGAGCAGATCGTCCTCCTCGCGCTCCTCGGCGTCGGCCGCGGCGTCCGCATCCTCGGCGTTCGCGGCCGCCTCGGGGTCCTCGACTCTCTCGCCGCCGAGCACGGGGCGCGGGCCTGAGTCCTCGCGCACGAGCCGCAGGCGCCCGCGGCCGCCGGGAAAGAGCTGCTCGGCCAGCTCCTCGAAGTTCTTCGCGGCCGCGTTGAAGGTCTCCTCGAACGTCTCGCGGATCTGGCGGTCGGTGTCCTTGATCAGCGTGTCCAGCTCGCGCAGCGCAGCTTCGAGGTCCCCGCGCTGGCGCTCGAGCTCCTCGACGTGCGCGACCGCCTCCTCGTACTCGTCCTGCGCGAGCGGGTTGACCGGGCCGAGCTGCTCGCGGCGGCGCTGGAGGCGGACGATGCGGTCGGCGAGCTGGGCGCGCTCGTCGTCGGGCAGCGCCTGCTCGGCCGGCGTCGGCTCCAGGCCCAGCGGCTCGGCGAGCGCTCTCAGCTCGGCGTCGGCCTCGGCGCTGCGGTCGCGCGCCTGCTGGGCGCGGACTTCTGCCCCCGTGACGGCCTCGCCGTCGCGCTTGAGGCGGCCCTGCAGCTCAGCCTCCTCGCGCGCGCAGGCGCGCAGCTCGACGGCGACGTGCTCGCCCCCCTGGCGGTGGGTTGCCAGCTCAGCGTCGAAGACCTCGACGCGGGCGGCGATTGCCGACGCTGCCTCGGCGAGGACGGTGACGAGCTGCTCGGCGGCCGGCGCGAGCGCCCGCTCGCGCTCGACGCGCCCCTCGGCCTGTGCGATCCGCGCGGTGCGCTCCGCGCGGTCGCGCTCGGCGCGCTCGGCGAGGCGCCGCTCGGCCGTCAGCTCGGCCTCGATCTGCGCTCTGCGGACCGCGCCGGGGCCCTCGTCGCCGGCGCTGCGGCGCTGCTCGATGAGACGTGCGACGCGGCGCTCCTGCTCGGCCGCCTCGTCGTGTGCGCGGACGGCGGTCCGCATCGACGTCTCGGCCTCGTCGCGCGCGCCGTCGGCGGCGGCCACGGCAGCGAGGAGCCCCTCGACCTGCTGCGCCGCCTCGTGCTCGGCGCGCGCGGCGGCCTCGCTCTCGCCGACGAGCTTGTCCCGGCGGTTGCGCTCGGCCAGCACGCGCTCCTCGCCGCCGGCGGGGACCTGGCGCAGCTCGCGCCAGGCGCCGATCCAGACGCGTCCGGCGCGCGTGACGGCGGTGCCGTGGAAGTCCTCGCGAACGTCGGCGACGTCGCCGACGACCCACGTGTCGGCCAGCAGCGCGGCCGCAAGCGCGTACGTCTCGACCGGGCCGCGCACGTGGTCGAGCAGCAGCTCGGCGTCGGGCGTCGGCGGCTTCGAGGCCGCGGGCGACGCGCCGCCCCCGGTCACGAGCGCGGCGCCGCCGTCGCGGCCGGCTCTCTCCAGCAGCGCCGCGCCGGCGCCGCGGTCGGCGACGACCGCCGCGCGCAGGCGGCCGTCGAGCGCGGCCGCGAGCGCCAGCTCGTAGCCGTCGGTGACCTCGATCCCGTCGGCGAGCGCGGGCGCGCCGCCGGGCGCGCCCGCGTGGGCGCGCAGGAAGTGGTTCGCGGACGCCAGCTCGCCGCCGACGCGCGCAGCCTCGCGGCGCGCCGCTTCGACGGCGCGTTCCGCCTCGCGGCGTCTGCCGCGCGCCGCTTCGGCCTGCTCCTCGGCCTTCGCCAGCTCGGCGCGCGCCGCCTCGACGTCGGCGTGCAGGCGCTGCGCCTCCGCGGCCGCCGCGGTGCGGCGCTGCTCCAGCTCGGCCAGCTCGCGCTCCAGCGCGGCTCTGCGGTCCTGCTCGAGTGCGACCAGCTCGGCCTCCAGCGCAGCGACGCGCCCGGCCGCCTCGGCGTCCGGCACGTCGGCGGCGGCCTGGTCGCGCAGCGCGTCCAGCTCGGCCTCGTGGCGCACGATCCGCTCCGACAGCGACGCGACCGTCGTGCGGGTCGCCTCCAGGCGCATGCCGACGCGCTCACCGGCGGAGCGCGCGCGGTAGGCGCGCTCGGACAGCGACTCTCGCTGCTCGCTGCGCTGCGCGAGCGCCTCCTCGGCCGCCTCGCGGCGTCTCGCGACGGCGGCGAGCGCCTGCTCGGCCTCGGCGCTGCGCTCGCGCGCGGCTCTGGCGACAGCCTCGGCCTGCTCCAGCTCGATCCCGCTCGCGCGCAGCGCGTCGCGGCCCAGCTCCCAGCGAGCCTCGAGCGACTGGCGCTCCAGCCGCGCGTGCAGCTCGGCCGCTTCGGCCTGGCGCTTGAGCGGGCGCAGGCGCGAGCGCGCCTCGCGCTCGACGTCGAGCGCGCGGTCGAGGTTGTCCTGCGTGCGGGCGAGCTTGAGCTGCGCGCGGCGGCGGCGCTTGCGGTGCTTGCCGAGGCCGGCGGCCTCCTCGATCAGCAGGCGGCGGTCGCGCGGCTTGGAGGTGACGATCGCCTCCACGCGTCCCTGCGAGACGACCGAGTGCGCCTCCTTGCCGAGGCCCGTGTCGGACAGCAGCTCGAGCACGTCCACGAGCCGGCAGCGGGCGCCGTTGAGGCGGTACTCGCCGTCGCCGGAGCGGTCGAGCCGGCGCAGGATCGAGACCTCGGAGAAGTCGAGCCCGAGCGTGCCGTCGGAGTTGTCGAGCACCAGCTCGACCTCGGCCTCCTGGCTCGCCTTGCGGCCGTGGCCGCCGCCGAAGATCACGTCCTGCATCGTCTGGCCGCGCACGGCCAGCGGCGACTGCTCGCCGAGCGCCCACAGGACCGCGTCGGTGACGTTCGACTTGCCCGAGCCGTTCGGGCCGACGATCACGCTGACGCCGTCGGCGAACGACAGCTTCGTGCGGTCGGGGAACGACTTGAAGCCCTTGAGGGTGAGGGACTTCAGATGCATGGCGTGCCGCTCACTCTCCCATGGCCTCCAGCGCGACGCGAGCGGCCTCCTGCTCGGCGTCCTTCTTCGAACGTCCCTGCCCGCGCCCGACCTCGGTGCCGGAGACGGTCGCCACGACGGTGAAGATGCGGTCGTGTGGCGGGCCCTCCTCCTCCGTCACCGTGTACGCGACCAGCTCGCCGCGGCGCGCGAGGCGCTCTTGCAGCGCCGACTTGAAGTCGACCGGATGATCCAGCGCCTGCTCGATCTCCGGCACGAACGCCTCGACGACCGCCGCCGCCGTCTGCTCGTATCCGAAGGCGAGGTAGCAGGCCCCGATCACGGCCTCGATCACGGACGCCAGCACCCGCTCCGTGCGCACGAGTGCGTCGGCGTTCTGCCCGGTTCCCTCCGGCGCCGCCGCGCGCAGACGCTCGGGCATCCCGATTCGCTCCGCGACCTCCATGCAGGAGCGCCCCGAGACCGCCTGCGCGCGGATCTTCGTGAGCCGGCCCGCGCCGTAGCGCTCCGCCTCCAGCCGCGGGTACAGGTGCGTCGTGACGGCCAGCGACAGGACGCTGTCGCCCAGGAACGCGAGCCGCTCGTAGGAGTCGGAGCGGCGCTCCGTCCACGACGAATGCGTGACCACCTGCCGGGCGAGGTCGTCCGGCAGCTGGTCGAGCAAGTCCGCGAGCGCGCTCAGCGGTCAGGGCCCCGGCTCGCGGTCTGCGCCATCGGTGGCGAGCACGAAGTCGACCGCCTGGCCGACCGTGAGAATCTTCGCCGCCTGCTCGTCGGAGATCTGGATCGAGTACTGATCCTCCAGCTCCTGCACGAGCGTGTAGAGATCGAGCGAGTCGGCCTCGAGGTCCTCGCGGAAGCGCGTCGACTCGCCGATCTGATCGGGCTCAATCGCCAGCTCGTCGGCGAGGTGCGCGCGCACGCGTTCGAGGACCTGATCGCGGGTCATTGCGCCGGCACGCTAGCCGTCGCCTCGGACGACGGGGCCTGGCGCAGCGCCCCCGCCTCCTCGAGCGCGGTCAGCGTGCGGCCGACGACGTCCTCGCGCACCCCGCGCGCGGCGACGTCGATCGCGCGGGCGAAGCCGGTGCGGGTGAAGCGGCCGTGCGCGACGACGCCCGTGCGGCGCAGTCCGAGCATGTACGCACCGCCCGCCAGCTCGGGGTCGATGTCGTCGCGCAGGCCGCGCAGCGGGCCGCGCAGCAGCATCCCGCCGAGGCGCCCGCGCGGGCTCGCCATCGCGACGTCGCGGATCGTGCGCAGCAGCTTGCCGGAGACGCCCTCCATCAGCTTGATCGTGATGTTGCCGGTGAAGCCGTCCATCACGACGACGTCGGCGACGCCCTCGGTGATCTGCGTCCCCTCGACGTTGCCGACGAAGTTCAGCCGGCCGCCCGCCGCCGCGAGCCGCTGGTGCGCGGCGACCACGTCGGGCGTGCCGCGCTCGGGCTCCTCGCCGTTGGACAGCAGCGCGACGCGCGGGCGCTCGACGCCGAGCACCGCCTGCGAGAAAGCCGCACCCATGTAGGCGAACTGCACGAGATGGTCGGGACGCACCTCGACGCTCGCGCCGACGTCGAGCAGGAGGACCCGCGCGCCCGGGACGGGCATCGCGATCGCGAGCGCCGGGCGGTGGATGCCACGGGCGCGCTTGACGTGGAAGAGCCCAGCCGCGAGCGCAGCGCCGGTGGAGCCACCGGAGACGAGCGCGTCGGCACGCCCTTCGGCCACTGCCTTGGAGGCCAGCACGATCGAGGCGTCGGGCGTCGAGCGGACCGCCAGCGCAGGGTCGGGGGCCTTCGCGATCGAGACGGGCGCGTCGACGACCTCGACGCCGCCCGGCGTCGGGCCGATCGCGCCCTTCGGGCCGAACAGCAGCACGCGCACGCCCTGCTCCGCGGCGAGCGCGGCGCCGGCCGCGACCTCGGCCGGACCGAGGTCCGCGCCGTTCGCGTCCACGGCGACCGTGATCGACGGCACGGGGAGGCGCGTTCGGGGCCTAGGCGTCGTCGCCGCTGGCGGCGACCACGTCACGCCCGGCGTACGTGCCACACGTCGGGCAGACGCGATGCGGCATGCGCGGGCTGTGGCACTGCGGGCACGCGTGTATCGACGGCGCCGAGATCTTGTGCTGCGAGCGGCGCTTGTTCGTGCGCGCGTGTGATTGCTTCTGCTTCGGGACGGCCATTGGACGGGAGAGGCTACTACAGCTCGAGCTCGCGCAGCTTCGCCCAGCGCGGGTCGGGCTCGGACTCGTGCTGGTGGTCGGGGCCGGCGGTGTTGAGATTCTCGCCGCAGACGGCGCACAGGCCGGCGCAGTCCTTGCGGCACAGCAGCTGGGTTGGGAGCGCGAGCGCGAGCGCGTCGCGGGCCCAGGCCGCGAGGTCGAGCTGCTGGTCGACAACGTAGGGGCTTTCGAGCTCCTCCCCGCTGCCGGGCTGGTCGAACTCGCGCGCGTCGATCGCGAAGCGCGGCGCGGCCGGCTCCAGGCAGCGCATGCACGGCCCCTCGAGCGCAACCTCGAAGCGCAGCCGCAGCGCCCAGCCGGAGTGCATCGTGCGCGAGATGTCGAGCCGCAGCGGAATCGACGCCGGCGTCACCGCATAGCGCTCGCCGCCCAGCTCGAACGGCTGGAGCGCCACCTCGAACTCGATCGCGCGGCCCTCGCCCGCGGACAGCCGCAGCGCGGCGAGGTCGAACGTGTCGGCGCGGGGCGGCATTTCCCCGCCAGGGTAGCGAGACGGCGCCGTCAGACCAGGTCGCGCTTCAACACCTTGCCGGTGGCATTGCGCGGCAGCGCGTCCACGAACACGATCTCGCGCGGGACCTTGAAGGCGGCGAGGTTCTTCTTCACGTAGGTCTTCAGCTCGTCCTCGTCGGCGCTCGCGCCCTCCTGCAGGACGCAGACGGCCTTCAGGCGCTGGCCCCAGTCCTCGTCGTCGACGCCGACGACGGCGACCTCGCGGATCGCCGGATGGCCGGCGAGCAGGTCCTCGACCTCGGAGGGGAAGAGATTCTCGCCGCCGGAGATGATCATGTCGTCGTCGCGGCCGTCGACGAAGAGGCGCCCCGCGGCGTCGAAGTGGCCGACGTCGCCGGAGGACATCAGGTCGCCGATCGTCGCCTTCGTGTCGCCGCCGGTGTAGCCCTCGAACGGGAAGCCGCTGGCGACGAAGATGCGGCCGGTCTGGCCGGCGGCGACCTCGCGGTCCTGCTTGTCGAACAGCTTCACGATCGTGCCGAGCGGCGGTCTGCCGGCGCAGCCGGGCGCGGCGCGGAGGTCCTCGGGCGTGGCGATCGTCGCCCACGCGACCTCGGTCGAGCCGTAGAGATTGTAGAGCACGTCGCCGAACTGGTCCATGACGCGTGTGGCGAGCGGGCCGGGCAGCGCCGATCCGCTGACGGCGATCACTCTCAGCGACGAGGTGTCGTAGCGGTCGAGCGTCTCCTGCGGCAGCTCGAGGATCCGCTGCAGCATCACCGGCACGACCGCGAGCGCGGTTGCTCTGTGGCGGGCGAGCGCGCGCAGGGTGCCCTCCGGGTCGAAGCGGCGCCGCAGCACGAACGTCGAGGTGAGCGGCACGCCGAGCGTGTAGTGCGCCAGGCCCCAGGAGTGGAACAGCGGCGCGGCGATCAGCGTCGTCCCGCTCGCGCGCAGCGGGATCTTCGACAGCAGCGCGGCGGCCGAGCCGAGGCCGGCGCTGCTGCGGCGCGCGCCCTTCGGCGTGCCTGTCGTTCCAGAGGTCAGGATCACGACGCGGCCGGGCTCCTCGGGCGCCGGGACGCCGGCCGAGTCGCCTTCGGCGATCAGGTCCTCGAGCAGCGGATCGGCCGCGGCGCCCTCGCCGTCGTGCCAGGCGACGAAGCGCTTGTCGATCCCTCTGACCCCGCCCAGCAGCGCGGCGAACTCCTCGTCGTAGACGATCGCGCTCGCGCCCTCGCGGGCGACGACGTCGGCGAGCTGCGGGGCCGCGAACATCGTGTTGAGGTAAAGCGCATGGGCGCCGATCCGCGAGACCGCGATCGAGGCGTCCATGAAGCCGCGGTGGTTGCGCGCCATGATCGCGACGCCGTCGCCGGGGCGGATGCCGCGCGCGGCGAGCGAGCTGGCGAGCGCGTTCGCGCGGCGGTTCAGCTCACCGTAGCTGAGCGTCCCCAGCTCGTCGATCACGGCCGGCTGGTGCGGCGCCCGCGCGGCGGCGACGGCGATCGCGCCGGAGGACGTCGTCCCCCAGCGCACGAGCGAGCGGCCGGCGAGCGCGAGGCGGTCCGGGCGGATCGGGGCGATCAGGCCGGCGTCGACAAGCGTCTTGACGACGTGGGCGTGATGGCGGATGCGGTCGGCGGTTCCGGGCACGGGGCGGTATTCCAGCACGAACGCGAACGGTGACGTGCCAGTCACTGTGAGGGTGACAGACGCGCCCGCTTCACGGCTCCGGCAGCTCGAGGCCCGGCGGCAGCTCGCCGCGGTCGGCGAGCGCGTGGATCTCCGCGACGCGGCGCGGGTTCAGCCGCACGTGGCGCTGGTGGACGCTCTGCTTCTCGACGAGCAGGCCGGCGTTGACGAGCCGCTCGCCGATCGCCAGCGCGAGCGCGCGGTCGTGGCCGGCGAAGCCGCGCGCGAGGTGGGCGATCTCGGTGTGGTAGCCGCCCCACTTTCCCATCCCCATGAGCCGCTGGAGCATCCGCCGTGCGACGCGCAGCGACGGGTCGGCCTCCTCGTGCGGGCGGGCGATCTCGGGCGTCGGGTCGAGCACGGCGAGGACCGCCTCCTCGTGCTGCTCGACCGAGGTGGCGTCGGCCGGGCGGCCGCCGAAGCGCGCGACCGCCTCGGCGATCAGCAGCGGATGCAGCTCGCCGATCGGCAGCTTCAGGTCGCCGACGTCGCCGAGCGCGATCGTCGGGACCGGGTAGGCGCGGGCCTTCAGCCGGTCGACGTCGACGATCGCCTCCTCGAAGCCCTCCGCCGCCAGCTCGACGGCGACGAGCACGTCGGCGGCGGCGACCGGGAACGCGAGCGTCAGCCAGCCCTCCCACTCGCCGGCGTGCAGGGCGAGGTCCTGCGCGGCGCCGGCGGCCATCGCGGCGGCGCCTTCGACGAGCGCGCCGACGAGCACCGCCACGAGTGTCCAGGCGCGGTCGTTGGCGGCGTTGGGGTCGGCGCGCAGGGCGGGATCGACGGGCACGATCGCCAGCAGCGCCTCGCCGAACGCCGCGAGCGCGACCGGCACGGGCGTCTCGTAGCCGGAGCGTGTCTGCTCCAGCTCGTGCGCGCCGGCGGCGAGCGCGTCGAGCAGCTCGGCGCGGATCTGCGCCGCGCGCTCGCGCGGAGCGCCCAAGCCGCCGGCGTCGGCCAGCACGCTGCCGAGACGGGTCGTCGGGAGTTCGTTGGAAGCGTGGATGGCGATCCCCAGGGCCGGCGGAGCGGCGAACCCTATGAGATCGGCGCCGCCTCGTGGTCAGGCTCCGGCGCTGCCACGGCGAGCCGGCGCGTGGTGAGGTCGATCGGGTCCGGCGCGGCCAGCCCGCGCTCGGGCGAGACGACGCCGTGGTCGGCGAGCCTGCGCGCGCCCGGCAGCACGCGGTGCTCGAACGAGCCGACCGCGCCGTTGTAGGCGCCGACGGCGGACCGCAGCCCTCTGCCGACGCGCTCCAGGTGCTCGCCGAAGACCTCGAGCCGCCGGTGCAGGTCGCGCCCGATCTCCGCCACCGCGCGCGCGTCCTCGGCGACGCGCTCCTGCTGCCAGCCGTAGGCGACCGCCCGCAGCAGCGCGATCAGCGTCGTCGGCGTGGCGACGAGCACGCTCTGGCGCGCGCCCTCCTCCAGCAGCGACGGATCGGCTTCGAGCGCCGCGTTCCAGAAGTGCTCGCCCGGCAGGAACAGGAAGACGAAGTCGGGAGCCGTCTCGAACTGGTCCCAGTAGGCCTTGGCCGAGAGCCGCCTGACGTGCTCGCGCAGCAGCCGTGCATGGGCGGCGAGCGCGGCGGTGCGGGCCGTCTCGTCTGTTGCCTCGTAGGCGTCGAGGAACGCATGCAGCGGCGCCTTCGCGTCGACGATCACCTGCTTGCCGCCGGGCAGCCGGACGATCAGGTCCGGTCGCAGCAGGCCGCCGTCGTCGGTCGCGACCGACGCCTGCTCGACGAAGTCGCAGTGCGCCGTCATGCCGGCCAGCTCGACGACGCGTCTGAGCTGCAGCTCGCCCCAGCGCCCGCGCGTGTGCGGCTGGCGCAGCGCGGCGACGAGCGCGCCGGTCTCGGTCCGCAGGCGGTCCTGACCGGCCGCGAGCGCCCGCAGCTGCTCGTCGAGCGCGCCGCGCGCGTGGGCGCGGTCCCGCTCGATCTCCCCCAGCTTCGCGTCCATCCGCGCGAGCGCCTCAGCGATTGGGTCGTGCGGCGGTGGCGCGGTCGGGCGTCGCCGCGCAGCGAGCAGCGCCAGCGCAACACCCGACACGAGACCGATCAGAAGCGCGACGAGAGCCATGCAGCGAGGGTCGCGTCACCCTCGGACACCATGCAAGGCGGCTTGCAGCGGGATGGATCGGCGTCGCTGGCAAGGACGCAGGGGTGAAGGTGTACCGGAGGTACTCCGAACCCCGAGGACACAGCCAGCGGCGCCGAGCCGCCCGCTGCTACGAGACTTCGGCGGTCTCTTCTTTACCCTGGAGCCGTTCGCGGCCCCGCTGCACCGCCGCGATGAACTTCGAGAGGTTGACCTCGAGCGTGTTGAGGATCTCGTCGGCGTAGTCCTCCGCGCCGAGGCGGATCTCGCGCTCGCGGGCGCGGGCGTCCTCGATGATGTCCTCGGCGCCGCGTTCGGCCTGCTTGGTGACCTCCTCCTCGGAGATCAGGCGCTCCTGGCGCTCGCGCGCCTCTCTGACGATGCGCTCGGCCTCGCGCTTGGCCTCGGCGAGCATCTCCTGACGCTCCTTGACGATCCAGCGCGCCTGCTTGATCTCCTCGGGGATCGTGGCGCGCATCTGGTCGAGGATGTCGTAGATCTCCTCTTTGTCCACGCGCACCTGATCCGTCAACGGGACGGGCTTGGCGTTGTGGACGGTGTCGTCCAGCTTGTCGATGAGCACGAGGACGTCCATCGGAACCTCTGTTTCGTCAGCGGCCGAGCTCTTCCTTCAAGCGTGCTGCCACGTAGTCGGGGACGAGATCGTCGATGTTACCGCCGAACGTCGCCAGCTCCTTGACGCCGCTGGAGCGCAGGAAGCTGTACTGCGAGCTGGCCATCAGGTAGATCGACTCGATCTCGGGCGCCTCGCGGCGGTTGAGCTGGTGCATCTCCAGCTCGTACTCGAAGTCGGAGATCGCGCGCAGCCCCTTCACGATCGCGCGGGCCCCGACCGTCTGGGCGAACTCGACGACGAGGTTGCTGAACGGCTCGGCGCGCACGTTGCCCATGTGCGCGGTGGCGCGCTCCACGAAGCTGATGCGCTCCTCCGTCGTGAAGAGCGTCTTGCTCTTGCGGATCGGCACGTTCACGACCGCGACGATGACCTCCTCGAACAGCTTCGAGGTGCGGCCGATCACGTCGAGGTGGCCGTTCGTGATCGGGTCGTAGGAGCCCGGGCAGACGGCGATGCGGTTACTGAGTTCGGTCATGGGTTCGGATCAGGGTGTCGCCGTAGCGTCGTTCGTCGGTCAGCGGAAGGTCCGGTTCGAGGTCGAGCGGAGCGCGCCGGTCGCTCTCGCTCACGACGCGCCCGCCGGGGGCGAGCACCGCTGCGATCAGGGGCGCCAGCTCGCGTCCCAGCTCGGTCGCGAGTCGGTATGGAGGGTCGAGCAGCACCAGATCGTATTGGCGGCCGGCCGCCCGTGCGCCGCGGAGGAACGCGCGGGCGTCCTGGCGGCGCACGTCGGCCTGCTCCGGGTCGAGCGCGAGCGCGGCGACGTTGGCGCGAATCGCCTTGATCGCGGCGGGCGCCGAGTCGACGAGCGTCGTGTGCGCCGCGCCGCGCGAGAGCGCCTCCAGTGCGAGTGCGCCGGAGCCGGCGAACAGGTCGAGCACGGTCTGCCCGTCGAGCGGACCGAGTCGCTGGAAGAGGGCCTCGCGCACGCGGTCGCTCGTCGGGCGCGTGGCGTCGCCGGGGGGCGTCGTCAGGCGGCGGCCGCCGTAGCGTCCGGCGACGATCCTCATGCGGCGATCTTCGCCGCGGCCTCGGGGCCGTAGGCATCCGCGAGCGCCGCGGCCAGCAGCGCGTGCTCGGGCGCCGCCAGCTCGGGATCGGCGTCGAGCAGGGCTGTGGCGCGCATGCGCGCGCGCTCCAACAGCGCCTCGTCGTCGGGCAGCTGGGCGATCGCGAACTGCGCGAAGCCGTGCTGCCGCGTGCCGATCAGCTCACCCTCCCGGCGCAGTCTCAGATCGATGTGCGCCAGCTCGAAACCGTCGCGGTGGGCGGCGAGCGCCTTCAGGCGGGCCGAGTCCTTCGGGCCGAACAGCAGGCACAGCGAGGCGTGCTCGCCGCGGCCGATCCGCCCGCGCAGCTGGTGCAGCTGGCTGATGCCGTAGCGCTCGGCGTTCTCGACGAGCATCACGCTGGCGTTCGGCACGTCGATCCCAACCTCGATCACGGACGTCGCGACGAGCACGTCGGCGCCGCCGGCGGCGAACGCCGCCATCGCCTCCTGTTTCTCGCGCGGGCGCAGCTGGCCGTGCATCAGCACGACGCGGAAGTCTCTGAACTCCGTGTCGCGCAGGCGCTCGAACTCGGCGCGCGCAGCCTTCGCCTGCAGCGTCTCGGACTCCTCCACGAGCGGGCAGACGACGAACGCCTGGCGCCCGGCACGCAGCTCCTCGCGGATGCGCTCGTAGGCGCGCTCGCGCTCGCGCTCGCCGCCGGCGACGTGCGTCTCGATCGGGCGGCGGCCGCGCGGGAGCTGCTTGAGGACGGTGTGGTCGAGGTCGCCGTGCTCGACGAGCGCGAGCGTGCGCGGGATCGGCGTGGCGGTCATGTGCAAGACGTGCGGGGTGAGCTGCTCCTCACCGGCGGGTCCTTTGGCATCGAGGGCGGCGCGCTGGCGGACGCCGAAGCGGTGCTGCTCGTCGACGACGGCGACGGCGAGGCGGGCGAACTCGACGTCCGGCTCGATCAATGCGTGCGTGCCGACGACGAGGCTCAGCTCGCCGCTTCGCAGCTTGCCGAGGACATCGGCGCGGCGCGACGCGGTGGTGGAGCCGGTCAGCAGCGCGGCCGGCACCGCCTCGCCGGGCATCAGCGCCTGGATCGTCGCGAAGTGCTGCTCGGCGAGCGTCTCGGTCGGGGCCATCAGCGCGCCCTGCCAGCCCTGCTCGACGGCGCGCAGCAGCGCGAAGAGGGCGACGACGGTCTTGCCCGAGCCGACCTCGCCCATCAGCAGACGCTGCATGGGGCGGCTCTGAGCGATGTCGTGATCGATGTCCTCGAGCGCGTTGGCCTGGTCGTCGGTGAGGGGGAACGGGAGGCCGGTGGCGAGCCAGCGCTTCGTGAGGGTTCGCTGGGCATCGAGGGAGGGTGCGGCGGCTGCGCGCTCCCGGCGGGCGCGGCGGCGCAGGAGCGCGAGCTGAACCAGCAGCAGCTCGTCGAACGCGAGCCGGCGGCGGCCGCCCTCGGCCTCCCCCTCGCTGCCCGGGAAGTGCAGCGCGCTCAGCGACGCGGGCCGGTCGGGCAGCCGCTCGGCGGTGCGCAGACGCGCGGGCAGCGGCTCGATCGTGTCGGCGATCGCGTCGCGGTGCTCGCGCATCAGCGCGAGGATGCGCGTCGAGTCGATCCCCTCGCTGGCCGGGTACTGCGCGATCTGCGCGTCGGCCGCGACCTGCAGGTCGGTCGGGGAGTGTGCGGTGACGGAGGTGCGGCCCCTCGGATCGGTGCGCACGGTCAGCAGCAGACGGGTGCCGGGCGGGTAGCGCTGGGCGAGCCACGGCTGGTTGAAGAACGACACCTCCATCGAGCCGGTCGCGTCGGCGACGGTCGCCGCGACGCGCGGCTTCATGCCGCGCCGCCGCACGGAGCGCGTGTCGATCCGCTTGACCTCGACGAGCACGGTGGCCGTCTCGCCGCGCTGGAGGGTCGCGACGGTGCGGGCCTCCCCGCGCGCACGTGGCAGGTGCTCCAGGAGGTCGCCGACGGTGTGGAGGCCGAGCGTCTCGAGCGCTCTGGCGGCTCTGGGGCCGAGGTCGGTGGCGCCGGGGAGCGGCTCGGCGAGGCGAGATGGGCGTGGGAGATGGACCGGCGCTTGTGCGAGCTGATCGGCCTCGAAGGGCTCGGCGCTGGCGAACTGCAGAGGCATCGAGGGGGCGGCCATCGGCGCCTCAACTATGCCCGGCGGAGCGGTCGGCGGGAGGAGCGCGATTTGTGGTCGGTGGGACCGACTCAGACTCGCGGTCCTCGGGTCACTCGGCGCTGAGGAGCCACCAGTACGCCGGCTGCCCGCCCTGTGTCAGCTCCAGCTCGGCGGGACTGCCGTCGTGGAGGGCGGCGACGGCGTCGGCGTCAAGCGGGGCGCCGTCGCCGCTGAGGCACGTGACCAGCTCGGCCTCGGCCGCGAGCGCGGCGAGGATCGAGCGCAGCGTCTCGGCCGGCTCGCCCCAGGCGACGAGCTCGTCGCCGACGAAGCCGACGGCCTCGCCGGCGCGGAAGCGGCCGCCGGCGTCGTCGCGCGCCGCCGGTGCGACGGCGCCGGTGCGGACCCGCTCCAGCGCGTCCGTCAGGGCGGCGGCGTTGGTGGCGCCGTCGCGGGTGGGGTCGAACGCGATCGCCGCCGCGAGCCCGGCCTGCTGCGAGCGCGACGGCACGACGTGCACGCGCTTCTCCGACAGCTCGGCGGCGCGCTCGGCGGCCATGAAGACGTTCGAGCTGTTCGGCAGCACGACCACCTCCTCGGCGGGGACGGCGTGGATCCCGGCGAGCAGGTCGTAGGTCGAGGGGTTGAGCGTCGCGCCACCGTCGAGCGTGTGGACGGCGAGCTGCTCGAACAGCGCGCGGATGCCGTCGCCGGAGACGACCGCGAGCACGCCGCAGGCGGCGACCGGGGCGGCTCCGGCGCCGTTGCCGGCGGCGGCGAGCCGCTCGGCGCGCTCCTCGACCTGCGCGTGCATGTCGGCGACGTCGAGGTGCGAGATCGTGCCCGCCGCGCCGAACAGGGCGGTCGCGGCGTCCGGATCGTCGGTGTGGACGTGGACCTTCAGCGTCGTCTCGTCGCCGACCACGAGCACCGAGTCGCCGATCCGCTCGAGCGCCTCGACGAAGCCGCGCGGCTTCAGGCCGCTGCCGGTGACGGCGAAGTTCGTGCAGTAGCGGTACGTCGAGGACTCGTGCTGCGGGTGCGTGACGCGCGCGGCGCGATGGTGCGCGATCTCCGGCGCCGGACCGCCGCGCAGCGCCGCGATCACGCCCGCGAAGACGACCGTGAGGCCGTAGCCGCCGGCGTCGACGACGCCCGCCTCGCGCAGCACCGGCAGCAGCTCGGGGCCGCGCTCGACCGACTGCAGGCCGGTCTCCAGCGCGCGCTCGAGCACATCGGCGATGAGCGCGTCCTGGTGCTCGTCGGACGCGTCGGCGTCGAGCCGCGTCTCCTGCATGTGCGCCAGCTCGCTCGCGATGCGGCTCGCCATCTCGCGCACGACGGTGAGGATCGTGCCCTCCGCCGGGTCGCGCACGGAGCCGTACGCCTGCTCGGCCGCGCGCGCCATCGCGGCGCCGATCAGGACCGGGTCGACCAGCTCGCCCGGGCGGCTCGCCAGCTCCTCGGCGGCGCCGCGGATGAGCTGGGAGAGGATCACGCCGGAGTTGCCGCGCGCGCCCAGCAGCGCGGCGCGCGCGACCGATCTGACGATCTCATCGCGGCCGATCTCGTCGACCGTCCGCTCCCGCTCGGCGGCGGCGAGGCGGTCCAGCTCCTGCAGCACCGCGCGCAGCGTCAGCGCCATGTTGTCGCCCGTGTCGCCGTCGGCGACCGGGAAGACGTTCAGCTCGTTGACCTCGTCGCGGCGCGCCTCGAGCTGGGCGAGCGCGCCCTCGACGGCGGCACGGAAACGGAGAAGGCTCGGATCGGACACGGGCGCGGGGACCGTACCGGCTGCGGGCGACGAGACGCCCGGCGGCGCGGTACCTCCTATGCCTTGGTGACCTTGCCGGCCTTCAGGCAGCGCGTGCAGACGTAGACGCGCTTGGGAGTGCCACCGAGGTCGACGCGAACCCGCTGGAGGTTCGGGTCGAAGCGCCGCTTCGTGGCGACCATCGAGTGGCTGCGGCTCTGCCCGAAGGCGGGGCCCTTGTTGCAGACGTGGCAGACCTTTGGCATGGCTCGGGCAGTATACGGATCCTTGCCTGAGAGGTGCAGCGTCGTGCCTGGCAAGGACGCAGCCGGTGAAGCGTGCATCGCACGTGAACCGGCGAGGACGCCGCCAGGCGCGGCGGGGCGCCTCTCAGGAGACGGAGAAGCCGGCGGCGCGGGGACGTCTGCTCAGCTCGTCCTTGATCGCCAGCGACGCGAGGACGGCCTCGGCGGCGTGGGCGCCGGAGTCGCGCTTGGGGCCGCCGTGCACGCGGGCGAGCGCCTGCTCCATCGAGTCGACGGTCAGGACGCCGAAGCCGACGGGGACGCCGGTGAGCAGCTGCACCTGCTGGATCCCGTGCGCGGCCTCGCCGCAGACGTAGTCGTAGTGGTCGGTCTCGCCGCGGATCACCGCGCCGAGCGCGACGACGCCGGCGTAGCGGCCCGACTCGGCCGCGTACTTCGCCGCCAGCGGCAGCTCGAACGCGCCCGGCACGTCGTAGACGTCGACCTCGCCGTGCGGCGCGAGCGCCTCGGTGGCACCCGCGACGAGCTTTTCCGCCAGCTCCGTGTAGAAGCGCCCGACGACGAGCGCGAAGCGCTGCTCAGGCATCGCCGGCCTCGCGGTCCTCGCGCTGCTCGTCGAGCAGCATCTCCTCGTCGAGCGGCAGGCCCTGGTGGTGCAGCGTGTGGCCCATGCGGTCGCGCTTGGCGCGCAGGTAGGCCTCATTGTGCGGGTTCGGCGTCGGCTGGATCGGCACCTGCCCGGTGACCGACAGCCCGTAGCCCTCCAGCCCGATGATCTTCTTCGGGTTGTTCGTGAGGATGCGGATGCTCGACAGCCCGAGGTCAGTGAGGATCTGCGCGCCGATGCCGTAGTCGCGCAGGTCGGCCGGCAGGCCGAGCTTGAGGTTCGCCTCGACCGTGTCGAACCCCTCCTCCTGCAGCTTGTACGCGCGCAGCTTGTTCAGCAGGCCGATCCCGCGACCCTCCTGCGCGAGGTACAGCAGCACGCCGCGGCCGGCTTCCTCGATCATCGCGAGCGCCGACTCGAGCTGCTCGCCGCAGTCGCAGCGCAGCGAGTGGAAGACGTCGCCGGTGAGGCACTCGGAGTGCACGCGCACGAGCACGTCCTCCTCCCCCGCGACGTCGCCCTTGACCATCGCGACGTGGTGCTTGTCGTCGACGAGCGAGCGGTAGCCGGTGACCTCGAAGTCGCCGAACGCGGTCGGCAGGCTGGTCGAGACGACGCGCTCGACGAGCTTGTCGTGGCGGCGCCGGTAGGCGACGAGATCGGCGACCGTGATCATCTTCAGGTCGTGCCGCTGGCAGTAGCCGACGAGGTCGTCGACGCGCGCCATCGTCCCGTCGTCGTTCATGATCTCGCAGATCACGCCGGACGGGTTGAGGCCGGCGAGACGGGCGAGATCGACGGCCGCCTCCGTCTGGCCGACGCGCTCGAGCACGCCGCCCGGCTTGGCCTTGAGCGGGAACACGTGGCCCGGCTGCACGACGTCGCGCGGACGCGCGGACGGGTCGATCGCGACCTGGATCGTGCGTGCGCGGTCGTGCGCGGAGATGCCCGTCGTGACGCCCTCGCGCGCCTCGATCGAGACGGTGAAGGCGGTCTCGAACGGCGACTCGTTCTTGGCCGCCATCAGGTCGAGCCCCAGCTCGTCGCAGCGGCCGGGCGTGAGCGCGAGGCAGATCAGCCCGCGCCCCTCCTTCGCCATGAAGTTGATCGCCTCGGGCGTGGCGAACTGGGCGGCGAGCGTGAGATCGCCCTCGTTCTCGCGGTCCTCGTCGTCGCAGACGACGACCATCTTGCCGGCGCGGATGTCCTCGATCGCCTCCTCGACGGTGGCGAACGCGGCCTTGGTCTCCTGACTGCTCATCGCGCCACCAGCTTCTCGACGTATTTGGCGAGCACGTCCACCTCCAGGTTGACGGTAGCGCCCGGCTCGGCAACGCCGAGGTTGGTGCGCTCCAGAGTCTCGGGAATCAGGGAGACGGTGAGGGACTCGTCGTCGACGGACGCCACCGTGAGGCTGACGCCGTCGATCGCGATCGAGCCCTTCTCGACGACGTAGCGCAGCAGGCCGGGCTCGGCCGCGACGCGGATGCGGCGCGCGAAGCCGTCCGGCTCGACGGCGGCGACGGTGCCGAGGCCGTCGACGTGGCCCTGCACGAAGTGGCCTCCAAGGCGGTCGTGCGCGCGCAGCGGCAGCTCCAGGTTCACGCGGTCGCCCTGCTCCACGGCGCCGAGCGACGAGCGCCGCAGCGTCTCGTTCATCACGTCGGCGCTGAAGCTGTCCTCGCCCGGTTCGACGGCCGTCAGGCAGACGCCGTTGACCGCGATCGAGTCGCCCTCGGCGGCGCCGAGCGCGAAGTCCGCGGAGATCGTCAGGCGGACGCCGTCGTCCGAGCGGTCGACGCCGACGATCCGGCCCAGTCCCTGTACGAGCCCGGTGAACATCACCATTCCCGCAGTCGCGCCGACACGAGCAGATCCTCGCCGACGTGCTCGCACTCGAGCGTCAGCGCGCGCAGCGCCTCCGCGATCGTCTCGACGCCCTCGCCCTCGAGCGGGTCGCGCGCGGTGCGCCCGCCGAGCACGAGCGGCGCGAGGAACAGCCGCAGCTCGTCGATCTCGCCCGCGTCGAAGAAGGCGCCGGCCAGTCTCGGGCCGCCCTCCAGCAGGATCGAGGTCACGCCGGCCGCGCCGAGCTGGTCGAGCGCCGAGCAGACGCGCGCCTGCTCGTGCTCGCCGGTCGCGACGATCACCTCGGCGCCGTGCGTCTCGAGCGCGTCCGTCGCGGCGCGCGGCGCCGCGCGCGAGACGACGACCGTCAGCGGGATCTCGGACGCCGCGGTCACGAGCTGCGAGTCGAGCGGCAGACGCGCGGTCGCGTCGAAGACGATCCGGCGCGGCTGGCGCGCGACGCCGTCGATGCGGGAGGTCAGCTGCGGATCGTCGGCGAGCGCGGTGCCGATCCCGACCGCGACCGCGTCGCCGTCGGCGCGCCAGCGGTGCGCGAGGCGCCGGCTCTGCTCGCCGGAGATCCACTTGGAGTCCCCCGCGCGCGTCGCGACCTTGCCGTCGAGCGTCATCGCCGACTTGAACAGGATCCACGGGCGGCCCGTGCGCGCGTGCTTGCGAAACGGCTGGTTGAGCAGGCGCGCGCGCGTCGCCAGCTCGCCGTCGGCCAGCTCGACCGCGATCCCCTCGTCGCGCAGGATCCCCAGCCCACGGCCGGACGCCTTCTCGGTCGGGTCGTCGGAGGCGACGACGACGCGGCGGATGCCGGCCGCGACGATCGCGTCGGTGCACGGCGGCTGCTTGCCGGTGTGACAGCACGGTTCGAGCGAGACGTACAGCGTCGCGTCGCCGAGGTCTGATCCGGTGGCGGCGTGCAGCGCCTCGACCTCCGCGTGCGGCTCGCCGTAGGCGCTGTGCCAACCCTCCCCCAGCACCGCGCCGTCGCGCGCGATCACGGCGCCGACGAGCGGGTTCGGGCTGACGCGGCCGCGACCCTGCTCGGCGAGCTCGAGCGTGCGCGCGAGGTGCAGACGGTCGGTGTCGGTGTGGAGAGACAAGCTGGCGGGCAGCGCGGATCGGGTGAGCGCGCCGCTGCCACGAAGGATACGCGGCACTCAGTCGCAGCGGCCGCCGCGCAGGCGGTAGACGACGATCTCCGGCCCCGGCCGCGCGTACGCGAGCGGGTAGTAGTCGAACGACCAGTCGAAGTTGAACGCCGGCGGCTTCGCGCCGGCGCGGTAGGGGCTGAAGCGAGCGACCGTCGCGCTGCGGCGGGCCAGCGCGGCGTAGTAGGCGATCGCCTGCGGGACCACGCCGGCCTGCGCGAAGGCGCGCGCGTACTGGTCCGAGCCGGTGATAACCCAGCAGTAGCCCTGCGCGACGTAGCGGTCGATCAGCGCCGGGCGCAGCGTGCGCTCGTACTTGTCGACTCTCACGTAGCGCGTGCTCCCCGCCGGCAGGGGTCTGCCGAAGTCGTCGACGTCGGCACGCGTCGTGTCCCAGAGCCGCAGGCGGGCGCCGAGCCAGCCGGTCGGCACGAACGGCTCGACCACGACGCGCGCACCCGCGGGCACGTTCGCCAGCAGCCACGCGCGCGCACTGGCGCGCGTGTCCGGCCGCGACAGCACGCGGTCGTCGTGAAGCGAGGTGACGAGCCCTTGCGCCAGCAGCGCGACGGCGACGAGCGCTACGGCCGGCAGCGCGAGGCGCGGCGCGCGCAGCGCGACGGCGCGCGCCAGCTCCAGCCCGCCGTAGGCCGCCAGCAGGATCGCGATCGGCAGGACCGGCAGCAGCCAGCGGCCGAAGTAGCGCTCCTGAATCCCCATGTAGAGGACGTACAGCAGCGGCACCGGCAGCAGCACGAGTGCGAGCCCACGCTCGCGCAGCGTCAGGTGGATCGCCCCGCCGAGCGCCGCCAGCGCGGGGATCCAGCCGAGCCCCCACGTCAGCGACCACAGGTAGTAGACGATCCCGCTGCGCTGCGTGAGGCCGAGCTTGGAGAGGTTCTCCTCGCTCGTCAGCTCGCGCTGGCTCGCGACGCCGGCGTGAAAGGCGTGGAAGTCGAGCAGCGCGTAGGGGTTGGCGAGCAGGAAGCCGCCGAGCGCGGCGGCGCAGGCCGCGGCGAGCGGGACCACGGCGGTGCGGATGAGCGGCGCACGCTGCCCGCGCGCCTGCACGAAGATCGCCGTCAGCACGGGCAGCAGCACGATCCCGGCCGTGTACTTCGTGCCGGCGGCGAGGCCGGCGGCCAGGCCGCCGAGCAGCGCGCCGCGCATCGTCCTGCCGCGCAGCGCGAGCGCGGCGCCGAGCAGCGCGAGCGTCGCGGCCGCCATCGCCGGCACGTCGTTGAGCGCGAGGTGCGCGTAGAAGACGGGCAGGAATGCGACCGCGCCGAGCGCCGCCGCCAGCAGGCCGACGCGGCGGTCGAACAGGCGGGCGCCCGCGAGATGCAGCAGCCAGACGGCGAGCGTCCCGAGCACCGCAACGGTCACGCGCGCGACCAGGAAGACCTCGGTCGGGTCGTGCGCGTACGCGTGCTCGACGGCGGCGCGGCCGCGGAACCAGACGGCGTAGACCGCCGCGATCAGCTCGGTGTAGCCGGGCGGGTTGAGGAAGTAGTGCGGATCGAGGCCGTGGCCGAAGAAGCCGACTGCGAGCGGGACGAAGTGCCCCGCCTCGTCGGCGTTGTAGGAGAACGGCAGGCCGTAGCGGATCCCCCACAGGCGGAGCGCCAGCGCTCCGAGCAGCACGCCGGCGAGCGCGAGGGTCGTGCGGTCGGGGCGGCGCATGGAATACTGCGGCGCGAGTCTAGACCACGAGGTCGACCGCTCCATGCCCATGAAGCTGATCATCCAAATCCCCTGCTTCAACGAGGAGCAGACGCTGCCGCTGACGCTCGCCGACCTCCCGCGCGAGGTCGCCGGCTTCGACACGGTCGAGTGGCTCGTGATCGACGACGGGTCGAGCGACCGCACGATCGAGGTCGCGCGCGAGAACGGCGTCGACCACATCGTCCGCCTGACGAACAACAAGGGCCTCGCGGCCGGCTTCCAGGCGGGGCTCGACGCCGCGCTCAAGCTCGGCGCCGACGTCGTCGTCAACACCGACGCCGACAACCAGTACGACGGCCGCGACATCCCCAAGCTCGTCGCGCCGATCCTCGCCGGCAACGCGGACATGGTCGTCGGCGACCGCCAGGTCGAGACGATCGCGCACTTCTCGCCGCTGAAGAAGGCGCTGCAGAGACTCGGCTCGTGGGTCGTGCGCCAGGCCTCGTCGACGAACGTCCCCGACACGACCTCCGGCTTCCGCGCCTACAACCGCGAGGCCGCGCTGCAGATGCAGGTCGTCTCGAGATTCACCTACACGCTCGAGACGATCATCCAGGCCGGCAAGCTGCTCGTCGCGGTCGACCACGTCCCGATCCGCACCAACCCGAAGACGCGCGAATCGCGCCTGTTCCCGTCGATGGGCGCCTACGTGCGCCGCAACGGGATCTCGATCTTCCGCATCTACGCCCAGTACGAGCCGCTGAAGGTCTTCTGGGGCGGCGCGGTCGTGATGGGGCTGTTCGCGGTCGCCGTGTGGGCGCGCTTCATCGTCGCGTGGATCGGCGGGCAGGGCGCCGGCCACGTGCAGTCGCTGATCCTCGGCGCGGTCCTCTTCATCGGCGCGATGCTGCTGTTCGCGCTCGGCGTGATTGGGGATCTGCTGGCCGCGCAGCGCACGCTCTCGCAGCGCACGTTCGAGCGCGTGCGGCGGATCGAGCTGGCGCTGGGGATCGGGCCGTCCCATTACGAGCCGAATCCGTCCCCACCCGCCCCACCCAAGCGAGAGACGATCGAGGTATGAGCGCCACCACCCCCCCGACGGTCGAAGAGGTCCCGACCGGCAACACGTTCGACAAGTACGGCTCGACGAACCCCGTCGTGCGGCGCCTGATGGCGCGCTTCGAGGGGACGCTGGCGGAGCTGTTCGCGCAGGCGGCGCCGGAGTCGGTGCTCGACGTCGGCTGCGGCGAGGGCGTGCTGACGCACCAGTGGGCGCAGCAGCTCGGCGAGCGGCGGATCGTCGGGATCGACCTCGACGACGACAAGCTGAAGGCCGAGTGGGCGACGCGCCGGCGGCCCAACCTCGAGTACCGCACGATGCTCGCGGAGAACATGCCGTTCGCCGAGAACGAGTTCGACGTGGCCTGCGCGATCGAGGTGCTCGAGCACGTGCCCGACCCCGCTCACACGGTCGCCGAGATGGCGCGCGTCGCCAGACGCCACCTGCTCGTGTCGGTGCCGCGCGAGCCGCTGTGGCGGATGCTGAACATGGCTCGCGGCGCGTACCTCGCACAGCTCGGCAACACGCCGGGGCACGTCAACCACTGGTCCAAGCGCTCGTTCGTGCAGCTGCTGTCCCAGCACGGCGAGGTCGTCGAGGCACGGTCGCCGTTCCCCTGGACGATGCTGCTTGTCCGGCTCGGCACCTAGTCCGGCGGCGGGCGCGGAGGCGCCCGGGACCGACGAGCCGGAGGGGTCCGGCTCCTACGGCGCGGGCGCCCGCATCCTGACGGTCGGGATCGCCTCGACCGGCGTCTTCACGTTCCTCTACCTCGCGCTCGCGAGCCATCAGCTCAGCAGCACCGCCTACGGCCAGGTGAGCCTGCTGTGGTCGGTCATGTACGTGATCCTGTGCGTGATCTACCGGCCGATCGAGCAGCTGCTCTCGCGCACGATCGCGGACCGCCGAGCGCGCGGACTCGAAGGCCATCCGCTGCGCGTGCCGGCGACGATCCAGCTCACGTTCGCGCTGCTGTTCCTGGTCGTCGCGCTGCCGCTGCGGTCGCGGATCGAGCAGCACCTGTTCGGCGGCTCGAGCGCGCTGTACTGGATCCTCGTCGTCGGCGTGCTCGCCTACGCCGGCAGCTACTTCGCGCGCGGCTGGCTGGCCGGGCACGAGCGCTTCGCCCTCTACGGCGGGCTCGTGTTCCTCGAGTCGACCTCACGACTGCTGTTCGCGGTCGCGGCCGTCGTCGGGATCAGCTCCGGGCAGACGGCGATCGCGATGGGCATGGCGGTCGCGCCGTTCGCATCGCTCGTGGTCGTGCCGTTCGCCTTCGGCCGCGTGCAGGAGAGCGTGCGCAGACCCTCTGCCGCAGAGCGCGAGCTGCCGGTGCTCGACGCCGCCGGCGAGGGCCCCGCCCACGCCGAGATCGAGGAGGCAGTCGCCGACCTGTCGATCGGCCGCGGCTCGCGCTTCGCGGTCGCGGTCTTCGCGATCATGCTCGCCGAGCAGGCGCTGATGAACGCGGCGGTGCTGATAGTCAACGCGAAGTCGGGCGCGGCGCTCGCCGGCTTCGTCTTCAACGTGCTGATGATCGTGCGCGCGCCGCTGCAGCTGTTCCAGGCGGTGCAGACGTCGATCCTCCCCCACCTCACCGCGATGACCGCGCGCGGCAGCGAGCGCGAGTTCGCCGCAGCGGTGCGCAAGACGGTGCTCGTGATCGCCGGCTTCGCGGGCGCCTGCGCGCTCGGGCTGCTGGCGATCGGACCGGCGGTGATGACCGCCGTGCTGGGCGACAAGGGCTTCACCTACTCGCGCGGCGGCCTCGCGCTGGTCGCGATCGGGATGGGCTTCCACCTGATCGCCGGCACGCTCAACCAGGCCGCGCTCGCGCGCAACCGCGCCAGCCTCGCGGCCGCCGCCTGGCTGCTGTCGGGAGCGCTGTTCGTCGGCTGGATGCTCTCGGGGATCGTCTCCAGCGAGGTGCTGCGCGTCGAGACCGGCTACTTCGGCGCGACCTTCATCTTGAGCGGGCTCCTCTTCGGGCTGTACCGGCGCTCCTGAGCGCTACTCGTACGCCAAGGCGTTCAGGACATCCAGCTTCGCTGCGCGCCGCGCGGGCCAGATCGCGGCGATCACGCCGAAGATCGCGCTCACGACGAGCAGGACGATCAGCTGTCCGACCGGGATCGAGATCGCGAAGCCCTGGTCCTTGAGCGGGATCGTCACGAGCACCGCGAAGATCGCGCCGAGCACGAGTCCGAGCACGGCGCCGATCATCGCGGTGATGACCGACTCATAGCGCACGATCCGCTTGACCTGGCGGCGCGAGGTGCCGATCGCGCGCAGCATGCCCAGCTCGCGCGTGCGCTCGTGGATCGCGAGCGCGAGCGTGTTGACGATCCCGAACAGCGAGATCACGATCGTCAGCGCCAGCAGCACGTAGAAGAACGCCAAGAGCTGGTTGACCTGCCCGTACTGCTGGTCGAGGAAGCCCTGCTTCGTGAGCACCTTGACGCTCGGGTACTGGAGCTTGAGCGCGCGCGTGGTCGCGTCCTTGACCGCGCCCGGGTCGGAGCCCGGGTCGACGCTCGCCATCAGGAACGCATTGCCGGTGACGTTGAAAGCCGGCGCCATCAGCGCGTTGACGACGGTCAGGTCGGCGAACACGTGCGCTCTGTCGTCGTAGATCCCGCGCGCGGTCAGGCGCAGGTGCGCGCCGGTCGGGGTCGTCAGCGCGACCGTGTTGCCGACCGCGACGTGGTGATCCTTCGCCCAGCTCTTGGCCAGCAGCACGTCGCGCGGGCCGAGCGCCCGGATCGTCGCCGGGCTGCCCTGCGACCAGTGGAGGTTGAAGACGTCGCCGATCGTCGCCGGGTCGACGCCGGTCACCGCCGTCTGGCCGGCGCCGGGGACGCGCCCCTCGCCGAAGCTGATCGCCGAGACGGTGCGCACGCCGGGCTGCGCCTGCATCGCCTGCGTCGCCGACGACGGCAGCGGCAGGCTCTGGATCTTGTTCTCGACGATCAACTGGCCCTTGAGGCCGATGTCGACCTGCTGCGTGATCGAGGCCTTCAGCCCGGCGGCGAAGATCGTCACGAACGCGACCAGCGCGACGCCGATCATCAGCGCAGCCGAGGTCGATGCCGTGCGGCGCGGATTGCGCGTCGCGTTCTCGCGCGCGAGCCGCCCGCTGACGCCGCGCAGCTTCTCCAGCGGCCACCCGACGGCGAACGCCAGCGGTCTGACGATGTGGTAGGCCAGCAGCCCCACGCCGATGAAGACGACGCCCGCGCCGGCGCCGACGAGCCCGGCGGCGCTGCCGCCGCTCGCGCTGCCGAACAGCCCGAGGCACAGCAGCACGACGCCGACGGCGGCGACGACCGCGGCGATCGGCGTGCGCAGGCGCGCGCTGCGGCCGCGCGGCAGGCTCGCCGCGTCCTGCAGCGCCGCGATCGGCGGCACGCGCGTGGCGCGCAGCGCCGGTCCGACGGCGGCGGCGAGCGTGATCAGCGTGCCGACGAGCAGCGAGACGATCAGCGTGCGCGGCTCGAAAACGATCCCGTTGGACGGCAGGTCGGCGCCGAACAGCTTGAACAGGCCCTTCAGCGCGGGCGCGAGCGCGAAGCCGAGCAGGAAGCCGATCGCCGAGGCGACGAGCCCCAGCAGGAACGCCTCGCCGATCACCGCCCACAGCACCTGGCGGCGGTTGGCGCCGATCATCCGCAGCAGCGCGAACTCGCGCGTGCGCTGGGCGACCGTGATCGAGAACGTGTTGACGATCAGGAACGCGCCGACGAACAGCGAGATGCCGGCGAAGACGAACAGGAACGTGCGCAGGAAGCCGAGCTGGTCCTGGATGTCTCTCGCGCTCGTCGCCGCCTGCTGCGCGCCCGTGCGGACCGTGAACTGCCCAGCCGGCAGCGCCTGGCTCACGTTCGCCGCGAGCTGTCTCGGCGTGACGCCTCTCTGCGCCGCGACCTGGATCTGGTCGAACTGACCGGGCAGGCCGAGCAGGCGCTGGGCGACGGGCGTCTGCACGATCGCGACGGCGGCGCCGGCGAGCGAGTTCTCGTTGCCGAACTGCGTGACGCCGACGAGCGTGAAGCTCTGCTGCGGCCCCTTGCCCGACAGCCGCACCGTGTCGCCGAGCTTGAAGCCGGCCTTGTCGGCGTGCGTCTTGTCGAGCGCGACCTCGCCGGGCGCCTGCGGCTTGCGGCCCTGCACGTAGCTGAACGGGTCGAAGCGGTCGGGCTGGACGCCCGAGATGAACATCGGCGCGCCGGTCGTGACGAGCGGGTTGTCGGACTTGTCGTAGATCAGGCCGGCGTCGAAGACCGAGCCGGACGCGAGCGCGACGCCGGGTGCGCGCGAGATCTGGTCGACGACCGACTGTCTCAGCGGCGCGGGCGTCCCGTTCTGGTCGTTGCCGAACAGTCTCTTGGGCGAGACGACGACGTCGACGCCCCGGTTGGCCGTCTGGAAGACCTGATCGAACGTGTGGTTGATCGTGTCGGTCAGCAGGTAGGTGCCCGACACGAGCGCGATCCCGAGCACGATCGCGAACGCGGTCAGCCCGGTGCGCAGCTTGCGCGCGGCGATCCCGCGCAGTGTCAGCGCGAGCATCTCAGCTGACCGTCCGCATGAGGTCGTGGACCTCGTCTGCGGTGCCGGCGGAGCCGTCGTGCACGATCTTGCCGTCGGCGAGCACGAGGATGCGGTCGGCGACGGCGGCCGCGTTCGCGTCGTGCGTGACCATCACGACGGTCTGGCCGAGCTCGTCGACCGAGTGGCGCAGCAGCTTCAGCACCTCGGCGCTGGAGACCGAGTCGAGGTTGCCGGTCGGCTCGTCGGCGAACACGACGGCGGGCTTCGTGATCAGCGCCCGCGCGACCGAGACCCGCTGCTGCTGGCCGCCCGAGAGCTCCGACGGATGGTGCGTGAGGCGGTCGCCGATCGCGACGGTCGCGACGAGCTGGTCGCGCCAGGCGGCGTCGACGTTGCGGCCGGCGATCTTCAGCGGCAGCTCGATGTTCTCCAGCGCCGTGAGGACGGGGAGCAGGTTGAACGACTGGAAGATGAAGCCGACCTTGTCGCGGCGCAGCTCGGTGAGCTTCTTGTCGTCGAGCGAGCCGAGGTCGACGCCGTCGATCGCGATCGTCCCCGAGGTCGGCTTGTCGAGGCCGGCGAGCACGTGCATGAGCGTTGACTTGCCCGAGCCGGACGGGCCCATGATCGCCGTGAACGCGCCCGCGGGCAGCTCGAGCGAGACGCCGTCGAGCGCCTTGACGGCCGCCTCGCCCTCGCCGTAGCGGCGGTGCACGTCGACGGCGGTGACGATCGGGGTGGCAGGCACGTGGGGATCCTTTCGCTCTCTGCGCGGCCCCGCCCCCATTCGACAGCGGGGCCGCTACGTGGCGCCGGCGGCCTGTGCGATCTTCGCGTAGGCCGCGGCCGGGTCTGCGGCGCCGAAGATTGCGGACCCGGCGACCAGCAGACTAGCGCCCTGCGCGGCGCACGCGGCGGCCGTGGCCGGGTCGACGCCGCCGTCGACCTCGAGCGCGGCGTCCGCCGGCAGGGCGGCGCGCAGGCGCGCCAGCTTGCCAAGCGCGGCCGGGATGAACGGCTGGCCGCCCCAGCCGGGATTTACCGACATGCAGAGCGCGAGGTCGAGCAGCTCGGCGACCTCCGCGAGCGCTTCCGGCGGCGTGCCGGGGTTGACGGCCGCGCCCGCGGCGCAGCCCGCCTCCCGGACCGCCTGCAGCGCGTAGTGCAGGTGCGGCGTCGCCTCGGCGTGAACGGTGATCGAGTCGGCGCCGGCGCGCGCGAACTCGGCCACCTGGCGCTCCGGGCGCTCGATCATCAGGTGGACGTCGAGCATGCCGCCGGCCTGGTGGACCCGGTCGGCGAGCGCGGAGACGATCAGCGGGCCGATCGTGATCGGCGGGACGAAGTGCCCGTCCATCACGTCGACGTGGATCACGCGCGCGCCCGCGTCCATCACCGCCTCGACCTGCGCGCCGAGGCGCGCGAAGTCGGCCGACAGGATCGACGGCGCGACGCGGCGCTCGCGCAGCAGCTCGGCGGTGCGTTCCCGGGCGGTCATCGCGCGGCGAAGTGTCGCCGATGCGGCGGCGGGACGGCGGGCGGGCGACAGGTCAGCCGTCAGACCTGCGTGAGCATCGACGATCTGCAGTGGTTGCAGGTGAGGATCGCCGTGCTCGACATGCGCACGATCGTCGAGTGCTCGCCGCAGTCGGGGCAGACGGACGACAGCTCGTAGCGGCGCAGGCAGTAGACGCAGCGGTAGCGGCCCGGCATCGTCGTCGGGCGCAGCCACGGCTCATGACAGCCCGGGCACTCCGGGCCCAGGTCGACCTGCTTCTCGGTCATGCCCCTGCCTCTCTCTGCATCCCGAGCGTGATATCAGACCACGCGCGTCAGACGGGCCAAGAAGAAGCCGTCGGTGCCGTCGTGGTGCGGCAGCAGCAGGTGCTCGCGCTCGCGCGCGAAGCCGGCGTGCTGCGCGAGGAAGCGCTCCACGATCTGCTCGTTCTCCCGCGGTGAGATCGTGCAGGTGGCGTAGACGAGCGCGCCGCCGGGCCGCAGCGCAGCGGCGCCCGCGGCGAGGATCCGCTGCTGCAGCTCGACCAGCTCTTCGATCGCCTCGGGCCGCGCGTGCCAGCGCAGGTCGGGCCGGCCCTGGAGCGTGCCGAGCCCGCTGCACGGCGGATCGACGAGCACGGCGTCGAAGGGGTCGTCGGCGCGCGGCTGCGCGGCGTCGCGCGTCTCGACGCGGACGATCTCGGCGCGCAGGCGCTCGCACGTGCGCCGCAGCGCGTCGGCGCGTCTGGGGTTGCGCTCGACCGCGACGACCTCCCCCGCCCCGCCCATCAGCGCGGCCAGGTGCGTCGTCTTGCCGCCGGGTGCGGCGCACAGGTCGAGCACGCGGAAGCCCGGCTGCGGCGCCAGCAGCCGCGCGGCGCTCATCGCCGCGCGCGACTGCGCGACGAGCGCTCCGGCCTCCCACAGCGGATCGCGGCTCGGGTCGAAGGCGCCCTCGACGACGAGGCCCTCCGGCAGACCCTCGGCCAGCGGTGCCGGCGCCGGGTGCGTCGCGACGCCGCGCTCCGCCAGCTCGGCCGCGACCGCGTCGCGATCCGCGACGAGCGCGTTGACGCGCAGCGCGCTCTCGGCCGGCTCGTTGACGCTCGCGAGCAGCCCGCGCGCTTCTTCGGCGCCGAGTGCGTCCCACCACAGCTCGGCGATCCAGTCGGGCACGGAATGTCGCAGCGCAGCGCCTTGCGGGGTCGCGTCGTCGAGCGCTGCGAGCAGCCCCGGCCCGTCGCGGCCGGCGCGACGCAGCACCGCGTTGACGAGCTTGAAGCCCGGCCCGCCGGACGCCTTCGCCAGCTCGACGCTCTGGTCGACGGCGGCGTGCGGCGCGACGCCGTCGAGGAACAGCAGCTGCAGCACGCCGAGCCGCAGCGCGTCGCGCACGGGCGCGTCGAGCTGTTCGGCCGGGCGGCCGGCGCAGGCGGCGATCACGTGGTCAAGCGTGCGGCGGCGCTGCACGGCGCCGTACGCGAGCTGCGTCGCGAACGCGCGCTCGCGCGGGTCGAGGCCGGCGCGCGTGGCCTCGGCTGAAAGTGCGCGGTCGGCGTACGCGCCGCCGCTGTCGACGCGCCGCAGCACCGCGGCGGCGACCCGGCGCACGGGCGATACGGCAGAGGCGGCGCGCGCTGGCATGCGGGCATCGTCGCACTGCCTGTGTGTCCGGCGTCACCTTGTGCCGTTGGGCAGCGGGGATACGATCCGGGCCGTGCACGGCCTGCTTGCAGCTGCGCTCGCGCCGGTCCAGCAGCAGTATCTGCTGGAGGCCCGGCAGATGCAGGCGATGTCGTTCGCGGTGCACATCCCGCTGACGTGCTTCGGGATTGCCTTCCCCGCGATCGTCGTGTTCGTCGAGTGGCTGCACCTGCGCACCGGCGACCCGCTCTACCGCACGCTCGCGCGCCGCTGGACGCGCGTCCTCGTCGCGCTGTTCGCGGTCGGGGTGGTGAGCGGGACGATCCTGTCGTTCGAGCTGGGGATGCTGTGGCCGAACTTCATGGCGACGTTCGGCAGCGTCTTCGGGCTCGCGTTCGCGCTGGAGGGCTTCGCCTTCTTCCTCGAGGCGATCTTCATCGCGATCTACGTCTACGGCTGGGACCGGCTGTCGCCGCGCGCGCACTTCCTCTGCGGCCTGCCGATCGTCGTGACGGGCGTGCTCGGTGCGGCGATGGTGATCGCGGTCAACGGCTGGATGAACCACCCGGGCGGGTTCGCGCTCGCCGCCAACGGCACGGTCACGCACGTGCGCCCGTGGAGCGCGCTGTTCGGCAACCGCTTCTTCTGGCACGAGCTCGTGCACATGTACTTCGCCGCCTACATCGTCGTCGGCTTCCTGCTCGCCGGCGCGTACGCGTGGGGCAAGCTGCGGCACGGCAGCTGGGGCCGCTACGAGCGCACCGCGCTGGCGATCCCGCTGACGATCGCCGCGCTGGCCGCCCCGGCGCAGCTGCTCGTCGGCGACTGGGCCGCGCGCGAGGTCGCGACGCAGCAGCCGGTCAAGCTGGCGGCGTTCGAGGGACTGCAGCAGACGACGACGGGCGCCTCCGAGCACCTCGGCGGCTGGTACGAGAGCGGCAGCGGCCAGATCAAAGGCGGGATCGCGATCCCCGACCTGCTGTCGCTGCTCGCCTACCACGACCCGCACGCGACCGTGCCGGGGCTCGACTCGGTGCCGTCGAACGACCGGCCGCCCGCGATCAACGTGATCCGCTTCGCGTTCCAGGGGATGGTCGGGATCGGCACGCTGCTGGCGCTCGTCGGCGTTCTCGTGCTGTGGGTCCGCTGGCGGCGCAAGCGGCTGCCCGAGTCGATCTGGCTCTACCGCGCGCTGGTGCTGTGCGGCCCGCTCTCGCTGGTGGCGCTGATCTGCGGCTGGATCGTCACGGAGGTCGGGCGCCAGCCGTGGATCGTCTACGGCGTGATGCGCACGACCGACGCGGTGACGGGCGCCGGCGGAATCCCCGTCGGCTACGGGGTCTTGGCGCTCGTCTACGTCGGGCTGGCGGGTGCGGTGTGGTGGATCCTGCGGCGGCTCGCGCGCGCGCCGTTGGGCGGTGCCGCAGACCCGCAGGCGCCCGAGACGGTGCAGCACGCATGAGCCTCGACGCGGTGCCGCTGCTGCTCGCGCTCGTCGGCCTGACGCTCTACGTCGTGCTCGGCGGCGCCGACTTCGGCGCGGGCCTGTGGCAGCTGCTGTCGGGCCGCGGCGCGCGCGGCGCAGAGGTCCGCGAGCACGCGCACGAGGCGATGGCGCCCGTGTGGGAGGCGAACCACGTGTGGCTCATCTTCGTGCTCGTCTTGATGTGGACCTGCTACCCGGTCGCGTTCGGCTCGATCGTCTCGACGCTGTCGATCCCGCTGTTCGTCGCCGGGGTGGGGATCGTCTTCCGCGGCACCTCCTACGCGCTGCGCGCCGGCACGTCGCGGGCGGGCGAACAGCGCACGGTCGACGTGGTGTTCGGCGTCGCCTCGGTGCTGACGCCGTTCGCGCTCGGCACGGTGGTGGGCGCAATCGCCGCCGGCCGCGTGCCCGTCGGCAACGCCGCCGGCAACCTGTGGACGAGCTGGACGAGCGGCCTGTCGCTGATGGTCGGCGTGCTGGCGGTCGCGCTGGGCGCCTACCTCGCCGCGGTCTACCTGGCCGCCGACGCGGCCCGGCGCGAGGTGTCCGAGATGGAGCGGACGTTCCGGACGCGCGCGCTCGTCGCCGGTGTCGTGGCGGGCGCGCTCGCTGTGGCCGGGCTGGTCGTCCTGCGCGCGGACGCGCGCGGGCTCTATGACGCGCTCGTGAGCGGGGACGGGCTGCCGGCGCTCGTGGTGTCGGCGGTCGCGGGCGTCGGGACGCTGGCGCTCGTGTGGCTGCGGCGCTACGAGGCGGCGCGCTACAGCGCGGCCGTGGCGGTCGCCGCGATCGTCGCCGGCTGGGCTTTGGCGCAACAGCCGGTGCTGCTGCCGGGGCTGACGGTGTCGCAGGCGGCGGCGCCGCACGACGTGCTCGTCGCGGTGCTGGTGTCCGTGGCGGCGGGGGCGTTGGTGCTGGCGCCATCGCTCGCTCTGCTCTTCACGCTCACGTTGCGCGGGCGTCTGGGCTACGAGGGAGACGGGAGCGCCGCCCCGGCCGAGCCGGTCGGCCCCGTGCGCGCGCTCGCCGCCTCCCGCACCGGCCTGCTCGCCCGCGTCTCCGCCGCCTGCCTCCTGCTGACCCTCGGCTTCCTCACCATCGCCGACGCCGGCTGGGCCCACGCGATCGGCGTCGCCGCCCTCTTCGCCTGCGTCCTCACCGGCTTCCGCGCGGCGGTGCCGCTGGAATCGGCTCCTGCCGACTGAGCCCCTGCAATCTGATGTCGCTGGGCAGCATCAGATTGACGGGGCTCAGGGCAGACCGTGGCCGCGGAGGTAGTCGGCAGCGGGCATCTGCTTCTTGCCGGGCGGTTGGACGACGGTGAGGTCGAGGGTGCCGGCGGCGGTGGAGAGCAGTAGGCGCCCTCCCTCGTTGCCCAACGTGCCCGGCGCGAGCGCCGTCCCCGCGGCGAGCTGAGCGCCCCAGACGCCGAGGAACCCGCCGTCGGGCAACGCAAGCCGCGCGCCGACGTGCGGGCTAAGCGCGCGAACGACTCGCGCAAGCTCGGCGGCCGGGCGGCCGGGATCGAGCAACCGATCCTCCGCGACGATCTTCTCCGCATACGTCACGCCCTCCTCGGGCTGCTCCGCAAACGCCGGCCGCTCGTCCAGCGCTAGCACGAGCAGCTCGCCGCCGAGCGCCGCCAGCCGCGCGGAGAGCGTCCCAAAGGTGTCGTCCGCGAGGATCGGCTCGCGCTCCACCAGGCACACCGGCCCGCTGTCCAGCCCGGCGGTGAGGCGCATGATCCCGACGCCCGTCTCCGCGTCGCCGGCCATGATCGCCCGCTCGATCGGCGCCGCCCCGCGCCAGCGCGGCAGCAGCGACGGATGGACGTTGAGCAGCTCGTAATCGGACAGCAGCGGCTCGCGGATCAGCGCGCCGAACGCGCAGACGATCACGGCGTCGGGAGCGGCTCCAGCGATCTGAGCGCGAGCCTCCTCCTCGTTGACGTCGTCGGGCTGCGCCACGTCCAACCCCAACGCCCGTGCGGCGCTCGCAACCGGCGGCGGCGACAGTCTGCGCCCCCGCCCCGCGGGACGGTCCGGCCGCGTCACCACCAGCACCGGCCGGTGCGGCGAGCCGGCGAGCCGCTCCAGCACCGCAGCGGCGAAGTCCGAGGTACCCAGGTAGACCGTGCGCACGCGGGTCAGGCGGCCTGCTCAGCCGCCTCGCGCAGCATCCGCAGCGCCGCCTTGCGCTGGTCGCGCGAGGTGCGGTCGAGGATCAGCACGCCGTCGAGGTGGTCGATCTCGTGCTGCAGCACGCGGGCCTCCAGCCCGGCCGCCTCGATCGTGATCGGCTCGCCGTGCTCGTCCTGTGCGCTCACGCGGACGTAGACCGGCCGCTCGACGTCGACGTGGACGCCCTGGAGCGACAGGCAGCCCTCCTCGATCGTCTCCAGCTCCTCGCCGGACCACTCGATCACGGGGTTGATCACGGCGTTGACGGGCGAGTCCGGCTCGACGCGGTAGACGAGCAGGCGCTGGAGCTTGCCGACCTGCGTCGCGGCGAGCCCGATCCCGAGCGAGTCCTCCATGATCTGGCCCATCTGCTCGATCTGCGTGCGCAGGTCGTCGTCGAAGCGGTCGATCTCGCGCGCGCGGCTCTTGAGCACCGGGTCGCCCCACTGGCGCACGAAGCGCAGCGCCGCCTGGCGGCGCGCGGCGACCTCGGGGTCGAGGCGCTCCTCGCGTTCCTCGTCGTCGATCTGCTCGTCGGTGACGGTCTGCTCGTCGGCCATGCTGGAGAGCTTAGTGAGCGCTACTGCGGATCGACGTCCGCGCTGAGCTGCGCGCGGCGGCCTGCCGGGGTTCTCGCGACGGCGTCGACGGCGGCCGCGACCGAGGCGACCGCCGGGCGCCGCTGCGCCGCCTTCACGATCAGCTGGCTGCGCTCGCGGCCACGCAGGCGGAACAGCGGCGCCGGGCCGAGCACGACCGCGCCCGGAGCGGAGACGAGCACCCGCACCGCGTCTGCCGCAGCGTTGGCGTCGGCGGCCTCCTCGGCCGAGCAGGTGACGCGGATCAGCGACGCGAACGGCGGATACGAGAGCGCTTGGCGGCGCTCCAGCTCGCCGGCGAGGAAGCCGTCGGCGTCGTGGCGCGAGGCGGCGACGATCGAGGGCGCGTCGGGCGACAGCGTCTGCACGAGCACGCGCCCGTGTCCGCGATCGCCGCGGCCCGCCCGGCCGGCGAGCTGCGCGACGAGCGCGAACGTGCGCTCCTCGGCGCGGAAGTCGGGGAAGCGCAGCGTCTGGTCGGCGTCGAGCACGACGCCGAGCGTCACGTCGGGGAAGTCGTGGCCCTTGGCGACCATCTGCGTCCCGACGAGCACGCCCGCGGGCGCCGCGTCGAAGCGCTCCAGCACGCGGGCGACCGCCCCCTTCCCGCCGCGCGCGGTGTCGGCGTCGAGCCGCAGGATCGGGAACTCCGGGTCCCCGAGCGCCTCCAGCAGCTCCGTCTCGATCCGCTCCGTGCCGGCGCCGTGGCGCGCGACGGAGGACGAGTGGCACTCCGTGCACGTCGCCGGGATCCGTTCGCGGTGGCCGCAGTGGTGACAGGCGATCGCGCCCTCGCGCTGGTGCAGCACGAGCGCGACGTCGCACTGCGGGCAGCTCCAGACGTGGCCGCACAAGCGGCAGGAGAGGAAGTTCGACCAGCCGCGGCGATTGACGAGCACGATCGCCTTGCCCCCCGCGTGCCGCACGTCGCCGAGCGCCTCGCGCGTCGTGGGATGGAGTGGATGGCGCGCGTCGCGCATGTCGAGCACCTCGACGGGCGGCAGCGGGCGGCCGTCGACGCGCTGGGTGAGGCGGATGCGTCTGAGCGCGTGGACGCTCTCGGGCCGCGGGGTCGCTGAGCCGTTGACGAGCACGGCGCCGGCCTGCTGCGCACGGTAGGCGGCGACGCGGCGCGCGTCGTAGCGCGGATCGCCCTCGTGCTTGTAGGCCGGCTCGTGCTCCTCGTCGACGATCACGAGCCCGAGGTCCGCGAGCGGCGCGAACACCGCCGAGCGCGGGCCGACGGCGATGCGCGCCTCGCCGCCGGCGAGCTGGAGCCACTCGTCGTAGCGCTCGCCCTGGCCGAGCTGCGAGTGCATGACCGCGACCGTGTCGCCGAAGCGGGCCTGGAAGCGCGCGACCGTCTGCGGCGCCAGCGCGATCTCCGGCACGAGCACGAGCACCGATCTGCCGGCGGCGAGTGCCGCGTTGGCCGCCTGCAGGTAGACCTCGGTCTTGCCGGAGCCGGTGACGCCGTGCAGCAGGAAGCGGCGGTCGGCGGGGTCCGCCGCCGGGCCGGCGGCGAGCGACGCGAGGATCGGCTCCAGCGCCGCGCGCTGCTCGTCGGTGAGCCGCGGCGCGTGCGCCGAGCGCGCGCCGACCGCCTGCACCAGCGGGCGGCGGCGCTGCGGGCGCGCCTCCAGCACGAGCAGACCGCGATCGGCGAGCCGTCTGAGGCCGCCGTGGTCGGCGCCCGTCGCGGTCGCCGGCAACGGTCCCTCGGCGGCGAGCCGCTCGAGCACGGCGCGCTGGCGGTCCGTCAGGCGGGCACCGTCCGCCAGCGCCGCCCGTCCGCCTTCGCTGATCTCGGCGACGAGCGCCGTGCGGACCCGGACGCGCGGCGCTACGCCGCGCCCCGCGCCCGGCGGCAGCACGAGCTGCAGCGCGCGCGAGAAGGTCGAGCAGTACTCGGCCGCGATCCAGCGCGCCAGCTCCACCAGCTCGGCCGGGATCGCCGGCTCCACGCGCGCACGCGGCTCGGCGAGCCGCTCGTCGGGAACCTCCGACGACGTCGCCCGCTCGACCACCACGCCGAGCAGCTCGCGCCCCGCGAACGGCACCGCCAGCAGCGTCCCGACCGGCACGTCGGCGAGCGCCTCGGGCAGGCGATAGTCGAACGGCCCGCGCAGGGCGCGGGTCGTCGTGAGCGGCTCGACGCGGGCGATAGGCGGCATGGCCGGTCCAGCGTAGAGCGGGTCGCGGCGCGGGCACCGGCCGCCCGGTGGCGCACCGCCGGACGCGGCGGATAGGCTTCGCCCCATGCCGCTCGAACTGCATGAGAACGAGCACGTGATCTTCGACGGGCATCCGTCGTGGCGGGGGACGATGAGCTTCTACGCGCGCGGGCTTCTCGGCGCGGCCGTCGGCGGCGCCGTCGCCGCACTCGTGACGGCGGTCGGCAGCAGCTTCTCGTGGACGACGACGCTCGTCGTGTTCGTGATCCTCGCCGCGCTCGTGATCCTCGCCGGCTTCCTCTACCGGATGACGACGACGTACACGATCACGAACCAGCGGCTGACGATCCGCCGCGGGGTGCTCTCGCGCCACCTGCAGCAGACGCGCGTCGAGCGCGTGCAGAACGTCAACGTCGACCAGTCGATCATCGACCGGCTCGTGCGTGTCGGGCAGGTCGACTTCGACACCGCCGGCGCCGACGACTCCGACTTCACCTTCCGCGGCGTCGCGAACCCCGACGCGGTCGTGCGCGCCGTCGACGCCGCGCACCGCGAGCGCGAGGCCGCGGTGCGGCAGGCCGGCGGCGCCGCCGGGGACCTGCCCGGCGGCGTCTGATTCGTCTCCGCTAGACCGAGGCCTCGATGCCCGCGGCGGCGGCGAGCGCGGCGGCCTTGTCGGTCTTCTCCCATGTGAAGTCGTGGTCCTCGCGGCCGAAGTGGCCGTAGGCCGCGGTCTTCTGGTAGATCGGCCGATGCAGGTCGAGGTACTCGCGGAAGGCGCCCGGGCGCAGGTCGAAGTGCTCGCGCACGAGCGCCTCGATCGTGCCGCGGCCGATCTTCTCGGTGCCGAACGTCTCGACCATGATCGAGACCGGCGAGGCGACGCCGATCGCGTAGGCGACCTGCACCTCGGCGCGGTCGGCGAGGCCGGCCGCGACGACGTTCTTGGCGACGTAGCGCGCGGCGTACGCGGCCGAGCGGTCGACCTTCGACGGGTCCTTGCCGGAGAAGGCGCCGCCGCCGTGGCGGGCCATGCCGCCGTACGTGTCGACGATGATCTTGCGACCGGTCAGGCCGCAGTCGCCCATCGGGCCGCCGATCACGAACTTGCCGGTCGGGTTGACGAGGAACTCGCGGCGCAGCGCGTTCGCGTCGTACAGGTCGGCGGGCAGGACCGGCAGCACGACGTGCTCCCAGATGTCGTCCTTGATGACCTCCTGCGCGCCCTCGCGGTGCTGGCTGGAGATCAGCAGCTTCTCGATCGCGACCGGCTTGCCGTCCTGGTAGCGGACCGAGACCTGCGTCTTGCCGTCGGGGCGCAGGTAGTCGAGCACCTCGGCCTTGCGGACCTCCGAGAGGCGCTTGGCGAGCTTGTGCGCAAGTGCGATCGGCAGCGGCATCAGTTCGTCGGTCTCGCGCGTGGCGTAGCCGAACATCATGCCCTGGTCGCCCGCGCCGGCGATGTCGAGGCGGTCTTCGTCGCCCGGCTGCGTGCGCGACTCGTAGGCCTTGTCGACGCCCTGCGCGATGTCCGGCGACTGCTTGTCGATCGCGTTGATGACGGCGCAGGTGTTGCAGTCGAAGCCGTAGGTCGCGTTGTCGTAGCCGATTCTGCGCACGGTCTCGCGCGCGATCTCGGGGATGTCGACGTAGGTATTCGTCGAGATCTCGCCCGAGACGACGATCAGGCCGGTGTTGACGAGCGTCTCGCAGGCGACGCGCCCACCCGGATCCGACGCGAGCACGGCGTCGAGGACGCCGTCGGAGATCTGGTCGGCGATCTTGTCCGGGTGACCCTCGGTCACCGACTCGGACGTGAACAGGAACTCGTTGTCGGAAAGCGTGGTCATGGGCTGAAAGTTGGCTCCGCGGTCGATTGGATCGGGCAAGAGTAGCGAGCCGCGCAGGGGTGCGGCTAGGCTGCGCGCCGCTGACGCCCGCCTCGACCCCCCTCGCCGCGCCGCTCCTTGCGCTCGACGAAGTCGACGATCAGCGGGATCCCCTCCAGGCGCCAGCGCTCGCGCAGGCGGTTCTCGATGAAGTACGCGTAGTCGCGCGTGACGCGCTGGCGCGAGTTGACCTGGATCGAGAAGCGCGGCGGCCGCTCGCCTGTCTGAGTCATGTAGATGAGCTTCAGACGGTGGTTCTGCTTCGCCGGCGGCTGGCGGATCTCCTGGATCTCGGACAGGAAGCGGTTGAGCTGCGGCGTCGGGATGCGGCCGGACGTGCGGTCGGCGAGCGCCATCGCCTCGACCAGCAGGCGCTGCACGTGGCGGCCCGTCATCGCGCTGGCGGTCAGCACGCGCGGGCGCAGGCGCAGCTTCTGTGCGACGCGGGCGCGCTCGTGGTCGAGGTCGACCTCGGGCTGGTCCTCCCCGCCGGTGAGGTCCCACTTGTTGAGCACGAGCGCGGTCGCGCAGCCCGACTGCATCGCCAGCTCGGCGATCCGCAGATCCTGCGAGGTCACGCCGTCGACCGCGTCGCAGACGACGAGCGCGACGTCGGCGCGCTCGGCCGCGCGGCGGCTGCGCAGCGAGGTGTAGTACTCGATCGAGTCCCCCACCTTCGCCTGGCGACGCAGGCCGGCCGTGTCGACGAGGATCAGTCTGCGGTCCTCGTACGTGAACGGCAGGTCGATCGCGTCGCGCGTGGTGCCGGCGACGTCGGAGACGATCACGCGCTCGTCGCCGAGGATGCGGTTGACCATGCTCGACTTGCCGACGTTCGGGCGGCCGATCAGCGCGAGGCGGACGACGTCCTCGTCCTCCTCGGGCTCCTCGCTCTCGGGGACGGCGGCGACGAGGCGGTCGAGCAGGTCGCCGGTGCCGAGGCCCTGGGCGGCGGAGACAGCGATCGGCTCGCCGAAGCCGAGCGCGTGGAACTCGGCCGCGAGCGGGACGTCGGCGACCTGGTCGACCTTGTTGGCCGCCACGATCACGGGGACGTTGCCGCGGCGCAGCAGGTCGGCCATCTCAAGGTCGCCGGGGCGCAGGCCGCCGCGCGCGTCGACGACGAACAGGGCGACCTGGGCGTCCGCGAGCGCCGCGCGCGCCTGCTCCTGGATCGAGCGCTGCATCTCGTTCCGGTCGTCGAGGTCGACGCCGCCGGTGTCGATCAGCGTCAGCCTGCGCCCGTTCCACTCCGTGTGGAGCTCCTTGCGGTCGCGCGTGAGGCCCGGCCGCTCGTGCACGATCGCCTCGCGCGACTGCGTGAGGCGGTTCACGAGCGAGGACTTCCCCACGTTCGGATAGCCGACGACGGCGACCTTCATGAGGTGCTCCGGAGGTCGACGACTTCGACCCCGGCATCTTCGAGCTGGATGATCTCGTCGTCACCCGTGTACAGCGGAGCTCTATGCCGGCGAGCCGTCGCGACGCAGAAGGCGTCGGCGTAGGACAGCCCACCTCGCGCCTTGATCGTCGCGGCGTCGCGCACGAGCGGCCAATCGGGGTGGTCAAGGCGGACGACCTGTCGCAGATCCTCTATGAGCGCCGACGTCCGCTGTTCTCCACGCTCGCGCAGCGACGTGTAATACGCCTCGCCGAGATTGACGCTGGAGATCCAGCACTCGTCTCGCTTGAGTGTCTGTCTCACGCGACGGCCTGCCGGCTCGCCGTTGAACAGAGCGGCGACGGCCCAAGCATCGAGGACGACCTTCATCTGAAGTAGCCGAACTTGCGGTCCTCGCGCTCGCGGTCGCGGCGCCGCGACTCGACCAGCAGCTCCGTCAGCGGCTTGCCCGGGCCGGCGAGCGCTCCGAAGAGACTGTCGATGATCTCCGCCTTCGAGCGTGCCTTCCGCACCCGGATCTCACCATCGCCCTTGTCGAAGGTGACCTCGTCTCCCGGCTCGATGCCAAGGTCGTCGCGAAGCTCCTTCGGCAGCACGACCTGCCCCTTTGCGCCCACCTTGTAAGTCATACCCGCGAGTATAACCGTCAGCGCGCTGCGGCGACGAGCGCCGCCACGCGGGCAATGACGTCGTCGAGGGTGAGGCCGGTGGTGTCGAGCTGGACGGCGTCGGCGGCGGCGACGAGCGGGGAGTGCTCGCGGGTGGTGTCGCGCTCGTCGCGGATCGTCTGCTCCTGGAGGACGGTGGCGACGTCGGCGCCGATCTGCTCGGCGCGGCGGCGGGCGCGCTCCTCGGGGCTGGCGGTGAGGAAGACCTTGACGGCGGCGTCGGGCGCGACGACGGTGCCGATGTCGCGCCCCTCGGCGACCCAGTCGCCCTGCGCGACGAGGCGCTGCTGCTCGGCGACGACGGCCTTGCGAACGGCCGGGTCGGCGGCGGCACGCGAGGCGGCCTCGGAGACCTCGGGCGTGCGGATGAGATCGGTCACGTCGCGCCCGCCGCACAGCACCCGCTCCCCCAGCTCGATCCGCAGCGCCGGCGCGACCTCGGCGGGCTCGCGGCCCTGCTCGCTCGCGACGAGCCCGACGCAGCGGTACATCGCGCCCGAGTCGAGGTAGGTGAAGCCGAGCGCGTCGGCCACGGCGCGCGCGACGGTGGACTTTCCGGCCCCCGCGGGCCCGTCGATCGCGACGACCATGGCGGCGGACCCTAGCGGGACAGCAGGGTGGCGAGGTCTGCCGCGAAGCCGGGGTAGGACACCGCGGCCGCGTCCATCCCCACCACCTCGACGCCCTCGCGCGATGCGAGGCCGGCGACGGCGCCGAGCATCGCGAGGCGGTGGTCGCCGTGGGAGGCGATGCGGCCGCCGCGCAGGCCGCCGCTGCCGCGGACGACGAAGCCGTCGTCGGTCGCCTCGAGATCGCCGCCGAGCGCGTTCAGCCCGTCGACCACGGTCGCGATGCGGTCGGACTCCTTCACGCGCAGCTCGCCGGCGCCGCGCACGACCGTCTCCCCCTCGGCGAAGCAGCCGAGCAGCGCGACGAGCGGCAGCTCGTCGATCGCGAGCGGGACCTCGTCGGCCTCCACGGTCGTGCCGTGCAGCGGGCCGTGCGCGACGTCGAGCGCGGTGACCGGCTCGACCGGCGCGAACACGCCGTGCTCCTCCAACTCCCCGCCGACGCGCGCGCCCATCCGCTCGAGGATCCGCAGGAAGCCGGTGCGCGTCCAGTTGACGTTGACGTCCTGCAGGGCGATCCGCGACCCCGGCACGAGCACCGCGGCCGCGACGAGGAACGCCGCTGAGGAGAGGTCGCCGGGCACGTCGACCGCCTCCAGCTCCAGCGCGTCGGCGCGGCGCACGGTCACGCGGCCGTCGCCGCGCTGCACCGGCGCGCCGGCGCGCGCGAGCATCCGCTCGGTGTGGTCGCGACTCGGCGCCGGCTCGACGACCGTCGTCGGCGTCGCCGCGCCGAGCCCGGCGAGCAGTACGCACGACTTCACCTGCGCGCTGGCGACCGGCAGCACGTACTCGATCCCGTTCAGCTCGGCGCCATGGAGCGTGAACGGCGGGAAGCGCTCGTCGGTCGCGTCGATGCGGGCGCCCATGCGCACGAGCGGCACGGCGACGCGGTCGACCGGGCGTCTGCGAATCGAGGCGTCGCCGTCGAACGTCCACGAACGGCCGGGACGCCCGGCCAGCCAGCCGGGCAGCAGACGCAGCAGCGTGCCGGCGTTGCCGACGTCGATCGCGGCGTCCAGCTCGCGCGGGCCGCGCACGCCGACGCCGTGGATCGTCAGCTCGCCCGGCGCGCCGCCGCGCTCCACGCGCGCGCCGAGCGCCTGCACGGCGGCGAGCGTCGAGTTCGTGTCGGCCGCGTCGAGGTAGTTCGTCACCCGCACCGGACCCGACGACATCGCGCCCAGCAGCGCCGCGCGGTGCGAGATCGACTTGTCGGCGGGGACGCGCAGCGTGCCGCGCAGGCCGCTCCCCGGCGGGTCGAAGCGGGCCGTCGTGCCGGCGGCGGAGCTCACGCCCGCACCACCGGGTGGCCGCGATCCGCGACGAGCGACGCCGCGCGCGCAGCCGGCTCGTCGCCGGCGATCCACAGCGCGACGACGCCCTCGCTGTGGTCGGGCGCCGGGTACAGGGCCATGTCGGTGATGTTGACGCCCGCTCTTGCCAGCTCGAGCGCGAGCGTCGCGACGACGCCCGGCTCGTTCGGGACCGACACGCGCAGCTCGTGCAGCGGACCGGCGGCGAACTGCGCCTCCTGGAGGCGGCGGCGGTCGTCGCGCGCGGCGTCGTTCCAAGCGGTGACCGAAGCCGGGTCGGCGGCGACCAGCGCCGCGCGAACGGCGCTCAGCCGTGCGACCGCCCCGTCGAGCTGCTCGATCAGCGCGTCGCGGTTGGCGAGGTAGATGTCGGTCCAGATCGCGCTGTTGGCGCCCGCCACGCGCGTCGCGTCGCGGAACGACGGGCCGGTCGCCGGGAGCTGCTCGCCGTCCTCGCCCAATGCGCTCGCGGCCTGCGCGACGAGCACGTTCGCGAGCACGTGCGGCAGGTGGGAGACCGCGGCGAGCATCGTGTCGTGCGTCGCCGCGTCGATCGTCGCCGGGCGCGCGCCCAGCTCTCTGATCAGCCGGTGCAGGCGTTCGAACAGGACCCCGGTCGTCCCCGGCTTCGGCGTCAGGTACCAGGTCGCGTCGTGGAAGAGGTCGGCGCGCGCGTGGTCGACGCCGGCCGTCTCGGCACCCGCGAGCGGATGGCCGCCGACGAAGCGGGGGTCATCGATCGCCTCGACGACGCTGCGCTTGGTCGAGCCGGCGTCGGTGACGACGCAGTCCGCGGGCGCCGCGGTCAGCACGTCGGCGACGACCTCCGGCAGCACCCCGACGGGCGCGCAGACGAACACCGCCTCGGCGTCGCGCACGGCGTCGGCGAGCGAGTCGCCGGAGCGGTCGATCGCGCCCAGCTCGAGCGCGCGGTCCAGCGTGGAGCGCGAGCGGCTCCAGCCGCTGACCGTCGCTCCGAGCCGCCCATGCGCCGCGAGCCCGATCGAGCCGCCGATCAGGCCCACGCCGACGATCGCGATGCGCACGGCGGCGCCGCCTCCCGGCCTAGCCGGCCGGGACGGCGGACAGCACCTTGCCGGCGACCGCGGCCGCCGCTTCGACCTTCGCCGCGTACGCGGGGAACTCCGCCGCCACGAGCTGCTGCGGGCCGTCGCAGATCGCCTCGTCGGGCTTTGGGTGGACCTCGACGATGATCCCGTCGGCGCCGACTGCGGCAGCCGCCAGCGACAGCGGCTCGACGAGCGAGCGGCGGCCGGCGGCGTGCGAGGGGTCGACGATGATCGGCAGGTGCGTCAGCTCCTTCAGCACCGGCACCGCGGTCAGGTCGAGCGTGAAGCGGTAGGCGGTCTCGAACGTGCGGATCCCGCGCTCGCACAGCATCACCGCTTCGTTGCCCTCCTTGAGGATGTACTCGGAGGCGTTGAGCCACTCCTCGAGCGTCGCGCTCAGGCCGCGCTTGAGCAGCACCGGACGGCCGGCGCGGCCGAGCTCGGTCAGCAGCGTGTAGTTCTGCATGTTGCGCGCGCCGACCTGGATCACGTCGGCCACCTCGAGCACCGGCTCGAGGTCGCGCACGTCCATCAGCTCGGTGACGATCGGCATGCCCGTCTCGGCCTTCGCCTCGGCCAGCAGCCTGAGGCCCTCCTCGCCGAGCCCGTGGAAGGCGTACGGCGAGGTGCGCGGCTTGTAGGCGCCGCCGCGGTAGAGCGTCGCGCCCGCGCCCTTGACGATCTCCGCCGTCGTCATCACCTGCTCGCGCGACTCGACCGTGCACGGCCCGGCGATCAGGGCGAAGTTGTCGCCGCCGATCTTGCGCCCGCCGATCTCGAGCACGCTCGGCTCGCCGTGGCGGATCTGCGACGAGGCGAGCTTGTACGGCTTGAGGATCGGCATGACCTTGTCGACCCCGGGCGCGCCCTCCAGCTCCAGCCGCTGGACGTGCTCGCGGTCGCCGATCGCGCCGATCACCGTGACCTCCTCGCCGGGCGATCGGTGCGCGCGCGCCCCGACCGCCTCGATTCGGGCGATGACGGCCTGGATCTGCTCCTCTGTGGCGTCCTGCTTCATCACGATCATGGTTCAAAGTCCTCTCTACGCCTGAAATCTACGGAACGGGCGAGCACCGCGGCGTGCTCAGGGGAGCGATCCCCTTCGGAACGGCGCCCGGCTGTCGGCAGTCCACGCGGGGGACGACTGAAAGCCCAGGCCGAGCGCCTAGATAAATCGCCAGGCGTAGTAGCGCCAGTTGCCGGCATACGACTCGCGACCGGCAGCGATGCCGGAAAGCTGAAGCGGAGTCGTGCGGCGATGGTGAGACATGGCGCTCCCGCTGATGCTACAGAACCGCTCTCAGCGCGTCCAGGAAGCGGCGGTTCTCGGCCGGCGTGCCGATCGTCGTGCGCGCCCAGCCGGTGCGGCCGAGGGCGTTGCCGGAGCGGATCAGGACCTTGCGCTCGGCGAGGCCGTCGAGGATCGCTCTCTCGGCCTCGGCGTCGACGTCACCGTTCGTGCCCAGCGAGTGCCACAGGAAGTTCGCCTGCGCGTCGGCGACTTGCAGGCCCATGGCGCGCAGCTCCTCCTCCAGGCCGAGCCGCTCGGCGATCGTCAGCTCCACTCGCTTCGTTATCTCGTCCTGGTGCTTGAGCGCCTCCTCCGCGGCCGCCTGCGCGAGCGCGTTGCAGAAGAACGGCTGGCGCACCTGCTCGACCGCCACGCGGAAGCGCTCGTCGCCGCACAGCGCGTAGCCGCAGCGCAGGCCGGCGAGGCCGTAGACCTTCGAGAAGGTCCGCAGCAGCACGACGTTGGAGTGGCGGCGGACGAGGTCGAGCGAGGCGTCCGGGTCGTCGAGCACGTTGAACTCGCAGTAGGCCTCGTCGATCAGCACGCAGACGTTGCGCGGGACCTGCTCCACGAAGCGCTCGATCTCGGCGAGCGGGAGCGCGGTCGAGGTCGGGTTGTTCGGGTTGCAGACGATCACGAGCCGCGTCGCGACGGTGATCTCCGCCAGCATCGCGTCGAGGTCGTGCGCGTGCTCGGCGTTCAGCGCGACTCTGATCGCGCGGGCGCCGGTCGCCGCCGCCATGTGCGGGTAGACGCTGAACGACGGCCAGGCGTAGATCAGCTCGGAGCCCGGCTCCAGCAGCGCCTCGGCGGCGCTCAGCAGGATGTCGCACGAGCCGCTGCCTATCGCGATCCGCTCGGGCGCGAAGTCGAAGCGCGCGGCGAGCGCTTGGCGCAGCCGCATGTTCGACGGGTCGGGGTAGCGGTTGGCGTTGCGCAGCGCCTGCTCGACCGCGTCGTGGACGCCCGGCAGCAGGCCGAACGGCGCCTCGTTGCTGGCGAGCATCGCGTACTCGTCGCCCAGCGCGTAGCCGCCCGCCGTGGGATACGTGGGCAGGCGGCGGATCTTGTCGGCGAACTCGATGGGCATTGGTGGGGTGGGTGGTGGGATCCGATTCCTATTGTGCCGATTCGAGATCGGTGCGCAGCGTTCTGGCCTCGCGGAGGTAGACGTGCCGCGAGACGTGGTCCGGCTCGGCGTAGTAGTGCACCAGCACGCGGATCACGCGCGGGAGCGCATCGGGCACCGGCACCTCGCGTGCGCACATCAGCGGCACGGCGCTGAGGCCCATGCGCCGTGCGGCCTTGGCGGGGAACTCGGCGTCGAGGTCCTCGGTGAGCGTGAACAGGCAGCTCACGACATCGCCCGCCTCGAGCCCGTTGCGCTCCATCAGCGCGCGCATCAGCTCGTCCGTCGCGGCGAGGATCTCCTCGCCGTCGTTGCGGTCGACCGTGATGGCGCCTCGAAGCGCGAACAGACGCATGGCCGCGGGATTCTCTCAGCCCGGCGCAAGCGGGCGGCGTGCGGTGGCGGAGCGCCCGCGTCAGTGCGGATGGCGCGGACGCACAGCGGCGTCCGCAAGCTCGCGCGGGCGCTGCACGGTGAAGATGTGCGCGCGATGGTGCACCGGCTGCCACTGGAGCGCGTGCATCCGCGCGATCGACGCGCGGCCGACGGGACTGTCCATCGGCTTGTAGTCGAGCGCGCTCAGCGCCATCCCGGTCACGGGTAGGAACGTCAGCAGCAGGTAGGCGCACACCGCGAGCGTCGCGCGGGTGAGCGCACGGCTGCCCGCGAGCGCGGCGAGCGGCAGCAGCCACATCGCGTACCACGGCTGCAGCCAGGCGAGGCTCAGGATCAGCGCAAAGGTCGCCCAGCCGGCGGCGGGCAGCCAGTCGATCCGTCCTCTCCAGGTCGCCGCCGCCAGCGCCGCGACGACGAGCACGAGCAGGACGTTCGCGCCCGTCAACAGCCACGGCGGCGCGCCGCCCAGCCCGGCGAGCTGGCCGAGCGCGTTCGGCACGCTGAAGCTGCTCAGCAGCGAGGTCTGGTCGGAGAGGTTCGGATGCGCGCCGCCGTAGGCGAGGACGCTCACGGCCGCCAGCGGCAGCGCCGCCGCACCGGCCCCGAGCGCGAAGCGCCCGCGCCGGCGCGCGCCAAGCAGCAGGAACGGCAGCAGGACCCCGGCTGACGCCTTGACGGCGATCGCGCACGCGAGCGCGGCGCCGGCGCCCGCGTCGCGCCGCTCCAGCAGCAGCGAGATCGCGCCGAGCGCGAACAGCAGCAGGAACACGTCGTTGTGGAAGCCGCCGAGCGCGTAGACGAGCACGAGCGGGTTGACGGCGTAGAGCAGCACCGTCGGCAGCGGATCGCGGCCAAGCTGGCGGGCGCAGCGCCACAGCAGCGCGACGACGCCGAGGCTCGCGGCGACGGTCGCGAGCTTCATCAGCCAGTAGGCGAGCGGCAGGGGGAGCGGGCCGAGCCCCGTGCTCGCGAGCATGAACAGCGGGCCATACGGGCTGCGCAGCCGCTGCCAGGTGACGAACGGCTCGACGGCGTCATGACCGGCCGCGGCGATCCCGTGCGTGTACGGGTTGAGCCCGTGCAGCCCGCCGAGGCGCGCGTAGCCGAGGTAGTTGAAGAGGTCGCTCAGCGGCATCGGCGGCGCGAGCAGCCAGATGACGTGCAGCACGACGATCGCGGAGATCGCGACGCGCGCCGGCAGCGAACGGGCGCACACGACCACGATCGCGTAGGCGGCCGTCATCGCGACGAGCACGACGCTGAAGCCGATCGCGGTCGGATCCGAGCGCACCGCGATCCCGTGCGTGAGCTGGTGCAGCGGGCCGGCGAGCCAGGCCGGGAAGGCGACGTCGCTCTGCGGCACGAGGATCGTCTTCTGGCCGCTGGCGACGACGACGACCAGCAGGCTGCAGGCGAGGAGCGCCGCGAGCCCGAGCGTCCCGATGATCTGCGCGCGCGGGGCCGACGCGGCCGGCGTCCTGCGAGGCGCGCGCAAGCGCTCCCACAGCCGGGAGCCGAGCAGCTCCCGCGGGGCGACATCAGGTGCCCGTGCGCTCATCGCCGGCCTGAGCTCGCCCATGCCATGCCCGGCAGTCTTGCCTTCCGGCGATCGATGTGCGTCGGTACCGGCCGATGTTCGCTCGAAAGCCGGTGCGTCAAGCCCGGCCGCGGCGCCCGCCGCGGGCCGGCGTGCCCGTCTCGGCCACCGCGGCCGCCGCGAGCGCCTCCAGCTCCGTCCCCGTCAGCCGCCGCGCCTTGCCCGGTCTGAGGTCGCCGAGCTCGAGCGGGCCGAAGCGGATCCGCACGAGCTGGCGGACCGGGCGTCTGATCGCCTCGCACATGCGCCGCACCTGGCGGTTGCGGCCCTCGTAGATCGTCAGCTCGAGCTGGTGGGGGGTGAGGCGGCGCACCTTGGCGGGGGCGGTCATGCCGTCCTCGAGCTGCACGCCCTCGCGCAGCGCCTTGAGCGCGCGGTCGGTGAGGGCGGCGCCGGCGAGCGAGGCGCGATAGGTCTTCGGCACCTCGTAGCGGGGGTGCGTGAGGCGGTTGGCGAGGTCGCCGTCGTTGGTGAGCAGGATCAGGCCCGTCGACTCGGCGTCGAGCCGGCCGACCGGGTAGAGGCGACGCTCGGCGGGGACGAGGTCGACGACGGTTCTGCGCCCGTGCGTGTCGCTCGCGGTCGAGACGACGCCGGCCGGCTTGTGCAGCGCGTAGGCGACGCGCGGCTCGGCGCCACGGACCCGCTCGCCGTCGAACGCGACGTCGTGGGAGTCGTCGACGTCGCGCGCCGGGTCGCGGACGGTGGTGCCGTCGACCGTGATCCGCCCGTCGGCGATCAGCTGCTCGGAGGCGCGCCGCGATGCGATGCCGGCGTGGGCGAGGTACTTGGCGAGGCGCACGCTGCCAGACTCTATGGCTCGCCATGAACTTCGAGCTTCTCGACCAGACGCTGGCCGCCCGCGGCGAGCCCGCCTTCCGCGCCAGACAGGTGTGGGAGTGGCTGGCGCGCGGAGCCAATGGCTACGAGGAGATGACGAACCTGCCGGCGGCGCTGCGGGCTGCGTTGTCCGACGAGGTGCCGCTGTCGTCTTTGACGCTGGAGCACGAGGCGCACGCGTCCGACGGGACCGTCAAGGCGCTGTTCTCCACCGCGGACGGGCGGCCGGTCGAGGCGGTCCTGATGCGCTACAAGGACGGCCGCCGCTCGCTCTGCCTCTCCTCGCAGTCGGGCTGTCCCTTGACGTGCACGTTCTGCGCGACCGGCGCGATGAAGTTCGGCCGCAACCTGACCGAGTCGGAGATCCTCGACCAGGCGCTGCACTTCCGCCGCATGACCGAGGTCGACCACTGCGTCTTCATGGGCATGGGCGAGCCGATGATGAACCTCGACAACGTGCTCGCCGCGTGCCGTCGGCTGCCCGACATCGGCATCACCTCGCGGCGCACCGCGATCTCGACGGTCGGCTGGATCCCCGGGATCCTGAAGCTGGCGGACTCCCCCCTGCCGCTGCGGCTCGCGCTGTCGCTGCACGCGCCCGACGACGCGCTGCGCTCGCAGATCATGCCCGTCAACGACCGCTACCCGCTCGAGCAGGTGCTGGAGGCGTGCGAGGAGTTCTACGAGGCCAAGCGCCGCAAGATCTTCATCGAGTACGTGATGCTCGCCGGCGTCAACGACCGCTACGAGCAGGCGCTCGCTTTGGCCGAGCTGTTGGACGGGCGGATCTACAAGGTCAACCTGATCCCGTACAACCCGACCGGCTCCGTGTACGAGGGCTCCGGCCGCGACGCGATCGCGGCGTTCCGAGAGGTGCTGGAGTCGCACGGCGTCGAGGCGACGGTGCGCCTGACGCGCGGGCGCGACATCGACGCGGCGTGCGGGCAGCTGGCGGCGAAGGCTGCGGCGGCGGCGCCTTCGGCGTGAGCCGAGAGGACGTCGTCGCGCGGATCTGCGCTCGGCGGGTGGTGGCTGTGTTGCGGTGCGACGAGCCCTTGCGTGTGGGAACGGCGGTCATCGAGCGGGGCGTCGACGTGGTCGAGGTCCCGTTGGGCGTACCTGGCGCGCTCGCCGCGATCTCGTCGTTGTCTGCCTCTTTGCCCTCGGCGCTCGTGGGCGCCGGGACGGTGATGAGCGCCGCGGACGCCTCGGCGGCGCTGGACGCGGGCGCTCGCTTCCTGCTGTCACCCGTGCTGCGGCCTGAGGTCGTGGCCGCCGCCCACGCCCGCGACGCCGCCGCGGTGCCCGGCGCCTTCACCCCGACCGAGATCGACGCGTGCATGCGCGCTGGCGCCGATCTCGTGAAGCTCTTCCCCGCCGACCGGCTCGCCCCGGCCGACGCGCGGGTTCTGTTGGCCGCGCTGCCGGACGCGAGGTTGCTCCCCACCGGCGGCATCTCCGCCGCCAACGCCGCGGCGTGGCTCGACGCCGGCGCGGTCGCCGTCGGCGTCGGCGGCGCGCTCACGCGCGAGCCGGAGCGGGCCGGCGAGCTGCTCGCCGCCGTCGCCGGCTGAGCACTGCGGCTTTGTGCATCCAGGAGATGCATAGATCCGCACTGCTCGGCGATCACTGCGGATCTGACCCCGCATAGCGAGGCGAGATCCGCAGTGCTCGGCGGAATCAGGCGATCGGGATGACCGGGGCCGGCTCGCGCTCGGCGTCGCCGGGCGGCTCGGGCTCGGCCGCGGCCTCCCCCTCGATGCCATCGGCGGCGTCGGGCGAGGCGGCCCCGTCGGAGCTGGGCTCCTCCGGGCCGCGCCCCTCCGCCGGCGCCGCCGCGGCCGGCACACCGAGCCGCGCCTCGCCGGCTCTCAGCAGCCGCTCACGGATGCCGGCGGCGACCTCCGGCGTCGGGTCCCAAGCCGTGACGTCGGGGAGCTCGTCGACAGACTGCAACCCGAACAGCCGCAGGAACAGGTCCGTCGTGCGGTAGAGGACGGCGCCGAACTGCGAGCGGCCGGCTTCCTCGATCACGCCGCGCTCGATCAGCGTCTGCGCCGCCGACTCGGCATTGACACCGCGGATGCGGGCGATCTCAGGGCGGGACACCGGCTGGAGGTAGGCGACGATCGCCAGCGTCTCGGCCTGCGCCGGCGTCAGCGGCGGCGTGCGCGGCTTGGCGAGGAGCCGGCGGGCGGCTTCCTCCGCCTCGGGGTGCGACGAGAGCTGCCAGCCGCCCGACAGCTCGCGCAGCACCAGCCCGCGCCCGTCGGCGTCGAGCGACGCCGCGAGCGCCGACAGCGCCTCGGCCGCCTCGTCCTCCTCGATGCCGATCGCGTCGGCCAACGCCGCGGCCGGGACCGGGTCCGGGCAGAGGAACAGCAGCGCCTCCAACGTGCCGGCCAGCTCGATCACGCGACCACCTCGGCGTGGTCGTGCGCGGCGTCGGGCTCGACGTGCGGCGTGCGAATCTGCTCGGCGCCGGTGGCCGGGCCGGCGAGGTCGGGCCAGGGGCGCTCTGCCAGCGCCTCGACTGTGATGTCGGCGAACGGCTCGTCCTGCTCCCACGTCGCCTCGCCGCGCTTGTACAGCTCCAACAGCGCCCAGATCGTCACGGCGACGGTCACGCGGTCGGCTCTCGCGACAGCCTCGTCGAACGAGAAGCGCCCGCGCCTCAGCAGCGAGCGCAGGTGTCTGAGTCGTTCGACGACCGTCACTCTCTGGATCGTCACGTGGTGCAGCGAGATCTCGGGCGGCATCCGCAGCAGCCCGCCGAGCGCTCTGCCGAGCGCAGCCGGGTCGTAGACGGCCTCGGACTCCTGCAAGGACGTGCGGCGCAGCGCGGGCGGCAGCGGCGCCGAGCGGAAGCGGTAGCCGGACTGCTGCTCGAGCAGGCGCGCAAGGTGCTCGGCGGCGCCGCGGTAACGGTGCGCCTCGAGCAGGCGCGCGAGCAGCTCCTCGGCCGCCTCGCCCGGTTCCAGGTCGAGCAGCTCCTGCTCCTCGCCCGGGAGCATCAGGCGCGACTTCAACTCCAGCAGCGCCGCGATCAGCACGAGGAACTCGGTCGCCAGCTCGAGGTCCAGCTCGCCCTTCTCCTCGAGGAAGTCGATGTAGGTGATGACGACGTCGGCGAGGTCGACCTCGAGCAGGTCGACCTCCTCGCGCAGCACGAGCGTCAGCAGCAGGTCGAACGGCCCGGCGAAGACGTCGAGGTCGAGGTCCAGATCGGCGGCGCGCACCGGGGTCAGGCTAGCGAGCGGGGCCGACGCCCATCGCGCGGCGCACGTCCGCGAGCACGGGCACCGCGATCGCGCGCGCCTTCTCGGCGCCGTCGGCGAGGATCCGCTCCAGCGCTGGCTCGTCGGCGCGCAGCGCCTCGTAGCGCTCGTGGACCGGGCGCAGGCGCTCGATCACGGCGGTCGCGACGGCGAGCTTGAAGTCGCCGTAGCGCGAGTCGGCGTGCTCGCGCTCGACGTCCTCGAACGATCTGCCCGTCACCGCCGCGAGGATCTCGATCAGGTTCGAGATGCCGGGCTTGTCGGGCGCGCGGCGGATCCCCTCGCCGGAGTCGGTGACGGCGCGCTTGAACTTCTTCTCGATCGTCGCGGAGTCGTCGAGCACGTAGACGGTTCCCTGCTCCGTGCCGCCGGTCGTCGACATCTTCTTCTCGGGCTGCTGCAGGTCCATGATGCGCGCGCCGATCTCGCGGTAGACGCCTCTCGGCACGACGAGCGTGTCGCCGAAGCGGGCGTTGAAGCGCTGCGCGACGTCGCGCATCAGCTCGACGTGCTGGCGCTGGTCATCGCCGACGGGGACCGTGTCGGCGCGGTAGGCGAGCACGTCGGCGGCCATCAGGACCGGGTAGGTGAAGAGGCCGGCGGAGGCGAGATCGCGCTGCGAGCCGGACTTCTCCTTGAACTGGTGCATGCGGTTGAGGTCGCCGAAGGCGGTCACGGACGACAGCAGCCACGCCAGCTCGGTGTGCTGGAGCACGTCGCCCTGGCGGAAGAAGATCGCGCGCTGCGGGTCGATCCCGGCGGCGAGCAGGATCGCGGCCGTGTCGTAGAGCCGCTCGCGCAGCTCGGCGGGGTCGTACGCGACCGTCGTCGCGTGCAGATCGACGATGCAGTAGATCGCCTCACCCTGGTCCTGGTGGTGGACGTACTGCTCGATCGCCCCGATGAAGTTGCCGAGGTGCTTGCGACCGGTCGGCTGGAGGCCGGAGAAGATGCGCACGGCGCAGCAGGGTATCGGCCGAGCCCGGAGAACAGCCTGTGTGCGATTGCGCACAGTACGGCCCGAACTGTCGCGAATGCGGTTTGACCTTGGTTCAATCGACGCATGACCGCCACGATCAGCCCCGAAGTCCCCACTCGGCCGCGCCTGATCGGCGAGGCCCCTCCGTCGCCGTCCGGCCCCGCGCCCGACGACGGCGCGCCCGTCAACATGCCGCCCGCGGTGCAGCTCGCGCGCGGCCTCACCGCCCTGCGCTTCAGCGTGCGCCAGGTGCCGCTGCTGTTCAAGGCGCGCCGCGAGCTGGGCGAGACGTTCGCGCTGCGCTTCCCGCGGCTGCGCAACAACGCCGACGACCTGACCGTCTTCATCTCGCATCCCGACCACGTCAGATCGCTCTTCACCCAGCCGGAGCTGGCGCTGTCGACCGCCGGCGAGTCGCCGCTGCGCCCGATCGTCGGGCCCAACTCGGTGCTGACGACGGTCGGGCCGACGCACATGCGCCAGCGCAAGCTGCTGCTGCCGCCGTTCCACGGCGAGGCGGTCGAGCGCTACACGCAGATGATCGCCGACGTCGCCGAACGCGAGATCGACAGCTGGCCGCTCGGCGTGCCGTTCGCGATCGCGCCGCGCATGCAGGCGGTCACGCTCGACGTGATCATGACGGGCATCTTCGGCGTCGAGGGCCGGCCGCAGCCGGGCACGCCGGAGCACGGCCTGCGCGAGATGATCCTGCGCTTCAGCGCGCTGTCGGCGAAGCCGATCGGGCAGGTCGCCGAGCTGATGAACATCGGCAAGGACGAGCCCGTCGGGATCGTCAAGAAGCTGCTCGATCAGCTCGACCGCGACATGTACGGCGTGATCGCCGCCGCGCGCGCCAGGCAGGAGGACGGCGAGCGCACGGACATCCTCTCGCTGCTGCTCGCCGCGCGCGACGAGGACGGCGAGGCGATGACGGACGCGGAGCTGCGCGACGAGCTGCTGACGCTCGTGCTCGCCGGCCACGAGACGACCGCCAACTCGCTCGCGTGGACGTTCGAGCGCCTGCTGCGCAACCCGGCCGCGTACGACCGCCTGCGCGAGAGCGTGCGCGCCGAGGAGGCCGACGACGACGGCGCCGCCTACGTCGAGGCGACGATCCACGAGACGATGCGCAACCGCCCGGTCGTGCCGATCACCGGCCGCCGCGTGAAGGCGCCGTGGCAGCTCGGCGAGTACCGGCTGCCGAAGAACAGCCACATCCTCGTCTCGGTCTCCCTGCTGCACCACCGCGAGGACGTCTATCCGGACCCGTTCTCGTTCCGGCCCGAGCGCTTCCTCGGCGTCAAGCCCGGCACGTATACCTGGGTGCCGTTCGGCGGCGGGATCCGCCGTTGCCTCGGCGCGACGCTCGCGATGGCCGAGCAGCGCGTCGTACTGCGCGCGATCGCCCGCCGCACGGACATGAAGGCCCCCGACCCGCGCCCCGAGCGCGTGCTGCACCGCAACGTCACGATGCTGCCGGCGAAGGGCGCCGAGGTCGTGGTGACGTCGCGCCGGGCGGCTTGACCGCGCGGCGCTACAGGGGTTGACGCAGAACGGGCGTCTTCGCCGCGCGCGCCTCGTCGAGGCGGCGGACGGGCGTGGAGTAGGGGGCGTTGCGGGCGATCTCGGGATCGTCGACGGCCTCGCGCAGGATCGCGGCGACGATCTCGGCGAAGCGGTCGAGCGTCTCCTTCGTCTCGGTCTCGGTCGGCTCGATCAGGAGCGCCTCGTCGACGAGCAGCGGGAAGTAGACGGTCGGCGGGTGGACGCCGAAGTCGAGCAGGCGCTTGGCGAGGTCGAGCGTTCTGATCCCCAGCTCGCGCTTCATCGGCGCACCGGACAGCACGAACTCGTGCATGCAGACGCGGTCGTAGGCGACCGGGAGGTACTCGGCGATCCCTTCGCGCTTGAGCAGGGCGAGCAGGTAGTTCGCGTTCAGCACCGCGACCTCGGACGCCTCTCTCAGCCCCTCGGAGCCGAGCGAGCGGATGTAGGCGTAGGAGCGCACGAAGACGCCGTAATTGCCCTGGAAGCCGCGCAGCTTGCCGATCGACTTCGGGCGGTCCTCGTCGAGGTCGAACTCCGGGCCGCCGGACGCGCCGTCGCGCCGCACGACCTGCGGGCGCGGCAGGTAGGGCTCGATCCGCTCGCTCACCGCGATCGGCCCGGCGCCCGGACCGCCGCCGCCGTGCGGCTGCGTGAACGACTTGTGCAGGTTGAAGTGCACGATGTCGAAGCCCATGTCGCCCGGCCGCGTGATGCCCATGATCGCGTTGAGGTTCGCGCCGTCGTAGTAGAGCGTCGCGCCGACGCCGTGCACGATCTCGGCGATCTCGGCGATGTTCGGGTCGAACAGGCCGAGCGTCGAGGGGTTCGTGAGCATCAGGCAGGCGACCTGCTCGTCGGCCTTCGCGCGCAGGTCGTCGACGTCGACGCCGCCGTCGGCGTTCGTGCCGACCTTGACGACCTCGTAGCCGGCCATCGTGACGGTCGCGGGGTTCGTGCCGTGCGCGGTGTCGGGTGTGAGGACCTTCGTGCGGTGCTCGCCGCGATCCTCGTGGTAGGCGCGCGTCAGCAGCACGCCGGCCAGCTCGCCGTGCGAGCCGGCGGAGGGCTGGAGCGAGACGTGCGGCAGCCCGGCGATCTCGCCGAGCGACTCCTGCAGGTTCCACATCAGCTCGAGCGCACCCTGTGCGCGCTTGACGTCCTGCAGCGGGTGCAGGCGCGCGTTGCCGGGCAGCGCCGCGACGCGCTCGTGCAGCTTCGGGTTGTGCTTCATCGTGCACGAGCCGAGCGGGTAGAAGCCGGTGTCGAGGTCGAAGTTGCGCTTGCTCAGGCGGTGGTAGTGGCGGATCAGCTCGGGCTCGGAGACCTCGGGAAGCTGCGCGGCCCGCGTGCGCTGGAAGCGCGCGGGCAGCAGCTCGTCGAGCGGCCGCTCGGGGACGTCGAGCACAGGCGCCACGAACGCGCGGCGACCGGGCTGGGAGCGCTCGTAGATCGTGAGCGTGTCGTCGGCGGCGGAGATCGCGGAGCCGCCGGCGCCGGGAGCCGAGGCGGCCGGACGCGGAGCGGTGGCGCTCATGCCCCCACCCCCGCCGGCGCGGCGCCGCGTTCGGCGGCGAGCGCGCTACCGAGCGCCTCGCCGAAGCGGTCGATCTGCGCGCGCGTGCGCCGTTCGGTCAGCGCGACGAGCAGGCCGTCGGCGTACTCGGGGTAGGTGCGCCCAAGCCGGTAGCCGGCGTTGATCCCCTCCGCCGCGAGCCGCTCGACGACCGCGTCCACGTCGACACCGGGCAGCCGCAGCGCGAACTCCCGCACGACCGGCTGCTCGTGCAATGGCTCGACCCCGTCCAAAGCGCACAGCGTCTCGCGCGCGTAGGCGGTGCGGCGCAGCAGCAGCTCGCCCAGCTCCACCAGCCCCTGCCGGCCGAGCCAGCCGAGGTAGACGACGCCGGCGAGGGCGTTCAAAGCCTGGGCGGTGCAGATGTTCGAGGTCGCCTTCTCGCGGCGGATGTGCTGCTCGCGCGTCTGCAAGGTCAGCACGTACCCACGCTTGCTATCGACATCGACAGTTTGGCCAGCGATGCGACCTGGCATCCGCCGCAGGTGCTCCTGGGAGGCGGCGAAGAAGCCGAACGAGGGGCCGCCGTAGTCGAGCCGGTTGCCGAGCGTCTGCCCCTCGCCGACGCAGATGTCGACGCCCTGCGCGCCGGGCGGCTCGAGGATCCCGAGCGGGATCGGGTCGCAGGCGCAGATCACGACCGCGCCGACGGCCTTCGCGGCGGCGGTCAGCGCCGCGACGTCCTCGACGGTGCCGAGGAAGTTCGGCTGCTGCAAGACGACGGCGCTCACGTCGTCGCCGAGCGCCGCAACCAAGGCGTCGAGATCGGTCGCGCCGCCGGCGAGCGGCAGCTCCTCGACCGTCTGCCCGTAGCCCCGCGCCAGCGTCGTCAGCGTCTCGCGCGAGTGCGGGTGCACGCCGCGCGAGGCGAGCACGCGCGGGCGGCCGTTCGCGAGCTTCGCGAGATACGCCGCCGCGCCGACCGCGCTCGGGCCCTCGTAGACCGACGCGTTCGAGACCGGCAGGCCGGTCAGCTCGCTGATCGCCGTCTGGTACTCGAACATCACCTGCAGCCCGCCCTGCGAGATCTCCGGCTGGTAGGGCGTGTACGGGGTGAGGAACTCGCTGCGCGACAGCAGCGTGTCGACCAGCGACGGCACGTAGTGGTCGTACATGCCGGCGCCGAGGAACGACACCTCGTCCTCGGCCGAGACGTTGCGCGCGGCCAGCTCCTTGAGGTGCTCGTAGACCTCCTGCTCGGCCATCCCCGCGGGCAGCGCGAGCGGGCGGTCGAGCCGCAGCGCGCCGGGGATGTCGGCGAACAGCTGCTCGATCGACATCGCGCCGATCTCGTCGAGCATCGCGCGGCGGTCGGCGTCGGTGGCGGAGGTGTACGTGCTCATCGGGCGGTCCTCGTCGTGAGTGGTGCGTCGTGCGTCAGCCGAGCTGGGCCTGGTAGGCGGCGGCGTCGAGCAGGGAGTCGGTCTCGCCCGCGTTCGCCAGCCGCACCTTCACCATCCAGCCCTCGCCGTAGGGATCGTCGTTGATCCGCTCCGGCGCGTCGGCCAATGCCGTGTTGACCTCGACGATCTCGCCCGAAAGCGGTGCGATCACGTCGGAGACGGCCTTCACCGACTCCACCTCAGCGTAGCTCTCGCCCTGCGTGACCTGCGTTCCCACCTCGGGCGGGTCGAAGAAGACGATCTCGCCGAGCGAGTCCTGCGCGTACCAGGTGATGCCGAACGCGGCGACGTCACCGTCGATCCGCACCCAGTCGTGCTCGGGGTGATACAGCAGCCCCTCGGGATACTCACCGGCCATTCAGGCGTCCTTTCTATAGAGGGGCTTGTCCGCGACGACGGCCGAACGGAGCTTGCCGCGCACGTCGATCTCGATCGCCGTGCCGATCGCGGAGCGCTCGGCCGGCACGTAGGCCATCCCGATCCCAACCCCGCGGCACGGCGACAGCGTCCCGCTCGTGACCTCGCCGCCGCCGCCGACGGGATTGCCCTGGCGCGGGATCCCGGGACCGGTGAACGCAAACGGCACGAGCTGCTCGGCGGGTCCGGCCGCGCGCACCGCGGCGACCGCCTCGGCGCCGACGAATCCCGTCGCCTCCTTGCAGCACCAGCCGAGGCCGGCCTCGATCGGCCCGCGCGACTCCATCAGGTCGTTGCCGTAGAGGTGGAAGCAGGCCTCGAGCCGCAGCGTGTCGCGTGCCGCCAGCCCGGCGGGCGCGACGCCGGCGGCGAGCAGCGCATCCCAGATCGCGGGGGCCGCGTCGGGCGCGCAGAGGATCTCCACGCCGTCCTCGCCCGTGTAGCCGGTGCCGCACACGAGCGCGGGCGCGCCGGCGACGGTCAGCTCGATGGTGCGGAAGCGGGCCGGCAGCTCCTGCCCGGCGCCCAGCAGCGGCGCCAGCAGCGCCCGCGCGTCGGGGCCCTGCACGGCGAGCATCGCGTAGTCGTCGAGGCGGTCGGTCAGCTCGACGTCGAAGCCGCCGGCATGCGCGCGCAGCCACGCGAGGTCCTTGGCGTGGTTCGACGCGTTCGTGACGGTCAGGAAGCGATCCTCGCCGAGCCGGTACGTGAAGAGGTCGTCCAGCACGCCGCCGTCCTCGCGGCACAGCACGCTGTACTGCGCGCCGCCGACCGCGATCTTCGACACGTCGTTCGACAGCACCCGCTGCAGGAAGTCCAACGCACCCGGCCCGCGCGTCTCGACCTCCCCCATGTGCGAGACGTCGAACACGCCGGCATGCTCGCGCACCGCCACGTGCTCCTCCCGCACGCCCGCGTACTGCACCGGCATCACCCAGCCCGCGAACGGCACGAGCTTCGCACCGGCCGCCACGTGGCGGTCGAACAGGGCGGTGCGGCGGAGCGTCTCTGAGGCAGCGGCAGCCACGCCGCGACCCTAGCAACGGCGGCGGTTGCGCGGTCCCGTGGCTACCCGACGGCGAACGGGTTGCTGTCGACCGTCAGCGCGCTCGCGGCCGCATGCAGGACGTAGCCGCTGCCGCTCTTGTCGATCTTGCAGCCGCTGAACGTCGTGACGCCGCTGCTGTGGTTCTCGCTGCAGCCGCTGAGGGTGGCTCCGGTGGCGCCCGTGCCGCTCTTGATCGTCAGCGTGATCGTGCTGCTGAAGCTCGTGACCGTGTTGCCGCCGGCGTCGTACGCCGTGATCGCAGGCTGCGTCGCGAAGGCGCTGCCCGCTCTCGCGCCGGCCGGCTGCGTCGTGAACAGCAGCTGCGCGGCGGAGCCGAAGGTCACCGTGAAGCTGGAGCTGTCGTCGCTGAACGTGCCGTCGCTCGCGTGCAGCGTGTAGCTGCCGACTCTGTCGAGCTTGCAGCCGCTGAACGTCGTGACGCCGTTTCTCAGCGACGAGCTGCAGCCGCTCAGCGTGCCGGGTCCGCTGCCGACCGTCAGCGTGACCGTCCCGGCGTAGCTCGTCGCGACGTTGCCGCCGGCGTCGAGCGCGGTCACGACCGGCTGGGTCGTGAAAGCCGTGCCGCCGGTCGCACCGGAGGGCGAGGTCGTGACACTGATCTGGGTCGCAGGCCCCACCGTCACCGCGAAGGCGTTGCTGTCGACGCTGCGCGTGATGTCGCTCGCCGTCAACTGGTAGTTCGAACCGAGCTGGTCGAGCTGGCAGCCCGAGAAGGTCGTGACGCCGTTCGACAGCGAGCCTCTGCAGCCGCTGAGCGTCGCGTTGCCGGGGCCCGTGTGCTTCGCGATCGACAGCGTGACCGTTCTGCTGTAGCTCGTGACGACGTTGCCACCCGCGTCGGTCGCGGCCACGACCGGCTGCGTCGGGAACGCGACGTTGTCGGTCGCGCCACCGCCCGGCTGGGTCGTGAAGACGAGCTGGGAGAGCGGGCCGACCGTGACGTCGAAGCTCGCGCTGTCGCCCGTGAGCGCGCCGAAGCTGGCGCTCGCGTGCAGCGTGTAGCCCGTCCCGGCCTCCTCGATCTCGCAGCCGCTGAACGTCGTGACGCCGTTTCTGCGGCTCGGGAAGCACCCCTGGAGCGTGCCTCTCCCGGACCCGATCGACAGCGTGATCGTGCTGGAGAAGCTCGTGACGGTGTTGCCGCCCGCGTCGGCGGCCACCACGACCGGCTGCGTCGGGAAGGCGATGCCGCCGGTGGGGCTGCCGCCCGGCTGCGTCGTGAACAGCAGCTGCGTCGCCGTGCCGACGGAGACGTCGAAGCTCGAGCTGTCGCCGCCGAGCGTGCCGTCGCTCGCGTGCAGGTAGTACGCGCTGCCGGACTTGTCGATCTTGCAGCCGGCGAAGGTCGTGACGCCGTTTCTCAGCGTGCCGGTGCAGCCGCTGAGCGTCGCGCTGCCCGCGCCGCCTCTGAGGATCGAGAGGCTGACGCTGCCGCTGTAGTCGGTGACCGTGTTGCCGCTCGCGTCGCGCGCGGTGACGACCGGCTGCGTCGGGAACGCCGTGCCGCCCGTGGCGCTGCCGCCCGGCTGCGTCGTGAAGACGAGCTGCGTGGCGGTGCCGAAGGCGACGGTCACGTTGGCGGTCGCGCTCGTGCGCGTCCAGGAGCGCCAGACCGCCGTCACCGTGTACTGGTGCGAAGCGGCGGAGAGGCCCGTGTCGGTGCAGCTCGTGGCGCTCGTCGGCGACGCCGAGCTGGGACAGGCAGCGCTTGCGGCGCCGCCGTCGCGCGAGACGTAGTAGGTGACGGATCCGCTCGCCGGCGCGCTGACGGTCGACCAGGTGAGCGTGACGGAGCCGCCGCCGGTGCTCGTTCTCGCGATCGTCGGCGCGGCCAGCGTCGTGACGCTTCCGGCGGCGCTGCCGACGCCGGAAGCGGTCACGTACGCCGATGCGTCCATCACGGCGGCAAGCAGGGCGACAGCGGCGATGCCGAGGGCGATCGCGAGCGCGCGGACGAGGTGACGGCCGTGCGCGCTCATGAGTGCGAGCTCCCGCTGTAGGCGAAGGAGAAGACGGCGCCCTTGCAGGCGTCCTGGTTCGTCGGCAGGTTCAGCATCGTCACCTGCGGGGCGCTGACGCCGCCGGAGGGGAGCGTGACGCTGCCGTTGGCGGGGACCGTCAGCGGGTTCGCGGCGGAGACGTTGGACTGCGTCACCTGCAGGTTCGCCGGCCCGTCGCAGCCGGGCAGCGAGCTGCCGCCCTGGAGCGTCACCGTGATGCTCGTGACGAGGATCGGGTCGCCGTTGGGGTTGGCGACTCTCAGCGCGAGCGCGGCGGTCTTGCCCGGGTAGAGCAGGCCGCCGTAGCCGCCGGAGATCGTGAACGGCTGCCCGCTCGTCGAGGCGCTCACTCTCCAGTTGTCCTCGGCGACGCCGCTGCGGTTGCCGGCGGCGTCGAGCGCGCGCACGTCGAAGCGGTGGCTGCCGTTCGCCAGCCCGTTGTACGTCTGCGGGCTCGGGCAGGCGGCGTAGGCGGCGCCGTCGAGCGAGCACTCGAACGTCGCGCCGGCCTCTCTGTCGGCGAACGCGAAGGTCGCGCTGCTCGACGCCGACGGGCTCGCCGGCTGCTGCGTGAGCTGTGGCTTGGGCGGCGCGACCGTGTCGATCGTCCAGCCGTAGGTGGTCGCCGGGCCGATGTTGCCGGCGGCGTCGCGGGCGCGCACCGTGAACGTGCGGGCGCCGTCGCGCAGGCCCCACCAGGAGACGGGGTTCGTGCAGGAGTCCCAGTCGTAGCCGTTGACTCTGCACTCCCAGCTCACGCCCGCCTCGGCGTCGGTGTAGCCGAACGTCGCGTGGTCGGCGTTCGTGACCGTCGGCGGCTTCTGCGTGAGCTGCGGGGCGGCCGGCGCGTGCGTGTCGACCGTCCAGGTGCGCGTGGCGGGGTCGCCGGCTCCGAGTCTCGCGTTGCGGTCGCGCACGCGGAACGTGTGCGAGCCGTCGGCGAGGCCGGCGTAGGTCTTCGGGCTCGTGCAGGTCGCGTAGGACGCGCCGTCGAGCGAGCACTCGAGCGTGTCGCCTCTGGCGCCGACGGTGAACGCGAAGGTCGCGCTCGTGGCGCTCGTCGCCCCGGACGGACCCGACGCGATTCTCGGCGTCGCGACCGACGGGCCGGCGCTCGCGGCGACCGCGTAGGCGGCGAGCGCGAGGGCCAGGAGGATGAGGACACCGAGCAGCGTCAGGGACCGCTTGGTCCTGGCGCTCTTCGCTGTCCGTGTCGTGGAGGGGTTGCGCATGTGCGTGCGGTTCGTGCGAGGAGGATCGAGCGGGCGGGGGCGAATTCGCCAGACGCCCCCGCCCACAAGTCGATCGACTAGATGCCGCTGTTGTCCACCTTGAGGTGCAGGACCGGCAAAGCACCCTGGCAGGCATCCTGGTTGGCGTTCGAGTTCGCCAGGCTGAGCGTGCCGGTGCCGCTGATCGAGCCGCTCGCGGGGATCGATCTGCCGACGGACACGGGGCCGAAGGTGAAGTCGGAGGCGCTGCAGCCGACCGGAAGTCCGGTGATGCCGTTCGTCCCGGCGCTCGTGTCGGCGACGATCTTGTCGACGCTGACGGCCGTGTTGGACGAGGGGTTGTTGATCGTGTATCTGACGGGCGTCGAGCCGCCCGGGTAGAGCGCGTTGTCGAACGACACGCCGGTGATCGTGACGCCGGCGGTGGTGCCGACCGACGCCGTGCCCGAGCCGGTGCCCGAGGCCGTGAAGTACGCGACGGCGATTCCGGCGATCGCGAGCGCCGCGATCGCGACGACTGGGACGAGAATTCGCTTGCGCATGAGCTTCCGCATGAGATGCTCCTTTTTGTGGGGGGTGGGCCACCTGGAGCTTCTGTCTGCTCCCTGCGGCGGGTCCTTCCGCTTGCTAAGCAGATTGCGCGACGGCCGGGTGCCGCTCAATGGTCCGCGCGGGCGTTTTGGCGTTCATCCGCATGAACGCGGGCGCGTTTCCGCCGCGGCGCGCGGCAGAGTTGCGCGCAGCGTGAGCGCGCCCGAACCGATCCGCGTCCTGCTCGTCGACGACCACGACGTCTTCCGCCACGGGCTCGCGCAGCTGCTGCGCGACGAGGGCCTCGACGTCGCCGCCGAGGCGAGCGGCGGCGAGGCGGGCGTGCGGCTCGTCGCGGAGCTGCGCCCCGACGTCGTGCTGATGGACCTGAGCATGCCGGGCATCTCCGGCGTCGAGGCGACGCGCGCGATCGTCGCGGCCGGGCACGCCGCGCGCGTCGTCGTGCTGACGCTCTCCGACGACGACGCGACGATGCTGGAGGCGCTGCTGGCGGGCGCCGCCGGCTACGTCCTCAAGGAGGCGACGCTGGAGCAGATCGTCGCCGCCGTGCGCGCGGCCGCCGCGGGCGACGCGGTGATCCCGCCGCGCGTGGCGCCCGAGCTGCTGCGGCGCCTGCGCGCGGCCGAGCCGAGACGGGCGGCGGCGGTCGCCGCCGACGAGGACGCCGTCGAGCTGTCCGAGCGCGAGCTGGACGTGCTGCGCCTGATCGTCGACGGGCGCGACAACGCGGCGATCGCGGCCGAGCTGTTCATCAGCCCGAACACGGTCAAGAGCCACGTCGCGAGCATCTTCGGCAAGCTCGGCGTCGAGAACCGGCTACAGGCCGCGGTGCAGGCGCTGCGGCGCGGGCTCGTCGCCTGAACGGGCGGTCCGCTGCTGCATGCGCTCGCGCAGCGTGCGCAGCAGGGTGCGCAGCTCGCGCTCCTGCGCGGCGAGCCGCAGCTCGCGCTCGGACAGCTCGAGCGCCTGTTCGCGCAGCCGCCGGCGCGCGCCCTCCAGCGCGAGCGCGGACGCGTAGCCGCCGATCAGCAGCTCGTCCGCCTCCGCGCCGACGTCCGGCGCAGCGCAGCGCTCGCGCAGCTCGTCCAGCAGGCTGGAGGCGCGGTCGAGCAGCGGATCGGAGGGTGCAGACACGGGTGCGACCATGCTCGCGGGTCGACCGGCACGGCGCTATCGCCCGCGTGGGCGCTTCGCCGTTCAGACGCGTGAACGGCCGCGCTGCGCTGCGCCGCTGCGCAGCGCGTCGAGCAGTGCGAACGCGCCAGATCGGTCGGGGACGCGCAGCTTGCGCAGCACCGTCGAGACATGGCGGCGCACCGTCACCTGGCTGACGCCGAGCCGTTCGGCGACCTGCGCCGTGCTCGCACCGCCGTGCAGCAGCTCGATGGTCTCCCATTCGCGCGGCGTCAGCTCGGCGCCGCCGCGTGCGAGCGGCACGCGCCGGCGGCGGCGCTCGCCCAGCTCGGCGACGATCCGCCCGACGAGCGGCCGCGGGATCGCCGCCTCGCCCGCGAGGACCCCGTCCAGCGCGAACGGCAGCCGCTGGGGGTCGACGTCCTTCAACAGATAGCCGACGGCGCCGGCCTGGATCGCCGCGAACAGGTCCTCCTCCTCGGAGGAGACGGTGAGCATCGCGAGCGCGGTGCCGGGCAGGCGCATCGAGATCTGCTCGGCCGCGTCGATCCCGCCGCCGCCGGGCATGTGCACGTCGAGCAGGACCGCGTCGGGGCGCTCGCGCAGCGCCGCCTCGACCGCGCCCGGGCCGTCGGACGCCTCGCCGCAGACGACGAAGCCGGCCTGCTGCAGCACGTCGCGCACGCCCGCGCGCGTGGGCGCGTGGTCGTCGGCGATCACGACGCGCCGGCCGCCTCCGATGCCGTCTGACGATCTGCTCACGGCAGCGTCACCTCCACCTCGGTGCCGGCACCGGGGGCGGAGCGGATCTCGACGTGCCCGCCGACGGCCGCGGCGCGCTCGCGCATCGACTGCAGCCCGAAGGCGCCTTCCGGGACGAGCGCGGGATCCGGGTCGAAGCCGCGGCCGTCGTCGCGCACCAGCAGGCGCCGCGGCGGCCCGGCGCGCAGCTCGACCGTCGCCCGGCGCGCGACGCCGTGGCGCGCGGCGTTGGCGAGCGCCTCGCCGACGATCCGCGCGAGCGCGTCGCGCAGGTCCGGGCCAGCCTCGACGTCCGGGTCGGCGTCGATGCGCACGTCGAGCTCGAGCCGGCGCGCCAGCTCCCCGGCGATGCGCTCGAGCGCCGCCGGCAGCGACTCGTCGGGCGGCGCGCGCAGCGCGGAGATCGCCGAGCGCGACTCCGAGAGGGCGCGCTCGGCCGCGGCCAGCAGCCGGTCGGCGTCGGGTCCCGGCTGGTGTGCCTGCAGGCGGCGCGCCTGCGCGAGCATGTAGAGCACCTCCTGCGCGACGCCGTCGTGCAGCTCGCGCGCGACGCGCCCGCGCTCCTCGAGCGCGGCGAAGCGGGCGCGGTCGCGCTGGTAGTCGCCGATCTCGGCGACCGCACCGGCCGCCAGCAGCAGGTAGGCCGCGAGCGCGAGCACGTCGCCGGCGTAGAACCAGTTGACGTAGAGCGACGGCACGAGCAGGTAGTTGAGCCACGCGAACGCGAGCAGCACGATGCCCCACGACAGCGGCGCCGAGAGACGGTCGTGCGCGTGCCGGCCGCGCACCGCGAAGCCGATCGCGGCGATCACGACGAGCACGAGGCACGAGCCCTTCAGCACGATCGTGGCCGGGCTGCCGGCGAGCGGACCGAACGCGGCGTCGCTGGGCAGCGTCCCCTGACCAAGCGCAGCGGGGAGCTGCGGGTCGAGCGCGGTGAGGACGAGCGCGAGCAGCGCCAGCGCCCCGACGCTCGCGAGCGCGAGCAGGCGCGCGGCGCGCCGCGGGCGGGCGAACGCGCGCACCGAGGCGAGCGCGGCGGCGGCCAGCAGCGCCGCGGCGACGAGCCGGCCCGACACGGGCATCCAGCCGAGCGGTCCGTGCGGGCTCTCGCCCGTGATCGCCTGGATCGCGCTCGTCAGCAGGTTGGAGGTCCCGAGCACGCCGAACGAGAGCGCAAGTAGCAGGTCGGCGGCGAGCGCCGCGCGGCGGTAGCGGCCGACCGCCAGCAGCGCCACGAGCAGCGCGACGAGCGCGGCGGCGGTCGCGATCTGCGCGTGCAGGACGGGCCGCTGGGGGCCGTAGCGCAGGCTCGGCGTGGTGACGACGAGCGTCGTCACACCAACTCCGAGGGCGACGACGGCGGCCAGCCCCCAGTGGCGCCGCCGACCGAACGGAGACGCCGGCCGCCGTCCCACGTCCGCCGGGCGAGCGGCCGCGGGCAACTCGGCGCGCGCCGCCGCCGGGCGACGATCGAGCGTCGGCATCGAGCTCACGGCGTGGGTGTCCCCTGCGGTCGCATGGCCTCACCCCGCTCATCGGCGCATCGACGCGATCGCTCGACCCCTGCAGGGCGCCACGCTGACCTCGACGCGGCGTGAAGCGTGCGGCGCTAGAGGATCTCGAGGACGCGTTCGATCGGCCGCGCCAACACGGCGCGGCCGTCCTTGACGACGAACGGGCGCTGGAGAAGCTGCGGCCGCGCCGCCATCGCCGCGACGATCGCGTCCTCGTCGCCGGCCGCCGCCAGCTCGGCGGCGCCCTCCTCGCGCATCCGCAGCGCGGCGCTCGCCGCGATCCCCGCCTGCGCGAGCAGCTCGCGGATCTGCGACTCGCTCAGCCCCTCGACGTGGTACTCGACGCGCTCGAAGCCGACGCCGCGCTCGGCAAGCAGCTCGGCGAGCTTGCGGCACGTCGTGCAGGCGCGCTTCTCGTAGACGGTGATGGCCATGGCGCGCGCGGAGCCTAGCGGGCGGCGGCCCGACGTGGGAGGATCGACCGGATGCGCCGCACGACGATCCGCCTGCTGCTGCTCGCGGCCATCGCACTGGCCGCCGCAGCGCTCGCCTCCGCGACTGCAGGCGCGGCACCCGCGCTGAACGGCGTCTTCGACCTCGGCGGCGTGCCGCACCACCTCGCGCTCGGCCCCGACGGGAACGTGTGGGTCGCGCTCGACGGCGTCACGTACGACGTCGCGCGCGTGAGACCGGACGGCACCGTCACCGGCTACCAGACGACCGACATCACGAGCCCGAACGGGATCGTCGCCGGCCCCGACGGGAACATGTGGGTCACGCAGAGCGGCGGCGTCGTGCGCTTCCCGACGTCCGATCCGACCAGAACGACGCTCTTCCCGGTCGCCGACATCACCGATCCGCGCGGGATCGTCGTCGGCCCGGACGGCAAGCTGTGGACCGGCTCCGCCGACCAGGCCGTCCAGATCGGGACCGACGGCAGAGCGAGATCGTTCACGGTCACCGGTATGAGCGCGCGCGGGATCGTCGCCGGCGGGGACGGCAACCTCTACATCGCCGACTTCGGCAGCCAGCGCGTCGTCGGCCTCACGACCACGGGCGTGCCGACCTTCTACCCGACCGGCGGCGGGCCCCAGGAGGTCGGGGCCGGACCCAACGGGCAGATCGTCGTCGCGAACCCCGGCAACGTGCCGCAGCAGCTCGGGCGCTTCACGCCGCCCGGCACGACGATCCAGACGACGGACGTGCCGTCCACCGACCCGTTCGGGATCGTCTTCGGCGACGACGGCGCCTACTGGATCGCGAGCTTCGCCAGAGACGCGCTCCTGCGGATGACGCCCGACGGCGCAGTGACGATGCTCGCCGGCTTCCCGAGACTGTCCGGACCGCGCTACCTGACGAAGGGCGCCGGCGGGACGCTGTGGGTCGGGCTGGAGCAGTCGAGCCAGGTCGCGCGCGTGACCGGCGTCACGGCGCCGGCGTCGGGCGGTGGTGGCGGCGGTGGTGGCGGAGGCACCGGCGGATCTGGCGGCAGTGGGCCGCCGAGACGCGACACGACCCCGCCCGCCCTGGTGCACGTGAGCCTCGCGGCGACGTTGCGCCTCGGCCATAGCGGCACGCTGCGACTCAACCTGTCGGAGGCCGCGACCGTCACCGTACGCTTCGAGCGGCGGCTGTCCGGCCGCCTCAAGGCCGGGCGCTGTGTGCCGCCCCATCGCGCACCGCACGGCAGGCGCTGCACGCGCCTCGTCGCGGGCGGCGGCCAGCGGCTCGTCGCGCACGCCGGAACCGACCGCCTCACGATCGGCGGCCGGATCGGCAGACACCTGCTCCCGCTCGGCAGCTACACCGTCGCGATCGTCGCGACCGACGCCGCCGGCAACACCTCGAAGCCGGTCACGCGGCGGCTGCAGGTGGTGCGGCCGCCGCGGCGCGCAGCGGCGCGACGCCCCTGATCAGGTCGGCGGCGCGCTCGGCGATCGCGATCGTCGGGGCGTTCGTGTTGCCGCGCGGGACGAGCGGCATCACCGAGGCGTCGACGACGCGCAGGCGCTCGAGCCCGTTCACGCGCAACTGATCGTCCACGACGCTGCCGATCGCGCACGTGCCGACCGGGTGGTAGATCGGGAACGTCGTGCGGCGGGCGTGGGCGCGCAGCGCCTCGTCGGAGTCGCCGTCCGGCACCATCGCGCCGGTGGCGAAGTACGGCGCGGCAGCCGGCTGCGCGGCGATCTCCAGCATCAGCCGCAGCGCGGCGACCATCCGCTCCAGGTCGCGCTCGCCGGCGTAGAAGCCGTTGCGCACGACTGGCCGCGCGGTCGGGTCGTTCGACGCGAGCCGTACGGAGCCGCGCGCCTCGGGCGTCAGCAGGCACGGCGTCACGAGCACGCCGTGGCCCTCCGGATCGCGCGCGCCCTCGTCGAGGATCTGCACCGGGATCGTGTGGAACTGCACGTCGGGAGCGGGAGCGCCGGCCTCAACGCGCGCGAACGCCCCGCTCTCGGCGACGTTGGAGGCGAGCGGACCGGTCTGCGTCGCCATGAACTCCTCCAGCGCCGCCGGCTCGCGCGCGAGCAGCAGGCTCTCCGGCTCCTCGGTGCCCCACACGGCGTACGTCGCCGCGTGGTCGGTGAGGTTCTCCCCCACTGCCGGCTGGTCGAGCACGACCTCCAGCTCGCGCAGCAGCAGGTGCTCCGCCGGCCCGACGCCCGACAGCATCAGCAGCTGCGGAGAGTTGTAGGCGCCGGCGCACAGGATCACCTCGCGCCCGGCGCGCAGCTCCTGCACGTGGCCGAGCTGCGAGGCCTCCACGCCGACCGCGCGCGTGCCGTCGAACAGCACGCGGTGGACGAGCATGTTCGGCAGCACGGTCAGGTTCGGACGCGAGGTCGCAGGATGCAGGTAGGCGGCCGCGGCGCTCGCGCGCAGGCCGCCGCGCTGCGTCACCTGGTACATGCCGGCGCCGTCCTGCTCGGGGCCGTTGAAGTCGTCGTTGCGCGGCAGCCCGGCCTGCACGGCCGCCTCCACCCACGCGGGCGAGATGCGGTTGCCGGAGCGCTGCTCGCACACCGGCAGCGGCCCGCCCGCGCCGTGCCACGCCGACGCGCCGCGCTCGTTGTCCTCGGACTTGAGGAAGTACGGCAGCAGGTCGTCCCACGCCCAGCCGGGGATCCCCCAGTCGTCGTAGTCGCGGCGGTTGCCGCGGATGTAGACCATCGCGTTGATCGACGAGGAGCCGCCGAGCACGCGACCGCGCGGCAGCGGGATGCGGCGGTTGTTGCACTCCGGCTCGGGCGCGCTGAAGTAGCCCCAGTCGACCTCGGTGCCGCCGAGCTTGAGGTAGCCGAGCGGGACGTGGATGTTCTGGCTGGCGTCCGGCGGCCCCGCCTCGAGCAGGAGGACGCTCACGTCCGGGTCCTCCGTCAGGCGCGCCGCGAGCACGCAGCCGGCCGAGCCGGCGCCGACGATCACGTAGTCGTACATGGAGCGATGCTCTAGGAGTCGGGGCGGCGCGTCAAGCCGGGTCGGGCGCGGCAGACCGCGCCAACCCGGCGACGCGCACGCGTCAAACGGGTATGGCTCAGGTGAAGGTCCGGAAAATCCATTGCATCTCGCCCGAGGAGATCCGCATGGCCACCACCCTCGTCCTGCACCGCGTCGCCGACTACGACGCCTGGCGTCGCGTCTACGACGGCGTCGCCGACCTCCAGCGCGCCGGCGGCGTGACCGAAGCCGCCGTCTACCGGATGGCCGACGACCCGAACAACGTGCTCGTCACGCATCGCTTCGGCAGCGCCGACCAAGCCCGCGAGTTCTTCCAGAGCGCCGACCTCAGACAGGCGATGGCCGACGCGGGCGTCGACATGGGCTCGCTGCGCCTCGAGGTGTACGAGGAGGCATAGCGACGTCGCCCGCTACGCCTGCCGCTCCCCCACCGGCGCCTCGATCTCCCGCTTGAGGATCTTGCCGGTCGGGCCCTTGGGCAGCTCGGACACGAGCCAGACGTGGCGCGGGTACTTGTAGGCGGCGACGCGCTCCTTGACGAACGCCTGCAGCTCCTCCGGCGTCGCCTCGGCTCCCGCCTTCAGCGCGACGGCGGCGCCGACCTCCTCGCCGAGCATCGCGTCGGGGATCCCCACGACGGCCGCCTCGGCGACCGCCGGGTGCTCGTAGAGCACCTCCTCCACCTCTCGGGGGTACACGTTGTAGCCGCCGCGGATGATCATGTCCTTCTTGCGGTCGACGATGAAGAAGTAGCCGTCCTCGTCCATCTTCGCGAGGTCGCCGCTGTGGAACCAGCCGCCGCGCATCGCCTCGGCCGTCGCATCGGGCCGCCGCCAGTAGCCCTTCATCACGTTCGGGCCTCTGATCACGATCTCCCCCACCTCGCCGGGCGGCAGCTCGCGGTCGTCCTGGTCGAAGATCGCCATCTGCACGTCGCGGATCGGCGTGCCGATCGAGCCCGGCTTGCGCTCGCGGTCGGGGTGGTTGAAGGACGCGACCGGCGACGTCTCGCTCAGCCCGTAGCCCTCCAGGATGCCCACGCCGAACTGCCGCTCGACCGCGCGCAGCACCTCGACCGGCAGCGACGCGCCGCCGGAGATCAAGACGCGCAGCGAGGACGTGTCGGGCCGCTCGGCCTCCGGCACCGCGAGCATTCCCATGTACATCGTCGGCACGCCGAGGAAGACGCTCACGCGGTCGCGCTCCATGATCTCCAGCGCCTTGCGGGCGTCGAAGCGCGGCAGCAGCGTCAGGCAGGCGCCGGCCATCATGCCGGCGTTCATCGCCGCCGTCTGGCCGAACGAATGGAACAGCGGCAGCGCACCGAGGATCACGTCGTCCTCGGTCAGCTGGATCAGCGTCTCGAGCTTCGTCTTCGCGTTGCCGTAGAGGTTCGCGTGCGTCAGCTCGGCGCCCTTCGGCTTGCCGGTCGTGCCGGACGTATAGAGGATCACGGCGGTGTCGTCGTCTGCGACGTCGGCCAGCTCGGCGCGTGCCGGCGCGGCCATGATCCGCTCCATCGTCTCGCGCGGGGCGACCTCGACCAGCTCGGCGCCGGCCTCAGCCGCGCCCGGCAGCGCGTCGTCGCCGAACTCGTGCCAGGCGAACAGCAGTCTCGCGCCGGAGTCGCCCAGGTAGAAGGCGACCTCGCGCTCCTTCAACAGCACGTTCATCGGCACGACGACGCCGCCGGCCCGCAGGATCCCGTAGTAGACGACCGGGAAGTACGGCACGTTCGGCAGCATCACGCCGACGCGGTCGCCCGGCTGGAAGCCGCGCTCGTGCAGCAGGCCCGCCAGCCGCGCGGAGGCGGCGTCGAGCTGCGCGAACGTCATCGCGCCGTCCTCGAGCTTGATCGCCGTGCGCTCCGGACTGCGTGCGGCCGAGTCGGTCAGCAGGCTCGCGAGGTTGCGCCCCATGGCGATTGCTCTCCTCCAGTCGATGACGTCCGTACCGGGCGTCTGCCCGGCGCGGCCGACCGCTACGCCACGCCCGAGTCGAGCACGCGCGCCGGGGCCTCGCCCCACAGCTGTTCGAGCCGGTAGAACTCGCGTGTCTCGGGCGTGAAGACGTGGACGACCACGTCGAGATAATCCATCAGAACCCAGTGCGCCTGCGGCAGTCCCTCGACGCGGCGCGGCAGCAGCCCGTGCTCCTTCTTCATCCCCTCGTGGATGCCGTCGTGGATCGCCTTCACCTGCCGGTCGGTGTTGCCCGTGCAGATGACGAAGTAGTCGGCGTAGCCGAGCACCCCGCGCAGGTCCAGCTCGACGATCTCGATCGCCTTCTTGTCGGAGGCGAAGCCGGCGATCGCCTCGGCCATCGCGGCCCCGATCAACTCTTCGGTCATGCGCGGTACCAGCCGTTCTGCGCGATCGCCTCGGCGACGGCGTCGGGGACGAGATAGCGGATCGGGCGACCCGTCGCCACGCGCTCGCGCACGAGCGATGAGGAGACGTCGACGCGCGGCATGTCGAAGAAGCGCACGCGCTCGCCGCGCGCGGTCGGCAGGGCGCGCAGCTCACCGCGGATGTCCTCGCGCTCGGCGCCGGCGCGCTCGGCGACGGCGAGCGTCGCCAGCTCGAGCACGGCCTCCGGCTCCCGCCACGTCGGCAGGCTGCGGGCCATGTCCCCCCCCACGATGAAGATCAGGTCGTCCTGCGGGCTCTCGTCGTGCAACGCCTTGAGGGTATCGACCGTCCAGGACCTCCCCGGGCGGTCCAGCTCGAGGCGCGAGACGGCGAAGCGCTCGTCGCCGTCGATCGCGAGCCGGCACAGCTCGTGGCGCGCGTCGGCGCCCGGGTCGGCGGCGATCGCCTTGTGCGGCGGCTGCCCGGCCGGCATCAGCACGACGCGGTCCAGCCCGAGCTGGTCGTGCGCCGCCTGTGCGCAGACGAGGTGGCCGATGTGCGGAGGGTTGAAGGTGCCGCCGAGGACGCCGAGCTTCAAGACCGCACCTGGCCGGTGCCCTCGATCAGGTACTTGAACGTGCACAGCTCGCGCAGGCCGATCGGACCGCGCGCGTGCAGCTTCTGCGTCGAGTTGCCGATCTCGGCGCCCATCCCGAACTCGCCGCCGTCGGTGAAGCGGGTCGAGGCGTTGACGTAGACGCAGGCGGCGTCGACGCCGAGCTGGAAGGCGCGCGCCGCGCCGACGTCCTCGGTCACGATCGCCTCGGAGTGACCGCTGCCGTAGCGGTTGACGTGCGCGATCGCCTCCTCGGCGGAGTCGACCACGTGCACGGCGAGGATCAGGTCGAGGTACTCGGTCGCCCAGTCCTGCTCGGTGGCGGCGACGACGGGGATCGTGCCCTCGTAGTCGCGCGCGAAGCCCGCGGCGCGCTCGTCGACGCGCAGCTCGACGCCGACCGTGTGCAGCGTGCGCAGCGCGCGCGGCAGGAACTCGGCGGCGACGCCGGCGTGCACGAGCAGCGTCTCGGCCGCGTTGCAGACGCCGGGGCGGTGGACCTTCGCGTTGAGCGCGATCGCCTCGGCCGCGTCGAGGTCGGCGTCCGCGTCGACGTAGACGTGGCAGTTGCCCGAGGCGGCGTAGATCACCGGCACGGTCGCGACCGCCTTCAGCGCGTTCTTGAGGCCCTCGCCGCCGCGCGGGAAGATCAGGTCGACGACGCCGTCCTGCGTCGCCAGCTCGGCCAGCTCCTCGCGGCCGCCGCCGGCGAGCAGGTTGATCGCCCCGTAGGGCACGCCGGCCTGCGTCGCGGCCTCGGAGGCGATCGTCGCGAGGATTGCGTTGGAGTGCGTGGCGGTGCTCGACCCGCGCAGTACGATCGCGTTGCCGGACTTGAGACACAGCGCCGCGGCGTCGATGGTGACGTTCGGCCGCGCCTCGTAGACGACGGCGACGACGCCGAAGGGGACGCGCACGCGCCGCACGTCGATCCCGTTCGGCAGCCGGTGCCCGTCGATCGTCTCGCCGACCGGATCCGGCAGCGCGGCGATCGCGCGCGCGCCGTCGGCGATCGCGGCGATGCGGCTCGGGTCGAGCGCGAGACGGTCGAGCAGCGCGCTGCCGATGTCGTTCGCGCGGCCGGCCTCGAGGTCGCGCTGGTTGGCCTCGAGGATCTCCGGCGCACGCGCCACGAGCGCATCTGCGATCGCATGCAGCGCCGTGTCCTTCACGCGCGTGTCGAGCGCGGCGAGCGGCGGCGCGGCCGCCTTCGCGGCACGGCAGATGTCAGCGACGGACGAGGCGGTGTCGGTGGCCATGAGAGAAGCCTAGCGGCGGAGCCCCGTCAATCCGATGTCGCTGGACAGCATCAGATTGCAGGGGCTCAGACTTTCTTGCCGGGGTTCATGAGGTTCTGGGGGTCGATGGCGTTCTTGACGGCGCGGTGGAGCGCGAGCGTGGGCTCGTTCCACTGCCGGTGGAGGTGCCCGCTCTTGACGAGCCCGAGGCCGTGCTCGCCGGAGATCGTGCCGCCCATCGCGGCGGCGGTCGCGAACAGCTCGGCGGCGGCCTCTTGCGCGCGGGTGATCTCGTCGCGATCGGTCGCGCCGAGCAGGAACGTCGCATGCAGGTTGCCGTCGCCCGCGTGGCCCCAGCTGCACGCCTCCAGGCCGTGGCGCGCGCCGATCTCCAACGTCGCCTCGATCGCGTCGCCCAACCGCTCCAGCGGCACGACGACGTCCTCCGACATCTTGCCGCCACGCTGCGCGGTGACGGCGATCGCAACGCCGTCGCGCCAGCGCCACAACGCCGCGACGTCGGCGGCGCCCTCGGGGGCGTGCAGGACGAGCGCGTCCTCGCCGAGCGCCTCTCGCAGCGCCTCCGCGACGGCCTCCGTCTCCGCCACGGACCCGTCCGCCTCGGCGATAACCGCGAACGCGCCGGCCGGCACGTCGAACGGCGCCGCCGCGCCCGCCGCCGCGAGCGCGCCCGCGTCGAGGTACTCCAAAGCGGCCGCCTGGATGCCGGAGCCGAGCACGCGCTCGATCGCGGCGCATCCGGCGCGCACGTCCGGATACAGCGCGATCACCGGCGCAGCCGCCTCCGGCGCCGGGATCAGCCGCAGCCACGCGGCGGTGACGATCCCCAGCGTCCCCTCCGAGCCGATCAGCAGCGACTTCAAGTCATAGCCCGCGACGTCCTTGCGGAGCGGGCCGCCGACCTCCACCACCTCGCCCGGCGGAACGACCGCCTCCAGCCCGGTCACCCAGCGGCCGGTCACGCCGTACTTGAACGCGTGCGGGCCACCCGCGTTGGTGGCGATGTTGCCGCCGATCTGCGACTGCTCCGCGGCGCCGGGGTCGGGCGGGAACAGCAGCCCGCTCTCGCGCACGATCCGCCGCAGCTCGCTCGTGCGCAGGCCGGCCTCGACGTGGATCCGCCACAGCAGCGGGTCGAACGAGCGCACGCGCGTCATGCGGTCCAACGCGACCACCACGCCGCCGTGCACCGGCACCGCCCCGCCGGCGAAGCCCGACCCGCCGCCGCGCGGAACCACGGGCACCTCGTGCGCGCAGCACCACGCGACGACCGCGCGCACCTCCTCGGTGCTGACCGGCAGCACGACCGCGTCGGGCCGCGCGCTCAGGCCCTGCGACTCGGTCGCGTCCTGCCACCAGCGCCGGTCGCCGGGATCGCCGACGCCGGCGTCCCCCACCAGCGCCCGCAGCTCGTCGGTCAGCGCCCGCGTCATGCGGGGAACGATACGAGCTGCTCAGCGCGGCGCCGCGAGCGGGGCGTCGCCGCGCAGCTCGCGCTCGAAGCGCGTCTCGGGCGAGATCCGCAGCGGCCTGCCGAGGTAGAAGCCCTGCACGCCGTCGACCCCGTAGGCGCGCAGCGCCTCCAGCGTCTCGCGGTCCTCGACCCCCTCCGCGATCGCGCGCTTGCCGAGGCTGTGGGCGACGTCGGTGATCGACTTCACGAGCTGCTGGTCGGTCGCATTGGCGGCGACGTCGCGCACGAACTCCATGTCGATCTTCACGTAGCGCGTCGGCAGGTGCTTGAGGTAGCTGAAGGACCCGAAGCCGGTGCCGAAGTCGTCGAGCGCGACCTCGCAGCCGAGTCTCGTGAGCGCGGCGGCGAAGCGCCGGGCGCCCTCCATGTTGTGGACGGCGGCCGTCTCGGTCAGCTCGAAGATCGCGTTGGCGGGCGGCATCCCCTCCTCGACCGCGTGCCAGACGGCGTTGAGGATCTCCTCGTCGCCGATCGACGCCGCCGACAGGTTGATGGAGACAGGCTCGCCGCTGCACGCCATGCGCAGGCCCTCGCGCACGACCCAGCGGTCGATCTCGCCGACCAGCCCGAGCCGCTCGGCGGTCGGCAGGAAGCGCTGCGGCGGGATCGCGTCGCCGTCGTCGGACAGCATTCGCACAAGCAGCTCGCGGTGCGTGACCTTGCCGCTGGCCAGATCCACCATCGGCTGGGCGTAGAGCACGAAGCGGTCCTGCTCGAGCGCCTCGCGGATCCGCTCGCCCCAGCTCAGCGACCCGGTCGCCTGGCCGCGGTAGACGCGCACCTGGTCGCGGCCGCCCTCCTTCGCCTCGTACAGCGCGAGGTCCGCCGCCGCCAGCACGTCGTCGCCCAGCAGCCCCTCGCGGCCGTCGAACAGCGCGACGCCGGCGCTGACGTGCACCCGCCGCTCGCCGCTCGCGGCGCCGAGGCTGAGGCGCACGCTCTCCGCCGCAGCGAGCGCCTGTTGCTCGTCGGCCTCGGGCAGCACGATCGCGAACTCGTCGCCGGACAGCCGTGCGACGACGTCGGTGTCGCGCGCGCGGCCGGCGAGCGTGCGGCCGACGAGCCGCAGCGCCTCGTCGCCGGCGGCATGCCCGTGCGCGTCGTTGAGCAGCTTGAGGTTGTCGAGGTCGAGCATCAGCACCGCGCCCGGACGCTCGTAGCGCGCGGCGTAGCGCAGGATCCGCTCCAGCTCCTCGGCGAAGCGGCGGCGGTTGAGCAGGCCCGTGAGCGGGTCGTGGTCGGCCTGGTCGCGCAGGCGCGCCTCCAGCGCCTTGCGGTCGGTCACGTCCTGGTGGGTGCCGCGCAGGGAGACGAGCTGGTCGCCGCGGAAGACGGCCGCCCCGCGCGCGAGCAGCGTGCGGACGTCCCCGTCCGTGTGCACGACGCGCAGCTCGTAGGCGAACGGCAGTCTGGCCTCGACGGCCGCCCACGTCTCGCGCTCCACGCGCTCGCGGTCGTCGGGGTGCACGACCTCGATCGCGGCCGCCGCGCCGTCGGCGAGCGTCGCCGGGTCGCGGCCGAGCAGCCGCCACTCCTGTGCGGACCGCTCGAAGCGGTCGTGCGCGGCGTCCCACTCCCACGAGCCGACCTGTGCGATCGCCTGCGCCTCGGCGAGCCGCGTGCGCTCCTGGCGCATGTCGCGCAGCGTCAGCTGCAGGCGCAGTGCGAGCAACGTCGCGACGACGATCGCGATCATCACGAGCACGAGGTTGGGGAAGACGACCTCGCCCCACTCGGCCGCGAGCAGGGCGGCCATCGAGGCGGCCACGCCGACGCGCGGAGCCCACTCGACGAGCGCATCGGCGCGCGCCGGGGCGAGCGGGAGCGGCCGGTCGGCTTCGTCGACGCGACGCTGCACGCTCGCCGCGACGGCGAAGCAGGCGAACGCGACCGCGTAGAGCGTGTCGACCGGGTCCCCGCCCTTGTAGGCGGTGTGCAGCACGACGTAGCCGTAGACGAGGTCCCCGACGACGAACAGGCCGACGGCTGCACCGATCCACGTGAGGCTCGCGCGCACGTCGGCGCGCACGGTGCGCAGCAGCGCGGCGGCGAGGCCGACGAGCAGGATCACGTCGCCGACCGGGTAGGCGATCGTCGTCACGAGCTCGAGCGGGCTGGCGCCGGCGACCGCGTCCGGGCCGAGGATCGCGTACACGAACACCGCGCCGCCGCCGAGCGCGACGACGGCGCAGTCGAGCGCGAGCTGACGCGCCTGGCTGCGCACCTGCGGGAGCGCCGGGAAGCTGAGGATCCCCGCCAGCAGCAGCGGATAGAAAGCGAGGTAGAGCGGATCGGCGAGCGTCGGGTAGGGACGGCGGTGCAGGACGTACTCGTAGATCAGCTGCGCGACGGCGCCGGCTGCCTGCGCCGCGATCGCGAGCGCGACGAGCCGCCACGCGCGCCGCAGCCGCAGCGAGGAGGCCGCGCGGCGCGACGCCGCCCATGCCGCGGCGGCGGCGGTCGCCGAGAGCGCGAACATCAGCAGCCCGCCGACGAGCTGCTGTGTGCCGGGGATCCAGCGCAGCGCCTGCCAGCTCAGGTATAGGACGAGCAGCGCGGCCGCGGGCACCAGGGTTGCCCGCGACCGCGCCGGCTCGCGAGTCTCGTCCATCGCGTCCATGCGAATAACCTCGGCGCCGCGGCGCGGCGCGGGGACCGCCGAAAGCACCCGCGTGCGTTCAGCAGTAGGCCGCAGCCGCCGGGGAGGCTACGGGCGGCGGCTACGCCAGCACGAAGTGGTCGCGGTGGATCGTCTCCTCGTCCGCGCGCGGCAGCAGCTCGCGCACCGCGTCGGACTTGAGGCCCATCACGCGCCGCAGGTCCGCCGCCGAGCAGCTCGCGATCCCCTTGCCGACGGCGGCGCCGTCGTGGACGACCTCGACCGCGTCGCCGGCGCCGAACTCGCCGTCGACCGCGACGACCCCGACCGGCAGCAGGCTCGTGCCGCCGTCGCGCAGCGCGCGTGCCGCCCCGGCGTCGACGTGGACCGTCCCGCGCGCGGGCTTCGCGTACTTGAGCCACAGCTTGAAGCTGGAGTAGTCGCCGGCCTGCGGCACGAAGCGCGTGCCGATCGGCTCGCCCGCGACGGCGGCCGCGATCGCGCCCTCGGTGCGGCCGTTCGCGACGACCGTGGGGATCCTGGCGGCCGTCGCCATCTCGGCCGCGACGACCTTCGAGCGCATGCCGCCGGAGCCGAGCGTCGTCGTCGTCTGGCGGATGTCGAGCGCTTCCAGCGCCGCGAAGTCGTCCACGAGCGGGACGAGCCGCGCGTCCGCGTCGAGCTGCGGGTCGCCGGTGTAGAGGCCGTCGGTCGAGGTCAACAGCACGAGCAGCTCGGCGCCGATCAGGATCGCCACCTGCGCGGCCAGGAAGTCGTTGTCGCCGAAGGTGATCTCGTCGGTCGCTGTCGTGTCGTTCTCGTTGATCACGGGGACCGCGCGCCAGTCGAGCAGCTTGCGCAGCGTCTGGCGCGCGTTGAGGTAGAGCGCGCGCTCGCCGCTGAGGTCGTGGAACGTCAGCAGCACCTGCGCGCTCGTGATCCCGTGCCCGCGCAGCAGCTCGTCGTAGACGGCGTAGAGCTTGCCCTGCCCGACCGCGCTCGCCGCCTGCAGCTCGTCGATCGCGCGCGGCCGCTCCGCGAAGCGCATCACGCCCATCCCGCGCGCGATCGCGCCGCTCGTGACGATCGCGACGTCGCGGCCGGCGCGGTGCAGCGCCGCCGCCTGCTCGCACACATGCGCGAGCACGTCCGCGCGCGGCCGCCCCTCGTCGTCGGCGACGATCGAGGAGCCGAGCTTGATGACGACGGGGCCCATGTCGCCGCAGCTTACGCCGCGTCGCGGGCGGCGGCCCGCCTGGGCCGCCGCCTTACCGCGGGCCTACAGCCCGCTCGCCATCGCGACGAGCGTCGCGGCCTGCCCGCTCGTGAGCCAGCCGGCGGAGGCGAGCCCCTGGACGCCCTGGTCGTAGGCGCCGATCAGCGCTGCTCTCTGGGCCGGACCGAGTCTCGCCGCGAGCTGCGTGAGCAGCTTGCACTCGCCGGTCACGAGCGCGTCGGTCACGAGTCTGCCGAGCGGGTTGAGGTGCTGGTACTTGGCCGACGTCCGCACAAAGCCGTCGGTCGCCGAGCAGAGGATCGCGGGCGTCGTCTGCGTCACCTGGATCGTCTGCTGGACGCGCAGCGCAGCGGCGTACTGGAAGCTGCCCGCCTGGTCGGCGTCGAGGATGCAGCTTCCGGCTCTGAGGAATCTCACCACACCGCCGGCGATCGAGCAGACGCCCGCGCCGCTCGACGGGTCAAGCGAGAACGTCACCGGGTTGCCCGACGCGCCGCCGCTCGCAGCCGGCGCATACGTCGTGCCGGTGTAGGCGGGAACCGGCGGCGTCGTCGAGAACGCGATCGCCTGACCCGACAGTCTCAGCTGGAAGCTGTCGGCCCAGTCCTTCTCCAGGCCGGCCGCGAGGTCCTTGGCCTCGCTCCCGCTGGCGTAGAAGTCGGTGTCGCCGTTGTCCTCGATCAGCCCGAGCGTCGCGCCGTCGCTCAGCGCGTCGGGCACCGAGTAGAGCGACTCCCAGGCGCCGTCGATCGCCGCCGGGGCGGGCAGGTCGGTCTGCGTCGCGACCGGCTGGTGGGCGGGGTTGCCGTCCCATGTGTAGAGGTGCTGAGTGCCGCCCTCGCCGGCGTCGCCGGCGATCACGAGGTACTGGTCGCTCGCGTTGCGGCGGATCTCACGCACGCCCTGGCCGCCGAGGTCCCACTGCAGCGGCGTGCCGAAGGTCGCGTGCGTCGCCGCGCCGCTGAGCAGGTCGAGCAGGTTCGTGACCGGCACGACGAGCGCGTCCTGCGGGGCGCCGTTCGGCACGATCGGAGCGCGGAAGCCGAGGTAGGCGGTGGTGGAGCCGCCCGGCCCGAAGTCCATGCCCTCGATGTTGTAGCCGACGTCCTGCTTGGGCTGGACGCCGTCGGCCGCGTCGGCGGCGAAGCCGAACTGGTCGCCGTTGCCGTGGTCCCACGCGAGCAGGTCGTCGCGCAGGCCGCCGTAGAAGCCGCCGAACGACAGGTCGGTCGCCGCGCCGGAGCCGCTGACGGTCGTCGAGAAGACGATCGACGCGCTCGGGCGCAGGTCGCCCGTCTTCGAGTTCGACTCCGAGCCGCCCCAGACGATCTCGTCGCCGTGGCGGGCGGACCACTCGAGGTCGAGCTCGGCCGGGTTGCCCATCTGGCTGGTGAAGGTCCACGACTTGACCGGGCGGCCGGAGTGGCCGGCACGGTAGAGGCGCAGCGTCGCGTTCTCGTCGTCGGCGACGATGTAGTACCCGTCGCCGACGTCGACCGCGCTCGACGCGTCGGCGGCGCCGTAGAGGTAGTGGCTGGTCGCGTCGGGCGCCGCCGCGGAGGCGCCGTACTCGAACTGCGCGTGGCCGGTCACGCCGTCGGGCGTTCTGGCGGTGACGGTGATCGTCGCGAGGCCGACGCCGACCGGGTCGAGCGACAGCGTGCGCGTCGCGCCGCTGCCGTCGATCGCGATGTTCGCGTCCGGGACGACCGACTGGTCGGAGGAGGTCGCGCTGACGGTGAGCTGGTCGGCGGTGAACGCGTCGTCGCCGACGGTCGCGTCGAGCGTCGGGTTCTCCGGGTCGCCGATCGTCGCGCCGAGCGCGTTGTCGGCGAGCGCCACCGTCGGCGCGGGCGTCGGGGGCGGCGGCGGCACCTGGCCGGCCGGCGCGAACGCTATCCCGCGGTAGACGGTGTTCAGCGGCGCGCTCGCGATCGTCGCGAACGAACCGGCCGAGATCGGCGCCGCGGCGCCGGCCGTGTCGGTGAAGGCGAGCACGGAGAGGCCGTCGTTCGTCGTCGCGTAGAGCTTGACGCCGCCGTCCTCGGCTCTGCCGGTGAGGCTGCCGAGCGCCGGCCCGGCGACGCTGCCCTCGGCGGTCCAGACACCCCCGACGAGCGAGTACTTGAAGATCCCGCCGGCCGTGCCGTCGGCGGCGTAGAGCGTGTCGGGACCGGGCACGGACGGGTCGAGATCGAGCAGTGCGAAGCCGTACGGATCGGCCTCGGCCGAGACGCTCGCGACGCTCTGGCCGCTCGCCGTCGGCAGGCCGCTGCCGACCTGGAAGACACCGGGGCCGGGCGACTTGCTCGTGCTCATGTAGAGGTTGCCGCCGACGATCGCGAGCACGCGCCCCTGCTTGGGCGAGCTGGTCAGGCCGGTCGAGGTCGTCGCGCCGAGGCTGCCGGCGTACGCGACCGAGGCGTTCTTGAGCGTGCCGGTCGTCGTCGAGCCGCCGTCGCCGGTGACCCAGAAGTGCTGGCCGTCGCTCGAGACGGCGCCGCGCACGTTGCTGGCGCTGAAAGCGTCGGAGAGCGCGGTGGAGGTGTCGACGTTGCCGGCGCCGTCGACGCGCGCGACGACGCGCGGAACCGTCGCGCTCGTGGTGCCGTTGATCGTGCCGCCGGTCGGCCCGGTCGTGCCGGGGGCCGCGCCGTAGCCGGCGAGCGTGAGGTAGTTGCCGTCGGCCGACAGCTCGAGCGCGCCCTCGGAGGTCGCGCTGCCGCTGATGCCGAAGGCGTGCTGGCTGCCGGAGTCGGCCGTCGGCAGCGCGATCGGCGTGCCGGTCGAGCCACTGCTCAGCAGCGGCACCACGAACGAAGCGGTCGCCGCGTTCGTCAGCGGCGCGGCGCCCGTCCCGACCTGGACGACGTCGAGCAGGTCCGCGGCCGGGCCGCCGGAGGCGGAGACCGGCGCGGGGCCGCCGATCGCGACGACCGCGAACGCGGCGGCTGCGACGACGGCGGGGACGAGTCGGGCGGGACGGCGAAGCCTCGGCACGGGCACTCCTCGGTCGGACGGCGGCACGAGGCGCGACGCTATGGACGCACGCGCGTCGAGTCGTGTCCGAACGGTGAAGCGCGCGTTTCCAGGTCGTGAACCTGGGAGAGCCCTACGACGGGTCCAGCTCGAACTCGACGCCGCCGATCTCGACGTCGTCGCCCGGTTCGAAGCCGGCGTCCTCGAGCGCCTGGATCACGCCGATGCGCTTGAGGCGGCGCTCGAGGTGGGCCATCGCCTCCTCGTTGTCGACGTCGTAGCGCAGCACGAGCCGGTCGACGCCCTCGCCGACGACGCGGAAGCGACCGTCCTCGACCAGCTCGATCTGGAAGCCGCGTCTCGCCGCCGGGCGGAACTCCTGGTGCTCGGCGAGGGTGGTGGGATCGATTCCCGGCGCTTCCAGCGGCGTCGCGAGCGGGACGCGCTCCAGCAGCGCGCCGCGCAGCAGGTCGAGGCCGGCGCCGGTCGCGCTGGAGGTCAGCAGCACGGGGACGTCCTCCCCCAGCCGCCCGCGCCACGCGGCCGCGGCAGCCTCCGCCGCCTCAGGCGTCACGAGGTCGACCTTCGACAGCGCGAGCACGCGCGGAAGCGAGGCGAGGCGCGCATCGTGCGCGGCCAGCTCATGCTCGATCGTCGCGTGGTTCTCGAGCGGGTCGGAGCCGTCGACCGGCGCGAGGTCGAGCACGTGCACGAGCAGGCGCGTGCGCTCGACGTGGGCGAGGAAGTCGTGCCCGAGCCCGGCGCCGTCGCTGGCGCCCTCGATCAGGCCGGGGATGTCGGCGAGCACGAGCTGGCGGTCGTCGGCCTCGATCGTGCCGAGCACCGGCTCGAGCGTCGTGAACGGGTAGTCGGCGATCTTCGGCGCCGCGCGCGTGAGACGCGAGAGCAGCGACGACTTGCCGGCGTTCGGCAGCCCGACGAGGCCGACGTCGGCGAGCAGCTTGAGCCGCAGCTCGATCCAGCCCTCCTCGCCCGGCAGCCCGCGCTCGGCGAAGCGCGGCGCCTGCCGCGTCGGCGTCGCGAAGTGCTTGTTGCCGCGGCCGGGCGACCCGCCCTTTGCCACCACGGCGATCTGCCCCGGCGTCACGAGGTCGTGCCGCGTGCCGTCCTCCAGCTCCGCGACGGTCCCGGGCGGCACGTGCACCTCCAGCAGATCGCCCTCCGGCCCGAAGCGCAGCGCGCCTCTGCCATGCCCGCCGCGTCTGGCCTTGAAATGCGCGGTGCGGCGGAAGAACTGCAGGTCGCGCAGCGAGTCGTCGCACACCAGCACGACGTCGCCCCCGCGCCCGCCGTCACCGCCGTCCGGCCCGCCCTTCGGCACGCGCGACTCGCGCCGGAACGACATGCAGCCGTCACCGCCGCCACCGGCTTGGACGTGGATGCGGGCTCTATCGGACAGCATCGAGCCGACATCGTGACATCGTGGGCCTCGCACCATTGATCTGGCGTGAGAAACGGGAGAGAACGCATGACAGGCACCGACCCGGTCTTCCTCATCACCGGCGCATCGAGCGGCATCGGCGCCGCGACGGCGCGGCAGGCCGCGCAGGCCGGCTACCGCGTCGTGCTGGCGGCGCGCTCGGCCGACAAGCTGGAGGCGCTCGCGGCCGAGTGCGGCGGCGCGGATCGCGCGCTCGCGGTGACATGCGACGTGACAGAGTGGGAGCAGCAGCAGGCGATGGTGGCGCAGGCGCTGGAGGCGTTCGGCCAGCTCGACGTCGTCTTCGCGAACGCCGGCTTCGGCGCCAGACGCGGCTTCCTCGAGGAGTCGCCCGAGTTCTGGAAGTCGATGGTGCTGACGAACGTCTACGGCGCCGCGCTGACGATCCGCGCGACGGTCGAGCACCTGCGCGAGTCGCGCGGGCACCTGCTGCTGACCGGCTCGGTCGCCGGCCGCGTCGCCCTGCCCGGCTCGCTGTACTCGTGCACGAAGTGGGCGGTGACGGCAATGGCGCAGGCCGCCCGCGGCGAGCTGGACGACAACAGCGGCGTGCGCGTCACGCTGATCGAGCCCGGCATGACCGCGACGCCGTTCTTCGAGAACGACATCTCCGCATGGGGACTGCCGCCGGAGGCGATCGCCGACGCGGTCATGTACGCCGTCAGCCGCCCGAAGACCGTCGACGTCAGCGACATCATGGTGCGTCCGATCCTGCAGCCGGAGTAGCGGCCGGGCGGCTCAGCGCACGACGCCGAAGCTCAGCGCTCTCGGCGCGCCGAGGGCGCCGCCGGACGACGGCGTCAGCGTCGCGCGGTAGGTGCCGGGCGCGAGCGCGCTGCGGCCGATCCGTCCACTGAACGGCACGGCGTGCGCGCCGGCTCCGCCGGTGCGCATGAGCGCGGCCCGGATCGCGACCAGACGCGTGCAGCGTCTCGCTCTCGCTCTGCGCAAGCGTCTCGACGGGGAGACGCAGCGTCTGCCGGAGCGCAGCCCGCTCGCCTGCCGCGCGAACGCGATCTTCACGCTCGCCGCGCGATCGAGCACGAATCTGAACGTCGTCCCGAGTGGGATGCTGACCGCGCGCCTTCTCGCGCTGACCGCCGTGCGCACTCTGCCGACGCGGAAGCGTCTGTGCGTGAGCGAGACCCGTGAGATCGCCGGCCGCGCGGGCTGCAGTACCCCCGGGACCTGCACGACGCCAGAGCTCGTGACCGTATTGCCGACTGCGTCCGTCGCCGTGACGCTCGCCGTGAACGTGCCCGCTCTCGCGTACGCGTGCTGGACCGTCGCGCCGGTCGCCGTGGCGCCGTCGCCGAAGCTCCACGCGGTCGTCAACGGCCCCCACACGTCGAACGGCGACGCAGAGAACGTCGCCGGCGTGCCGATCGGCACGCTCGCCGGAATCGAGACGCCGCTCAGCGTCGGTGCGGTCGCGTCGAAGCCGCGCACGTGCAGCACTGCCGGCGAGGAACCCTGCGTCCAGGCGGCGACGCCGTCCCCCGCGTCGTCCATCGCGAGCAGGGCCGGCCCCACGTCTCTGCCGGAGGCCAGCGGGCTCGGCGCGCCAAACGCGTCCGTCCCCGGCTCGCGCACCGCCACCTCGATCGAGGTGTTCCCAGCGTCGGACTGGAGCCACGACAGCAGCCCCCGTCCGTTCCCCGCGAGCGCGAGGATCGGGAAGAGCGAGCCCGTGACAGGTGACCCGACCAGCTGAGGCGCGCTTCCGCCGCTGCCGTCCGCTGCGAAGAAGCGTGCGGTCGCCTGCGATCTGAAGCTGAGGTCGGTGGCGCCCCACGTGAAGACGATCCCCGCCGGCGAGACGGCAGCCTGCGGCCCGGCGATCGGCGAGGGTGCGAGGCCGAACGTCGAGCCGCTTGCCACGGGCGTCCCGGAGACCGGCGTCATGATCCCCGCGAGCGGCAGCGCGAGCTGCTCGCTGTAGGCGTCGCTGTCGAGGCCGCCGCCCATGCACGAGAAGTCGGGTTGGTGCACGTCCGTGGCGATCACGCCGACCGGATGCCCGGCGGTGTCGATCGCGGCCATCACGGCGGTGTGGGACGTCGAGGCCGCCGGACATGTCTGGCTGTCGTTAGCGACCGGCGGCGAGACGGTCCATCTCCCGCCGACCCGCAGCGCGAAGCTCGCGCCGCCGCAGGCGAGCGGCGCGACCGCAGCGCCGGTGGGCGCCTCGGCGATGCCGCTGCCGAAGGTGGGCGAGCAACTCGGGGCGAGCGGCTGTTCCGCTGCGGCGAGCGCGGAACCGCCGGCCGGGAAGTCGCGCACGACGGTGTCTGGGTTGACCTCGTAGAGCAGCGTCACGGTCCCGTCCGCGGCGATGCCGGCGGACGGGCTGAAGATCTGTCTGACGCCTCTCAGCACCTCCGCGGAGGTGAACGCCCCGCCGGCGGCGCGCGTGGCCACCGCCACGTCGAACGTCGACGGCGACGTGTCCTCCCCCCACGTCACCGCCGCTGCGCCGCTGGACGCGACCGCGACGCTCAGGGAGAAGACCGAGTCGAGGCTCACGGGGAACGTCGCCGGCGGCGACCACGGACCGCCCGGCGGGCGCACGGACGCGCGCACCACCGGCGAGCCGGAGGTTCTCTCGACCCAGCCGGCGATCGCGTAGCCGTTCGGCGCCATCGCCACGTCGGGCGAGCTGGCGTCGGCGCTCGACAGCGTCTCGTCGGCGGCGAAGCCCGTGGCAGCGCCGGCCGGAGCGGCCAGCGCGAGCAGCATCAGCAGCAGCACCGCGAACGTGCCCGAGCAGAGCCGCCGAACCATGGCGTGGACCCTATGCCACGCAGCCGAACCGCGCCAGCGCTGAGCGCGGCGCGGTCAGCATACGTTCGAGGAGCTACTCGGCGTCGGAGGCGACGACGCTGATCACGCGGCCGCGGCGGCCGACCGTGAAGGCGACCTTGCCGGCACTCTTGGCGAAGATCGTGTCGTCCTTGCCGATGCCGACGCCGGCGCCCGGCTTGAATCTCGTGCCGCGCTGGCGCACGATGATCTCGCCGCCGGTGACGGACTGGCCGGCGAACACCTTGACGCCGAGGCGCTTGGCGTTCGAGTCGCGGCCGTTGCGGGAGGAGCCGAGGCCCTTCTTATGCGCCATTACTCGCTCGCCTCCTCGTCGCTCGAAGCTCTGGCGGCGGCTCTTCTGGCCGCGCCGGCCTTGATGCTCGTGATCTCGATTCTCGTGAGATCCTGGCGGTGGCCGTTGCGCCGTTTATATCCGCGTTTCGGCTTGAACTTCACGACGCGCAGCTTGGGCCCGCGCTCGTGGGCGACCACTCTCGCCTCGACCTTCACCTTCGCGAGGTCGGCGCCGTCGAGGATCTCTCTGTCGCCGCGGTAGAGCAGCGGCTCGAGCGAGACCTTCGCGCCCTCCTCGACGGCAAGCTTCTCGACGAGGAGGTGCTGGCCCTCCTCGACCCGGTACTGCTTGCCGCCGGTCTTCACGATCGCGTACATGGTGGTGGTGTCTCTCGTCAGTCGTCGTCGGCCGTGCCGGCCGTAACGTCGGCCTTGGCACGGGAACGGCGCCGTCCGCCCCTGCGGCCTCGGCGCCGAGCAGAGGATTCTACGCCATCCGCGTCTTCGGCCGCGTCGTCGGGCGCCACGCCGTTCTGCGGGCCGTTGCCGTTGTCGACCAGCGTCGCCACCGCGGCGGTCCGGCCGACCTCGTCGATCCGCACCAGCCGCTTCTCGCCGACGTGGCGCCCGCCGCCCGTCACCGACACGATGTAGCCGTCGATCTTGGCGACCGCGTCGTCGACGTTGTACATGTGCGGCTCGACGATCGAGACGAGCACCTCGTCGCCTTCGCGGAACGGCAGCGCGCGTTCGGCGACCTTGTCGCGCGTACCCTCCATCGTGATCGCGAAGTGGTCGAGCGGGAGCCCCTCGGAGCCCTCGAAGTGGAACCACTTGCCCGTCTGCTCCTCGAGCTGGCGCAGGATCTTCGCGCCGTCGCGCGTGAAGACGGCCGAGACGCGCGGGTTGATCTGCAGCAGCAGCGCCTCCGCGTCGATCGTTCTCGTCAACTCGCGCAGTCTGCGCTCGAACGAGATCGCGATCGTCTCCTCGGAGCGGATCACCCCCTCGCCCTCGCACGTCGGGCAGGCGCGGGTCATGATCTCGCGCACGCCCTCGGTCACGTTCTGGCGGGTCATCTCGACCAGGCCGAGCGGCGAGATCTCGACGACGAACGTCTTCGTGCGGTCCTCGTCGAGCGATCTGCGCAGCGTCTTCAAGACGGCGTCGCGGTTTCTCGCGCGCGCCATGTCGATGAAGTCGATGACGATGATCCCGCCGATGTCGCGCAGCCGCAGCTGGCGGACGGCCTCCTCGGCCGCCTCCAGGTTCGTTCTGGTGATCGTGTCCTCCAGCCGCGCGCCTCTGCCGCGGCCGATGAACGAGCCGGTGTTGACGTCGATGACGGTCAGCGCCTCGGCGTAGTCGATCACGAGGTAGCCGCCGCTGGGCAGGTCGACGCGGCGCGACAGCGTTCCGGCGATCTCTCTCTCGACGTCGTAGCGCTCGAACAGCGACTGCTCCTCCTCCCACAGCTCGACGCGGTCGACGAGCTCGGGCGCGGTGCGCGTGAAGAACGACTTCAGCCGCTGGTGCTGCTGCGGGTCGTCGACGATCGCGCGCTCGAAGTGCTCGGAGAAGACGTCGCGCACGACGCGCACCGACAGGTCCGCCTCCTGGAACACCAAGTCCGGGGCAACCGTCGCCTCGACGCGCTTGTCGAGCACCTCGTGCAGCTTGAAGAGGTACTGCAGCTCGCGCTCGAAGTCCTCGCGTCTGGCCCCGAAGGCTGCTGTGCGGATGATCGCGCCGCCGCCCCGCAGGTCCAGTCTCGCGGCCTCCTTGCGCAGGCGGTCGCGCTCCTTGTCGGGCAGTCTGCGCGAGACGCCGACGCCCTCGCCCTGCGGCGAGTAGACCATGTAGCGGCCCGGGATCGCCAGCTCCATCGAGAGCCGCGCGCCCTTCGTCTTGAGCGGGTCCTTGACGACCTGGACCGTGATCTCCTGGCCCGGTCTCAGCAGGTCGTGGATCTTCTGGGCGTCGCGCCCGCCGGCGCCGCGGCCGCGCTTGGGCGTCTCGACGCCCGGCAGCACGATCTCGTCGACGTGCAGGAAGCCGTTCTTCTCCAGGCCGATGTCGACGAAGGCGGCCTCGAGGCCGGCCAGCACGTTGTCGACCTTGCCCTTGTAGATGTTGCCGACGATCGAGCGACCGCCGCGGCGCTCCAGGTACAGCTCGGCGACGCGGTAGCCGGCAGCCGGGTTGCCGGTTCTTCTGCGGCGGCGTCTGCCGGGTCTGGGAGCGGCGGCGACCTGTCCGGTCGCCTCGAGCAGCGCGACGCGGGTCTCCCCGCGGTCGACGCTTACCAGCACTTGCTTCTTCACAGTGGTTGCCTTCTCATGAGAGGACGAGCGCTCGTCCCTTCGACCCCTGCGCGATCCGTCCTTGGACGTGGATCGACTGCAGCAGTCCGAGCGCGAGGAACGTTGTCAGGTAGGACGCGCCGCCGAAGCTCATCAGCGGCAGCGTGACGCCGGTGATCGGCATGATGCCGATCGTCATCCCGGCGTTGACGAAGATCTGGAACATCAGCATCGCGAGGATGCCGCCGGCGATCAATGCGCCGAACAGGTTCTTCGCCAGTGTGACGATGCGCAGGGTGCGCCAGATCAGCAGTGCGTAGAGCGACAGCACGAGTGCGGCGCCGGCGAAGCCGTACGTCTCCCCCACCACGCTGAACACGAAGTCCGTGTGGTGCTCGGGAAGGAAGTTCAGCCCCGTCTGCGTCGCGTGCGCGACGCCCCGGCCGGTCTTCTGGCCGGAGCCGATCGCGATCAGCGACTGGTTGACCTGGTAGGTCGCGTTTCTCGGGTCGTGAGAAGGGTTCACGAAGCCCGTGAGACGTTCGACCTGATACGGCTTGAGCACATGTACGCCGACCGCCGGGGCGCCGACGAGCACGAGCACGGTCGCGACGGCGAACATCCCGACCAGGCCCCAGAGCTGGCGCCCGGACGTGCCGGCGACGAAGAGGATGCAGAGCGTGAGCGCCACGTAGACGAGCGCGGTGCCGAGGTCCGGCTGGATCATCACGAGCGCGGCCGGGCCGAGCGCGAGCAGCATGATGCGCGCGGTCGTCTCGCGCTCGTTCAGCCGCCGCGAGCGGTCGACGACGAACGCCGACAGCGCGACGACGAGCAGCACCTTGCCGATCTCCGACGGCTGGAACTGGAAGAACGGCAGGCTGATCCAGCGGCGCGACCCGCGCGCGACCGAGCCGAGGCCCAGCACGAGCACGTTGAGCCCGATCAGCGCGCCGTAGATCGGCAGCTTGAACTCGCGCAGGCGCGAGTAGTCGAAGCGCGCGATCGCCAGCATGAGGAGCAGGCCGACGACGGCGTAGCCGGCCTGGCGCTCGAAGAAGTACAGCGGCGAGCCGGGGATGTCGTGGCGCGTCGCGCCCTTGAGCGTGACGAGCGAGCAGACGATCAGCCCGAGCGTCGCGAGCAGCAGCCACGGGTCGAGCAGCAGCCGCGGCCCGCGGCGCCCGGTCACGTCCTCGACGCTGCGCTGGATCGGGGTCGCGGCGCTCACAGCGTCTGCGATCTCCCGGCGATGACCTGCTTCTTGACGCCGAACCACTGCGACAGGATCAGCCGCACGGCCGGCGCGGCGGCCTGCGCGCCGAAGCCGCCGGACTCGATCGTCGCCGCCACCACGATCGGCCGGACCGCGTCGGGCACGTAGGCGACGTACCACGACTGGTCGGGTCTGCCGGGGCCGTGCTGGGCGGTGCCGGTCTTGGCGAAGACGGGCTTGGGGAACGTGCCCATCACGTCGTAGGACGTGCCGCCCGGCTGCTGGGCGGCCTCGTTGAGGCCCTGTTGGATCGCCTGCAGATCTGTGGAGGGGATGTCGATGTGACGGGCCGGCTTGGGGTCGATCTCCTGAAGCACTCTGCCATGCTGGTCGGCGATCTGCAGCCCCACGTGCGGGCGCACGACCGTTCCGCCGTTCTCGATCGCCGAATAGGCGACCGCGAGCTGCAGCGGCGTCGCGAGGAAGTCGCCCTGCCCGACCGCGAGGCTGGTGTTGTCGCCCTCGCTCCACGGGCGGTTCGTGCCGTCGGCGAAGACGCAGCCGGCGGAGTAGGCGCGCTTGGCTGCTCTGGGGTCCTTCGCGTAGGCGCGCACGCATCTCGCCTGCATCTGGTTCTGGTGGTCGCGCCAGCGCGGCGAGGGGATGATGCCGGCCTGCTCGCCGCCGAGATCGATGCCCGTGGGCTGGCCGAAGCCGAACTTGCGCGCCCACTGCTGCAGTGCGCCGCCATCGGGGTGCGAGGCCGGATCGGCGTTCAGTCTCGCACCCAGGTAGTAGAAGAAGGTGTCGACCGACTCCTGGATCGCCTGCACGAGCGCGACCGGCCCGTAGGAGGCGCCGCCCGCGTTTCTGCGCACGAGCGTCCCCTCTCTGAACGTCCCGGTGTCGTCATAGACCCAGCCCGGCGTGATGAGCCCGGTCACGAGCGCCGCCGTCGCGGTGACGACCTTGAAGGTCGAGCCGGTCGGGTAGGCGCCGGCGATCGCGCGGTTGATCAGCGGGTTGTTCCTGCCCGGGCCAAAGGTTTCGTTGAACTGGCGATCCGTGATGGGTCCGGCGAACAGGTTTGCGTTGTAGCTCGGCGCCGAGCCCATCGCGAGCACCTCGCCGTTGCGCGGGTCGAGCGCCACGTACGCGCCGCCCTGAGACGGATTGCCGTTGGAGTTCGCGAGGGCCATGCCGGTCTCGAGCGCGGTCTGACCCTCTCTCTCCAGCCCGAGGTCGACCGACAGGCGCAGGTTCTCGCCCTGCACCGGCGCGCGCTCTCTCAGGTAGCCCTTCGGCTGGCCGAGCGCGTCGACCTGCACACGCGTCGCGCCGTCGATCCCGCGCAGGTAGTGGTCGTAGGTGTACTCGAGCCCCGACTGGCCGACGACCGTTCCGCCGCGCACGCCCTTGAAATGCGAATCCTTCAGCTGCGTCGAGCTGATCTGCCCGACCGTCCCGAACAGCTGCGCGCCGACGTCGTCCCACGGATAGGAGCGCACGAAGACGGTCTCGATCGAGACGCCCGGGAACTCCTGAGCGCGCTCGCCGAGGTAGTCGTAGACGGCGGGCGAGACGCCGGTCTTGACCGTCACGTCTGCGTACGGCAGGTTCCAGACGCCTCTGCGCACCTGGCACTCGACGTCCATCACGTGCACGACCTGGTTGCCGACTCTGCATCTGTGCGGCCGCGTCGAGACGCCGATCACGCGGCTGAGTCTCGCCAGCTCGCGCGTGCTCGCGGCCGGGTCCTGCGGCAGCTTCGGCGGCGAGACGACGACCGCGACGGCGCGCTTGTTGTCGACGAGCACTCTGCCGTGACGGTCGAACATCCGCCCGCGCGGCGCCTGGATCACGACGTCGCGGACGCGGTTCGTCGAGGCCTGCGCGAGGTACTGGTCGCCCGACAGCACCTGCAGGAACCACAGGCGGAAGAAGATGATCGCGAACATCGCCAGCGCGAAGCCGCCGAGGATCGCCACGCGCATCGCGAGCTGCGGCGTGATCGGCGCGCGCCGATCGTCCGGCGGTGTCAGCCCCGTCATCGGCCCGCCGACGGTCGCTGCAGCGGCGAGAGGCCGCCGGTCGTGTACGCGCGGCGCCGGCGCCGGCGCGGGTCCTGCGGCAGCGAGCCGCGCACGATCCGCCGCACGAGCGCGTAGACGGGCAGCGCGAGCAGCGAGCCGAGCAGGATCGTCACGACGACCTGGCGCAGCAGCAGCCAGCTCACCGGCGCGCGCACGCCGAGCATGAACTGCATCAGCGCGAAGCCGACGCTCGCAAACGCCGTCGCCGCAGCGCCGACGGCGAGCGGGGTGAGCCCGTGCGCGGGGTCGCGCAGCTCGCGCAGGCGGCCCGCTCCGTAGCCGATCGCGATGAACAGCAGCGACGAGACGCCGAGCGTCTGCACCAACGCGACGTCGACGAACATCCCCACCGCGAAGCCGAAGATCGCGCCCGGGAGCGAGCCGGCCAGCAGCCCGACGGAGGCGACGACGAGCGGCGAGAGGTCGGCGCTGACGCCGAAGACGGTCACCTGCGAGACGGCCGCGATCTGCACGACCACCGTCAGGAAGCCGAGCGCGGCGAGCCGCAGCGGGAGCTGGTAGCCGTCGCCGGAATTCATGGCCCGCCCGCCGCCCCCACCTGCGCGCGCTGCTGACCGGACCCGTTCGGCGCGATCAGGATCTGCGCGAACTCGAGGTGGCGCAGGTCCGCGAGCGGCGAGACGTGCACCTGCTGGTCGGTGTCGAGCTCCTCCGGATCGGCCTTGGTGACGCGCGCGACCGGGATGTTGGGCGGGTAGAGCGACTCGAGGCTGCTCGAGCGCGAGCCGGCCGTCACGACGATGTCCTGCTGCTGGATGTGGGCGCCGCGCGGCAGCAGCTGCACGAGCAGGTCGAGCGGGTTGCCGACGGAGGGCTTCATCAGCCCGAAGTCGCCGGCGGCGTTCAGCACTCTGACCGAGACGGCCGAGCTCGGGTCGGTGATCAGCGTCACGAACGACGTGTCGGCCGCGACGAAGCTGATGTGCCCGACGAGGCCGCCGTCGCCGATCACCGCGTCGCCGACGCGCACGCCGTCGCCGCTGCCGGCGTCGAGCTGCAGTCTGTCGAGCAGCAGGTTGTTGGCCGAGCGGCCGATGACGCGCGCGGTGTGCTGGGCGTACCCGCGCAGCCCGCTGTCGTCGTCGACGTTGAGGATGCCCCGCAGCTGCGCGTTCTCCAGCATCGCCGCCTGGTAGCCGGCGACCTTCTGCAGCAGCGCGTCGCGCTGCTTTCTGAGCTGGTCGCGCTCGGTCTTCGCGCGCGCGGTGTCGCCGAACCAGCCGAACAGGTCGCGCACGGGCTTGAGCGCGCGGCTCGCGCCGTCCTGCACAGGCGAGAGCACCGCGACCACGCCGCGCTGCACGCTGTGCAGCGGGCTCCCGGCCGACTCGCCGAAGTAGGCGGTCAGGAGGATCAGGGAGACGACGACGAGCAGCGCGAGCACTGCCCGCCGGCGGCGGACTTGCTTGTCGTACACGGTGTGAGGGACTCCGAAGTCATAGTGCGGCCGGCGCGCGTCAGTAGCGGCGACGCCGGTTGTTGCGGGACGTCTTGTGCGACCGGTGGATCGCCTCGAACTCCTCGAGCGAGCGACCCGACCCGACCGCGACGCACGTGAGCGGAGACTCCGCCAGGTGCGCCGGCATCTGCGTCTCGTGGCGCAGGCGCTCGTCGAGCCCCTGCAGCAGCGCGCCGCCGCCCGCGAGCATGATGCCGCGGTCCATGATGTCGGATGCGAGCTCGGGCGGAGTCCTGTCCAAGGTCTCCTTGACGGCGTCGATGATCTGCGAGATCGGCTCCTCGAGCGCGCCGCGGATCTCCTCGCTCGTCAGAACCACCGTCTTCGGCAGTCCCGACACCATGTCGCGCCCGCGGATCTCCGCCTGGACCTCTTCGTCCATCTCGTAGGCGGAGCCGATCTCGAGCTTGACCTCCTCGGCCGTCTGCTGCCCGATCAGCAGCTTGTACTCGCGCTTGACGTAGTTGATGATCGCCTCGTCCAGCTCGTCGCCGCCGACGCGGATCGACTGCGAGACGACGATCCCGCCGAGCGAGATGACGGCGACCTCCGAGGTCCCGCCGCCTATGTCCACGACCATCGAGCCGGTCGGCTCCCCGACCGGCAGCCCCGCCCCGATCGCAGCCGCCATCGGCTCCTCGATCAGGTAGGCCTGGCGCGCGCCCGCGGACAGGCACGCCTCCTCGACCGCGCGCTTCTCGACGCCCGTGACCCCGGAGGGCACGCAGACGACGACCCTCGGGTGCGCCCAGCGGTTCTGGTGCACCTTCTGGATGAAGTGGCGCAGCATCTCTTCGGTGACCTCGAAGTCCGCGATCACGCCGTCCTTCAAGGGACGGATCGCGGAGATCGTGCCGGGCGTGCGGCCGAGCATGCGCTTGGCCTCGATCCCGACCGCGTGCACCTCGCCGCTGCGCGAGTCGACCGCGACGACAGACGGCTCCGACAGCACGATGCCGCGCCCACGCACGTAGACGAGCGTGTTGGCGGTTCCGAGATCGACCGCCATGTCGCGGCCGCCGAACCCGGTCAGGTAGCTGAAGAAGCCCATTCGTGGTGAGAGGGGAAGGCGAGCGAGGGGTCGGAGCGCGTCATGGCCGCGCGCCCTGCGGGGGCCTTCGCTCAGCGCCGGAGTGTAGCGGACGCGACCATCCAGGCCAGCCTGCAACGCGCCTGTCGTTGGCGCGAAGCCGCTGCAAATCGCGGACTCAGGAGTCCGCGTGCAAGATTCCCGGCAGCAGCTCCAGCAGCGCCGTCACCGGCAGGCCGACGACGTTCAGGTAATCGCCCTCGATCCCCGCCACCAGTGCAGCCCCGCGCCCCTGGATCGCATACCCCCCGGCCCGCTCCCGCCACTCCTCCGTCGCGAGGTACCAGTCGAGCGTCCCGACGTCGACGTCACGGAACGTCACGCGCGTCGTTGCCGAGGCTGTGCGGATGTCGCCGTCCTCGACGACGGCAAGTCCTGAGACGACCTCGTGCGTGCGGCCGGCAAGGCGCTGGAGCGTCGCCCGCGCCTCAGATTCATCAGCCGGCTTGCCGTACAGCGCGCCGTCGAGATGGACGACCGTGTCGACGCCGAGCACCACCGGCGCCGATCGGGCGGGTGGCGCGGGTGAGACGACTTCCGCGGCCCCGCCCGCGGAATCGTCTTCACCGGCGACAGGACCCGCCCGCCACACGGCCCGGGCCTTGCGAGCAGCGTTCGCCACGGCGACCTCGACGGCGTCCCCCGAGGCAAGCTCCTCGGCATCGCTCACCACGACGGTGAAGGCGACGCCGAGCTGCTCGAGGATCGCCCGCCGCTGCGGCGAGCGGGATGCCAGGACGAGCTGCGTCAGAGGCTCGGGAAGAAGATCGCGGCCTCGCGGGCGGCGGACTCGTCGGAGTCGGAGCCGTGGACCAGGTTCTTGCCGACCTCGAGCGCGAAGTCGCCGCGGATCGAGCCGGTCGCGGCCTCGATCGGGTTCGTCGCGCCGATCGCCTGCCGCGCCGCCTTGACGGCCTCGTGGCCCTCCAGCACGGCGGCGACGAGCGGGCCGGACGTGATGAAGTCGACCAGCTCGCCGAAGAACGGGCGCTCCTTGTGCTCGGCGTAGTGCGTCTCCGCCGTCTCGCGCGAGATGTGCTGGCGCTCCAGCGCGACGATCTTCAGGCCCTTGCGCTCGAAGCGGGCGAGGATCTCGCCGGTCAGGCCGCGCGCGAAGGCGTCCGGCTTGACCAGGATGAGGGTCCGGTCCACGGCAGTGTCTCCTTGAGTCTCAGGTTCAGGACGAGGCGGCCGGCAGCGTAGCCGGGCCGCGGCGGAAGCCTACGAGGTCGGCTCGGCGGCGCTCTCGGCGGCCGCGGTCTCGGCGGTCTCGCTCGTGCGACGCCGGCGGCGCCGGGACGCGGTCGACTGGCCCGGCACCTCGGCCTCGCAGTACGGGCAGATCTTCCACGACGGGTCGAGCGGTCTGCCGCAGCTCGTGCACGGGTCCTTGAGCTTGCGCAGACAGCTCGGGCAGCGCAGGAAGTCCTTCTCGACCTCGTAGTCGCAGTGCGGGCAGAGGTGGTAGCCGGATTCGGCGAGGCGCGCTTCGGCCGCCTGCATCTCCAGCTCGCGCTCGCGCACGTCCTCGAGGTACTCCGGCGGGCGCACGATCACGTAGACGAACGTGCCGACGAACGGGAACAGCGACGCGGCCGTCGCGCAGGCGACGAGCATCGGGTCCTCGACGCGGCGGCGCGCATCCGCGTACGTCCAGTAGACGAGCGCGATCCAGATCACGACGAGGCACAGGATCACCAGGTTGACGGCCAGGCTGAGGCCGCTGCTGTTGATCCCGAAGATGGCGAACGGGAGCATGAAGCGGCCAGTCTAATGCTTCGCGCGGCAGCACTCTCCACGGCGGACCGTCACGTTACCGCCAGCACGAGCTTGCCGCGGACGCGGCCGCTCTCGCTCAGCGCGTGCGCGTGCGCCACCTCGCTCAGCGGGAGCCGCTGCTCGACGAGGACGCGCAGCGCGCCGCGGTCGACCAGCTCGACGACCTGCTCGAGGTCCTCGCCCGACGGCGAGAAGCCGAACTGCACGAACCGGCGCCCGACCGCCTCCGCCTGCGCGATCGTCTCGGAGCGGTTGGGACCGGCGCCGCGCACGTCGACGAGCAGGCCGTCCGGGCGCAGCACGCGCAGCGAGCGAGGACCGTAGTCCCCGCTGATCGGGTCGAGCACCACGTCGACGTCGCGCAGCTCGGCCGCGAAGTCGACGGCCGTGTAGTCGATCGCCTCGTCGGCGCCCAGCTCGCGCACGAACGCGTGCTTCTCGGCGCGAGCGGTCCCGATCACGTACGCGCCGCGCGCCTTCGCGATCTGCACGGCGAGGTGACCGACGCCGCCGGCCGCCGCGTGCACGAGCACGCGCTGCCCGGCGCGGACGTCGGCGACCCGCGCGAGCGGCTGCCACGCGGTCAGCCCCGCGACCGGCAGCGCAGCGCCGTCGAGCAGCGGGATCGACCGGGGCGCCAGCGCGACCGCGCTCGCGGGTGCGACGACGTACTGCGCGTACGAGCCGGCCGGCGGGTAGACGCAGCCGACGACCGCGTCGCCGGGGCGCACGCGCTCGACCGCGCCGCCGACGGCCTCGACGACGCCGCTGAAGTCGAGGCCGAGCGTGAGCGGCGGCTCGCCGAAGCGCGGCAGCAGCCCGGCCCGGATCTTCCAGTCGGCGGGATTGACGCTCGCCCCGACGACGCGCACGAGCACATCGTCGGGGCCCGGGGAAGGGCGCTCCAGCTCGACCAGCTCCAGCACGTCGGGGGAGCCGAAGGATCGCTGGCGGACTGCGCGCATCGGGGTTGCGGGGGTGTGCAGAGGGCTCGATTCGATCATGAGCCGGAGTATGCGAAATGAGGTCTCTCTTGGGAAGAAGGCACCGATCTGATATCTAGGTACCTGATGGAGACCAAACCGAGATGGCTGGCGACATATGGACGCGACTGCCCCTCGCGCACCGTCGTCGAGGTGATCGCGAACAAGTGGGCGCTCTACCTGCTCTCCGCGCTGCGCCGGCACGAGCGCCCGATGCGCTTCAGCGAGCTGCGGCGCCTGCTCGACGGCGTCTCGCAGAAGATGCTCACGCAGACCCTGCGCGCGCTCGAGCGCGACGGGCTCGTCCGCCGAACGGTCTATCCCACCGTGCCGCCGCGTGTCGACTACTCGCTGACCGACCTGGGCGTCCACGCGGGCGAGCTGACGACCGCGATCGCCGAGTGGTCCGCCGCGCACGTCGGCGCGATCGCCGCGGCCCGCAGCGCCTATGACGCGCGCGCGGCGGCGCCACCCGTCGCGCTCCCGTAGCGCCCGGCTACAGGAACATGCGGCCGAACGCGTAGCCGATCGCGAAGAACACGAGGATCACGACGGCAACGACAGCCGCCACGAGCCCGATCATCGGCAGGAAGCGCGGCCCGTCTCCGGGTTCCATGGAATCCATCATCAGAGCATCGAGGCGCTGCGCTGCCCGGCAGGCCGCAGCAGGTCGGCGACAAGATAGATCGAACCGGTCGCGAGCACCACGCCGCCGGCGCCGGCCACCTCGCGGGCGCGCGCGAGCGCGCGGCGCGGGTCCGCCTCCAGCTCGCACGACGGACCGCCGAGCTGCGCGCACAGCGACCCGAGCGTCGCGGGCGGGAGCGCGCGCGAATTCTGGTTGCGCGTGAAGACGACGTGCTCGGCGTGCGGCAGCAGCGCGCGCAGCATGCCCGCGGCGTCCTTGTCCTCGAGGATCGAGACGACCGCGACGAGCCGGCGGCCGGCCGTCAGCTGCGGCAGCGACTCCGCGAGCGCCGCGACGCCCTCCGCGTTGTGGGCGCCGTCGAGCGCCGTCAGCGGCTCGTGCGCGACGATCTGCAGGCGGCCCGGGACGGTCACCGCCGCGGCGGCGGCACGCACGCGCTCGATCTCCAGCTCGCCGAGGTACGCCTCGGCGGCGGCGCGCGCGAGCGCGAAGTTGCGCTGCTGGAAGGCGCCCGCGGCGGCCAGTTCGACGCCGGGGTCCGCGGGCGCCTGCACGAGCCGCGCACCATGGCGCTCGGCGGCGGCGTGCGCCTCCTCCAACGCGTCGGGCTGCAGGCCGCTGCCGACCACGAGCGTGGCGCCGTCGCGCACGACCGCGAGCTTCTCGCGCGCGATGTCGCGCACCGTCGGGCCGAGCCAGCGCGTGTGCTCCAGGCCGACGGTGGTGAGCACCTGGACCTTCGACGGCAGCACGTTGGTCGCGTCCCAGCGCCCGCCGAGCCCGGCCTCGACGACGGCCACGTCGACCTCGTGCGCCGCCAGCTCGGAGAAGGCGGCGGCGGTGAGCGCCTCGAACTGCGTGACGCGGTCCTCCTCCTGCTGGCTGCGGTCGACGAGCGCGGCGGCATGCGCGGCGCGCTCGACGGCGCGCGCGAACGCGCGCGACTCGACGTCGCGGTCGTTCACGCGGATCCGTTCGGCGAACGAGACGAGGTGCGGCGACAGGTAGGCTCCGACGCGCTGCCCGTGGTGCTGGAGGATCGCGGCGATCATGCGCGTCGTCGAGGACTTGCCGTTCGTCCCGACGACGTGGATCGTGTCGTAGCGGCGCTCGGGCTGGTCGAGCGTCGTCATCAGGCGGTGCATGCGGTCCAGGCCGAAGCGCATGCCGAACAGCTCGAGCCCGAGCAGGTAGCGCTCCGCGTCCTCGACGCCCCAGTGCTGGCCGCTCACAGCGCGCTCAGCTCCTCGCGCAGCGCGGCCAGCTTCGCGCGCTCGGACTCGACGACCGCGGGCGGCGCCTTCGCGACGAAGCCCTCGTTGGCGAGCTTGCCTGCGCAGCGGGCGATCTCCGCCTCCAGCGTTCTGCGGCGCTCGGCGAGCTTGCGCTCGGCCGCGCCGAGATCGACCGCGTCGCTCGCGTGCACGACCAGCGCACCGCCGGGGATCGCGATCGCGGCGGCGTCAGCCGCGCCGTTGGCCTCCCCCAGCTCGAAGCGCGCGAGCCGCGCGACGTGGGCGGCCGTCTGCTCGTAGCCGTCGGCCTCCAGCCGCGCCGGGATGCGCGCGCCGGCCGCCGCCCCGACGCCGTCGCGCCAGCCGCGCAGCGCCTGCACGGCGGCGATCGCGTCGGCGAGCGCGCGCTCGGCGTCGGTGTCGCGGGCGTCGCCGGCCGCGCCGGCCTGTCGCTCCGCCAGCAGCCCCTCGGCACCGGGCACGAACGACCAGATCTCCTCCGTCACGAACGGGATCGTCGGGTGCGCGAGCTGCAGCGTCTCGGTGAGGACGTGCAGCAGCGTCGCGTCGAGGTCGGCGCGCTCGTCGCCCTCGGCCTCGTAGAGGCGCGGCTTGATCAGCTCCAGGTACCAGTCGCACAGCTCGCCGTAGACGAAGTCGTAGAGCGCGAGCGCGGCGTGCGAGAAGTCGAACTCGCCGACGTGCTGCTCGACCGTCGCGCGCGCGGCGGCGAGGCGCGAGAGGATCCAGCGGTCCTCGATCGCGCGCGGCCGCGCCTCCGCGCGAGCGTCGGGATCGACGCGCGTCAGGATCAGCCGCGAGGCGTTCCACAGCTTGTTCGTCAGCTGCTCGCCCTGCTGGACCTTCTCAGCGCTGTAGCGCACGTCCTGCGATGAGGACATCGCGAGCAGGCCGAAGCGCACGCCGTCGGCGCCGTGCTTCTCGATCTCGTCGAGCGGGTCGATCCCGGTGCCGAGCGACTTGCTCATGCGGCGGCCGTCGGGCCCCTGGATGACGGAGTGGATGTAGACGTCCTCGAACGGGACGTCGCCGGCGAACTCGAGGCCCATCATGATCATCCGCGCGACCCACAGGAAGAGGATGTCGCGCGCCGTCGAGAGCACGTTCGTCGGGTAGAAGGCCTTCAGCTCCGGCGTCTGCTGCGGCCAGCCGAGCGTCGCGAACGGCCACAGCGCGGATGAGAACCACGTGTCGAGCACGTCGGGGTCCTGGGTCCAGCCGTCGCCGTCGGGCGCCTGCGCTCCCACGTAGGTCTCGTCGCCGCGGTACCAGACGGGCAGCCGATGCCCCCACCACAGCTGGCGCGAGACGCACCAGGGGCGGATGTTCTCCATCCAGTCGAGATAGACGCGCGTCCAGCGCTCGGGGTGGATCTTCACGCGGCCGTCCTTGACGGCATCGATCGCCGGCTTGGCCAGCTCGTCCATGCGCATGAACCACTGGAGGCTGATGAGCGGCTCGATCCGCTCGCCGGAGCGGTGCGAGAACGGCACGACGTGCGGGTACTCCTCGACTCTCACGAGCCGGCCCTCGGCATGGAGCGCCGCGACGACCGCCGCCTGCGCCTCCTTGACGATCAGACCGGCGAAGCGCTCGCCGGCCTCGGCCGTCATGCGCCCGTCCTCGCCGATCACGCTGATCTCGGGCAGCCCGTGGCGGCGGCCGATCTCGAAGTCGTTCGGGTCGTGCCCGGGCGTGATCTTCAGCGCGCCTGTGCCGAAGTCGAGCTTCACGTAGTCGTCGCCGATGATCGGCAGCTCGCGCCCGACGAGCGGCAGGATCGCCGTTCTGCCGATCAGGTGCTTGTAACGGTCGTCGTCCGGGTTCACCGCGACGGCGGTGTCGGCGAGCATCGTCTCGGGGCGGACGGTCGCGACCGTGATCGTCTCGTCGCTGTCCTTGATCGGATACGCGACGTACGTGAGCTGGTCGACGACCTCGCGATCCTCGACCTCCAGGTCGGAGATCGCCGAGCCGCTGCCCGGATCCCAGTTGACCATGTAGTTGTCGCGGTAGATGAAGCCCTTCTCGTAGAGGTCGACGAAGACCTTCACGACCGCCTCGTGGTAGCCGGCGTCGAGCGTGAAGCGCTCGTCCGCGTAGTCGAGCGAGGCGCCAAGCCGCTGGAACTGCTCGATGATCGTCCCGCCGAACTCCTCGCGCCACTCCCACACGCGCGCCTCGAACGCCTCGCGGCCGATCGCCTGGCGGCTCGAGCCCTCCTCGGCGAGGCGCTTCTCGACCTGCTTCTGGGTGGCGATGCCGGCGTGGTCGGTGCCGGCGATCCACTTCGTCCGCTTCCCGCGCGCGCGGTGATAGCGGATCAGCACGTCCTGGATCGAGCCGTTGAGCGCATGGCCCATGTGCAGCGCGCCGGTGACGTTCGGCGGCGGCACCGCGATCGAGTAGCTCTCCCCATCCCCGTCCGGATCGGCGTGGAACAGCCCCGAGTCGAGCCACCGTCTGACGATCCGCGGCTCCACCTCCGCAGCGTCGTAACGCGTCTTGGCCTCCAGCGTGGACATGTGGGCCAAGTGTATTGCCGATTCACCCCGTCGGCCCGCGCAGACGCCGAGCCCCGAGCCTTTGCCGGTACGCCGGCGGTCGGGTGGCTCCCGCCGTCGAGGCCCGTCGTGGGCGTCGTCGGCATCGCGCTTTGCCCAGGGATCCGCAGAAGCCTCGCCGGCCGGGACCACCCGCCCGCGGCTGATTGAGCCGCTGCTGTGCATCGGCGCTCGGCGGGCTGGTGCTCGTGTCACAGGTACATGTGGTGGACGCGATATTCTTTCTGTGCGATGTTGACGAGCATGTCTCCTTCCGTCCTGGTGCGCAATGCTCGGAAGCAGTCCGGGCTGACGCAGGCCGAGCTGGCCGAGCGCGCGGGCGTGACGCAGTCGGTGATCGCGCGACTCGAGCGCGGTGGCGGCAATCCGACGTTCCTGACGCTCGAGCGGGTACTGCACGCGGCGGGTCATCGCCTGGAGCTGTCGGCCGTCCATCAGGGCCTTAGAACGGTCGACGAGACGCTGATCGAGCAGCAGCTCGCGCTGTCGCCCGTCGAGCGATTGCAGGCGCTTGACGCACGCCAGCAGACCTTCAGCGTGCTTGCCGACGCGGGCGCGCGCGCTCGTGAGCGCCATGCCTGAGCTTCAGCTCATCCCGCTGTTGAGACGCCTCGCCGAAGAGAGCATCGACTTCGTGGTGATCGGTGGGGTCGCCGTCGAGCTGCACGGCTACGCCCGTTTCACGAAGGATCTCGACATCGTCTACGCGACCAACGCCGCGAACCTCGAACGTCTCGGCAAGGTGCTCGTCGAGCTCGGCGCGAGACTGCGAGGGTTCGAAGGCCTCCCGTTCGTCCCCGACGTGCACACCCTCAGACGCGCACACATGCTCACGCTCGTCACGCCGCTCGGAAGCCTCGACCTGCTCGTCGACCCAGAGGGCTCCGCTCGCTACGAGGAGATACGGGAGCGAGCACTGACCGTCGACCTCGACGGAGTCGAGATACGCGTCGTCGCGCTGGATGACCTGCTCTCGATGAAGCGCGCCGCGAGACGACCGCAGGACATCGCGGATGTCGACGCGTTGCTCACAGTCCAACGCACACAGCGACGCAAAGAAGCAGAAGCGCCCGAGTAGCCCGTGCGCGGTCGTACGCGTCTTGGCTTCCAGCGTGGCTACCCGCGCGGTCTCGGCGGATGCCGCTTCGAGGTGAACCGTCCGGTCATGCGGACGCGCAGCGGTCCGGCGCGTGTCTCGAAGACCAAGCCGTGTCGCCGACAGAGACGCTGGCTGCGGACGTTCTCCAGCGCTACGAGGGCGAAGGCCACCCGCTCGCGCCGATGACGGAGCGCATCGTCGAGCAGCCCGGACAGGGCGATGTCCGCGTAGCGCCGCCCGTCGGGTGCCGTCTGTCCCTGAACGTCGACCGAGAGCGCCAACGCAGCCAGATGGCTCATGGGCGCCTGGCTGCCGTCCGTCAGCGGCAACCACTCGAGCCGGTGCGCTCCCACAGCCCACAGCTCGGCCCCCTGTTCGAACAGGACGAGCCGATAGTCGTCTTGCGGCCGCTCTGCGCGTGCGAGTGCGTCCTTGCGGATGTGATTCTCGACCTCCTGCTCGAACCACGGACCGGTCGAGCAGGCGAAGCGCGCGAGCGCATCGGCGTCCGCGGCACTCGCGACGCGCATCCGCACGCCGCGCGTTGCCCGCGCCATCGGTCAAGCGCCGCCAGCGCCGACCGGCGCCAACGGCACCACCGTCGGCTTTGACGCCATCGCGCGCAGGATCCAGCCGCTGTCAGCAGGGCTCAGCGGGACTGGTGGGGAGGCGCCGAAGGGGTCGACGTCATCGTCCACGGCAGGGATGTCGAGTCGAGCAGCCGGCGCGTAGTAGTCCACCGTCCGACCGCCCGGCAGCTCCTCCATGAGGATGCTCACCGGCTGACCGACGATCGCCAGGCCCTCACGCTCGAGCGGCCGTCGAGGCACGACGAAGCACGTCCCGTCAGGCGCTTTGAGCTCTGCGGCCACAGGATCGAGTCGATCGATGACACCGAGGCGCGTCGTGAGGCCGTGCCGCTCAAGCAGCGGCTCGTCGGCCCGAACGCCTGCAACATGCTCGGCGAGCTCGTGTACCGCCTCGCGCAACGATTCGTCGGTCGCCACCGCCAGCCAAGTCTGAGGTTCGCTCACCCATGCGCGCCAGAGGGCACTGGACTCGAGACCCTCCCAGGCGGACTGGCGCCGGACGTCGACGTAGTAGCGAAACGCCTGCGTGCGATGATCCGTGGCGCCGCGCTCAGCCCAGTCCACGGGGATGTCTTCGGCCGTGCGCTCGATCGCGCGACGCACATGCCCCGCCTGCCTCGAGCGCTCCATCGCCTGCGCCTTTCTCGCCATGCGCACCGCAGCCTCGCGCTGCCCCCAGCGGAACAGTCGCGCCGCGTCAGCATTCAACGCGCTGTGCATGTGGACTCGCCCGATCAGCCGACCGGACGAGCTGCGCATCGGGACCGACCATCCCTCGGAGACGGCCGCGTGTCGCCGCAGCGTTCGGAGCGGAGCGTCGGTGGTGGGCTTCCCGAAGGAGAGCACGCCCAACACAGCCTGACTCGTCAGAAATGGTCGCTCGACAACCTCCACGCGAGAAGCATACCTCCGACACGTCGATTCGACACGTCGGCAATACCCGAACCCCACTCATCCCGCTGCAGACACCTCTTGAGCGACGGGTAGTCCGCGCCGCTCTCGCCCAATCAGCGGGCCGGGCCCAGCCAACGCCCGAGCAGCCGCGCGCGGGCGCTCTTGCTGGAGAGGCTTCTGCGGATCCCGCTCACGATGCGGGGCGTTGGCACGGCTGCTCGACTGGCCTCTCCGGCGAGAGGCGACCCGCGCGCCGGCGTACCGGCTCCGTCGGGACGACGGCCGGAGGCCGCGCTGGAGGCTAGGCCGACTCCTCGCGGAGGTCGTCTTCGCCCGCCTCGGGCGGGGCGGCCTCGGTGACGAGGGTCGGGGCGAGGCCCTTCTCGATCGTCTCCTTGGTGACGACGCACTTCTTGACGTCGCGGCGGGAGGGCAGTTCGAACTGCACCTCGAGCAGGACCTCCTCGATGATCGAGCGCAGGCCGCGGGCGCCGGTCTCGCGCTCGAGCGCCTTGTTGGCGACCGACACGAGCGCCTCGTCGGCGAAGACGAGCTCGATCCCGTCGAACTGGAAGAAGCGCTGGAACTGCTTGACGAGCGCGTTGCGCGGCTCGGTCAGGATCGTCATCAGCTCGTCCTGGGAGAGCTGGTGGACGGCCGACATCACCGGCAGGCGGCCGATGAACTCGGGGATCAGGCCGTACTGGACGAGGTCCTCCGGCAGGCAGTTCTCGAAGATGTTGCCCGGATCCCACTCGACGACCTCTTCCATCGCCGCGCCGAAGCCGATCCCCTGCTTGCCGATGCGGCGCTCGATCACCTGGTCCAAAGCGGCGAACGCGCCACCGCAGATGAAGAGGATGTTCGTCGTGTCGATCGTGAGGAACTCCTGGTGCGGGTGCTTGCGCCCGCCCTGCGGCGGCACCGACGCGGTGGTTCCCTCGAGGATCTTCAGCAGCGCCTGCTGGACGCCCTCGCCGGACACGTCGCGCGTGATCGACGGGTTGTCGGCCTTGCGCGCGATCTTGTCGACCTCGTCGATGTAGATGATCCCCGTCTCGGCCTTCTTGACGTCGTAGTCGGCCGCCTGGATCAGCTTGAGGAGGATGTTCTCGACGTCCTCGCCGACGTAGCCGGCCTCCGTCAGCGCGGTCGCGTCGGCGATCGCGAACGGCACGTTGAGGATCTTCGCGAGCGTCTGCGCGAGCAGCGTCTTGCCGCAGCCGGTCGGCCCGAGCAGCAGGATGTTCGACTTCTGCAGCTCGATGTCGTCTTCCTCGGACTGCAGCATCTGGACGCGCTTGTAGTGGTTGTAGACCGCTACGGAGAGCGTGCGCTTGGCGGCCTCCTGGCCGACGACGTACTCGTTGAGCACGTCGTAGATCTGGCGCGGCTTGGGCAGGTGCTCGAGGTCGAACGACGGCGGCGCCGTCAGCTCCTCGTCGATGATCTCGTTGCAGAGATCGATGCACTCGTCGCAGATGTAGACGCCGGGGCCCGCGATCAGCTTCTTGACCTGGCGCTGGGACTTGCCGCAGAAGCTGCAGAGGAGCTGTTCGTTGGTATCCGTGGGACGTGCCATGTCGCTCTCCCAGTGGTCGGCAGGAGCCGGCCTCGACCTTAGTGCTGGGTGATCACCCGGTCGATGATGCCGTAGTCCTTCGCCTCCTCGGAGCTCATGAAGTAGTCACGCTCCGTGTCGCCCTTGACGCTGTCCACAGGCTTACCCGTGTGGTGGGCGATGATCTCGTCGAGCCGCCGGCGGATGTCGATGATCTCTCTCGCGTGGATCTCGATGTCGGTCGCCTGACCCTGGAAGGACGAGGACACCTGGTGGATCAGGATCTTCGCGTTGGGCAGCGCCATCCGCTTGCCTCTCGCGCCGCCGCTCAGCAGCAGCGCGCCCATCGACATCGCGATGCCGACGCAGATCGTCTGCACGTCGGGCTTGATGAACTGCATCGTGTCGTAGATCGCGAGGCCGGCGTAGACCGAGCCGCCGGGCGAGTTGATGTACAGCGAGATGTCCTTGTCGGGGTCCTCCGACTCCAGGTGCAGGAGCTGGGCCACGATCAGGTTCGCGATCTGGTCGTCGACGGGCGTGCCGAGGAAGACGATGCGCTCGTTCAGGAGGCGGGAGTAGATGTCGAACGCGCGCTCTCCGCGCGACGTCTGCTCCACGACCATCGGTACAAGGGGGCTCATAGTCCTCGCTTTGTTTCGCTTCCTCGGCTCGAATCCTGCCGGCGAGCCGAGTACGTCAGCGACCGACCGGTGGGGCGAGTCTAGCAACCGCCCTGGGGCCGTCCGAGGGCTCGCCGCGGCGGGCGCGGAGCCGCTCAGGCTCTTCTGGCGGCGGCTCTCGCTCTGCCTCTGGCGGCAGATCTGGCGGCTCTTCTCGCCGCCGGTCTGGCGGGTCTGGCTCTTGCCGCCGCTCTCGCCGCTCTTCTCTCCCCCTTGGCGCTGTCGGGCACCCACAGCTTCTCGCGCGCCTCGGCCTGCTCAGGCGAGATCGGCTTCGCGCGCTCGGCCAGCAGGTCCATCGCCTTGCGCGTCGCGACGTCCTCGCGCAGCGCGTCGAGCGTGCCGGCCTTGCGCACGCGCTCGAGCAGCTGCTCGGGTCTCGCGCCCTCGCGCTCGGCGGTGGAGGCGAGCGCCTCCGCCAGCTCCTCGTCGCTCGGCTCGATCGACTCGGCCACGACGACGGCGGCCAGCACCGCCTCGCGCTTGAGCGCGCGCTCGGCGTCGGGCTTGGCCTCGTCGAGGATCTCCGTCTCGGTTCTGCCGGAGAACTGGAGGTAGGCCTCCTTCGACAGCCCGCGGTGGCTGAGCGAGTGCAGCATCTGGTCCCACAGCTCGACCGCGCGCGCCTCGACGAGCGCGGCGGGCACCTCGACGGTCGCGTTCGCGACGGCCGCGTCGAGCACCGCCTCGCGGAACTCGGCTTCGACGGCGCCGCTCTCCTGCTCGGCGATCTTGCCGCGGATGTCCTCGCGCAGCTCCTCGAGCGTGTCGAAGCCGGCGGCGTCGGCGGCCAGCTCGTCGTCGAGCTCGGGCAGGACTCTCTCGCGCACCTCCTTGACGGAGATCGCGAACTGGGCGGGCTGGCCGGCGAGGTGCTGGGCGCCGTAGTCGTCGGGGAACGTCACGTCGATCGTGCGCTCGTCACCCGCGGCGGCGCCGACCAGTTGCTCCTCGAAGCCGGGGATCAGGCGCCCGCCGCCCAGCTCGATCAGCTGGTCGTGGCCCTCGCCGCCGTCGAACGGCTCGCCGTCGATCGAGCCCTTGTAATCCACGACGACGAAGTCGCCCTGCGCGGCGGCGCGCTCAGCCGTCTCGAGCTTCGCGAGGTGCTCGCGCACGTGCTCGAGCTCGTGCGCGACGCGCTCCTCGTCGACCTCCGCCTCGCGCTTGCCGACCTCGAGCCCGGCGTAGTCGCCGAGTCTCGCGGTCGGGCGCACGCCGATCTCGATCGAGAACGCCAGCGGCTCGCCCTCGGGCGGCAGGTCGCCGAGGTCGAGCTTCGGCTCCCCGATCGTCGCGACGCCGGCTGCGCCGATCGCGTCGGCGTACCAGCCGCCGATCGCGCTGCGCACGGCCTCGTCGAGCACGTACTCGCGCCCGACGCGGCGGATGAACACCTGCGGCGGGACCTTGCCCTTGCGGAAGCCGGGCACGCGCGTGTCGCGCGCCAGCCGTCTGGCGGTCTGCGTGACGCTCTTCTCGACCTCGGCTGCGGGGACCTCGGCGTCGACGCGGACGCGCGACTCGGGCAGCTCGGTGACGTTGGTCTTCAGTGCGGAGGCCATCGGGGGCGGCGAACGATACCGTGGCGACGTGCGCTCGCGACTTGCGCCTCGCCTCGCCACGGGACCGCTCGCGTTCTTCGTCGCGGGCCTGCTCGACGTGAGCGCCGCGTGGGGTCGCTGGGCCTCGATCGAGCTCGCCGCGCGGCTCGCACGCCGCGCGGGGCGCTAGCTTTGCCGGCCGTGAGCACGACCGACGAGCTGCTGGAGAACAACGCCGCCTACGCGGACGGCTTCGCGCACGGCGAGCTGAGATCTCGGCCGCTCAAGCCGGTCGCGGTGCTGACGTGCATGGACGCGCGCATCGACCCGCACCGCATGCTCGGCCTGGCCGAGGGCGACGCGCACGTGATCCGCAACGCGGGCGGAGTCGCGAATGACGATGCCATCCGCTCGCTCGTCGTCTCGCAGCGCAAGCTCGGGACGCGCGAGGTGATCGTGATCCTGCACACCGACTGCGGGATGCGCACGTTCGCCGAGGACGCCTTCGTCGAGGAGCTGGAGGCGGAGACAGGCGCGCGCCCCGCCTGGCAGACGACGAGCTTCAACGAGATCGAGGCCGACGTCCGCCGCGCCGTCGCGCGCGTGCGCACGAGTCCGTTCCTGCTGCATCGCGACACCGTGCGCGGCTTCGTCTACGAGGTGGAGACGGGGCGCCTGCGGGAGGTCGTGTCGTAAGCTGGCTGACCAGCCAGATGAGCACGACCACTCTCGACCCCACCGTCATCGCCCCGCCCCAGCCGCCGCGCTCCGCGCTCCCTCGCGGTCCGCGCGCGCCCGGCATCGTGCAGGCGCTGCAATTCGCGCGTAGCCCGCTCGCCAGCGTGATGGCGGTCCACCGCCGCTACGGCGAGCCGTTCACGGTCAACAGCCCCGGCTTTGGCACCACCGTCATCTTCAGCTCGCCCGAGCTGGTCAAGCAGGTCGTCACCGGCGATCCGCAGATCTTCCACGCCGGCCTCGCAAACGCGCCGATCAAGCCGATCCTCGGACCGTGGTCGCTGCTCGCGCTCGACCGCGCACCGCACATGCAGCAACGCAAGCTGCTGCTGCCGCCGTTCCACGGCGAGCGGCTGCGCTCCTACGCCGACCTGATCGCCGAGCTGGCCGAGCGGGAGGTGGCGAGCTGGCCGGTCGGCACGCCGTTCAAGCTGCACGAGCGGATGGAGCGCCTGACGCTGGAGGCGATCCTCGAGGTCGTCTTCGGGATCGCCGACGAGGCGCGCAAGGACGAGCTGCGCCGGCTGCTGCCGCTGCTGCTGCAGAGCGCGCGCGTGCTCGTCTTCTGGGGCACGGTGCTGCACCGCGACCTCGGCCCGGTCCGCCCGCGGGCGACGTTCGAGGCCCGCCGCGACGCGGTCGACGCGCTGCTGTACGCCGAGATCGCCGAGCGGCGCGCGATGCCGGCCGCCGAGCGCGCGGAGCGTAAGGACATCCTCTCGATGCTCGTCGAGGCCGAGCACGAGGACGGCACGCCGATGGGCGACGCCGAGATCCGCGACCAGCTCGCCACGCTGGTGATGGCCGGCCACGAGACGACCGCGACCGCGCTTGCGTGGGCCGTCGACCTGCTGGAGCGCAATCCGGCCGTGCTGGCGCAGCTGCGCAGCGACGAGGACGACGACCCCGCCTACCTCGACGCCGTCGTCAGAGAGGTGCTGCGGATCCGGCCGGTCGTGCCCGTCGTCGGGCGCACCGTCACCGAGCCCGTGCAGATCGGTCCGCATGAGATCCCGGCCGGGACCGACCTGGCGGCGACGATGCTGATCACGCACCACCGCCCCGACGTGTACCCGCAGCCGGAGCTGTTCCGCCCCGAGCGCTTCCTCGACGACGAGGTCCCGCCCTACGCCTGGCTGCCGTTCGGTGGCGGCGTGCGGCGCTGCATCGGCGCGAGCTTCGCGCAGTTCGAGCTCGCGACGATCCTGCGCGTGCTCGCGCGCACCCCGCTGCGACTCGCCGTCGCCAAGCCCGAGCCGATCCGCGCGACCGGTGTCACGATCGTGCCGGGGCGGGGTGTGCGGGTGGTGCGCGTAGCGGCGTAAGCGGGCGACGTCACTTGCGCGCCGCGCCGATCGCCTGCGGCGAGACCGGCAGGAACGCCGGCGGCACGCGCAGCTCGCGGTGGCGCTCCAGCGCGAAGCCGGCCGCCTCGATCGCGGCGACCGTGTCGCGCGCGGTGTGGCAGCCGCCGAAGGCGCGCGGCCAGAAGGTGCGGTCGACGATCCGCTGAGCGCGCGCCATCCACGGCGTGTGCGCATGGACGTGCTCGTAGAAGCGCAGCTCGCCGCCGGGCTTCAGCACGCGCCGCAGCTCGGCGAGCGCGCTCGCCTGGTCCGGCACCGAGCACAGCACGAGGCACGCAACCGCGGCGTCGCAGGAGGCGTCCTCCAGCGGCAGCGCGTCGGCGACGCCGTCGAGCACCGTCACGCGCACGGCCGCCCCCACGGCGGCCGCGGCAGCCTGCTCGCGCAGGTAGGACTCCGGCTCGACCGCCACGACCTCCTCCACCCCGGCCGGATATTGCAGGAAGTTCGCGCCCGAGCCCGCACCGACCTCCACCACGCGGCCGGACAGCCCGGCCAGCAGCTCGTCACGATGCGCGCGCATCTGCGCCGGCTCGTTGCGCGCGAGCACATGCGTGTAGAAGCGCGCGAACAGCGGGTGGTGGACGGACGGCGCGGCCATCGTCGCGTCATCATTGCCGAGATGGCGGGACGGATGGCGCAGAACGGGACGTTCGCGGGGCTTCCATCGCTGGTCGCGGGCCCGGTGGATGCGCAGCCGCTGGCGATTCTGCCGGGGCTGTCGCCGGAGCAGGCGATCGGGGCGGGGCCGATCGCGCGGTCGGAGCTGGCGCTCGCGCGCGCGTTTGCCGAGCGCTTCCGCGTCACCTGGCTGGCGCCGCCGCCGGGGCTCGCCGCCGACGGCGGCGCCCCGACGATGGACGCGATCGCGGCGCAGCACGCCGCCGCGCTGCGCGAGGCGTACGACGCGCCGGTCGACGTGCTGGGGATCTCGACCGGCGGCTCGATCGCGCTGCAGCTCGCCGTCGACCATCCCGGCGTCGTGCGCAGGCTCGTGCTCGTCTCGGCCGCCGCGCGGCTCGGCGAGCTGGGCCGCGCCGACCAGCGCGCGCTCGCGGAGCGGGTGCGCGCCGGCGACCGCCGCGGCGCGTTCGCGCGCGTGCTCGCCGACATGGTCCCGGACCCGCTGCCGTGGGCCGACGGCCGCCGAGCCTCGCTGCACGCGCGCCTCGCAGCGCTGGCGAAGCCACCGCTCGCCGCCGCCGGCTGGGCGCTCGGGCCGCTGCTGTGGCCGGACGCCGGCGCGATGGAGGACGTGGCCGCGCTGATCGCGGCCGAGGACGCCTACGACGTGCGCGAGCGTCTCGGCGAGGTGCGCGCCCCGACGCTCGTGGTCGCCGGCGGGCGCGATCCCTACTACGACGCCGGCGCGTTCGAGCACGTCGCGCGCGGCGTGCCCGACGGGCGGCTCGTGCGCTTCGCGCGGCGCGGCCACGCGACCGTCGCCGCCGACCCGCGCTTCGCCGCCACGGTGACGCGCTTCCTGCTCGCACCCGACCGCGAGCCGCGCTGATGCTCGAGATCCTCCTCGCGCTCGTCGCCGCACTGCTGTTCGCACTCGGCACCGTGCTGCAGCAGAAGGCGAGCCTCGACGCGCCCTCGACGGCCGAGGGCTCCCACTCGGGCCTGCTGCTGCGGATGGCGCGCAGACCGGTTTGGCTCGCCGGCATCGCCGCCGACGCGCTCGGCTTCGGCGCGCAGGCGGTCGCGCTGACGATCGGCCGCATCGCCGTCGTGCAGCCGCTGCTGATCGCGAGCGTCGTGTTCGCGCTGCCGCTCGGCGCGCGGCTGACCGGCCAGCACGTCGGCCGCCGCGACGTCGCCGCGGCCGTGCTGGTGACGGTCGCGCTCGCGGCCTTCCTCGTCGTCGCGAACCCGTCCGGCGGGCGCGGCGACGCGCCGCTGCACGCATGGATCCTCGCCGGCGCGGTGCTCGGGAGCGCGAGCGTCCTGCTCGCCGTGCTCGCGCGCAGAGCGCCGCGCAAGCTGAAGGCCGCGCTGCTCGGCGCCGGGGCCGGGCTGCTGTTCGCGCTCAGCGCCGCGCTCACGAAGGCGGTCGGGGACCAGATCCGCCACGGCTTCCTCACCGCCTTCTCCGACTGGCAGCTCTACGCCCTGGCCGTCGTCGGCTACGCGTCGCTGACGCTCAACCAGCTCGCGCTCGCGACGGGCGCGCTGGCGCCCGCGATCGCCACCGCGACGGCGCTCGACCCGATCGCGAGCGTCGTGCTCGGCGTCACGCTGTTCGCCGAGACGCTCTCCGCCACCGCGCTCGGCACCGCCGTCGGGATCGCGGCGCTCGCCGCGACGCTCGCCGGCATCGCCGTGCTCGCGCACGCGTGGGAGCCGCCCGCACTCGCGCATGGCGCGCAGCACCCGTCCGCCTGACTAACCCCGCTCCAACAGACCCGCCGGACGGCGCGTTTAGCATGGGTGGCCGTGAGCGCCACCGACAAGGCGACCGGCGCAGCCACGCCGCCCGCCGGGACGACCGAGTTCGAGGAGGCGGAGCGCGCACGCCGCCTCGCGAAGCTGGAGCGCCTGCGCGCCCGCGGCACGGAGCCCTACCCCGTCCGCTTCGACCGCGACGCGACCGCCGCCGAGCTGCGCGCGCGCCATCCCTCCCTCGCCGCGGGCGAGCGCAGCGGCGAGCGCGTGCGCGTGGCGGGCCGAGTCACCGCGCTGCGCCGCCACGGCGGCCTCGGTTTCGCCGACCTGATGGACGAGAGCGGCACGATCCAGCTGCTGGCGCGGCGCGACGCGCTCGGCGAGCCGGCACTCGACGACTTCGCCGCGCTCGACCTCGGCGACTGGGTCGGCGGCGAGGGCGAGGCGATCGCGTCGAGAAGCGGCGAGCTGACGGTCGAGCTGACGCGCTTCGAGCTGCTGTCGAAGGCGCTGCGCCCGCTGCCCGACATGCGCTGCGGCCTCGCCGACGCGGAGGCGCGCTCGCGCCACCGGCACGTCGACCTCGTCGTCAACCCGCGCGCGCGCGAGGTCTTCCGCGCGCGCTCGGCGGCGATCTCCGCGGTGCGCTCGACGCTGCTCGCGCGCGGCTTCCAGGAGGTCGAGACGCCGGTGCTGCTGAGCCGGGCGGGCGGCGCGGCGGCGCGCCCGTTCCACACCCACCACAACGCGCTCGACCTCGACATGCACCTGCGGATCGCGCTCGAGCTGCCGCTCAAGCGGCTGCTCGTCGGTGGCATGGAGCGCGTGTTCGAGATCGGCCGCGTCTTCCGCAACGAGGGGGTCGACACGCGCCACAACCCCGAGTTCACGCTGCTGGAGGCCTACCAGGCGTTCGCCGACTACCACGAGATGATGGAGCTGACGGAGGCGCTCGTCGCCGCCGCCGCGCAGGCCGCCAACGGCACGACCGTCGTGCACGCCGGCGAACGCGAGCTCGACCTCAGACCGCCGTATCGCCGCGTGACGATGATCGAGCTGGTCGAGCAGCACACGGGCGAGCGGATGCACCCGTCGATGCCGGTCGAGCAGGCGCGTGCGATCGCCGACCGCCACGACGTCCGCTGGCTGGAGGCGTGGGGCTCCGGACGGATCCTCAGCGAGCTCTACGACGCCGTCTGCGAGCCGCTGCTGATCGAGCCGACGTTCGTGCTCGACCACCCGCGCGAGATCTCGCCGCTGGCGCGCGCGCACCGCGACGACCCCGAGCTGACCGAGCGCTTCGAGCTGGTCGTCGGCGGGCGCGAGCTGGCAAACGCCTACAGCGAGCTGAACGACCCGGTCGACCAGGCCGCGCGCTTCGCGGCCGCGGCGCGGCTGCGCGACGGCGGCGACGAGGAGGCCGAGCCGGCCGACGACGACTACGTGCGCGCGCTCGAGTACGGGCTCCCGCCGGCCGGCGGGCTCGGCATCGGCATCGACCGGCTCGTGATGCTGATCGCCGGCGTCGAGTCGATCCGCGACGTGATCCTCTTCCCCACCCTGCGCCCGCAGGACGACGGGTCGCGCGCGGACGCCGCGGCGTGCGAGCTGGCGCCGCCGCTGCCCGACGAGGCGGCTGACGACGACGAGGGCGCTCGGACGCCGCACGACCCGCACCCCGTCGCCGTCACGCGCCACCCGCGGTCGCTCAAGCCGCTCGCGTGGCTGACGGCGCTCGTCGGCGTGATCTCGCTGCTGCCGTCGCTGCCGCTCGTCGACTGGTCGTTCGGCGCCGGCGAGCTGCTGGAGCGGCCCAGTCGCGTGGTCACGTTCGTGATCTCGGTCGCGCTCGGGATCGCGCTGATCGCCGTCTCGCGCCAGATCGCGCGCGGCCGGCGGCGCGCGTGGTGGGCCGCCGTCGTGCTGTTCGGCGCGGCCACGGTCGTGCACGTCCTCAAGGGCCCGCATCCGATCCCGGTGCTGGCGAACCTCGCGATGCTGACGGCGTTCGTCTGGTACCGCAACGACTTCCACGCCAAGAGCGACCCCGGCTCGCTCGCCGACGCGCTGCTGTTCGTCCCGCTCTACCTGGGCAGCGTGCTGCTGTTCGGCGTCGTCACGCTGCTGACGCAGGTGCATCGCGTGACGCCGTCGCTCAGCGCCGGCGGCGTGCTGCGCACGACGTTCGGCGGGCTGATCGGGTTGAACGGCGACTACCACTATCGACGCGACCTGTTCGGCGACTTCTTCGGCGACGCGCTGCTGACGCTCGGCGTCGCCGGGCTGGCGATCCTGCTGTTCCTGATCTTCCGCCCACTCGTGCAGCGCACGCCGCCGGACGAGCAGGCGCGCGAGCGGGCGCGCGCGATCGTGCGCCGCTGGGGCTCGGACACGCTCGCCTGCTTCGCGCTGCGGCGCGACAAGAGCTACTTCTTCTCGCGCGACGGCGAGTCGCTGATCGCCTACGCGTACGTGCGCGGGCATGCGATGGTCGCCGGCGACCCGATCGGGCCGCCGCAGGCACGCGGCCGCGTGCTCGACGAGTTCCTGTGGCACTGCCGCGAGCACGGCTGGGGTGTCGCGTTCCTCGCCGTGCGCGAGGCGGACGCGCCGATCTATCGCGAGCGCGGGATGAGCGCGATCTACCTCGGCGACGAGGCGATCCTGCGCTGCGACCGCTTCACGCTCGACGGCGCGGCGATGAAGCCGGTGCGCGAGGCGGTCAACCGCGTCGCGCGCGACCACGCCTTCGAGCTGCTGCGCGAGTCGGAGGCGACGCCGGCGCTGGTGGCGCAGCTCAACGCGATCAGCGACGAGTGGCGCAGAGGCGCGCAGGAGCGCGGCTTCACGATGGAGCTGGGCGAGGACGTCGCGGGCGAGGACCCGGACTTCCTGCTCGCGGTCGCGCGCGACGCGAACGGCGAGCCGGCCGGCTTCCTGCGCTTCGTGCCCGCCTACGGCGAGGACCCCGGCTACTCGCTCGACCTGATGCGCCGCAAGCTCGACTCGACGAACGGGATGACCGAGTACCTGATCGCGAACGCGGCGCTGGCGCTGGGCCGCAGAGGCGTGCGGCGCCTGTCGCTCAACTTCGCCGCCTGGGGCCGGCTGCTCGACAGCGCCGAGGACGCCGGCTGGCTCGGGCGCTTCGAGCAGAAGCTCGCGCGCGGCCTGAACCCCTACTTCCAGATCCAGTCGCTGCGCGACTTCAACGCGAAGTTCGGCCCCGAGTGGCTGCCGCGCTCGATCGTGATCGACGACCTCGGCGAGCTGCCGAAGGTCGCGCTGCTGTACGCGAGCGTCGAGGGCTTCCTCGACCTGCCGCTGATCGGCCGCCTGTTCGTGCCGCCGGTGCGCCGCGCGGCCACGGCCGCGGCGGAATAGCGCGGGTCAGCCGGCGGGCTCGGCCACGGGCTCGGCGTCCGCCGCCCGCACGGGAGGCTGCGCGGCGACGAAGTCGCGCGAGCGCACGAGCAGGAGCCCGGCGAGCGCGCCGACGAGCGCGGTCGCCGCCGCGATCAGGAGGATCTCGTGCAGGGCGCCCGCGAAGGCGGCATGGAACGCGTGGCTCGGCACGCCCTGCGGCCGCGCTGCCAATGCCCCACCTCCGGCTGCGGCGCCGGGCAGGCGCGCGACCAACTCGTGCTGGAAGACCGCGCCGAGCGCCGCGACGCCCGTCGCCAGCCCGACCTGCCGGCAGGTGTTGTTCACGCCGGAGGCCATCCCGGAACGCTGATGCGGCACGACGCCGACCGCCGTGGAGGCGATCGCCGGGTTCGCCATCCCGATCCCGATGCCGGCGACCAGGAAGCCCGGCAGCAGCGCCGTCCAGCCCGAGCTGGCCGTGATCCCGCTCATCAGCGCCAGGCCGCCGGCGACGAGCAGCAGCCCGCCGGACAGCAGCCAGCGGACGGGCATGCGCACGGTCAGGCGCCCGGCGAACGGCGCGACGACGAACGACACGAGGCTCAGCGGCAGGAAGCGCAGGCCGGCCTGCAGCGGGCCGTAGCCGAGCACGTTCTGGATGTAGAGCGTGAGGTAGAGGAACATCGCGAACATCGAGGCCGACATCGCGACCGTCAGCAGCGAGACTCCCGCGAACGACGGCACGCGCAGCAGCGTGAGGTCGAACATCGGGCGCGTCTGACGCTGCTCGACATACAGGAACGCGAGCAGCAGGAGCGCCGCGCCGCCGAGACACGCAACCGTCTGGGTGCTCCCCCAGCCGGCCTCGTTGGCCTGCGTGAGGCCGAACACGAGCAGGAACAGGCCCCCGGAGAAGGTCACGAGCCCGAGCCAGTCGACGCCCGTCGCCTGGGGGTCGCGCGACTCGTCCACGCGCGTGAGCGTGAGCGCCAGCGCGACGACGCCGATCGGCACGTTGACGAAGAAGATCCACTCCCAGCCGATGCCGGCAGTGAGCGCGCCTCCGACGACCGGCCCGACCGCCACGGCCGCGCCGATCACCGCGCCGTAGACGCCGAAGGCGATGCCGCGGTCGCGCCCGCGAAACGCACCCGCGATCAGCGCGAGCGAGGTCGCGAGCATGATCGCGCCGCCGACGCCCTGCACCGCGCGCGCGACGTTGAGCATCAGCGGCCCGCTCGACAGGCCGCACGTCATCGACGCGGCCGTGAAGATCACGAGCCCGATCGCGAACAGGCGCCGGCGCCCGAACAGGTCGGCGATCGAGCCGGCCGTCAGCAGCAGCGCGGCGAGGCTGAGCGCGTAGGCGTTCACGACCCATTGCAGGTCGTCGAAGCTCGCGTGCAGCTCGCGCTGGATGTCGGGCAGCGCGACGTTGACGACCGTGATGTCCATCAGCAGCATGAAGATGCCGACGTTCACGGCGATCAGCGTCCACCACTTGCGGTCCATCGCTCGACCTTAGCGCCGCATGCGGCGCAGCGGCGGTCAGCCGCCGGCGACGTCGCGGCGCACGAACACGATCAGGCCGGCCGCCGCGGCCGGCAGCGCGTACAGCGCGCAGACCCACGCGGCGCGCACGATCGGCGCCCAGTCGGCCGGTTCGCGCAGCAGCCCCTGCCAGGCGTCGAACTGCGTCGAGAGCAGATACGGCTTGAGCCCTTCGAGGCCGGAGATGACGCCGATCAGCTGCAGCAGCAGCGAGATCATCAGCGTGCCGACGATCGCCGCCGCCGAGTTGCGCGTCACGGTCGAGAGCAGCAGCGCGATCGCCACTACGGCGATCACCGGCAGCATGTAGGCGCCGAGCGCAGCCGCCATCAGCCCGAGCGCGCGGCCGACCGGGATCTTCGTGCCCGACAGCGACGTGAGCGGGTGGATGCCGTAGCGCAAGCCGCCGAGCAGCAGCCCGACGCCGGCGAACAGCACGAGCGCCGCGAGCGCGTACGTGAGCGCGGCGAGCGCCTTCGCGATCCACACCTGGTGGCGGTCGACCGAGCGCGTGAGGATCGTCTTGAGCGTGCCGTTGCCGTCCTCGTTGGCGACGATGTCGCCGGCGACGAGCGCGACGATCAGCGGGAACAGCCAGATCGAGCCGAAGATCAGCAGCACCGGCGGGATCGCGAGACCGGTCTCGCGCACGTAGCGGCCGAACGGCACGTCGTCGGGTCCGCGGCCGCTACGCAGCGCGAGCGCGAGCACGAACAGGATCGGCACGATCGCCGCCATGCCGAATCCGAGGTAGGTGCGCTTGAGCGCGCGCAGCTTGCGCAGCTCCCAGCGGTAGATCGTGGCGATGCCGGGACGGCGGCGCGTGCGCGGGGCGGCGGCCGCCGGGGCCGGGGCGCCTTCGGCGACGGCGCTCATCGGGCCACCGCCGCGGCCGGTCGCCCGCCGTCGCCGCCCGAGGGGACGAGCCCGTCGCCCTCGGTGAGGCGGAAGAACAGCTCCTCGAGCGAGGCGGACGCGGGCACGAGCGCGACGATCCCGACGCCGGCCTCCACGAGCGCGATCGACAGCTCCGCGACGGCGCGGTCGCGGTCGCCCTCGACCGCGAAGGCGATCCCGTCGCCGCCGGCCTCGACCTCGCGGATGCCCGCCTGCGCCGAGCAGACGGCCTGCGCGCGCACGTCGTCGGTCGTCCGCAGGCGATAGCTCTGGCCGGTTGAGTGCAGCAGCGCGTCGAGCGCGCCCTCGTAGATCACCTGGCCGGAGCGCACGATCGCGACGCGGTCGCACAGCTCCTCGACCTCGCCCATCAGGTGCGAGGACAGCAGCACGGTCATGCCCTCGTCGGCGAGCCGGCGCACGAGCACGCGCATGTCGCGCATGCCGGCCGGGTCGAGGCCGGTCGTCGGCTCGTCGAGCAGCAGCAGGCGCGGCGCGCGCAGCAGCGCGGCGGCGATCCCGAGGCGCTGCTTCATGCCGTGCGAGTAGCCCTTGACCTTGTCGCCCTGGCGGTCGGCGAGGTCGACCGTGTCGAGCGCCTGGTCGATCCGCTCGCGCGCGTCGCCGCCGTCGAGCGCGGCCATCAGCTCGAGGTTCCTGCGCCCGTTCAGATACGGGTAGAAGCGCGGCGCCTCGACGAAGCCGGCGACGCCGTCGAGCGCCGCCGCGCCCTCCTGGAGCGGGTCGCGGCCGAACAGCCGCGCGCTGCCCGCGTCCGGACGGATCAGGCCCAGCAGCATCCGCAGCGACGTCGTCTTGCCGGCGCCGTTGGGACCGAGGTAGCCGTAGACGGAGCCGGCCTCGACGGTCAGGTCGACGTGGTCGACGGCGGTCACGTGGCCGTAGCGCTTGACGAGGCTGCGCGCCTCGATCGGGTGCCCTCCGGCTTCGCTCATCCGAGCTGACGCGCTGCGGTCTCGGCCGACTGGGCGGGGATCGAGCCGGCGACGACGTAGTCGACGCCGCCGCGCTGGAAGCTCAGCACGGTCCCCAGCTCGGTGGCCAGCTCGTCGCCGGTCGCGCCGTTGACGTTGATCTGCGGCAGGCGCAGCGAGCTGCGGCCGGAGCCGGAGCCGAGCGGCGACTCGCCCGCTCTCGCCTTGCGCTCGACCACGACGATCCCGCCGAGCCCTCTGCCGTACGTGACGACCGCGGCCGGGCTCGCGCCATGGCCGGCGAGCCAGACGTCGTGGCGCGGCAGGCCGGCGAGCTGGTCGGGCGCGGCGAGCGTGAAGGGCACCGCGGCCTGCACGGCGGAGACGCCGGTGACCGGTCTCGCGTGCGTCTTCATGCCCGTATGGTCGGCCGGACCGCTCGGGCCCGAGGACGGCGAGAGGTCGACGATTCTCGTCCCCGCCGGCGGCGGAACGACGATGTCGCTCGTCGCGACCGGACCGAACGAGACGTGCGTCGCGGTCAGCTCGAGCACCGGGTCGGACTGGCCGGCGGCGTAGATCGCGGCGCGCAGCGGCACGCCGTTGGTCGCGTCCCACGCCAGCTCGGCGGCGCCGAGGAGGCCGCCGTCGCCCTTCGGCGCGATCCGCACCGTGTACGTCGGCTGATGCGCGGTCGAGGTCGGCGTCGCGCCGGAGACGTTCCAGTTCGTGCCGAGCTGCGTAATCGCTCTGTCGATCTGCGCGAGCGTCGGCGGCGTGTGCGTGTCGGTCTGCTGCGTGGCGTCTCTTCTCTGCGGCAGCGCGACGCGGTAGGCGGTGCTGGTGGAGGCGTCGTAGAGCGTGAGCGTCGTGCCGTCGGAGACGACCTGCGCGTCGCCCGCGTCGGACTGCAGCTCGACGCGGAAGCGCCCGTCGTTCGCGATCCACACGCGCCCGGAGGCGCCCGCCATCAGCGGCGAGACGGTGCCCTCCGGCAGCGCGCCGGACGGGATCAGATGGTTCGTGAAGTGGACGCGGGCGGTGACGCCGTCGACCTTCGGCGCGGTGAGCGCGTCGTGGACGGCTACGTCGAGCGGCTTCGACGCCGGCTTCGGGTTGCTCTGGAGCGCGGCCTGCGCGATCCCGACGCCCGCGACGAGCACGACGACCGCGACGGCGAGCGCGACCAGGCGGCCGGTGGAGATGGTGCGCAGTCGTCTCATGGGCGGGGTTCTACCCCCCGACCTTGAGATCTCTGTGAGAGCGGCACAGCGGCCGCCACCGGCAGTTCGAGCGCGAACGTCGCGCCGTGCGCGCTGGCGCTCCCGCCGTGGCGCGCAGCCGTCGCCTGGACGATCGCGAGGCCGAGCCCGGTGCCGCCCGGCGGCGCGTCCGGCCCGCGCCAGAAGCGCGCGAACGCGTGCTCGGCCTGCTCGTCGGTCAGACCGGCGCCCTCGTCGCTGACGGCGAGGCGCGCGCGGCCGTCCGCGAGCGCCGCCTCGACGACGATCGCGCCGCCGGGCGGCCCGTGGCGCTCGGCGTTCTCGACGAGGTTGCGCAGCGCGCGCTCCAGCGCCGCGCGGTCGCCGCGCACGGGCACCGGCTCGCCCGCCGCGCGCACGCTCGCGGTCGGATGCGCGGCCGCGACCTCGCGTGCGAGTGCGACGAGGTCGACCGTCTCGGCGTCGGCGGGCGGCGCGGCGGCGTCCTCGCGCGCAAGCGCGAGCAGGTCGTCGAGCAGCGCGGCGAGGCGCTCCGCGTCGGACTCGATGTCGGCCAGGACCGCCGGGTCGGCGCCGTGGCGCGCGACGTAGGCGGCGTTGCCGCGCAGCGCCGTCAGCGGCGTGCGCAGCTCGTGCGAGGCGTCGCCGACGAAGCGCCGCTCGCGCTCGCGCGCCCGCTCCAGCGCCGCGAGCATCGCGTTGAGCGTCGCGGCGAGACGGCCGACCTCGTCCTGCGCGCCGCCGGCCGGCAGCCGCCGGCCCGGATCGCCCGTGCGGGCGATCGCCTCCGCGCCGGCGGTCAGGCGCGTGAGCGGGCGCAACGCCCGGCGCGTCAGCAGCGTCGCGAGCGCAGCCGCGACGAGCGCGGTCGCCAGCGCCACGACGACGAACAGCTTGCGCAGCGGCTGCAGGGTGCCGGCGACCCCGCTCGTCTCCCCCGCGACCGCAACCGCTCCGCCGGCGGCCGGCCCGCCGCCGATCGCCGGCAGCGGTGCGGCGTAGAGGCGCAGCCGCTCGCCGCCGAGGTCGACGGACCCGTAGCCGGAGCGCCGCGCGCGCAGCGCGCGCTCCAGCGCCGGCGAAGCCGGCAGCACGCGGCCGCCGAGCGCGGCCGAGCGGGCGACGATGCGACCGTGGCGGTCGAGCACCTGCACGAACGCGGCGCTCGTGCCGACGCGGCCCTCGAGCACGCCGGGCGCGGTGATCAGCCCCGGTGTCGTGGCGGCGAGCTGCGCGACCTCGACGGCGCGGTCGTGCAGGCCGCGGTCGAGCGAGCGGTGGAGCTGGCGCGCGACGAGCGCGAACGTGATCCCGCCCAGCACGGCGACGGCGATCACGAGCGTCGCGCCGGCAGCGAGCGCGACGCGCGTGCGCAGCGGCAGGCGGCGGGCCGGCGATCTCATCGGTCGAGCACGAAGCCGACGCCGCGCACCGTGCGGATCAGCGGCGGGTCGCCGAGCTTGCGGCGCAGGTAGGCGACATAGCGGTCGACGACGTTCGGCAGCGCCTCCAGCTCGCCGCCCCACACCTCCTCCAGCGCGCGCTCGCGCGTGATCACGGTGCGCGCCTCGCGCAGCAGCAGCGCGAGCAGCTCGGCCTCGCGCGGGGTCAGCTCCAGCTCGCGCCCGGAGCGGGTGGCGCGGCCGCTGGTGGGATCGAGCGTCAGGTCGTCGAAGGCGAGCGTCTCCGCCACCGGGCGATTGCGGCGCAGCAGCGCGCGCACGCGCGCCAGCAGCTCCTCCGGCGCGAACGGCTTGACGAGGTAGTCGTCGGCGCCCGCGTCGAGCCCGGCGACGCGATCGGCGACCGCGTCGCGCGCCGTCAGCAGCAGGATCGGCAGCGCGAGCCGCTTGCCGCGCAGCCGCCGCGCGACCGCCAGCCCGTCGAGCCCCGGCATCGAGACGTCGAGCACGACCAGGTCGGGCGCCGAGCGCTCGACCTCGGCCAGCGCGGCGCCGCCGTCGGCGACCGCGCGCACCGCGTAGCCCTCGGCGCCGAGCGTCCGCTCGAGCATCCGTCGCACGGGCGCGTCGTCGTCCACGACGAGGACGGAGAGACCGCTCATCGGCCGACAGCCTACGCTCGCGCCGTGCCGGGGAGCCTCCATCCGGTCCATCGCGAGCGGGAGGTTGGGGCCGCGTTGGGCCCGCCTTGCGAGACCGTTACGGCGAAGCGGACGTGCCATCGTATGCGCCGATGCGGCGCTCCCCCACGCACGCGACGTCCCTCGCCGGGCTGCTGCTGCTCGGTCTGCTCGCCGGCTGCGGCGCGCAGTCCAAGCCGGCCGCGACGGCGACGTCCGCCCGCGCCACGACGACGACCGCCGCGCCCCACCGCCCCGTCTCCGTGCGGCTGCGGCTCGTCGCGACGCGGCAGCTTCCAGCGCCCGTCCAGCTCCCGGCCGTTGCGGTCGCCGGCGGCCGTGTGCTGGCCTCCGGCGGGCTGAGCGCGCAGGACTCCTCCGTGGCCGACGTCGTCGCCGTCGCCGGCGCGGGCGTGTCTGCCCCGCGCCGTGTCGGCACGCTGCCGCAGGCGCTGCACGACGTCGGCGCGGCGTCGCTCGGCGATCGGATCGCGCTGTTCGGCGGCGGCACCGCCGCGAACGGGACGTCCTCGTCGGTGCTCACGGTCGCGCCGAGCGGCGCGGTCAGCACCGCCGCCAGGCTCCCCGTCGGCATCTCCGATTCCGCCGGCGCGACGCTCGGCGGGACCGCGTACGTTGTCGGCGGCTACAGCGGCAGTGTGCCGCTGCGCTCGGTGCTCGCCTACACGCCCGGCCAGCCGGCGCTGCGCGACGTCGCGAAGCTCCCCCACCCGCTGCGCTATGCGGCCGTCGCCGCGGTCGGCGGCAGGCTGCTCGTCGCGGGCGGGACCGATGGCGTGAACGCACGCCGGGAGATCGTCAGCGTCGACCCCGCGAGCGGTCGTGCGCGCACGATCGGCCTGCTGCCGCAGCCGCTCGAGCACGCCGCCGGCGCGGCGCTCGGCGGGACCTTCTACGTCTTCGGCGGGCGCGGCGACGCGCTCGGCAGCCAGCGGCGCGCGATCCTCGCGATCGACCCCGCCAGCGGTCGCGTACGGGCGGCAGGTTCGCTGCCGCGCGCGCTGTCGGACCTCGGCGCGGCCACGCTCGGGAACGCCATCTGGCTCGTCGGCGGGCGCGACGCGAGCGGCGGCGTCGCCGGCAGCGCCTTGGAGCTGACGCGATGAGACGGCGCATCGCGTCGCGCGTCGCGCTCGTCGCGGCGCTGCTGGCGGCGGTCGCCGCCGGTGGCTGCGGCGGCAGCGCAGCTCACAGCGGGACCAGCACGGCGACGACGACGTCCACGGCGAACCGGCTCCACAGACACCCCGCGCCCGCCGCCGCCGACGTGACGCCACGGGCCGGGCGGATCCCGCCGCCGCTGTCGCCGACGAACGTCTACGCGGCCGAGCGCCCCGGCCCGCTCGCGCCCGCGGCCCGGCACGCGCTCCCGCTCGTCTACGTGCCGAACTCGACCTCGGCCACGGTCGACGTGATCTCCCAGCGCACCGGCAAGATCGTCGCCCACTTCGCCGTCGGGAGACTGCCGCAGCACGTCACGCCGTCGTGGGACCTGAAGACGCTGTGGGTCACGAACGACCAGGGCAACAGCCTCACGCCGATCGACCCGCTGACCGGCAGACCCGGCAGACCGGTCCCCGTGCTCGACCCGTACAACCTCTACTTCACCGCCGACGGCATGCACGCGATCGTCGTCGCCGAGGCGCACCGCGAGCTGGACTTCCGCGAGCCGCACACGATGAAGCTGCAGCACGCGCTGGCGGTGCCGCAGTGTCCCGGCGTCGACCACATGGACTACACGGCCGACGGGCGCACGGCGCTCGTCTCGTGCGAGTTCGGCGGCGACATGATCGTGCTCGACCTCGTCCACGAGCGCGTGCTGCGGCGGATCGAGCTGAGACCCGGCGCGATGCCGCAGGACGTCAAGCTCTCGCCCGACGGGCGCACCTTCTACGTCGCCGACATGATGAGCAACGGCGTGTGGCTGATCGACGCGCGCACGTGGAGAGTGATCCGCCTGCAGCCGACCGGCCGCGGCGCGCACGGCCTCTATCCCAGCCGCGACGCGAAGACCTTGTACGTGTCGAACCGCGGCGAGGGATCGATCTCGCTGATCTCGTTCCGCACCGGGCGGCCCTACCGCAAGTGGCTGATCCCCGGCGGCGGCAGCCCGGACATGGGCGGCTTGTCGGCCAACGGGCGCGTGCTGTGGCTGAGCGGCCGCTACAACGCCGAGGTCTACGCGATCGACACGCGTACGGGGCGGCTGCTGCACCGCATCAGAGTCGGCAGCGGCCCGCACGGGCTGGCCGTCTGGCCGCAGCCCGGCCGCTATTCGATCGGGCACACGGGCATCCTGCGCTGACGCCGCACCGCCGCTGGGTCGCCTACGCCGCGCCGGCGTGCTGCGCGGCGAACGCGCTCAACGCCTCGCGCGCGCCGCCGACCCACGGGTCGCCGTGCGCGAGCAGCAGCACGTCGAACAGGAGCGTCTCGGCGAGCTGCGCGTAGGCGTCGGCGAGCCCGCGCTTGACGCCCTCCGGGTCCTCGCCGAGCAGGAAGTCGGACACGAACCCCAGCTCTCCGTCATCGCCGCGGACCACCCCGTCGGCGACGGCCAGCGCCCCGCCGTGGCGCTCGTCAGCGATGTGCAGCGCCGCCTCCTCCGGGCAGATCGCGGCGACTCTGTGCGCGACGACGTCCGCCGCCAGCTCCTCGCCGAAGCGGAAGCCCTCCACGCGGACGCCTCGGTCCTGCAGGTCCCACAGGCCGGCCTCGTGGCAGTGGACGCTGCAGCCGAAGCGCTCGGCGAAGCGCGCGCTGTGGCGCAGGTGGTGGCGGTTGACGAGCACGATCCGCTCGGGCGGGCCGTGCTCGGCGAACCACGCGAGCCCCTCGTCGGGGAGCATCGGGTCGATCAGCGTGCGGCTGGTCTCGTCGTAGGCCGAGTGGACCGTGCGTCTGATCGTGTCGCGGAACGCGGTCCAGTGCCACAGGCCGGGAGCCAGCTCGTCCATGGCAGCGGTTCTCCCCGGTCGCGCGCCTGCCGAATCGCCCGCGGGCTCAGGCCACGCGCCGCATCGTCGCCCGCGCGCGGCGGCCGACGAGGTCGCCCCACTCCTCGTCCTCGATGCGAGCCGGCTCGGTCGTGGCGACGAAGTCGGCCAGCACGCGCGCGAGGCCGGCGGGGTCTTCGAGGTTGGGGAAGTGGGCGGCGCGCGGCAGCGTCTCGAAGCGGGCGCCGGGGATCGCGGCGGCGGCGTCGCGACCATGCGCGAGCGGGATCGTGCGGTCGCGCTCGCCCCAGACGATCAGCGTCGGCATCTCGCTCAGCAGGTGCAGGCGGTCGCGCGCGCTGACGCGCTGCCCGTGGCGGTCGATCACCGCGCGCAGCGTCTCGAGGAAGGCGCGGCGCGCGCCGGGTTCCTGCAACGGCCGCAGCGCCCGTGCCACCGCCTGCAGGTAGACGCCTTTGTCGTTGCCGCGCGCCCGCAGCCGCGTACCCGCGTCGGCGAGCGCGCCGACCAGCCGCGGCTGCGTGGCGAGCCGCAGCAGCAGCGCCGAGCCCGGCATCGCGGCCCCGCGCAGCAGCGGGCTGACCTCCGGACCCAGGCCGCCGCTGGAGACGAGCACGAGCCGCTCGGTGCGCTGCGGAAACTGGTAGAAGAACTGCATCGCGACCCCGCCGCCGAGCGAGTGCCCGACGATCGTCGCCCGCTCCACGCCGAGCATCGCCAGCAGGTCGCGGATGCTCGCCGCGTGCGCCCCGAGCGAGTAGTCCCCGCGCGGCGTCGCCGAGCCGCCGTGCCCGATCAGGTCGGGGGCGATCACCCGGTGCGAGCCGGCCAGCCGCATCGCCACCCCCTCCCAGTGGCGCGAGGAGTTGACCATCCCGTGGACCAGCACGACCACCGGCCCGCTGCCGCCCGCGACGCGGTAGACGGCACGGTGACCGTGCAGGTCGACCTCGTGCGCCTCGAACCCGCCGCCGCCGTCCATGCCGCAGACCGTAGGCGATCGGGCGGCGGTTCCGCGCCCGTTCAGCCGACGACGCGGAAGCTGACCGTGCGGGCGGAGCCGCCGGCCGGGGTCCCGGTCAGCTGGTAGGTGCCCGCGGCGAGCGTGCCCGTGAAGCTGAACGTGTTCGAGCCGGTCGCCGCAGGGCGGGTGATGGTCTTGCGGACGCCGACCAGCAGCGTGCACTTCGCAGCGTGCTTGTTCTTTCTCGTCGCCTTCACGCACCGGCCTCTGACCTTGCGCCCGGTCGTCTTGAGCGCGAGCTTGAAGCTCACCTTGGCGGCCGCACTGAGCGTGTAGGTCGCCTTCAGCTTGGTCGCCAGCAGACACGACTTGGCTCGCTTGTTCTTGCTGGTGGCCGTCACGCAGCGGCCGTGCACCTTGTGCCCGGCCGCCTTGAACGTCGAGGGTGAGACGCGCAGCTTCGACAACGCGGGCGGGGGCGGGGGCGATACGACGACCGTCTGAGGAGCGCTCGCAGACCCCACATAGTTGTTCCGCGTACCGTCACCGGAGTAGGTCGCGGTGACCGGATAGCTCCCGGTGTTCGCGTAGGCGACCGTGCAGGTCGCCGTGTTGCCCGAGAGGCCCTGTGCGCCGCAGTGGGCGGTGGCCGGGTTGCCGGCTCCGTCGCTGAACGACACCGTGCCCCCGTCCGGCGCGGGGGTGACGGTTGCCGTGTACGTGACCGACCCGTTCTTCACCACCGATCTCGCCGAGGTCGCAAGCGCCGTCGTCGTCGCCTGCAGCAGGTAGGCGCCGATGTCGCAGTTGATCCCCGCCGCCGGCGCGATGCCGCGCTGGTCAGACAGCGAGCACGCCGACGATGCGCCGCCGACCGCAACGGGCAGAGCGAAGCTCGGCGGCACGACGGCGAACGCCGGGTCTGCCAGCGACGTCGCGGTGCTCGAGCTGTTCAGCAGCGCGAACGTCTCCGTCGGTCCGCCGTTGTCGGCAAGCCCGTCTGCGAGATACGAGTCGAGCACGGCGCCGTAGGTGGACGGCCCATCCGCGGTGATCCCGTTGTGGCTTCCCGTTCCCGGCGACGTCGGCGAGATGCAGGTCCCGTCGTCGTCGAGGTTGTAGCCGCTGTCGACGATCGCGCCGTTGGCGGGACTGCAGGCAGAGCCCGCGGACTGCGCCGCGATGATGTCGCCAGCCAACGTCACTCTGGTTGGGTCCCCGCTGCTGATCGCCGTTCCGCTGCTGCCAGCGTTGTTCGCGATCGTCGAGGCCTCGACGGTGAGCACCCCGAGCGCCGAGATCGCCCCGCCCAGACCTCCGGACGTGTTGTTCGCGACTGTGGAGCTGGCGAGCGTCACCGTTCCGGCCGGCTGGACGTTGATCGCGCCCCCGTTGACCGGCGCGCTGTTGTTGACGATCGCCGAGCGCTCGACCGTGGCCGTCCCGAAGCTGATGATGGCGCCGCCCCCGACGCCGGTGGCGCTGTTGTGCGTGATCGTCGAATCCCGAACGCTGAGCATCGCGCCGGCGTCGTTCGAGATCGCACCGCCGTTGCTGGCGGAGTTGCTCGTCAACGTGGAGTCCTTGACGGTCAGCGTGCCTCTGTTGTCGACCGCTCCACCGAGGGAGGCGGTCGAGCCGAACTCGATCTCGAGCCCGTCGATCGTCACGTTCGACGTCGCCCCGACGGACAGCAACTGCACGGTTCTCGTGCCGTCGAGTATCGGGGTGCCGCTCTCGGCCTCGAACCTGAGACTCGGGCCTGCGAACGTGACGGTAAGCGCCGTCGGGCTCGGCGCGGACAGCAGGTAGATGCCGTTCGCAAGCTCGATCCGCACGCTGTCGGCGATCGGCTTCGCGTTCGCGCTCGTGACCGCGGTCGTGATCGAACAGGCGTTGCCCGGCGAGCTGCAGTCGGCGCTGCCGGCGGCCGCGGGTGCGGCGAACAGGGTGTCCGTCGCCGCCTGAGCCGACGCAGCCGACCCAGCGAGGAGGCAGGTAGCCGCTACGGCGGCGACGCCGAGGAGACGGCGCGGTGCGGACGGCTTCTTGCGGGGGAACGGCGGAGGAGACTGCATCGAATGGCTCGCCGGCCACCCTACTAGTCCCCGCGGGCCGCGGCCGCAACCACGGCTCGACGCGCCATCTCAGAAGGGTGAGTGAGGGGACTCGAACCCCCGACCGCCTGGACCACAACCAGGAGCTCTACCAGCTGAGCTACACCCACCACGGGTAGGGATGGACTGTACCAGCGGGGTTTTCGGCGCGCTGGGCGGTCGCTGCGGTCAACGCCGACGCGCCCAGCTGTCGCACTCGTCGCACCCGCGCCGTAGGCTCCGCCCGTGGCGACCGCTCGCGAGCAGCCCACGACGGGGCAGGCGGGAAGCGCGCCGGCGCGCGGCCCGCTCGTGCTCGCCACGCTGATCCTCGTCGCGGGCGTCGCGAACCTGAATCTCGCGGTCGCGAACGTCGCGCTGCCGGACATCGCGAAGGCGTTCGACGCCGGGCAGACGGGGCTGAACCTCGTCGCCGTCGGCTACTCGCTCGGGCTCGCGGCCTCGGTCCTCTACCTCGGCGCGGTCGGCGACCGCTACGGGCGCAAGCTGATGCTCGTGCTCGGCACGGCGCTCGCGATCCCGGCAAGCCTGCTCGCCGGCTTCGCGCCGACGCTCGGCGTGCTGTTCGCCGCGCGCCTGCTGGGCGGCCTCGCCGCCGGCCTCGCCTTCCCGACGACGCTCGCGCTGATCACCGCCCTGTGGTCGGGCGCCGGCCGCACGCGCGCGATCGCGCTGTGGTCGGGCATCGGCGGCGCGATCTCGGCGCTCGGCCCGCTGATGTCAGGCGCGCTGCTGGAGCACTTCGACTGGGGCTCGGTCTTCTTCGCGACGCTGCCGCTCGCGCTGATCGCGCTCGTGCTGGCGATCAAGCTGATCCCTGCGCACGTGAACGAGACGACCGACCCCGTCGACAACCTCGGCGGCATCCTGTCCGTGCTGCTCGTCGCGGCGCTCGTGCTGGCGATTAACTTCGCGCCCGTGCCGAACAAGGGCGCGCTGGCGATCGGCCTCGGGCTGGTCGCGCTCGCGGCCGGCGTCGCGTTCGTGCTGCGCCAGAAGCGCGCGGCCTCCCCCCTCTACGACCTCGACGTCGCGCGGCGGCGGATCTTCTGGGTCGCCGCCTGCGCCGGCGTGATCGTCTTCGGCTCGCTGATGGCGGCGATGTTCATCGGCCAGCAGTTCCTGCAGAACGTGCTCGGCTACTCGACGCTCGGCGCCGGCGCCTCGATCCTGCCGGCGGCCGCGCTGATGGTGGTCGTCGCGCCGCGCTCGGCGAGACTCGTCGAGAGATACGGCGCGCGCTTCACGCTCCTGTTCGGCTACGTCTTCTGCCTGCTCGGCTTCCTCGCGATGCTGCTGCTGTGGAAGGACGGCATCCCGTACTGGAAGGTGTTCATCGGCTACGCGCTGCTGGGGATCGGCGTCGGCCTCGCCGGCACGCCCGCCTCGCACTCGCTGACCGGCTCGGTGCCGGTCAAGCGCGCCGGGATGGCGTCCGGCACCGCCGACCTCCAGCGCGACCTCGGCGGCGCGATCATGCAGTCGATCCTCGGCGCGCTGCTGACGGCCGGCTACGCGGCCGCCTTCACGAAAGCGATCGCCGGCTCACCGCAGGGCGGACAGGTCAGCAGCGGCACGCAGGCGACGCTGGAGAAGTCGTTCGCGAGCGCGGCCGACCTCGCCCAGCAGCACCCGCAGTACTCGGACGCGATCCTGACGGCCGCCAAGTCCTCGTTCGTCTCCGGCGACAAGGCCGCGTTCAGCGCGGGGATCGTCGCCGTCCTGCTCGGCGCCACACTCGTCTTCTTCCGCTTCCCGAAACGGGAGCAGGAGCTGGCGCTGCTGGACCGGTACCACGCCGAGGACACGGCGCCCGCACCGGCCGCCTGAGGCAGCCGCGTCAGCCGACCGGCACGCCCTCGCGCGCTTCACGCGCCCGCGCCCGCGAAGCCTTCACGCGCGCGTGCGGGTCGAGCTCGACCTTGCGCAGGCGGACGAAGCCGGGCGTCACTTCGACGCACTCGTCCTCGCGCACGAACTCCAGCGCCTCGTCCAAAGTCGGCGGCGAGGGCGGCGTGAGCCGCTCCAGCTCGTCCGCAGTGGAACTCCGGATGTTCGTGAGGTGCTTCTCGCGCACGATGTTGACCTCGAGGTCCTCGGCGCGGTTGTGCTCGCCGATGATCATGCCGTTGTAGACGTCCGTGCCGGCGGCGACGAACATCGTGCCGCGGTCCTGCAGGCCCGTCAGCGCGAACGTCGTCACCTTGCCGGGGCGGTCGGCGATCAGCGAGCCGGTCGGGCGCAGGCGCAGCGCGCCCTGCCACGGCTCGTAGCCGTCGAAGACGTGGTGCAGGATCCCGGTGCCGCGCGTCTCGGTCATGAACTCGGTGCGGAAGCCGATCAGGCCGCGCGCAGGGACGCGGTATTCCATCCGCACCCAGCCGGTGCCGTGGTTGACCATCTCGCCCATGCGGCCCTTGCGCGTCGCGAGGAGCTGCGTGATGACCCCGACGTACTCCTCGGGAGCGTCGATCGTCATGTGCTCCATCGGCTCGTGCAGGACGCCGTCTATCTCCTG
>Ga0265334_10000014_pt1 | contig 154345 bp, 140 predicted proteins | sample 42023metaG_FD_192442 | JGI IMG/M metagenome (GOLD analysis project Ga0265334, IMG submission 192442) | Rhizosphere microbial communities from Carex aquatilis grown in University of Washington, Seatle, WA, United States - 4-20-23 metaG | ecosystem: Host-associated > Plants > Roots >...
CATCGCTGCGTCACCGGCTCCTTACGTACTTCAAGTACGCCACGTCGCCCGTTCCTTGCGCTGCGCCCGCGCAGGGACCGTCGCAACGACCACAGAAGCGCATAACACGCTCTAGTGCAGGGCTGTCGCTGGCGGTGCGTGGTCATTGGTCGCGCGCGAGGCCACTCGGTTGCATCCATCATGCTTCGCCTGATGCAGCGCATCGTCGGCGGCCTGCAGCAGGATCACGGTCGGCTCTTCGGGGATTGGCAGCGCCGATGCGGCGCCAACACTCACAGTAATGTTGGCCGCCACCGGGGAGGTTTCATTGCGCACGCGCAACGCCTGCACGGCGGTGCGGATGGTTTCAGCAATTTTTATCGCCATATCCAGATCGCGCTGTGGCAACAGCACCGCGAATTCCTCGCCGCCGAGGCGCGCAGCGGTCCCTTTTCTTTCGGCGGCGATGTCGCGCAGCACACTGGCAATGCGCCGCAGGCAGGTATCCGCTTCCAGCCGCCCGCAGCCTTCGGTGAAGGCGCTGAAGAAATCCACTTCGAGAATCAGCAGGGATAGAGATTCTTTGTTGAACGCGGCCTGCATCCAGGCGGTTTCGAGATCGATCTCGAATTGGCCGCGATTGTAGATGCCGGTCACCGGATCGAGCATCGACAGCCGCCGCAGCCGCTCGCTGACCTCGCCCAGCGCTTCGCGGCGGCGCTGGTCGAGCAGGCCGAGCAGGAATGCGGTGCGCTCCCGGTGTTCGAGCACGTAGCAGGCCGCGAGCGTGAACAATACGGCAGCAGCAACGATGGAGATATTGTCCTGGAGGATCAAGGTCTGCTGCTCGTCGCGTCCATGCACCACGATCGGAAATGCCACCATTATCAGCGCCGACGTCGCCAGCGTGTGCCAGTAGCGCAGACGCATGATGATGCCGGCGAACATCGGGATCAGCAGTAGTGCGGCCGAATGACTGACCGCCGTGGTTTCGCGGCTGAGCGCGACGAGACCAAGCACCGACAACGCTGCGGCGAACACCGATAATCCGAAAATACCTTCGCGCTGCCAGGTCTTCAGCGATAGCCGCAGCGAAGCGAGACTGATCAGGAATAGCGGCGTCAGCGCCAGTCGAAGTTTCCACGAGAGATTCGCGACATCCGGCAGCATGTATGGATTGCTGATCGCGAAAATATCGAAAATGAGCATGCCGATGGCGCCGGTGATAAACAGATGGCGCTTGCGGCCTTGCACACTGTCCACCTCGAACTGCGCTTCCAGCACCGGCGAAAAACGCAGCCAGCGATAGTTGCGTGCCAGCTCCTGCTCGATCAGCTCGGCGCTGGCAGGTGACAGTTCGCTGCAGTCGTCGGAAGCGTCGCGCGACGGCAGTGAGCCGTCGGCGTTCGAGCCGGGGCGAAGTACGGGCGTGTCGCGATTGCGGCGACGCGCGATGTTGACATCCGGTGGCGAGTGCATGGATCCAGAATCCCGAAAGTATGGTGGCCAGACGATCCGCCCGCCGGATCTCCGCCTCCATACAACCGAACGTATTTTTTGTATCGGCAAACGACGTTCGATCTTTACGCCATTCCATCGTCCACTCCCGGGGAGACCGGCGCCGGCAGCCCGCCCACGGCATAGAATGGCGCTTGAACATGTACGCTCTCGAGACCGCCCGCATGACGCGCCGCACCAAAATCGTAGCGACTCTTGGCCCCGCCACTGACGACCCCGCCGTGTTGCGCCGCCTGCTCACCGCAGGGGTCGATGTGGTCCGGCTCAATTACTCGCATGGCAAGGTCGCGGATCACGCACGGCGTGCGGCGACGGTGCGCGCAACTTCGCACGAGCTCGGTATCGACGTCGGCGTACTGGCCGACTTGCAGGGGCCTAAAATCCGTATCGAGAGCTTCGCTAAGGGGCCGGTGGACTTGGCCGAAGGCCAATCGTTCGCGCTCGATACGGCGATGGAGCCCAACGCCGGCTACGAACATGCCGTCGGTTGCGCATATCGCGAGCTGCCGCAGGATGTGAAACCCGGCGATGTGCTGCTGCTTAACGACGGCGCGATTTCACTGCGCGTGGAAAAGGTGCATGGCACACGCATCGACGCGATAGTACTTCTGGGCGGCCAGCTATCCGACCGCAAGGGCATCAACAAACAGGGCGGCGGCCTGTCGGCGCCGGCGCTGACCGAAAAGGATCGCGAGCACCTGCTGCATGCGATTGGCATCCAAGCGGACTTCATCGCTGTATCGTTTCCGCGCGTGGCGGCAGACATGCTGGAGGCGCGCCAGCTGCTGAATGCCGGCGGCGGCCACGCCGGTCTGGTCGCGAAGATCGAGCGCGCCGAAGCGCTGCCGAACCTTGGCGAAATCATCGCAGCCTCGGACGCAGTGATGGTCGCGCGTGGCGATCTCGGCGTTGAAATCGGCGACGCCGAACTGCCGGGCTGGCAGAAACGCATCATCGCGCAGGCACGCGAGATGAATCGCATGGTCATCACCGCGACGCAGATGATGGAATCGATGATCCAGAATCCGACGCCGACGCGCGCCGAAGTGATGGACGTCGCCAACGCGGTGATGGACGGCACTGATGCGGTGATGCTGTCGGCCGAAACCGCCAGCGGCCGCTGGCCGGTCAAAACCATAGAAGCGATGGCGCGCGTCTGCGAGGGCGCGGAACGCGCCGCGCCGCCGCCCGAGCGCTCGCGGCGCCGGCTCGATACACATTTCGAGCGCATCGATGAAGCCGTCGCCATGTCCACCGCGTGGGCCGCGCAGCACATGCACGCGAAGGCAATTATTGCGCTGACCGAATCGGGCAACACAGCGATGCTGATGTCGCGCACCGAAACCGAGATCCCGATCTATGCGTTGACCAAGCACGAGCGGACTCGGCGCCGTATGGCCTTGTGCCGCGGCGTCTATCCGGTCGCTTTCGAGCTGGTGGCGACCGAGTCCGTCGCGTCCGTGAACGAAGCGATTGAATGCCTGAAGTACCGCAATGTGATCGGGACCGGTGACCGCGTGCTGGTGACCAAAGGGGATCTGGTCGGAGGTTCGGGCGGAACCAATTCAATGAAGATTGTCACCGTCGGTTAGAGCGCACTGAGCCCGTCACAGCGGTCAAAAGGGCACAACACGCTCTAAGCAGCAGGATATTGCGCTTGGAGCGGAGTAGAGTGCTGCTATTGGAACCCTGGTTCATCTGGTTCAAAGGAGGAGCCAAATGCCATCGCCAACCGGCAACCTACGGCACAAGCCTTTGAATGTGCCCCAGTTATCGTCCCTCCTGTCACGTCCGCTGACCATCATCGGCCATCGTGGTGCGCGTGGACTGGCACCGGAAAATACCTTGCTCGCGCTCGACACCGGCATCCGCAACGGCGCGCAGTGGCTGGAATTCGACGTACAGCGCTGCCCCGGCGGCAAGCTGGTACTGCTGCACGATCTGACGCTGGACCGGACCACCAACGGACACGGGACGCTCGCCGACCACAGTTTCGACGCGCTGCGCGCGCTCGACGCCGGCCAGGGCCAGCAGATTCCGACGCTGGAGGAGGCGCTCAACATGATCGAACAGCGCGCCGGCGTGAATATCGAACTGAAAAGCGCCGATGGCACCGCCGAAGCCGTCGCTGCCGTGCTGCAGCAGTACATCATGATGGCGGGCTGGCCGGCGGAGCGCTTTCTGGTGTCGTCTTTCCATCTGCCCGAACTGTGGGAATTCAAGCAGTTCGCGCCGGAAATTCCGGTCGCCGCGCTGCTCTGTGGAGTGCCGCTGGACTGGGCCGGTTCGGCGGTGGAATTGGGCGCGGCGGCGCTGAACCTGTCGGCCGAATTCGTTGATCCGCGCCTGATCGAGGACGCCAAGAAGCATGGCATGAAGGTCTATGTCTATACCGTCAACGACGTGGCCGAAGCCGATCACTTCGCGCGACTGGGCGTGGACGGCATCTTCACCGACTTCCCGGATCGCATGCTGGAAGCGCAGCGTCATCTGCGATGAGCATTCATCCTCTCGCCACGGAATGGTGCGATGCGGCAAATCGAATGCGATCGCCTAACGCTGATATTCCCACGCATCGGTGCTAGTCTTTGAAATGATGTGTCATCGAACTGTCATCTGTCATGGATTTACTTGCGAGCAATAACTCCTGTTTTCCGTAAGCTCCGATGACTTCCACGCCGCCCGTCGCTCCAACGCCGCTGTACATCAACCGCGAACTGTCGCTGCTCGAATTCAACCGGCGTGTGCTGGAACAGGCGAAGGATGAGCGCGTACCACTACTGGAGCGTGTCCGCTTTCTGTGTATTTCCTGCTCCAATCTCGACGAGTTTTTCGAGATCCGTGTCGCCGGCGTCAAACAGATGGTCAAGGTCGGCACTCCGCAGGTCGGCCCTGACGGCACGACGCCGCTCGAATTGCTCGGCGCCATCAGCGAACGCGCACACGCACTGGTCGCCGAGCAGTATCAGGTGCTCAACGACATCCTGATTCCGGCGCTGGACAAAGAGCGCATCCGCTTCGTCAAACGCGCCGACTGGGCACCGGAACAAACTGAATGGCTGCATAACTATTTCCAGAACGAGGTGTTGCCGGTGCTGTCGCCGATCGGTCTGGATCCGGCACACCCGTTTCCGCGCATCCTCAACAAGTCACTGAATTTCGTGGTGTCGCTGTCCGGCAAGGATGCCTTCGGCCGCAATTCCGGTTACGCCATCGTGCAGGCACCGCGAGCGCTGCCACGCCTGATCCAGATTCCAACAACCGTGACCGGCAGCGGTCCGCACGACTTCGTGTTCCTGTCGAGCGTAATCCATGCCTTCGTCGATGAGCTGTTTCCCGGCATGGAAGCGACCGGCTGCTACCAGTTTCGCGTCACGCGCAATTCCGATCTGCTCGTCGATGAAGCCGAGGCCGACGATCTGCTCGAAGAGCTCGAAGACGTGCTATCGCAGCGGCAATGGGGCGACACAGTAAGGCTCGAAGTCGCGCACAACTGCCCCGAGCAGATGCACCAGTACCTCGCCGAAAAGCTCGCGCTCGAAACCCGCGATGTGTATCACTGCAATGGTCCGGTCAATCTGATGCGGATGATCGCGGTCGCCGATCTCATCGATCGCCCCGATCTCAATTACGCCCCATTCGTACCGCGCGTGCCGAAAGCGCTGTCCGGTGACTTGTTCGCGGCGATGCGCGACAAAGATCACCTGCTGCACCACCCGTTCGATTCGTTCTCGCCGGTGCTGGAACTGCTGCGCCAGGCGGCGCGCGATCCCAGCGTACTGGCGATCAAGCAGACGCTGTATCGCACCGGTGCGAAGTCGCAGGTCGCGGAGGCGCTGTTGCAGGCAGCGCACGCCGGCAAGGAAGTCACCGTCGTCGTCGAGCTGCGCGCACGCTTCGACGAAGCCGAAAACATCTCGCTCGCCGAAGCGTTGCAGGACGTCGGCGCGCATGTCGTCTATGGCGTCGTCGGCTATAAGACGCACGCGAAGATGATGCTGATCGTGCGCCGCGAGGAAAATCATTTGCGCTATTACTCGCATCTCGGCACCGGCAACTACCATCCGCGCACCGCGCGCCTGTACACCGACTACGGCCTGCTCACATCCAACCAGGCCATCTGCAAGGACGTGCACGCGGTATTCCTGCAGCTGACCAGCCTCGGCAAAGTGCTGAAGCTGCACCATCTGCTGCAGTCGCCCTTCACACTCGCCAAAGGCATGCGCGACAAGATCGAGCGCGAAATCACCCAGGCCGGCAAGGGCAAGAAAGCACGCATCATCGCCAAGATGAATTCTCTCGTAGAGCCGGAAATGATCCAGACGCTGTACAAGGCTTCGCAGGCCGGCGTCGAGATCGATCTGATCGTGCGCGGCATGTGCTCGCTGCGGCCCGGCGTTCCCGGCCTGTCGGAAAACATCCGCGTGCGTTCGGTGGTCGGCCGCTTCCTCGAACACCTGCGCGCGTTCTGGTTCGCCAACGGCGGCGACGCGGAGCTGTGGCTGTCGAGCGCCGACTGGATGGAACGCAATCTCTTTCGTCGCGTCGAAATCGCCTTCCCGATTCTCGACCGGAAAATCCGCGAGCGCGTGCATGAGCAGCTCGAAACCTATGTGGCCGACAGCGCGCAAAGCTGGTTGCTGCAAGCCGACGGCGGCTACGTACGTGCCGCCGGCGACGTCGACGCGAAGGGCGTCCAGACACGTCTGCTCGAAGAAATCCTCAGCGGCGGCTGATGAGTGACGACCACGCGTGAAAAACTCAGCGCCGTCGGGTGACGCGACGTCCGCGCGTGTCGTTACCTTCGGCGACACCGCCATCGAGTGCTTCATGCACGGCGACAGCGGACGCGACTGCGTAGTCCTACTGCCCGCCGCCGGTTGCACCACTGGTTATTTACGCCCGCTGGCCCAGCAGCTGGCAGCCGCTGGGCTGCGCGCAGTCGCGATAAATCTGCGCGGCTCCGGCGCCAGCACGGGAAAACTCGACGGCATCTCGCTGCACGACCTGGCCGCCGATGTCGCTGCCGTCGTGACGCAGCTCGGTATCGGCCCCGTTCATGTCGCCGGCCACGCGTTCGGCAACCGTGTCGCGCGCTGTCTCGCGGCCGATCATCCGCAACTCGTGCGCGGCGTGATCCTGCTCGCGGCCGGCGGACGCGTTGAACCGGATGCGGAAACCCGTGAAGCAGGACGCAAACTGGCCCGCACCGATATCAGCGAGGCGGAACGTCTCGCCGCGATGCGGCAGGTTTATCTGTCACCGCATTCCGATCCCGACCTGATCCGCCAAGTCGAACAGCCACCCACCGTCACCCTCGCACACGCCGCAGCAGCCAAGCAGACCCCAATCGAGGAATGGTGGAGCGGCGGACAGGCACCAATGCTGGTGATTCAAGGACAAGACGATCGCATGGCGCCACCCGCCAACGGCCACGCTTTACGTGAGCGCTTCGGCGCACGTGTGCGTGTCGTCGATATCGAGCGCGCCGCGCATCTGCTGCCGCTGGAGGCGACGGATGCAGTCGCGCGCGAAATGGTCTGCTTCGTCACCGCGTCCTCTACAGAGCACGCGGGATGATCGGCCGTGGGTAATTAAATCAGGGGATACAACCCATGACGCCGGGCCAGTCTCAGCATTCTGAGCAGCAGACGCTTCGGCAACGCCGCGGCCTCAAGCTGACGGGCCTGGCGCCCGGTCTGTTTGGCGAGATTCCAATCGTAATCGCGGCGCAATCCACCACGCCATGACTTGATCGCGAAACCCAGCGTGCAGGCGCGGCGCGGTTGCTCGCTGAAGTTGGAACCAGCGCGATGCAGCGTGCGCGAATGATGAATGACCGCGCCGCCGGCCGGCACCGGCGCCGCGATTGCGCGGGCGTCGGCGGGTGGAGAGGTTTCAAGGCCGTGGATGCGAGGATCGTTGCCTGGACTGCGGTGTGGAAACAGAGGGCCACGATGGCTGCCGGGCACGTAATACAGGCAGCCGTTCAACGGCGTGACGTCTTGCAGCGGCATCCATACCGAGATCGATTCCGAATAGCCGGAGCCGGTCTGGTTGAACGCATCGTCCTGATGCCACGGCGTCTCGGCGCCGCGCGCGGCTGGCTTGAGAATCGCATGCTCGAAGACACGGCGCGCAGCCGGGCCGAGCAACTGGCGGGCCGCGACAGACGCATTGCGATAAAGCGCAGTCCGCGCCAGCGCCGGTGCGTAGTGGGACGGCCAGAACATCTGCGGCAGCGAAAGCCCCTGTTCCAGATCGTCGGGACCGGCCATATCAAAGAAATCTCCGGCGTTCCAACCGCAGTGCTCGGAAAACAGCTGATCGTAGATTTCGCGGATTTTCGCAATCTCGGCGGCGTCGGCAAGGTTGTCGACAACGACGAACCCCTCTGCGAAAAAGCTGGCGATCTGCGCTTCGGTGAGGCTGAAACCTCGGCTGCTGTCAAAAACGGAAAGTGGTGCCGCGGCAATGTCCATGCCCACCGCAGCGATGGCGGGCTGAAGATCGTTAATCGACATGGAATGCCACTCCCTGTGCAGTCCAGCGTTGGACTGGTGCAGCCCAGTTTAGTTTCATGACGCAGCAAAATCTCGTGCGATCGCGTCGCGCGGAGGGATTCAGTTCGAATTCATGTGGTCGCTCACAGGATGTGCTGGATTCCGCTTTACGTTATCGAGAGGTTCGACATGAAATTCAAACGATTTTCCATTCTCTCCTTCGCCGTAATCGCCGCTTCAAGTGGCTTTACATTCGCTCAATCCTCGATGCCTGCTTCTCCCGAACAACCACCACCGGCCGCGCATGGAGGCGACAGTCCCGCTTCCCCGAGCAGTCCCCCGGAAATCGGCCCGCCGAGTTCGGATCAGGGCATTTCTTCTGCCGATCGCGGACAACCGTCGCACAAAGCGCACCACAAGCACTCGAAGAAGAAAAAGACGACGTCCGAATCCGCGCCCGCCACAGCGAGCCCCGCTCCGGATCAATCGTCGCCTGACAACGCGCCCGGCCAATAATGGCGATCGCTTAATCTCCGTGCGGTGCGACGGCAGGCAATCCCTGCCGTCATGCCGCGCGGATGACGAAAAGCGGGACACCTGCGTGTCCGAATTAAGGCGGATGTAGCGGCGTATAGCAATCCCGCAATGGGCATTGCGCCGCAGTCACACGATCGTTTCCCTTCGTCCAGCTCGACGCCGTTCGGTTCTTGCTGCATGGAACCGGGCATCGCGGAAAATGGCGTCCGTTTTGCGTGACATAAGATCCTAGCAGCCTGTCGGACTTGGGTGATCGTTGCGAGGGTTTGGGCGCGTGAGGCGAAAACGGTGCGCGCCTGAGGAGAATATCGGGTCATATTTGACGAAGGTGCGCGCAGCTTTCGTCCATGCGCCCGAAGCTGCAGCAGATCATCCTAAGTCCGACAGGCTGCTAGGGTGAGACGGCTTGGCATCGCGCCGCCTTTGACGGCGTGGCAGGGGTGCGCAAAACCGGATTGATACGCCAGAATGCATTCGGGTCGGAATCGCCCTCTGAGGGCGTTGGGCGTCATTCATTGTTGGAGGATATGCACGGTGGCAAAGATTCCTCCGGGAGTTGGTCCGCGGTATCCGCAAGTCGTGGTCCTCGTGGGCGCGACCGGCGACCTTGCGCGACGAAAGCTGTTGCCGGGCCTGTTCCATCTGTCGAGTGCCGGATTTATTCCGGGCTGCCGGATCATCGGCGTCTCGCTGGATGAGCTTGACCCCGACGGCTTTCGCGACATCGCGCGCAAGGCGCTCGACGAGTTCTCCGCGCGCAAGGTGAGCGAAGCCGATTGGAACGCCTTTGCCGGGACACTGGACTATGTGCCGCTGGCTGCCGGCGCGGCGGTCCTCAAAGCGGCGGTGGATCGGGCGGAACAGACGTTCGCCGGCGAGAGCCGCCGGCTGCATTATTTGAGCGTGCCACCCAACGCGGCATTGTCAGCGGTACGCATGCTGGGCGAAGCGGGTCTCGTCGACCACTCGCGGATCATCATGGAGAAGCCGTTCGGCACCGATCTGGCGAGCGCGGTGTCGCTGAATTCCAAGCTGCACGAAGTCTTCGATGAGCAACAGATTTTTCGGATCGACCACTTCCTCGGCAAGGAACCGGCGCAGAACATCCTCGCGTTCCGTTTCGCCAATGGGCTGTTCGAGCCGATCTGGAACCGCAACTTCATCGACCACGTACAGATCGACGTACCGGAGACGCTGGGCTTGGGTAAACGCGCCGGCTTCTATGAAGCGACCGGAGCGTTTCGCGACATGGTGGTAACGCACTTGTTCCAGATCCTCGCGTTCATGGCGATGGAACCGCCGACGCATCTAGCGCCGAAGCCGATCAGCGAGGAAAAGAACAAGGTCTTTCGCAGTATGTTGCCGATCGAGCCGATCAATGTCGTGCGCGGGCAATACACCGGATACCGGTCCGAGGACGGCGTCAGTCCGGAATCGGATACCGAGACCTTCATCGCGCTGAAATGCTCCATCGATAACTGGCGCTGGGCCGGCGTGCCGTTCTACCTGCGCACGGGCAAACGGCTTGCCGAGGGACAGCGGATCATTTCCATTGCATTCCGGGAGCCACCCAAGAGCATGTTCCCTGCCGACTCAGGCGTAGGGGCGCAAGGCCCCGATCACCTGACCTTCGACTTGGCGGACGCCTCGAAGATGTCGCTGTCGTTCTATGGCAAGCGTCCAGGCCCGGGTATGCGGCTGGACAAGCTGAGCCTGCAGTTCGCCATGCATGACACCGGACTGGTCGGCGATGTGCTCGAAGCCTATGAGCGATTGATTCTCGACGCCATGCGCGGAGATCACACCTTGTTTACGACCGCCGAGGGTATCGAGCGGCTGTGGGAAGTGTCGGCACAGTTGCTGGAAACACCACCGCCGGTTCGCCTCTACGCCCAGGGCTCGTGGGGACCGAATGCGATTCACCAGCTCATCGCCCCCCGCGCCTGGCGGCTGCCCTTCGAGCGCGCGTGGCGAGACCCCAACCGCGTGGGCAACTGACGAGCTACTAGGAAAATTTCAGACGAAAACCGGCCGGCTTCAGATAGTCGGCTTCCAGTTCGAGATCCTCATGCGTCAGCGGGTGCCGCCGTAGCCAGCCGGGCCGGAAGCCCAGCGTCAATACACCGCTTAGGACGCGCAAGCGGAACGGTACACGCAGATCAGGCGTACGAGAGCGGTGCAGCAGTACCGCGAGTCGCAGCAGCGTCGCCAACCGCAGGATCAGCGCGCGCCATGCCGCCGGTACATCCTCGATGACGGAGAGCGTGAATTTGCCACGATGCAGCCGCACCAGCGCGGCGAGTAGCTTCTGATCGGTCTGCGAAAAGCCAAATAGATCTGCGTTGCGCAGGATATATTCGCTGTGCCGGTGATAGCCGTCGTGCGAAATCGCGAGTCCGATTTCGTGCAGACTCGCAGCCCAGCGCAGCAGTTGCGCGGCGATCGTGCGATCGAGCTTCCAGTGACCGGCAGCTTCGTCGAGCAGCTTCAGAACCGTGCGCTCGATATCGGCCGCGTGACGCTGATCGACGCCATAACGCTGCGCCAGCGCGGCGACGGATTCGCTGCGCACATCGCGGTCGGACAGGCGCCCGAGCAGGTCGTAGATGACGCCTTCGCGCAAGGCGTGCTCCGAGGTTTCCATCTTCTGCAGCGCGAGGCTATCGAACACGCCGGCCAGTACCGCCAGCCCGCCGGCAAAAATCGGACGCCGATCGTCGCGCAAGCCCGGGAAGTCGATGCGATCGACCGAGCCCGCCCTGATCGTCATGTCGATGGTTTTTTCGAGCGCGTCGCGCGTGATCAGCTCATCGGTCCACCCTTGGGCCACCATTACGCGCCAGACACCGCGCACCGTACCACTGGCGCCGATGGCGACATCCCAGCCGGCGGAACGATAGCGACGCTCCAGAAATTCCAGTTCGACGCGCGCGGCAATACACGCTTCGCGCATGCGCGCGCGCGTGATGACGCCGTCGCTAAAGAAGCGCTGCGTATGTACGACACAGCCAAGCGAGACGCTTTCCATGAATTTCGGTTCGCCCGCGCGGCCGATGATCAATTCGGTACTGCCGCCGCCGATGTCGACGATCAGCCGGCGCGGCCGCGACGAACCCAGACCGTGCGTGACACCGTGATAGACCAGCCGCGCCTCTTCGACGCCGGAAATCACTTCGATCGGATGGCCGATCGCGCGCTCCGCCGCCGCGACGAACGACGCACCGTCCTGCAGGCGACGCAGCGTATTGGTGCCGACCACGCGCACATGCGCCAGCGTAATGCCACGCAGGCGCTGGCCGAAGCGCTCCAGACACGACAGCGCGCGCGCCTGCACCTCGGGCCGCAGGCGCCGCCGCTCGTCGAGGCCGGCGGCGAGGCGGACCGCTTCACGCAGACGGTCGATCACCTGCAGCTGTCCGCCGTTGTCGCGCGCGACCAGCATGTGAAAGCTGTTGGAGCCGAGATCGACGGCGGCAACCTCGGCGCCGGCTTGCGGGCTTTTACGCGCACCGCGCCGCGCCTTCAGGGCGGAAATCACCGGCCGCCCTTGCCAGACGCGGATACCGACACCGTGGGAACGACGGCCATTCGAGACTCCGGAGAAAGACCTTCGCAATATACCCGACCCGATATCCGGCTTCGTCGGCAGCCGCGCCGGCGCGCGGCCTGGGGACTTAGAACATTGACTGGCGCCCGCGATTGCCGGACCATATTGCCCGCGCGGTGCCAGCCGCTCAGTCCGTATTCGGAGATTCCACAAATGAGATTTGCGCGATGGGTCGTTGCGGCCCTCACCGCCTGCTCGGTGTTTGCGTCCGCCGCGAACGCCGATGGCGATCCGGCCGTAGGCAGACAGAAGGCCTACTCCTGCTTTGGCTGCCATGGTGTCCCGGGTTACAACAACGCCTATCCGACGTACCGGGTACCGCGGCTCGGCGGTCAGAATGCGGATTACATCGTTTCTGCATTGCACGAATACAAGAGCGGTGACCGCCCGCATGTGACGATGCATGCGCAGGCGAGCACGCTGTCAGACCAGGACATGGCGGATATTGCCGCTTATATGTCCACCGCACCGCACGTCAAAGAGTGAGGCCATCGCGATGAAGCGTTTTCTGGTTGTTCTCGCCGGCGCCCTGCCGCTCGTTGCCGCCGCCGAAGCCCCACTCGTCAAGCCCGACAAGGTCGTCGTCTGCGCGGCCTGCCACGGCGAAAACGGCGTTGCCGTGATGCCGATGTACCCCAATCTCGCCGGACAGTACGCGAATTACATTGAGCAGGCGCTGCACGCCTACAAATCAGGCGTGCGCAAGAACGCAATCATGAATGGCCAGGCCGCCGGCCTCAGCGATGAGGACATCAAGCAACTCGCCGCATGGTTCTCGCACCAGCCCGCCAAGGTATATACCCCGGAACCGAATCTGGAAAAGGCCGAGAAGTAAGGCCCCCCTGCTTGTGTCCAGCGACGCCGCGATCGGGTGGCGTTGCCATTGGGTCAGCTAGGGCCTGTCAGGTCAAGCGCTACTTCATCAGGGCCAGCACCACACCACCGGGATGGACGAGCAGAACCGGGTAGCCCCAGATAGTCGTATGCGCGGGTATGGGGCGATTCCGCGGGCGGGCGCTGGGCGAATCAAAGCTGTCGCAGCATTTTCAGAAGCTCTTCAGCTGCCTGCCGATATCGCACTGTGATTTGCGCGACTAGCTCCATTACGCCGTCGGTGCGGCCGGTCGCCGCCAAACTTTCCAGTGCCCCACATCGCATCGCCAGATCGTTGTCACCAACGGTGGCGCAATTTGAACGTAGCGAATGCACATGGCGACGCAACTCAGCGACATCGCCTTTTTTTTGCTGCGCGTAGCAGATCGTCCAAAATCTGCGGCGCATTTTGTATGAAGGTATCCAATCCCTCCTTGAGGCCTCGCGTTCCGAGAGAACTTTTTAGCTCTTCCAGTACCTTTCTCAAGTTGCGCGAGATACTGCTCGTTCGAGCAACGGTTGATTTCGAGCCGTCGGCGCAGAAGCTCAGCCAGCGATACAACTTGCTGTCGTCGAACCCGATTCCGAGACGGCAAGCGATGATATTTCGGAACCGCTCCGCATGCTCGGCATCACCTGAAGCGGGAGATGTCGTCGTACAGACGCGTTCTCCGCTATGCGAAGCGGGCACGACGCAGGGCAAATTCAGCTTGCGCGTCAGCCGAGGACGCCACACCTTCCTTGAAGCACCGCCCTTGACGTTCGGCCGTCGCGATACGGCGTTCGCTCTTAGTCCGGATTGTCATATCGCGCTTCCGTGCCTCCATGTACGACAACAATATAGTCTGTAAGGCCATTCGTGGCGAGACGCTTCAGCGAGCACATTTAGATGCGCATGGATGCGCCATGGGCGCTATCCTCCCGGCGAGAGGCTTACTACTTCATTGTCCGACTCTCAAAAAAGAAAGCGCCATCATCCCTGCGGATGACGGCGCCTTTGACTCGAACAGCCTTGCGATTATTCGTCGAGAAACGAACGCAGGTAATTCGCACGCGATGGGTGCCGCAGCTTGCGCAGCGCCTTGGCCTCGATCTGACGAATGCGTTCACGCGTGACATCGAACTGCTTGCCGACTTCTTCCAGCGTGTGATCGGTGTTCATGTCGATGCCGAAACGCATGCGCAACACCTTGGCCTCGCGTGGCGTCAGGCTGGCGAGAATTTGGTGCGTGGCTTCGGCGAGGCTCTGCGAGGTCGCGGATTCCAGCGGCGACACGGCAGCAATGTCCTCGATGAAATCGCCGAGATGCGAATCCTCATCGTCACCGATCGGGGTTTCCATCGAGATCGGTTCTTTCGCGATCTTGAGGACTTTGCGCACTTTGTCCTCGGGCATTTCCATCTTCTGCGCGAGTTCCTCCGGCGTCGGCTCGCGCCCCATTTCCTGCAACATCTGGCGGGAAATGCGGTTGAGCTTGTTGATCGTTTCGATCATGTGCACCGGGATGCGGATGGTGCGCGCCTGATCGGCGATCGAGCGCGTGATCGCCTGGCGGATCCACCATGTCGCGTAAGTCGAGAATTTATAACCACGGCGATATTCGAACTTGTCGACCGCTTTCATCAGGCCAATGTTGCCTTCCTGGATCAGGTCGAGGAACTGCAGGCCGCGATTGGTGTACTTCTTCGCGATCGAAATCACGAGACGCAGGTTGGCTTCGACCATCTCCTTCTTCGCGCGCCGTGCCTTGGCCTCGCCGACGGTCATGCGACGATAGATGTCCTTGACCTCGTCGATCGACAACTGGTTGACACCTTCGAACTGCTTGAGCTGCTCCTGCAGCGTCGTCACTTCACTGCGCCGCGTGGCGAGCGTCGCCGAATACTTGCGCTTGGCGCGGATCGCCTTGTCCAGCCATTCGGTATCGGTCGGTCCGGCTTCGCGATACTTGTTAAGGAACTCCTCACGCGTCATGCCGGCATCAACGCAGATGCGCAGAATGCCGCGCTCAAGACCGCGAATGTGATCGATCTTGTCGCGCAGATTATTGGTGATCTCATCGACCATCTTCGGCGACATGCGGAAGGTCATGATGAGTTCGGCGACGGCGTCGCGGCGCTGCTGGGTCTTCTTGCTGCCGCTGCCGAGACGCGTCAGTGAATTCCAGGCTTCATCGTAGAGTTCCCGCAATTGACCGAACTTCTCAGCGCAGAGAATGGGGTCCGGACCGGTATCGACGGCTTCTTCGCTGTCCTCGCCGTCTTCGGCTTCATCCTCAGCTTCATCTTCCTCGGCTTCCACCGGCAACGCTTCTTCCTCGGCGACCGGCTCGGCATTGGGATCGAAGAAACCGACGACGACTTCCGCCAATCGGCGCTTGCCTTCCTTCGCCGCTTCATACGCCTGCAACAACAGCGCAACAGTTTGCGGGTACTGTGCCATCGCATACATGGCCTCGTTGAGGCCTTCCTCGATGCGCTTGGCGATACGGATTTCGCCTTCGCGGTCGAGCAGCTCGACACTGCCCATCTCGCGCATGTACATGCGCACAGGGTCGGTGGTGCGACCGAATTCGGAATCCGCAGTCGCGAGTGCAGCGGCGGCTTCCTCCGCGGCTTCCTCGTCGTCCTCGGCGGCGGCAACCGTGGGTTCGGTAAAAAGCTGGGTCTCGTCGTCCGGCGCCTCGTCATGGACAGGAATGCCCATGCCCTGGATCATGCTGATCACATCGTCGATCTGTTCCGAATCGACGATTTCCGGCAGATGGTCGGATACTTCGGCAAAAGTCAGGAAACCCTTTTCCTTGCCGAGGGCAATCAGGGATTTGATCTGGGATTGCTGATCAGCAGCGCTCATGAACTCACTCGGCTAGGGTCCCCGACACGCGAAACGGCATCGACGGACAGAATTGGGTATTCTGCCTGAATATATGGTTTTCAGACAAGGCGGCGGTTGGGAAGTTGCCGGTTTAATTCCTCCAGCTCGGCCCGTTCCGCCAGCGATAACGTGCCTTTTTGCGCCAGATCCAATAGCTCCTGGAAGCGGCTGCGTCCGGAACGCTGGCGCAATTTTGTGCACACATCAAAGAACTCTGTTTCCACTGCAACCCCTTCCAGCGCATTGCGCTCTGCCGCGAGCAACTCGACCAGAACCCCTTCCGGCGTACCGCGCCAGGATTCAATGATCTGCGCGACGGTGGATGTGGGGTCTCCTGCAAAAAATTCAACGGCGGCGACGAATGCTTCGATGCCCGGCAGCTTGCACTGCAACAAACTGTCGATATCCGCGACCTTTACCGCCATATCGGAACGTTCCAGCAGCAACTTGAGCGCCTCGCGCACCAGTGGCGCCGTTTCGAGCTGCACGGCCGTTTCCTTCGTCGCCGGTGGCGGTTGCGGTCGAGCGCGGGCGGACTCGCGCAGCAGTGCCTCGACGTCCTGGCGCGGCAGCCGCACTAGCCTCTCCAGATCTTCAACGATGGACGTTCGCAGCGCACCTTCCCGCAACCGCGCCAGATAAGGCTGCGCCTGCGCGACCAGTCGTGACCGCCCTTCGCGCGAACCGAGATCGATCCGCTGCTTTAAGCCACTGAGCAGAAAATCGGACAATGGCTGCGCCGCTTCGATACGTGCGGCATAAGCCTCGGTGCCAATCTCCTGCACCAGCGTGTCCGGATCGTGACCATCCGGCAAAAACATGAAGCGGCACTCGCGACCCTCGTGCAGCTCGGGCAAGGCCTGATCGAGCGCTTTCCACGCCGCGCGGCGGCCGGCGGCATCGCCGTCGAAACAAAACACGACTTTCGCCGTGGATTTGAATAGCAGCGTCAGATGCTCACGCGTCGTCGCCGTGCCGAGCGTGGCGACGACCGAGGTGATGCCGTATTGCGCCAGCATCACCACGTCCATATAACCTTCGACGACGAGCAGATAGGGCAGTTCCGATTTACTTGCCTGCTTCGCCTCGTACAGACCGAACAGATTGCGGCCCTTGTGGAACAACGGCGTTTCCGGTGAGTTCAGATACTTCGCCGGATCGTTCGCGAGCGTGCGCCCGCCGAACGCGATGACGCGTCCGCGCGTATCGTGGATCGGGAACATCACGCGATTGCGAAAACGGTCGTAAGCGCCATCGCCATCGCGCGGGATCAGCAGTCCCGCGTCGATCGCGTGGCGCGGACTCGGCAGCTCACGCGCCAGTGCATCCCAGGAATCCGGTGCGTAACCGATACCGAAACGCTTCGCGGTTTCACCGCTGACACCACGCTTCTTCAGGTAATCGATGGCCGGCTGATACCGGCGCAGCTGCGTACGGAAAAAGCGCTCCGCGAACGCAAGGGCATCGAGCGGACCTTCGAGCGTGGGCGCCGCCGGGCCGCCATCTTCGCGCGGCACTTCCAGACCGGCGCGACGCGCGAGCTCCTCGATCGCCTCGACGAAACTCAAGCGCTCGTGCTCCATCAGAAAGCCGATGGCGTTGCCGTTCTTGCCGGAACTGAAGTCGAACCACATCTGCTTCGCCGGCGAGACGAAAAACGACGGTGTTTTCTCGTTGGTGAACGGCGAGCGCGCCTTGTACTCGCGGCCCGCGCGCTGCAAATCCAGTCGCGCGCCGATCACATCGACAATGTCGGTGCGCGAGAGGAGTTCCTGGATAAAACCGTCGGGGATGCGGCCCATGACCGCAGTTTCCAATTTCCGGCTATCGGTTGCCAGTTCCAATCATCTGGAAACCGGAAACCCTGAAAACCCGTGCCGTCAGGCCAAACGGGATTTGATCAGCGCTGAAACCTTGCCCATGTCCGCACGTCCTGCGGCCTTGGGTTTGAGCCAGGCCATGACCTTGCCCATGTCCTTGACGCCGGCGGCGCCGGTTTCGCGCACTGCTTGATCGATCAGCGCGTTCAGCTCGGCATCGTCGAGCGCTTTCGGCAGGTACACCGAAATCACTGCGATTTCGGCCACTTCGGCATCCGCCAGTTCGGGACGACCGCCGTCCCGATACTGCTTTTCTGCGTCGCGGCGCTGCTTGATCATCTTCTCGATCGAGGCGATCACCACCGCATCGGTCATTTCGACCGCGTCCACAACCTCACGCTGCTTCAGCTCGGCCGTCAGCATGCGCAGCGTATTCACGCGCGCCTTGTCGCCGGCCTTCATCGCCGTTTTGACGTCTTCGGTGATGCGGCTCTGGAGTGGAGACATAGAAAATTTGATGCTTGTTTGAGCAATCGGCGCCATGAATGGCGCCGGCTTTCAGGACGACATACTGTAAACGCTGTAAACGCGCCTCAGTACATTCGCGTTTGCCGGGCGGTTTCGCGGCTAACGCGCTTGAGCTGGCGCTTCACGGCGGCGGCGCGCTTGCGCTTGCGTTCCTGGCTCGGCTTTTCGAAGAATTCGTGCTTACGCAGATCAGTCAGAACACCGGCCTTTTCGCAGGTGCGCTTGAAGCGGCGCAGAGCCACTTCGAAGGGTTCGTTTTCGCGGACGCGGACGCTGGGCATGGGAAGGCTAAACTCCGTGAGGCATCGACAAAAAGGGTGCTATATTAGCCATCGCCTCCGTTAAACGCAAAGCACGCCCGGTGCGCCCAGCGTGGCCCTGATCGGCATCGAAACCTCCTGTGACGAAACCGCTATCGCCGTCTACGACGGACAGCGCGGTTTGCTCGCGCACGTGCTGCACAGCCAAGCGCGCATGCACGCGGAGTACGGCGGCGTGGTTCCCGAGCTCGCCGCGCGCGACCATGTGGTAAGGCTGGTCGCACTGACGCGGGAAGCACTGAACCGTGCCGATCTTGCGGCAAAGGATATCGAAGCGATCGCCTATACCGCCGGCCCAGGTCTGATCGGCGCCCTGCTGACCGGCGGCTCGTTCGCCGCCGGCATCGCCACCGCGCTGGACGTGCCGCTGATTCCGGTACATCACCTCGAAGGCCATTTGCTGGCGCCGATGCTCGAGACTCCGGCACCCGAATTCCCGTTCCTGGCGCTGCTGGTCTCCGGCGGACACACCATGCTCGTGCATGTACGCGGCGTCGGCCGCTACGAAATCCTCGGCGAATCGCTGGACGACGCTGCCGGCGAAGCCTTCGACAAAGCAGCGAAGCGGCTGAACCTGCCGTATCCCGGTGGCCCCGAGTTGGCGCGGCTGGCCGAACAAGGAAAGCCCGGACGCTTCCGCTTCGCGCGGCCGATGACCGATCGCCCGGGTTTCGATTTCAGCTTCAGCGGCCTCAAGACCGCCTTCGGCCTCGCGCTGCCTGCCGACGCCGACGAACAGACGCGTGCCGATCTGGCCTGGGCGTTCGAAGACGCCGTCACCGACACGCTGGCGATCAAGTGCCGGCGCGCACTGGAAACCACCGGGCTGACGAGGCTGGTGGTCGCCGGTGGCGTCGGCGCCAACCGGCGGCTGCGCAGCCGTCTACAGGATTACGCGTCGGCCAACAACGTCGCGCTTTATTTTCCGCGCCCGGAATTCTGTACCGACAACGCCGCCATGATCGCCTATGCCGGCTGGTGCCGCCGCCACGAGGCCGCCGCGACCATTCCTTCGCGGGCGCGCTGGCCGCTCGATGAACTTTCACCCGCGCACTGAGACTGAGCGAATGGACACCATCCACATCGAAGGGCTGCAGCTGAAAACCATCCTCGGCGTGCACGCCTGGGAACAGCAGGTGCCACGGCCAATCCTCATCGATCTGGAACTCGACTTCGATATCCGCGCCGCCGCCGCCAGCGATCATCTGCGCGACGCGGTGGACTATAAGGCGGTCTGCGATGACATCGAAACGCTGGTCCGGGAACAACGCTTTCGCCTCATCGAAACGCTGGCCGAAACCATCGCGCGGCGCGTCATTACCCGCTTTCCGGTGCTGGGTCTGCGGCTCCGCGTAGGCAAACCAGGCGCCATACCGGCAGCGTCAGGCATCGCGGTACGCATCGAGAGACGCCGGGAGGACTACGCAGTCTGCGGACGATGATTGCTGGTTCGGCCCTTACGCACCAATTCAGGGCAAAATACGTTTCAGCCTAAATCGTCGGCCGCGCGGTCCAGGCGGAAGCGAAGGCTGCCAGATCGTCAAAAATCTCTATGCCTGCTGCTTCACGCCTCATTTTGGTGCCCTGCCCTTTGCCTGTGAGCACCAAAATAGGGCGAGCCCCGGCGGCGCGCGCAGCTTCAATATCGGAGACGGTATCCCCCACGAAAGGGACGTTCTCCATGCTGACCTGAAGGCGGCGCGCCAAGTCCAGCAACATGCCAGGACCTGGCTTGCGCATGGCGCTGGCATTGTCCGGCGTTTCCGGACAGAACTCGATCAGTTCGATGCGCCCGCCCAGTTCCATCACCGCTTTCTGCATGCGCTCGTGGATTGCAAAGAGGGCGTCGTAGTCGAACAGCCCACGCCCGATTCCCGACTGGTTGCTGGCGACTGCAACGTGACAACCCGCCTGCGACAGCCGCGCGATCGCTTCAAGACTGCCAGGAATCGGCTGCCATTCGGCTACCGACTTGACGTAATCGTCGGAGTCTTCGTTGATGACTCCGTCGCGGTCCAGGATTACCAGCTTCACCGTCTGCCCTCCAAACCGTCCCTGGTGCCGTGCCCAGCCCGGCCATCCATGGCCGTGCGTTCAACCCTGCGGCGAGCAGTGCTCGCCAAACGCAGGGTTTCACCCATCCCGATCAAGAATAACCAGCTTCACCGTCTCACCCCGGCAGGCACGAAAGGTCGGCGACGTCGCGGCACAACGTGTCGAGCCGGGTCAGCAACGCAAGACGATTCGCGCGTACCGCGGCATCCTCCGCCATCACCATCACCGCGTTGAAGAACGCATCGACCGGTTCCTTCAACGACGATAATTCCGCCAGCATTTCGCGGTATGAGCGCGATGGGCGCAACGCAGCGAGCTTTTCCTCAACACGCTCGATCTGCTCCAGCAGTGCACGCTCGGCAGGGTTATCGAAAAGATGGATCGCCACATTCGTCGAATGCTCACCGCCGGCCTGACGCAGAATGTTGCGTGCGCGCTTGTCGGCAGCCGCAAGCGAAGTGGCGGCGGGTGTTATGGTGAACGCCCTCAGCGCATCGAGACGGTTGACGAAGTCGAGGGGGCGCGAGGCACCGAGGCTGCGCACGGCCTCGAACTGCTCGACGGTCGCACCACGGTCCAAACAGTAGCCGCGCAAGCGCTCGACGATGAAATTCCAAGCATCATCCAGCGTCGCGCCCTTAGCGGCAGCGACCGGCTGGGCATCCCATGCTACTGAGAGCAACTGGCGCAGGTCGAGATCAAGGCCGCCTTCGACGACGATGCGCAGCAAACCCAGCGCGGCACGGCGCAGCGCGAACGGATCCTTGCTTGCAGTGGGTTTCTGGCCAATCTTGAAAATGCCGGCGAGCGTGTCGAGCTTATCGGTGAGCGCGAGAATGCGGCCCTCGATTGTCGATGGAATCGGGCCGCCGGCCTGTACCGGCCGGTAGTGCTCAGTGACCGCGCGCGCAACCGCATCGGATTCTCCGGAGGCCATGGCGTAATACCCGCCCATCAGACCCTGCAGCTCGGGAAATTCGTAGACGAGTCGTGTCGCCAGATCGTTCTTGCAAAGTTCAGCGGCACGCCAAACCGCTTCCTTCTGCAACTCGGACAGCCCGAGCTCATGCGCGATTCGCGGCACCGTCCCTTGGACACGCCGGACTTTACGCTCCAAGCTTCCCAAGTCTTTCTGATATGTCGTGTTCTCAAGCTTTCCCGAGTAACCCGCCAACGGTTGTTTCCGATCCTGCTCCCAGAAGAACAGAGCATCGGTCAGACGCGGCCGCACGACACGCTCGTTGCCAGTGATGACCTGCGCAACGTCCTTCGATTCGATGTTCGACACGGTAATGAACACCGGCTTCAGATAGCCGGCCTCGGCACGCATCTGGCCGCCGACCGTCGGTGTCGCGGTGAACACAGTGAAGTAACGCTGATTGGTCTCCACCGTCGCGACGATCACTTCCGGCGGCAGTTGCAGAAAGCGCTCCTCGATGCGACCGGAAATCACGACCGGCCATTCGACGAGTGCCGTGACTTCGTCAAGCAGATCATCAGTGATGCGCGCAGTGCCACCGAGCTTTGCAGCTTCCGCTTCGACCTGGCGCCGGATGTCAGTGCGGCGGCTCGCGGAATCGGCCCATACTTTCGCGTCGCGTAGCGCGACTTCGTAATCGGCCGGCGATTTCAAGGCGATCGCCGCCGGCGCGTGAAAGCGATGTCCAAAAGTCTTTCTTCCCGCCTTATGGTCGAAACGCTGCAAGGGAATCACGCGCTCGCCGTGCAGCGCGACAATCCAGCGCACCGGACGCACGAAGGTTTCTTCGCCGGCGCCCCAGCGCATGCGCTTGGGCACGAGCTCATCCATGCGCTTCAGCGTTTCCTCGAAGATTTCGCCGATCAGCTCAACCGTGCGGCGACCTTTCTGCTTCTTGCGGAAAATCAGCTGACCGCCTTCCTGGGCGAGCTTTGCAAGCTCGACGCCACAGGACTTGGCGAAGCCGAGCGCGGCCGGCGTCGGTTGCCCGTCCTTGTATGCGGCGGCGACCTGCGGCCCTTTGCGCTCGATGATCTGGTCCGCCTGCTTGTCCGCAACCGCCGATAGGATTACGGCGATGCGACGCGGCGTCGCGAACGTGCGTGTGTCACCGCGCGCGATGCCGCGCTTCTCGAGGCCGGCAGCGAAACCCTCTGTCAGTGCCGTCGCCAGCGGCTGCACATAGCGCGCCGGCAAATCCTCGCAACCGATTTCAATCAGCAGATCGTTCATGTTCGTGTGGGACAGCGGCCCGATCAGCCACTGGTCTTGGGCATGTGGAAAGCGACACGCGTGGCGCAGAATTCGGGCAGTGCTTCCGCGCGCGCGGCCAGCGCTGCAAGTGCCGGCCAACGCGCGGCATCGAGTGCCAGTGTGCTGTTGAGAAAGGTGTAAACACAGACGGTCGTGATGTCCGCCTGCCCCATCGTTTCACCGGACAGCCAGCGACTGTTACCAAGCGCAGCGCAGGCGCGTTCAAGTTCGTCGAGCGCCGCATCACACTGCGTGCGACAGCGCGCGAGCCAGGGCTCGTGCCATTTATCGGCGGGTCGGAACGCTTTTTCGTAGATCTGCAAAACCCCTTTGTCAGCGGCGCCGGTGGCGATCGCCATCAGCCGCAGCGACTCGCGGCGCGGCACGCCGGATACCGGCAGCAGCGCACGGGCAGGGCCTGCCTGTTCGTCGAGCCAGTCGAGAATCGCGGCGGATTCCATCAGTGAGGAGCCGTCGTCAAGCACCAGCGTCGGCACACGGCCCAACGGGTTGTACGCGCGTATGCGGTCGAAATCCTTGCCGATCGACCAGCTGCGATGTTCGAACGGCATACCAAGCAACGTCGCGCTGATGGCGACGCGGCGCACGAACGGCGAATCAAACAAGCCGATGAGGATCACGATCGTTTTCCTTCGCAGCTCAGGCTGCCTTCAGCATCGGGAAGCCGAGCTTCTCGCGTGCTTTGTGATAGGCCTCGGCAACCGTGCGCGCGAGTGTGCGCACACGCAGGATGTACGCCTGCCGCTCGGTGACGCTGATCGCGCCGCGCGCATCGAGCAGATTGAAGCTATGCGAGGCGGCGACGACGCGCTCGTAGGCCGGCAGCGGCAAGCCAGCTTCAATCAGCTTCATGCATTCACGTTCGCTGACAGCAAAACGCTCGAACAGCGCGGCGGTGTCGGCCTGCTCGAAATTGTAGTTCGACTGCTCGACTTCATTCTGGTGATAGACGTCGCCATAGGTGACGATGCGACCGCCAGCATCACTCCACACGAGGTCGTAGACGCTCTCTTTTTTCTGGATATACATCGCCAGGCGTTCGAGACCGTAGGTGATCTCGCCGGCGACTGGCCGACATTCGAGGCCGCCGACCTGCTGAAAATAAGTGAACTGCGTGACTTCCATGCCGTTGAGCCAGACTTCCCAGCCGAGGCCCCAGGCGCCGAGCGTCGGCGATTCCCAGTTGTCCTCGACGAAGCGGATGTCGTGCACCAGCGGATCGAAGCCGAGCATCTTCAGCGAGCCCAGATAGAGATCCTGAATATCCGGCGGACTCGGCTTCATCAGCACCTGGAACTGGTAGTAGTGCTGCAAGCGATTCGGGTTTTCGCCGTAGCGGCCGTCGGTCGGGCGGCGGCTCGGCTGCACGTAGGCGGTATTCCAGGGCTCGGGACCAATGGCGCGCAGAAAAGTCGCCCAATGAAATGTGCCGGCGCCCATTTCCATGTCCATCGGCTGCACGATGACGCAGCCCTGCCGAGCCCAATAGGTCTGGAGCTTGAGGATCAATTCCTGGAAGGTCACGGGAACGGGCCGGGCATAGGACTAAGGAGCGCGGGAGTATAGCCGACCGTGGTGGCGGCCCGAAGCGATTCCAGAGGTGATTGTGCTAGGCTGCCCGCCGCGGTCGGCTGGGCTGACGTCCCGAACGGCCGAACCCTATTCACTGGCCAGGAAACCCAAGTCATGACATACCGCCTGATTGCCGCGGCACTGTTCGCCGTGATCACCGCCGCGCCGGCCTTTGCCGATACCACTGACACCACTCCACCGGCAGCCCCCACTGCGACCGCGCCCGCGAAAAAAGCCGGGGCGCAGCAACAAAAGATGAAGGATTGCAATGCGGAAGCAAAAACCAAGGCGCTTAAAGGCGACGACCGCAAGACATTCATGAAAACCTGCCTCAGCGGCGGCGCCGACACCGCTGGTGGCGATGCCGCGACAACCACCGATGCCGTCCCGCTCAGCGGCCGCCAAGCCCAGCAGCAGAAAATGAAGGACTGCAACAAGCAGGCAAAGGACAAAGCGCTCAAGGGCGACGAGCGCAAGAGCTTCATGAGCACCTGCCTGAAAGCGGGCTGATTCAGAAAGGGAGGGGATCTGGCGGGATCCAATCGGTTTCCGTCATGCCCCGTTTTGGCACACTTACTGCTTTATCTACGAACGCTGCGCAGATCGCGCACGGCACTATTCACCCTTCGCAGGAGACGCACCCATGTCGGGTAAAGATGTACTGAAAACCATCTCGGAAAAAAATGTAAAGTTCGTCGATTTCCGTTTTTGCGACACGCGCGGCAAGGAACAGCACGTGACCGTACCGTCGCACACGGTCGACGAGTCACTGTTCACCGATGGCAAGATGTTCGACGGGTCGTCGATCGCCGGCTGGAAGGGCATCAATGAGTCGGACATGATTCTGATGCCGGACGCCGGCTCGGCATTCATCGATCCGTTCTTTGAAGCACCGACGCTGGTGCTGACCTGCGAAGTCATCGAACCGGCGACGATGCAGGGCTACTCGCGCGATCCGCGCTCGCTGGCGCGCCGCGCCGAAAACTACCTGAAGAGCACCGGCATCGCCGACACCGCGTTCTTCGGTCCGGAAAACGAATTCTTCATCTTCGACTCGGTGACCTGGAACGCCGACATGTCCGGTTGCTTCGTCAAGATTGAATCCGAGGAAGCAGCCTGGAACAGCTCCAAGGAATATGAATCGGGCAACACCGGCCACCGTCCGGGCGTTAAGGGTGGCTACTTCCCGGTTCCGCCAGTCGATGCGCTGCAGGACATCCGTTCCGCGATGTGCGAAGCGCTGGAAGAAGTCGGCATCGTCACCGAAGTGCATCACCATGAAGTTGCCACTGCCGGCCAGTGCGAAATCGGCGTCAAGTTCGGCACGCTGATCAAGAAGGCCGACGAAGTGTTGAAGCTCAAGTACGTGATTCAGAATGTCGCCCACCAATACGGCAAAACGGCGACCTTCATGCCCAAGCCGATGGTCGGCGACAACGGCAGCGGTATGCACGTCCACCAGTCGCTGGCACTCGGCGGCAAGAATCTGTTCTCCGGTGACGGCTACGGCGGCCTGTCCGAAACCGCACTGTTCTACATCGGCGGCATCCTCAAGCACGCCAAGGCGATCAACGCGTTCACCAATCCGGGTACCAACAGCTACAAGCGTCTGGTGCCGGGCTTCGAAGCACCGGTCATGCTCGCCTACTCGGCGCGCAACCGTTCCGCGTCGATCCGCATTCCCTGGGTCGCCAACCCGAAGGGCCGCCGCATCGAAGTCCGCTTCCCGGACTCCACCGCCAATCCATACCTCGCGTTCGCGGCGATGATGATGGCGGGCCTCGATGGCATCCAGAACAAGATTCACCCGGGCGATCCGTCGGACAAAGATCTGTATCACCTGCCGCCGGAAGAGGACGCGAAGATTCCGCGCGTCTGCCATAGCCTCGACATGGCGTTGGAGCACCTCGACAAGGGTCGTGAGTTCCTGACCAAGGGCGGCGTATTCACGAACGACCTGATCGACTCGTACATCGAGCTGAAGATGCAGGAAGTCACCCGCTTCCGCATGACCACGCACCCGATCGAGTTCGAGATGTACTACTCGCTGTAATCATTGGCACCGCTGCAGTAAACGAAGCCCCCGCCTGTCGGGGGCTTTTTTTACGCATCACCTCAAACCGTTGCCGCTGGCCCTGCCTCCCGCCTAAGATTATGGCTATGCACAAATTAACCTTCCTCGCCCTGCTACTTGCCGCCGGAACCGCCATCGCGGATGTGTACCGCTGGGTGGATGACAAAGGCGTCGTTCACTATGCGGACAAAGCGCCGGCACCAGATGCAAAGCCGGCCACACTGCCAACCGTGCAGACGTTCGACTCCCACGCGCTGACCGCCGGCCAGCCGCTGGACGCGCCCACCACCACGGTCAACAAGGATGGCGACAAGGCGGGAAAGGCCAGCTATCAGCCGCGCATCGGAGAGCCGGCGGCGAACGACACCATCCGCGACGCGGAACGCAAAGTGACCGTCGTCGTTGCCAATCCGCCGGGCAATCAGGGCACTCTGTTCGTCTACTATCTGGACGGCGCCGCAAAAAATTCACCGACGCAATCGACCGCCTACCAACTCACGGAAGTCGATCGCGGCGAGCACAAGGTCGCCGTTGCTGCCACTGATGCGAATGGCCACGAGCTATCGCGCTCCGAAGCGGTGACTTTTTTCATGAAGCCGCCAACAAGTAAGCACTGATCTCAAAGTGTGAATTCGCCATGCACCAACATGGCGCGCATTTTGCACGCGGTCTTACATGAAACTGAACCCCTTGGGACGCGCCCAGCCGGCGACGGTTCTCGATGGCCTGACGACGTCCATATTGACGCTCGACAATCACTTGCGCGTGACGTTTCTGAATTCTGCCTGCGAAACCCTGCTGGGCGTCAGCCGCAAGCATGCCGTCGGTCTCACGCTTGCGGCCGGCATGCCGTACCTGGCGACACACGAAACGCGGCTGCGCGAAGCGCTCCTGCAGGGAACCAGCTTTATCGAACGCGAGATGCCGCTGCGGCGTGGCGGCGAAGATGAACCACTGATGGTCGATTGCACGGTGACGCCGATGGCTGGGCGCGGCGCCGGCGGATTGTTGCTGGAAATGCAGGCGCTCGACCGGCATGTGCGCATCGCGCGCGATGAATTGCTGCTCGCACAGCATGAGGCCAGTCGCGAATTGATCCGTGGCCTTGCGCATGAAATCAAGAATCCGCTAGGCGGAATCCGCGGAGCGGCACAATTGTTGGAACACGAATTCCCAGACTCCGAACATCGTGAATACACACGCGTGATCATCCGCGAAGCCGACCGCCTGCAGAACCTCGTCAACCGCATGCTGGGACCCAACCGGCTGCCGCAGAATCTGCCGCTCAACGTGCATGAAGTGCTCGAGCACGTGCGCAGCCTGGTGCAGGCGGAAGCGCCCGCGGGCGTGGAATTCGTGCGCGACTACGATCCCAGCATTCCGGATCTGGTCGGCGATCGCGAACAGCTGATCCAAGCCACGCTCAACGTCGCCCGTAACGCGCTGCAAGCGATTGGCGACCACGGCACGATCATCCTGCGCACACGTACGCGGCGACAGCAGGTGCTCGCCGGACAACGCCATCGGCTGGTGATCCAGATCGATGTCGAAGACACCGGATCCGGCGTTGCACCGGCCCTGCTCGAAAAAATTTTCCTGCCGATGGTGACGACGCGCCCTGACGGCACTGGCCTCGGGCTATCGATCTCGCAATATCTCATTCACAGCCACGGCGGCATCATCGAATGCCGTTCGCGGCCCGGCTGCACTGTGTTTTCGATTTTCCTGCCACTGGAAGGCTCACGTTGATTACTACCTTATCTCCCCCTGCAATCATGACGGCATCCGCGCATCCCCTAAACGTCTGGATCATTGACGACGACGAATCCATCCGCTGGGTCATCGAGAAATCGCTGACCCGCGCGGGCATGAAAGTTCACAGCTTCCCCGGCGCGGCCGAATTGTTCGATGCGCTCGACGAAGGCGTGCCCGACGTGCTTATCACCGACATCCGCATGCCGGGTGTCAGTGGACTCGAGCTGATGGAGCGCGTCCACGGCAGACATCCACTGCTGCCGGTGATCGTCGTCACCGCGCATTCGGACCTCGACGCCGCCGTCGCCGCCTATCGTGGTGGCGCTTTTGAATATCTGCCCAAGCCGTTCGACGTCGACAACGTCGCGGCTTTGGTGCGGCGCGCAGCCGCCACGCGTGCCACCATGCCGGCCAACGCTCCGGAAACGGCGCGCACCGCCATCATCGGCGAAGCACCAGCGATGCAGGACGTGTTCCGTGCGATCGGACGTCTCAGCCAGTCGCAGATCACCGTGCTCATCACTGGCGAATCCGGCACCGGCAAGGAGCTCATCGCGCGCGCATTGCACGTCAACAGTCCGCGCAACGGCAAGCCATTCATCGCGATCAACACCGCCGCGATCCCGAAGGATCTGATGGAATCCGAATTCTTCGGGCATGAGCGCGGCGCGTTCACCGGTGCACAGATGCAGCGGCGCGGGCGCTTCGAGCAAGCCGACGGCGGCACACTGTTCCTCGACGAAATCGGCGACATGCCGTTCGACCTGCAAACGCGCCTGCTGCGCGTGCTGCAGGACGGCCAGTTCTACCGCGTCGGCGGCGTCGCACCGGTGCACGCGGATGTCCGCATCATCGCCGCGACCCATCAAGATCTCGACCGTGCGGTCGCTGAAGGACGCTTCCGCGAAGATCTATACCACCGCATCAACGTCATCCGCGTACGCGTACCGCCGCTGCGCGAACGCCGCGAGGACATTGCGCTGCTGCTGCGCCACTTCCTGCGCTCCACCGCAGAGGAACTGAAAACCGAAGCCAAGGAACTTCGTCCCGAAGTGCTGGAGCGATTACAAGCCTACGACTGGCCCGGCAACGTGCGTCAACTCGAAAACACCTGTCGCTGGCTCACCGTGATGGCACCCGGCCGCGAGATTCATATCGAGGATCTGCCGGCGGAATTGGGAGCCGGACGTGCAGTGCCGCCAGTAGTGCCGGCATCAGCCGTATCAGCAACCAACACCCACGCGGCGGATGCCGTCTCCACGCCCGCAGTATCCGCCAGCCACTGGCACGATCTGCTCGCGGAATGGGCGCGCCAGCAACTTGCAGCCGGCGAAAGCGATCTGTTGGGTGACGCGCTGCCGCGCTTCGAACGCACGCTGATTCTGACCGCGCTCGCTGCCTGCGACGGCAGCCGCCAGGATGCTGCGCGGCGGCTCGGCTGGGGCCGCAATACGCTGACGCGGAAGATCAAAGAGCTGGGGATCGAGGATTGAGCCACGTCGTTTGAAGTGTGAGGACTTTAGATAGGGTTTGGATATACCAGTGGACTAATAACGTTCAGGTGGCGTCTCGCGTTGACGACGAAAATAAGTATTTCTTCAGCGCCGCTATTTGCGATTTTCGGAAATCCTGAACCATAGGGAGTTGAGGACCGAATACATCGAAACCATGAAATGCACCTGGGACTATATCGATTTCACATTCGATGCCACACGCCTTCAACCTTTCAGCATAGGCCACGTCTTCATCATGAAATATGTCCAAAGCGCCTACCCCGATCCAAGCCGGAGGTAAGCCAGAAAGGTCAGCCCGGCGTGCAGGCACAGAATAGGCTGGTACATCTTCTGAGCCGCATTTCTTCCCCAGATAGGACTCCCAACCAAACCGATTACTCTTTTGGCTCCATGTAGGGTTGTTGCTATCGTCAATTTCGGCACGGAGAACGGTGCGATCGTCCAGCATCGGGTAAACAAGTAATTGGAAAACGGGCTTGATCTCTTGCTTATCACACGCCAGTTGCACAAGGGCCGCCGCCAACCCGCCTCCGGCACTTGTGCCACCAATTGCAATGCGCTTTGCATCAACACCAAATTGTTGAGAGTGGGCCTGTATCCACTTCAGAGCTGAGTAGCTATCTCCCAGACCTGTCGGAAACGGATGTTTGGGAGCGTAGCGATAATCCACTGACACAACGACGATTCCTAATTCGCGCACATATTGGGCACAACTAAGATCGTCCATTTCTGGTTTCCCGATCACGTAGCCGCCCCCGTGTAACCAGATCAAAACGGGTATTGGCCCGACAACTGATTTCGGGCGATAGACTCGCAAACGGATTTTTGTTCGACCATCCTTGGCCGGAATAAAGACGTTCTCCACGAGGACATCTTCGGGAGTTTTTGGGGTGGGCATCAAATGCATCAACAATCGGATGAGCCAAAGATTCTTGTTGCTGAAAGAAAACACCGGACTCTTCTTCGCAATTCGCTGTAGCTCCGGATGTATTTTTGAAAACTTGGTTTCCATGATTGATAATTACTCTGTTGGTTTTGATACTCATCTTTATGATATGGGCGGCCCATCGCCAAATTAACAGGCGGCGCTCATAGCAGGCTGCTCCGACACAACGCGCTCACTCGCACGAATCATCCTGTTGCACGCTTGTCAGGCGCCGCACCTTGCCAGAAACGGCTGCACTTCTGCCAGAAATAGCTCAGGAACCTCAGCAAAGGACGCATGACCGCAAGGCAGGGCGACGAACTGCGCCGATGGAATGCACTGAGCGGAAACCTTGCCGTCTTTGCTTGCAGGAATGGCGGGGTCGTGCTTACCAAAGAGCAATAACGTGGCGGCTTTTATTTTCTGTGACGATTGCCGCAGATCGTTTTCGGGCTGCGCAAAGCTGCGCCACAGCGCGCGATTAAGCGCGATCCGCTCGGGAGTGGATTGCAGAGTGGACGCGCGTCGCAACATTGCTTTGGCGGTGGGCGTGCGATGCTTGAGATACAAACTGGCAAAGCGATAGGGCGAAAGAGAAAAGCGGCTACCTTGAAGGCGACAAAAAGTACGGGTGACGAAATTGTGTGGGGTGAACCCGCCCGGCGCGACCAGTACCAAACCCCGGACTCGCTCAGGCGATTCAATGGCTAGGCGTGCAGCGGCATTTCCCCCAATGGAATTTCCAATAAAGAATGCGGGCGGTAACGCCAGCGCAGTGAGAAATTCGCGCAGGACTTCGTAAAAGTGCAAAACCGTTACTGACTCTGGGTTTCGTGGCAAATCCGATTGGCCGTAGCCCGGCCAGTCGAGGGCCAGCACCCGATAGCTTTTGGCGAGAGCAGGAATAACAGCCTCAAAATCCTGACTGTCCCCAGGATTGGCGTGGAGCAAAACCAGCGGCACGCCGTTCCCCTGTTCTGAGTAATGGACGGAACCTGCTGAAAGATTTACAAACGGCACGATCTCTCCTGCAATGCCTGACGCGGAGTTAAGCGGTGACGCAGAAGTCTTGCACAAACGCCCAGGATCATCAGCGAGGACAGAGTGAAGAAAGCCATTTTTGTGGATGTGGCGATACTGGCAATCTGGATCCAGCCTGGGTCGACGGCCGCGCCGTGAACAAAAGCAGCGAGCTGCGATAGATGGACAGCGTTCTCTGTCCAATCTGCCAGCACCGTCATTGCGACTGGCATCATGAGCCAAGCGGGTCTGGAAGCACGCCCCAGACCCGCCCAAGCAAATGCGAGACCGGCGAAGAGAGCCCCACCGTAGACGACGGGGAAGACTAGATCCGCTTTAAGAAAACGCCGCTCTGCATCGCGTCCAGCGGGCCCGAGCCAGCCCCAATATGCAGTGGCCGCCGGGGCATCGTAGCCAGCGAAGCGGAAATTGAGCGGCACAGAGTCAGGTTGCGCCGTTCGCTGAAACTGGTCTCTACCCGTAAGATGCATCATGAAATAGCCGGGCAGGACGAAGACCACGACTGGAATTGCGACCGCGACTATGGACCGAACGACTGCAAAGCGCATGAGAAAGTATCCTCCGGGGTCGTCCAGCCCAAAGCTCAGCTGCGCGGCCGCGAAGCAGACGCGTCTGGCGGACCGCTTTGTTGAACCCCAGGATCTCCGCTCAGAATGTCAGCAATGAATTCCGACCACCCGGAGTGATCGGAGGGCTGCCACAGGCCATGGATGAATTCCATAGCTTGCTCTGTACTCCAAAGACCTCGTTTGGTCGCATATAAGGAGTAAAAGGCGCTGACGCGATAGTTCGCCGCACAATGTACGTGCAACTTCTTTTCTCGCGATTGGTCGAGTACCTTCGAAAACGTCACGAAATCTGAACGTTTCGGCTGCTTGAAGTCCACGGGTATGTATATGTATTCAAGCCCTTGTGATTCGACGATATCCCGCTCGCCGGGAACCGCATTGTCGTTGGTATCCGGCAGCAGGTTCACCAGAACCTCATAGCCCCGCACCGCTAATGATTTGAGACGATCCGCACCCACGATTCCGGACGTGCTCAGCTTGTCGCTTATCTTGCGGAAGTTGTAGCTGCCTTCAATGCTCATGTTAGAACTTCTGCTTGCTTAGCGCCCGACGCGAAAAGCCAAGCTGCGGCTCGCCGCGCCGAAACAACAGAGCACAAATGCGCCGGGACTCCCGTCCCGTTGAACCTGAAATTAGACATGAGTTCGCAAGATCACTGCAATGGCGACGAATAGGACAATACCGACGATGATACCCACCATCGCCGGGACTGACAGCAGAGGCCTCTGCTTTTCTTTGGCCGCAATTCGATAGAATTCCGCGACATCAACCGAGTGAGCAACCTTGTGATGTGGATCTCCAAGCAACGCCACGGCATCTTCATACTGTCCTTCCAAACATATCCAGAGCTCCTTTGTTTCCCCAGCATTTGGATCACGAAGTCCAGTACCCGCTACGTACACGGGAATCCCGCGCTCTTCAAGGAGAGCCTTTAGCGTACCCAGCTCTCTGCCATCTAGGATTTCCTTCAGAAGGCGCATGGCTCGAATTTATATCAACGCCAGAGTTCAGCCGCTGCGAAACTGCGCAGCAGTTTTGACGCTGGCTGGAGCGATTTTTTGGGGCGCATGTCCGCGTATGCTAGGCGGTTGCCACCAGGAATTCCTCCGAATCACTTGGCGGACGTAGGCCATCTGTCCTGCCCGCGAAGTAGCGCTCGGCAAGCGTGGCCGCCGACACGTGCCTGACTTCTCTGAACCCGGCTTCGCGGGCCAGTGCAAGCATCTCTTGCGGAGTAAAGAAGCTGAGAAAAGGTGTCCCGCTTGCTCGTGCGCCCTTCGCCGCCATCTGAAAGCCGGGCCGCACTTCGGGTGCCATGAGTTCTAGCGGCAGCAGGAACGTCATGGCGAGCGTGGATCCCGGGGCGAGCGCCGCGACTTGGTGTAGCGTGGTCGCAATCGCATCCTTACTGAGGTACATGCTGACGCCAGTAGAGGCTACGACTGCCGGCTGACCGGCGTCAAAGCCAGAAAGCGCCAGCCGCTCCCACCAAGCGTCGCCCGCCTCGAAGTTGACAGGCACGAACCGCAGCCACTCCCGAACGGCGAAGCCCAGTGCTGCTAAGCGCTGCCGTTTCCAAGCCTGCGGACCCGGTTTATCGATCTCGAATACACGCAAGCCAGAGGCGATTTCCGGCCTGCGTTGGGCGAAGGTATCCAAGCCCGCTCCGAGGATGACGTACTGTCCGATACCATGACCAGCCTTTTCTACGACCAGATCCTCGATGAAGCGAGCACGGGCTACGATGGATGCTCGGAAGAGACTCGTACCTTTCGGATCCATGTCCGGACGGCTGCGCCAGTCGCCGTCCGGGGCCGCCAACTTGAGGCCGACCTCGTCCACGAACACGTGCGGCGGTGGATCGACCTCAACATGCATAGCCCGCCACAAGGCGACCCGCACCGCCGTATTATCTGCCGCCTCGATTTCCTTCTCCTGCATGATATTTGACCTCTACTGCGGCTCCGGCCCTGACTGTTTGAAGCGGCTGCAGGGACATCGCCGGGAAGCGATGGTTGAGCGACGTGGCGATGAAGGCGCTCACTTCCAATTAAGGTTGAGCTTGCGATGCTGAGCCGCGCAATCTCTCAGATACAGATTGATGAGGCTCTGGTACGGAATACCAACTTCTTCAGAAATTGATTTGAAGTATGTAATTGATTCTTCGTCGAGACGAATCGTGATTTGCTTCTTGAGCTGTGCTGCGTAAGGATTCTTCCTGGCAGCGGAGAAGTCGTATTCTTTGCGCATATGGCACCTCTATGGATATGACCCGGATTCCCGGGCTGTTGCCTTGCGAGCGGAGATGATGCGAATAACGTTGTCTTCGCTCCGATAGCAGTGACAAACAAGCAGCATTCGAAGTGAGCTGCTAAGGCCGAGAAGAACAAAGCGTTCTTCGTCTTCGGAGTGATCAGGATCATCGATCAGCTTGGCGCGCTCATCAACAAAGATTGATTTGGCTTCATCGAAGGTGACGCCATGTTTCTTTGTATTGGCGACAGCCTTTTGATCGTCCCATTCGAAGCGAAGTGCGCTCATGGATACAGTGTAACTACGTTGTAGTTTTTGGCGCAAGTGGTGCCCGATCTACTGACGTCCATTTCGGACTTCCGAAACTCGGCCGCTTGCATGAACACAATATGCGGATCGAAGATGCTAATGGACGCCCGCCGCGTCACCGATGATTGTTACCCATGTCTCCGGATTTTTTTGTTACCTATGTTCCCGACTGCTCATTGCCGCGCCATTTCAGTGTCGCCCTTAGGATTGTGGGTCGAACCCGAAGACGCGCAGTTCTTGGTCGCACCGACAGGCCTTGGCGATACGCGCCGCCCACGCGATGGCCTCGTCGCGCGAAGGTAGTTCCAACACGGTGAAGCCGCCGTCGAGCGTGGGCGCCCAAGGATAGCCACCCATTGCAACCGTGCCGTCTGCCGAGACGAGCACGAGCGGTACGCCTTCGTCGATTCCGCCGCCGAAGACGTAAACACCGGCGGCTTTCGCCTCATCAATCACAGCGTGCGCGTCGCGGCCTACCGCTCCCCATTCGCTATCGGGCACAACCATTGCCGCGCTTGGAAAAGAGATCAGGTATTTGGCCATGGTGCTCCTCTTGGAAATTGACGGCGGCCGTGAAGCGTGTGTGCGGCCTAACGCCTAGGCTCAGGGGCGGCTCGTAATTTGCGGCTTTTGATTCTACGCAAATTGCGAGACGTCCCCTGGAGCACCTGGTGGGGCACGGGCTCTGACCTTATGGATAATGGTCTGGATGATTCGCGCAAACCTCGCGGCACTGGGGGAATCCGCCGGAGTCTTGAATGCACCCGCGCTCGCAGTCGTTTTTCGCGGCACTGAAACGCTGGTGGTCCGCGTAGGACGAGTACTCGAAGAGTGCAGTGGCCACGCATAGAAGTGCCGCTATAACGGCCAAGATGTATTTCAAGACATGTGGCATTCTGTTGCCCGTGCCCAACGAAGCTGTAGAAAAACCCGCATTGCCGATTCTATTCGCTCGGCACACGTATTGCGGTGCAAAGGCATTGAATGGAACGGGACTGGAGCATGGCGCGTTACAAGATCATCGACACGAATCCACGCCTGATCGCCGTGGATCTGGTCTCCCAGCTGCTGCCGGGAACGTTTGAGCATGCCCTGAATCATTTGCTGGATCATGAGATCGATCTGTCGCGCTTCGATGCACGGTTTCGTAATGATACCTGCGGCGCCAGCGCTTATCCGCCAGCGGTGCTGCTCAAGATTGTGCTGTTCGCCTATTCGCGCGGGATCGTTAGCTCCCGGGCTATCGAGCGGACCTGCCGTGAGCAGGTGACGTTGATTGCCTTGTCCGGCGATCAGGCGCCGCATTTCACCACGCTGGCGGCGTTCGTGTCCGAGTTGGGCGATGACATCACGGCGGTGTTCACCCAGGTGCTGGCGATCTGCGACCGGCAGGGCCTGATCGGGCGTGAGCTGTTTGCCATCGACGGCGTGAAGCTGCCGAGCAATGCCTCCAAGCAGCGCAGCGGCACACGGGCCGATTTCCTACGGCAGGCGCACAAGCTGGAAACTGCGGCCAAAGCCATGCTGGAGCGGCACCGCCAGAACGATGCCCTGCCGGTCGAGCCGGGCTTGCGGGAAAAGGAGGCCAAGAAGATTACCTCGCTGCAGCAGGAGGCGGCACAAGTCCGGGACTGGCTGGCTACTCACCCGGAGGATCGCAAAAGCCCCAAGGGCAAGGTGCGCAAAAGCAATCGCACCGATAACCAATCCGCCAAGATCGCTACCAGCAAGGGCGTGATTCAGGGCTATACCGGTGTCGCCACCGTCGATGCACGCCACCAGATCATTGTCGATGCCCAGGCCCATGGCACCGGCAATGAGCAGGAATTGCTGATTCCCGTGGTGGAAGCGCTCAAACCCGTGCTTCAGAAAAAGACGCTGATCACCGCCGATGCCGGTTATCACAGTCAGAACAATCTCGAAGCGCTGGCCGAGCGCAAGATCAGCGCCCTGATTGCCGATCCCAATCTGCGCCAGCGCGACGAGCGCCTGACCGGGCAGGAACGCTACCAGGAGTTACCGCATCCGCTGCACGACAAGTCCGGAAGAAAGAGCAGGAGCAAATGCTTTCAGCCCAGCGATTTCGTCCACGACCCTCAAGCCGGCACCTGCCGCTGCCCGGCCGGGAAGCTGCTGTACCGCAACGGCAGTCACTGCCGCATCAACGGCTACGACGCGATGAAATACCAAGGGGCAAAGCGCGACTGCGGACCCTGTCCGTTACGAAACCGCTGCCTGCGCCATCCCGACAAGACCCAGACGCGACAGGTCGCCTTTTTTCTCAACACCGCCAAACAAAAGCCCGACTCCGCCAGTGCCCGCATGCGCCGGCGCATCGACTCGCCCAAGGGCAGAGCGCAATACGCCCGGCGCTTCGCCACCGTCGAACCGGTCTTCGGCAACCTGCGCCACAATAAACAGCTCAACCGCTTTACCCTGCGCAGCCGACGCAAGGTCGATGCGCAATGGAAGCTGTACTGCCTGGTGCATAACATCGAGAAGCTGGCGCATAACGGCTACGCGCAGGACTAAAAAGCAAAGAAGCGATGAAGCAGAGGCGACCGGAAGGCCTGTAACGGAGCCATGGAGTCCGGCCAGAACGGGACTCCAAAAAATCGCTCAAGAACAAAAACAGATCGAAAAAATAGTGGGTAGTCGATTGGAGCGACTCAATGCTCTATTGCGCGCGCTTGAAAAAGGGTTTTTCTACAGCTTCAACGCAAGGTTAACGCGCGGCCGGCTTTACCGGCCGTCGCGTTGAACCGCCAGTTAGAGCTAGCCGTACGCGCCGAGCAGTAGCTAGAAGTAAAAGCCAAACCAGTGCATTGACCGCAATGCTAGAAACCAGCTCGGCAATGCCGATTGTAGTTAGCGAGGCATGGAGCCATAACAAATTCTCTACGGCCGGTGCTCCGGTGAGGTTACCCGGCATTAACAGCAGGAACTGAGCAACCCATAGATACTTGCCAACAATTGACATTGCGATGAAACCCCAAGCTGCCCAGCTAAAAACCGCAACCAACTCGATTGCAATAAAGATGCGCCAACCGAGAGAGACTTTGGCCATGATGTCGTGCTCTAACGCTTTCTAGTTATTACTTTGACGTATAACTCCAACGTATAATCTGGAGAATTATTCTACTAAATAATTGTAAATCAATAATATGACCTTGGAAAACACGTCAAAAATGCCAGGTTATGCGTCAGAAAACACCTCAACGGTCCCACCTCCCCGTTTGCTCGATCAGGTCCGTGCTCGTATACGGACTCTGCACTCCAGCCCACGCACGGAAATAACTTACGCGCTATTCCGCACGAAGCAAGATTATCGCTATTTATATTAATCCGTTGTCGGCAGCGAATCGTCGCCGATCGGCTTCAATCCTTATAGCCGAACAGCTTCGCGGGATCGATATGCACGTCGATGCCTGTTTCCGCAACCGCATCCGTGACCGCGAATCGAGGATCGGCAGTATTGCGCTGGATCGGATCCGCGAGCTTGAGGCCGTCGGCGCTGATCAAGGTGGCAACAAAAGGTTTGGTGGCGCGTTCGGTGCGATTGACCACGACTGCGATCTCGCCGTTGGCGAGTTTCACAAAATAACCCGGCGGAAATCCACCGAATGCCTTGATCATGCTGGCGGCGACCGCCTGCAGCTTGCCGGGAGCCTTTGTGTAAAGCTCGCGCGCCGCGTGGTCCGGCAATTTGGCACCGCGGGTGCGGCGGCTGCTCATCAGCGCGCAGTAGCAGTCGGCGAGATGGATCAGTTCAGCTATTGATGACACGTTCGTCAGACCGGCTGGATAACCTTTGCCATCGCTGCACTCATGATGCTCTGCAATGGCTTGTAGCCACCTCTCGTCGGCAACACCCAGCTTCCGCAGCAATTCGCATCCATGTATTGGGTGATTATGGATCTGCTCGCGCTGTTCCAGTGTCGGCGGCTCAAGCTGATTGTTCAAGGCAGTTTGCAAATCCAGCATGGCAATGTTCATCGTCAGGCAGGCGTGGATGGCCGCAGCCCTGTCACTCATCTTCCATAGCAGAAACTGCCCATAGATGTCGCAGCACACCGCGACCTGCAAAGTGTGGGTGATCGCGTAGTTCGATTGTTCGAGCCGCGCCATTGCGAAGATCGCTGCATCCGCATCGCGGGTGATCAGCGCCCGGATTTCCGTCGCGAGCTGGGTCAGTCTGTCGACGAACCGAGGCTCACTTTCATGGTGCCGCAGCAAATGTCCAAGCCGGTAGTAGATATCGTCCCACTGCTGGAACGGATCAACCGTTTGCGGCGCTTGCCGGTAATGTTCGTATGCGTCCTGATCAACATAGGCGCCGCGCTCGATCAGCGCTGCCAGTTCGCTGCGATCGGTCGGTACTGTTCCCTTGCGAAGCAACAGCGCACCCTGTCCGTCGAGCATGTCCCACGGAAGTGGCTGATTGAGCCCGATACGGTCCGCCAGCGCCAGTTTTACTTGCATGGTTACTAGGTCCGTTCCCGGAGCTTTTCGCAAGTCGTGGCTTGCAGGTCAGCTTTTATATCGGCCACAAACATCTTGGCTTTATGCCTTACTCGAACATTTTCGAGCATTACTGCAGTTGTTCGGCGGGAATACTGACAACCAGACCGTCGAGGTCGACGGTGATTTTGATCCAGCAATCCGCGAGCCGGCGGAAGCCGATCTTATGAAATTTCGATGGCGATCTTGCCGCCGGCCTGGCCGGCGCTGACGATCACAGCGCCGGAAGCTGCAAAGGTGACTCCGCTATGAACCAGCCTTTGCATAGCCAAGCGGCTTCAGCACCGCGGCAATCTCTTCGAGGACGCGCGGGTCGTCGATCGTCGCCGGCACCGTGTAGGTCTGGCTGTCGGCGATCGCGCGCATGGTCGCGCGCAACACCTTGCCGGAACGTGTTTTCGGCAGGCGCGACACGATGACGGCCTGCTTGAACGACGCGACTGCGCCGATCTGCTGGCGCACGCGATCGACGAGTTCCGGCACGATCTCTTCCGCGGTGCGCTTGACGCCGGCTTTGAGCACGACGAGTCCGATCGGCAATTGTCCCTTGAGCTGATCGGCGACGCCGATCACTGCGCACTCCGCAACGTCCTGATGGCCCGACAGCGCCTCCTCCATGCTGCCGGTGGAAAGGCGGTGACCTGCGACGTTGATGATGTCGTCGATGCGCGACATGATCCACAGGTAGCCGTCGTCGTCGATGTAACCCGCATCGCCGGTCAGGTAATAGCCGGGGTAGCGCGCAAGATAATTGTCCTTGTAGCCCTGCTCGTTGTTCCACATCGTGGCGAGCGTGCCGGGCGGCAGCGGCAGCTTGATGACGATGTTACCGATGGTATTCGCGGCAACACGCTGGCCGTCGGCATTCAACACCTGCACGTCGTAGCCGGGGACCGGCACTGTCGCCGAACCGGGTTTCACCGGCTTGCTCTCGATGCCGAGGCAGTTCGCCGACACCGGCCAGCCGGTCTCGGTCTGCCACCAATTGTCGATGACCGGCACGCGCAGCTTGTCCTGCGCCCAATGAATCGTGTCCGGATCGCAGCGTTCGCCGGCGAGAAACAGCGTGCGGAATTTCGACAGGTCGTATTGCCCGATCAGTTCGCCGCGCGGATCTTCCTTTTTGATCGCGCGGAACGCCGTCGGCGCGGTGAACAGCGCTTTCACGCCGTGCTGCGAAATCACGCGCCAGAACGCGCCCGCGTCCGGCGTGCCGACCGGCTTGCCTTCGTACAGGATCGTCGTCGCACCGCGCAGTAGCGGCGCATAAACAATATAGGAATGCCCGACCACCCAGCCGACATCCGACGCCGCCCAGAACACGTCGCCGGGCGCGATGTCGTAGACCGCCTGCATGGAATAAACCATTGCCACCGCGTGACCGCCGTTGTCGCGGACGACGCCCTTCGGCTTGCCGGTGGTGCCGGAGGTGTAGAGCACGTACAGCGGATCGGTGGCGGCTACGGATACACAGGCAGCAGGCTTGGCCTTCGCCACGGCTTCGTTCCAGTCCAGATCGCGGCCCGCGATCAGCGCCGCCTTGCTTTGCGGACGTTGCAGCACAATGCAGCTTTTGACCTTGTGCGCCGAGATTTCGATTGCTTGATCGAGCAACGGCTTGTACTCAATGACGCGACCCGGTTCGATACCGCAGGACGCCGACACGATCAGCACCGGCTTGGCGTCGTCGATGCGCTTCGCCAGTTCCGGCGCCGCGAAGCCGCCGAAGACCACCGAATGCACGGCTCCGATACGCGCACAGGCCAGCATGGCGATGGCTGCTTCCGGCACCATCGGCATGTAGATGATGACGCGATCGCCAGGCTTGACGCCCTGCGCGTTCAGCACGCCGGCGAACAATGCGACGCTGTCGCGCAGCTCGCGATAGGTGAAGCGCGCGATCGTGTTGGTGACGGGGCTGTCGTAAATCAGCGCGAGTTGATCGGCACGACCGGCTTCGACATGACGATCGAGCGCGTTGTAGCAGGTATTCAGCCGTCCGCCCGCAAACCAGCGGTACATGGGCGCGGCACTGGCGTCGAGCACCTTGTCCCAACGCTTGTCCCAGTGCAGCGCTGCGGCCGCTTCGGCCCAGAATCCCTCGGGATCGTTGAGTGAGCGCTGATAGGCAGCGGTGTAGTTGGAAGCTCCCACGATCGAATCCCCTAGTGTCAGGCGCCGCCGCGGTCAGCTGCGCGCGGCAATGATGAGATGTTGTCCATGAATCGATGCCGCGGCATCGGAGGTAAGAAAGGCGATGGTTTCGGCAAGATGCTCGGTCGGCACCCAGCGCGAGGCGTCGGCACCCGGCATCGCGGCACGGTTGGCCGGTGTATCGATGACGCTCGGCGCGACGCTGTTAACGCGAATGCCGTCCTCGCGGACTTCCGCCGACAGCGATTCGACCAGCCGCTGCAATGCGCTCTTGGATGCACAGTAAGCCGACATCTGCGCCGCGCCGCTCAGTGCGGCGCGCGCGGTGATGGCGACGATGCTGCCACCGCCGGCGGCCTTCATCGGCGCCACGAACGGCTTGGCGGTGACGATGAACGACCAGGCATTGAGATTCATCATCTGGTCCCAGGTTTCGCGCGAGAGCGTGAAGACCGACTCACCCATCGTGAATCCACCGGCGACGTGCACCAGCGAGTGAACGCGGCCCATTTTCGCGAAGATCTCTTTCGCCGTCTGCGCCATCGAGCTTTCCGAGGTGACATCCGCTGCGAGCAGCAGGTGCCGGGAATCGGAGGCCAGTTGCGGGAAGGCCTGCTCAAGCAGCTTGCGCTCGCGATCAATCAGAACTAACCGCGCTTTGCGCGATAGGAAAGCGGCAGTCACCGCGCGCCCGAGCGCGCCTGCGGCACCGGTGATTACGACGGTTGATTCATTGGACACAGCCTTCTCCTGAATGGACACGCGTCACGCATCCGCAGATTCAATGATAGGGCTTCTTGCAAAACCAGGAATCGTCGCCGGCATCGGGCTCTTGCCCCTAGCCTGCAGCGCCGCCATCTCCAGCAGCATGCAGAGACTCACTGCGGGGATCCGCTCAATCGGAAGACGGCAGCTGCTTGGCCTGCTTGACGTCGAGCTTTTCGCCGTTCATCGCCAGCGAGCCCTTGCCGCCCTTGGTGCATAACAGTTCGATCGTCTCCGCCGCGTCCACATAGCGTTTGCCGATCAGCGTGCCGCCGGCAAAGTTCTGATCGATCTGTCCACCGCTCTTGGTGGCAGCACCAATCAGAATCGCCACGCCGCCACAGCGCAGATCGATATCCTGCGCGGGACTGCGAATGACCATCACTTCGGTATCACAAACCGCACTTTTGAGCTTGCTGCCCGCTTTTAGAGTCGCCATCTTGAGAGTATGCGTTTTCCGTTAATCCAGGGACCGAGTACGCAGCAAACGCCGCGTCACGGCTTTGGCATAGCTTCGATTTCAAAACCGCTTTCATCTTCGTCCAAAAAGACTAAAAGCGACGGGGAAGTTTCACCTGTGCTCACAGTCGGACACTTCATCAATGCAGGTTAGTTAGCGCTCGTTACCGAGCAGCTGCTCGTAAACAAAAGCACGCAAGATCAACTGCGCCGCCGCGTCCACACCCTGGAATTCAATGCCGTAGCGATTGCGGCCGGCCGCGCCGCCTTCCTCGTAAACCGAGCGGATGATGCCCTCGACGCTCAATGCCTGCTCACCCATGCCGTCGATGGGCAATTGAAAACTGATTTTCACCCTGGTACCGGACAGACCCAGTGGCTCGCTGGTTTCTAGCATGGTTCCAGTGGCGCTCATGTCGCTGACAATCGACGGAATCGGAATCGACCATGTTCCGCCCTCGCGCTGCCGTACGACGGTCGCCGACAACAGCACACTGACGCGCCGGGAGCTGCGTACGATGACCTCTTCCTTACGTTCCGGATAGCTCAGGTGAATGTACGGGTAAGGCGATGTGCAGACGCGTAGTACGCGGCAGGTGAACGCGGACGCCATGTCGCGGGAAAAGCAGCGCACGACGAACACCTGGCCCTCGCGCACCAGCATCAATTTGCCATCCTGAGTGGGCGCCGTGACAACCAGGCTGGCCTGCGGCAATTGCCCGATGAACCTGACTGACGGACGCACACGATGACCATCATCCTGCAGGAATTGCAACTGCAGAGTGTCACCGATGTGAAGATCGAGTCCGTGTTCACCCATAGGCTTGTCCTCGCCGACATCTGTAGTTTATCGATGGCATATGTTTACTACTACTTGATCGTTAGCGGACATATTCCTGACGCGACAGCCAAAACTCCGCAAGTGGCACATCTTCCGGGTAGGTTACTTTCACATTGCTTTCGCGACCGCGCACCAGGCACGGCCGGTAATTCGCCCGCTCCATCGCCGCGGCTTCATCCTCGGGCATCTGCCCCGCACTGACCGCTGCTTCCAGCGCGCTCCGCAACAGATCGAGGCGGAACAGCTGCGGCGACTGCGCGCGCCAAAGCTCTTGGCGCTCCAGCGTCGCCACGGATTTCTCGCGCTCTTCGCGCTTCAGGGTTTCGTTAAGCGGCAGCGCCAGCAGACCGCCGTGCTCGTCGCTGGCTTCCTCACGCAGGGTTTCGATGTCGTCGCCGGTCAGGCAGGGACGCGCTGCATCATGGACGAGAACGAAGACCGGGGCCTCCAGCACGCGGCTGCGCTGATCCACGGCCTGCAAGCCGGACAGCACTGATTCCGCGCGCGAAACACCGCCAGCGACCGTGAAAATCTTCGGATGGCCGGCGATCGGCAGCTTGGGGAAATCACTGTCGCCGCGCGCCAGCACGACGACCACACCGTCGATCCAGCCAACATCGAGGAATGGCGCAATGCTCCACTCGATCAAGGCCTGACCGCGCAAGGCCAAATATTGCTTGGGTTTGCCCATCCCCATGCGCGCGCCACCGCCGGCGGAAGCGAGAACAGCCCAATAGCGCGGGCTCTTGGTCACAGACTGAGATGCAGCATCATTGCGTCGAATCGACGACGAGATAGAACGTCTCGGCCGGCCGGATCATGCCGAGCGTGCTGCGCGCGTAGGCCTCGATCGCCGGTCCGCCGGCCTTGAGGTCCGCGACTTCGGCTTCCAGCGTTGCGTTGCGACTGTTCAGCTTTGCGAGATCGGTCTGCTGTTCCACGACTTCGGCACGCAAACGGCGCGTGTCGATCAGACCGCCGTCGCCGATCCAGAGGCGATACTGAAGATTCGCCAGCATCAGCGCGAAAACGACGATGGTGGCAAGTCGCGGCATCAGCCGATTCTGATCGGGAACGCGCTGGCGCCGGGATAGCGTGCGCGGACACCCAGCTGGCGCTCGATGCGCAGCAGCTGGTTGTACTTGGCCATGCGGTCGGAACGGCACAACGAGCCGGTCTTGATCTGGGTCGCCGCGGTGCCGACGGCGATGTCGGCGATGGTCGCGTCTTCGGTTTCGCCGGAACGATGCGACACGATCGAGCTGTAACGGGCGCGCGTCGCCATGTCGATCGCCTCCAGCGTTTCGGTCAGCGTGCCGATCTGGTTGGGCTTGATCAGGATCGCGTTGCCGATACCCTTGTCGATGCCCTCGGCGAGAATCTTGGTATTGGTCACGAACAGATCGTCACCCACCAGCTGCACCTTCTTGCCAAGCTTGTCGGTCAGCAACTTCCAGCCCGCCCAGTCGTCCTCGGCACAGCCGTCCTCAACCGAGATGATCGGGTACTTCGCGCACAGGCCGGCGAGGTAATCCGTGAACTCCGCCGGAGTGAAGCTCTTGCCCTCGCCTTCGAGTTCGTACTTGCCATTTTTGAAGAACTCGGACGATGCGACATCGAGTCCGAGGTAGATCTCCTTGCCGGCCTTGAAGCCAGCCTTGTCGATGGCTTCCAGCAAGCAGTCCAGCGCCGCCGCATTGGATGGCAGGTCGGGCGCGAAACCACCTTCATCGCCGACCGCGGTGTTGAGCTTGCGCGCCTTGAGTACCGCTTTTAGCGTGTGGAAAGTCTCGGCGCCCCAGCGCAGCGCTTCCGAGAAGCTCGGCGCACCGACCGGCAGAATCATGAATTCCTGGATATCGACGTTGTTGTCAGCATGCGCGCCGCCATTGATGACGTTCATCATCGGCACCGGCAGCGTCGTCGCCTGAATGCCGCCAAGGTGCTGGTACAGCGACAGGCGTGACTCGGCGGCCGCGGCATGCGCATTGGCCAGTGACACCGAGAGAATCGCGTTGGCACCGATACGGGCCTTGTTCGCCGTGCCGTCGAGTTCGATCATGCGCGCATCCAGCGCCGCCTGGTTCTCCGCTTCCATGCCGATCACGGCTTGGGCAATCTCACGCTCGACGTGGATCACTGCCTTGGTGACGCCCTTACCGGAGTAGCGCTTCTTGTCACCGTCGCGAAGTTCGACCGCCTCGCGCGTGCCGGTGGACGCGCCCGACGGTGCCGCCGCGCGGCCGCGCGCGCCGGACGCCAGCGTTACCTCCGCCTCCACCGTCGGATTGCCGCGTGAATCGATGATTTCCTGCGCGACAACTCGAACGATCTGCGACATGGCGCAACGAACCTCGCAATCAACTGGTTGAAATAGAATGCTTAAGCATAGCGGTCTTGCGCAGCAGATGCCACGCGCGGATGCCGGTCAGCGCTCAGCTCAGGGACGCCTCGATCAGCGGCTTGGATTTGACGACGCGATCGAGCGCAACCAGCATCTCCAGCAGCTCTTCGATCCGCGCCAGCGGCAGTGAATTCGGGCCGTCGCATAGCGCCTTCTCGGGCTCCGGATGCGTCTCCATGAACAGGCCCGATACGCCCGCCCCGACCGCCGCACGCGCCAGTACCGGGATGAATTCGCGCTGTCCGCCGGACGCGTCGCCCTGTCCGCCGGGCAACTGCACCGAGTGCGTGCAGTCGAACACCACCGGCGCGAACGGCCGCATCGCCGCCAGACCGCGCATATCGACAACGAGATTGTTGTAGCCGAACGAAAAGCCACGCTCGCATAGAAACAGCGGCTGTTCCGCCACCGCGCGCATCTTGGCGATCACGTTGCCCATCTCCCACGGCGACATGAACTGGCCCTTCTTGGCATTGACCGGCTTGCCGCAGCGCGCAACCTTCTGCATGAAGTTGGTCTGCCGACATAGAAAGGCCGGCGTCTGCACCACATCGACGACCGCCGCCACTTCGGCCACGGGCGTGTCCTCGTGAACATCCGTCAGCACCGGCACGCCGATTTTGCTGCGCACGGTCTCGAGAATCCGCAAGCCTTCGTCCACACCAGGCCCGCGATAGGATTTATGCGATGAACGATTAGCCTTGTCGAACGAACCCTTGAACACATAGAGAATGCCGAGCCGCTCCGCGATCGGCTTGATATGCGACGCCACCTGCAGGCACAGCTCTTCGGATTCGATCGTGTCCGGACCGGCGATCAGGAACAACGGTTGGTCGATGCCGACATTGCGGCCGCAGAGTTTCATGAGTGCTCCGGATAGAGTCTGTTGACAGTGACTTTGATCACTGCGTCGCCGCCCAAGAGGGCGCAAGGTTGTCGAATTGTAAATTCATTCTTGGCATCATGAGCGCCCGTTTCGGAGACCCAAGGAGAACAACATGAACAAACCGATTCGTATTCGCAATGAAAACATTCGCCGTGGCTTGGCATTTGCCGCCCTGGCCCTGTCCGGCAGCTGCGCCCAAGCGGCCGCGGTTTGCCCTGGCCTGCCAAGCCACGCCGAGCTGAGGACGGCGCTGATACAAGCCCGGACCTCTGACAACGGCGGCTTCAATCTCGACATGTGGGGCACACTGGTCGATCGCGACGGCACCGTCTGCGCCGTCGCTTTCACCGGCAAGCAGCGCAGTGATCAGTGGCCCGGCAGCCGCGTGATTTCCGCGCAAAAGGCTTACACCGCCAACGCGTTCAGCCTCCCGGCACTGGCGCTCGCCACCGCCAACCTCTATACCGCCGTGCAGCCGGGCGGCAGCCTCTATGGCTTGCAGCACAGCAATCCGGTGGATACCGGCGCGGTCTATAAGGGGCCGGCAACGCTATGGGGACAACCGAATGATCCGCTGGTCGGCAAGCGCGCCGGTGGCGTCAATGTCTTCGGCGGTGGCCTGCCGCTGTACGACAGCAAGGGACAACTGCTCGGCGCGATCGGCGTCTCCGGCGACAGCTCCTGCGCCGATCACGCAATCGCATGGCGCACGCGCAACGCGCTGAAACTCGATTATGTGCCGGGCGGTGTCGGCCCGGGCGGCATGGACCAGATTGCCTTCACTGGCGGCTGGGGCCAGCCGCATTGCAAGGATGCCGCTGCCGAAGACAAAGTCGTCGCAGGATTGCCGCCGACACGCAAACCGTAAGCGGGACCGCGGCGGGCGGGCTGTCCGCGCAGGACAACCCGCCCGGCGTTCGCATCATCCGCCAAGCAGCGCCTTTTTCAGATCGTCCTGCACCGGATTGTTACCGAGCCAAACCTTCAGCATCGAGGGACCGAGATCCGGCCCCGCAATGGCGTCCTTGCGCTGACCGTTGACGGAAAGCTGTACGCCGCCAGCCGCATCGAAATCGAGCGCGATGACATCGTTCTCGTGGACTTCCTTGATTTCTCGCATGACCCGATCGAGCTCGTTGAGCTGCGGCGTCAGCGCCGCCAGTTCCGTGTCGGATAGATTCTTCTCGATACCCTTGTGGAACGCCTTCAGCATGCGTTCCGCACCGAGCCCGCGCTTCATCACCAGGACCACGCGGCGCGGTTGCTTGGAGTTGATGATCGCATCGGCATCAGCGCTTTTGGCTGGAACGTACAGGCCGGCCACGTAAACACTGACCAACCCGAACTCCGAACGCAGACCACCGCCATTCAGAACCAGATCGGCACTGGTGACCGTCACCTTGTCATCGAGTTTGACGCCGGAAACCTCAGCGGCGAAAGCGCCCAGGCTGAAAAAACCCAGCATCGCAGCGGCCATCAACTTATTCATCGTGCACCATTCAAAAAAGACCGCCGAAATCAACCGAAATTCAAGTGACGTTCACGCGCTTCACCGCGTAGCTCACCAGACCCGGAAAAAACCGCTTGGCGTAAACCGCGATGCGCTCATAGCGGGCGATCAGCAGCTCATCCCGATTTTTCTCCACCGCACACCAGATACCCTCCGCGCAGCGTTCCGGCGCCATGCCCTTGTCGGTCGATTTATCCATCTTGCCGTGCGCGCCGCCGGTCGCGGTCAATGCGTTGATCGATACTTGCGTACGCACATAGCCTGGCATCACCAGTGTGAACCGGATGTTCTCGCGCCACAGCTCCGCGCGCGCAGAGTCGGTGAAACCATATAAAGCATGCTTGGCGGCCGAGTAGCCGGAACGCATTGGCGTCGCCACCTTGCTGACCACGCTGCCGGTCATCACCACATGGCCGCCGCCACGCCGGCGCATGCCCGGCAATACCGCTTTGGTCAACGCCACCGGCGCGAAGAAATCCAACTCGAACAGCTTGCGGTAAACATCCAGGTCCGTATCCGCGACCAAGCCACGCTGCGACCAGCCGGCATTGTTGACCAGCACATCGACCGGGCCGAAGAACGCTTCGGCCTTTTTCGTTGCATCGACGGCATCGAACGCGATCAGATCGAGCGGCAGAATCGCGACCATGGAAGGGTCGGCGCACAGGCCGCGCACGCGCTCAAGCTCGGCGGCGCGACGCGACGTCAGCACCAGCTTCGCGCCGCGCGTCGACGCCGCAATCGCCAGCGCTTCACCGATACCCGAAGATGCACCGGTGATCCAAACGGCTTTGTCTGCGATCTGTGTCATTTTTATTTTCCAGTTCGTTGGGCGGTGAATACGGCGATGGCTATCTATTTCTGCCGTCAAGAATATAAGGCGAAACGAAGCGCAAGCCGCGATGGCGCCATCATTTCTCAACATTAAGGAACGGAATCGGAGCGCCGGCATAGATCGCGGTCGGAAGCGCACCATTCCATTTCTCAGCTTTGATCTTTTCAACTTCGATGCGTCGCAGTTCGAGCACTTCTTTGTTTTGCGCGAGCGCCGCATTCTGCACGCGCAGCGCCTCGGCCTGGGCCTTGGCAATCGTGAGGTTGGCATAGGCTTCACCGTCGGATTCCGCCTTTCGCGCATTGGCTTCGGCCTCGGCAATGGCGACCTTCTGCTTCTGCTCGGCTTCCACGGTCTTGAGTTTGTTCTCCGCGGCAAGGCGCAATTGCTCCTGCGTCACTTTGTCGTTGATCGCGTGCATGTAGGAGTCCGAGAATGCGAAATTCCGCATGTCGATATTGATGACCTGGGCGCCGTAGAGGGCGAGCTTCTCGCGCAAGGCAGCGTTGATGTCGCTGGATACCGTGGCGCGTTGGGCGATCAAATCAGGGGCAGTGTATTTGGCGGTCACGGCCTTGAAGATTTCCTGTGTCGCCGTTTGCACGTAGGACGATAGATTGCCGTCATGGGAGTATTTTTCGAATACTTCCGCCACGCGATCGGTGGCGATGCTGTATCGCACGGTCAAACTCACTCTCACCGGTTGCGTATCACTGGTGCTTCCTTCGGCATCCTCGATGTCTGCCATCTCGGCCCGGATGCTGAAGTTGGAAAGCTTCTGCCAGGGTGGAAGAACCGCCAATCCCTCGCCCTCGATACCGACGATTTTGCCGAACTGTGTAACGACCCCACGGCTTCCCGTCGGTACCGAATAGAACGGCCATAGGATGACGAGCGCGATCAATGTGGCAATGCCAATGACGATTCGATTCAGAGGGAAACCCAGTTTTCGCGTATCGGGGAGTGGCATGTTTTACTCCGTGCTTCCTGTCCGCAGCCTGAAATGGAAAAGCCCGCTTGCGGATTCACCGCAAGCGGGCGTTGTACTTACGACGTCTTGGTTCAGGCCACTTTTTCGAGCGACTTGTCCCACTTGCCGAGCGCGGCAAGGCCGTTCATCTTGGCGCGGTGCAGGTGCGCGGTGCGGCCGGCTTCGACATTCTTGCCGCTCCAGGCCTTGAGCGCAGCGGCCTGCAAGGCACGGCCGTAGGAGAAGGTCAGATGCCACGGCAAGTGCCCGATCTTGTTCATGGCATCGAGGTGCGCGGTCGCGAGTTCGTCGCTCTGGCCACCGGAGAGGAACGCAATGCCCGGAACGGCGCCAGGCGTGCGGCGCTTCAGCACTTTCAGTGTGCGCTCGGCGACTTCTTGCACCCCCGCCTGCGTCGGACACTTGGCGCCGGAGACGACCATGTTCGGCTTCAGCACCATGCCTTCGAGCAGCACACGCTGCTTGTAGAGCTCCTCGAACACCGCTTCCAGCGTGCGATCGGTGACCTGTTCGCAGACTTCGATGGTGTTGTCGGCGTCCATCAATACTTCCGGCTCGACGATCGGCACAATGTCGGCTTCCTGGCATAGCGCGGCATAGCGCGCCAGCGCATGGGCATTGACGTGGATCGCGTAATCGGTCGGCACGCCGTTGCCGATGGTGATGACCGCGCGCCACTTGGCGAAGCGGGCGCCAGCGCCTTTGTACTTGACCAGACGCTCGCGCAGGCCGTCGAGACCTTCGGTCACCGTTTCTTCGGGACCGCCGCCGGCCAGCGGCTTGGCGCCCTGATCGACCTTGATGCCCGGAAGCACGCCTTTCGATGCGAGCAGTTGCGGGAACGGCTTGCCGGCAAGGCTGGACTGGAACAGCGTCTCTTCAAACAGGATCACGCCGCCGGTGTGCTGCTCGAAACCCGGCGTGGTAAACAGCATGTCGCGGTAGGCCCGGCGGTTCGGTTCACTGTTCTCGACGCCGATCTTGTCGAAGCGCTTCTTGATCGTGCCGGTCGACTCGTCGGCGGCAAGAATGCCCTTGCCCGGCGCAACCATGCCAAGAGCGGTTTCGTTAAGAATCTTTTCGTTCACTGAACTACCTCTGAGGTGTCGTCGTAAGGGGGTTAGGGCCTGTCAGCGTGCGCGGAATAGGAACCGCCGGGCACACGCCATGGGTCCCAGACCGCCGATTTTACGGCGTGCCAGCCCCATCCCGCCATCGCAGCGCCCCGATTCCCTACGGTTTTTAGATACCATGCCTGGAATCCGGCCCTGCGCTCCCCGCTTTCAACGGGCATTGACATGTCGAACACTGCCGCGCCCACCGCTTATACCCGCACCGCCGTCGCGCTGCACTGGCTGATCGCGGGGCTGTTTGCCTGTGGTTTCGCGCTGGGCGCAGTGATGACGGACCTGGCGGCCAGTCCGCAGAAAGTGAAGCTCTTTTCCTGGCACAAATGGATCGGCATCACCGTGCTCGGACTCGCCGCGCTGCGCGGCCTATGGCGGCTGACGCACACCGCGCCGGAACTGCTGCCGGCACCCGCCTGGCAGCAACTGGCGGCCCGTTTCACGCATGCCCTGCTGTACACACTGATGTTCGTGACGCCGCTGGCCGGCTGGACCTTCAGTTCCGCGTCCGGTTATCCGGTGGTCTATCTGGGCCTGTGGCAGCTGCCGGACCTGGTGGCGAAAAACAAACTGCTGGCGCCGTCGCTGGCGGATATGCATCAAACGCTGGCATGGCTGATGCTGATTGTCGTGCTCGCGCATGCGGCCGCCGCGCTCAAGCATCATTTTCTCGATCGCGATGAGACCCTGCGCCGCATGCTGCGTTTCCGGCGTCCCATCTGAATCCGGCGACCAAGCGCAAGAAGATTGGCCAATGAATATCCGTCTTTCATTTTTCGGACCGCTGCTGTTGATGGCTTCAGCAACAATGGCTGCCGATAGCCGCATCGACAATGCCAAGAGTTCGATTATCGTCACCTTCACCCAGATGAAGGTGCCAGTCGACGCGCCGTTCCGCAGTTTCGGCGGCCACATCGACTACGACCCGGCGCATCCCGACGCGGCCAAGGCGGAATTACAAGTCGATACCGGCAGCCTCGATCTCGGCGACGAGGAGTACAACGCGGAGACGCGCAAGAAGGAATGGTTCGACAGCGCAGCCTCGCCCAAAGCCACGTTCGTCGCGACCGCCATCAAACCGGCGCCGGGCGGGCATCTTGAAGCCACCGGCACGCTAACGATCAAGAACAAGCCGCAGACCGTCACCGTGCCGGTCACGGTCGGCGCCAATGCCGGCACGCATACGTTCGACGCGACATTCGAGATTTCGCGGAGCTATTTCGGGATCGGCGGTGCGGACTGGAAAGATACTGTCGATGACAAGGTCAGGATCAAAGTCCATCTCGTTCAAACCACTCACTGAATCCCAGTCCGAACCTACTTGACCTACTTGCGGGCCAGTGGATTCGGCGTCGGCTCCGCAACCTTGGTCAGCATATTGCGATCCGTATGGTGAAACGGCTCGGACTTGCCGCGGATCATCATGACCGTGTCCTCATCGTAGGCCCAGGTGCCATCCGCGTTGATGGTCACCTTGATGCGGAACTCGATGGTCTTGAATGCGTACTCCAGGAATGGAGCCGACAGGATGCCGAACGAGGCGTCGCCTTGCTTTGCGACCAGCTCGAAACTCTTTGAATCCGCACTCGCTTTGCCCACCGCCATTGCCACCTGACCGCGCGGGATCGTCAGCGTATGGATCACGGTACCCGTCGCCGGCTCCCACAGCCAGTACCCGACCTGCTCATGGTAGGTTTTCACTTGGTCCGGCTTCACGATGTGCGTGAAATAACGTAAGCCGTAGAACAGTTGCGGACCGTTGGTGGCCGGATCCAGCGGTTGCAGCTCGATCCGTTCGACAAAAGCCTGCTTCTTCGGACCTTCCACCTTGGGCTTTACGTCGAGCCCGCGAGCCCCCTCCCAGATGCCAGCCATGCCGCGCAACGGGCCGAGATTCTTCAGTGTGTCGACGTCGATATTGGACGGCTCAGTGTAGATGTCTTCGGGAAATTCGCTCATGCGTGGTTCCGTGCAGTTGTTGCGTTAAGGAGCTCTTCCTCTCTCGAAGTGAGAAGGAATTAAATGAACAAATATTGAGTCTTCATTCTGCCAGTTCGCCCCGCGGCTCGGCTATGATTGAGGCCGCTCGCCAATCACTCCGTCATGCGCATATCCATCGCCCTTGCGACTTACAACGGCGAAAAATACCTCGCTAAGCAGCTCGACAGCCTTGCGCGCCAGAGCCTGCCGCCCTGCGAGTGCGTGATCTGCGACGATGGCTCCACAGACGGCACTCTCGAAATTCTGCAAGCGTTCGCGGCGAGCGCACCCTTCCCTGTTCATATCCATCGCAATACGACCCGCCTGGGTTATCGGGAAAATTTTTTGCGGTGTGCGAGTCTCTGTTCCGGCGAACTGATCGCGTTTTGCGATCAGGATGATGTTTGGCTTGATCACAAACTGCAGAAGGTGGCTGCAGCCTTCACGGAGCATCCTTCGGCAGCACTCGTCATCCATCAGGGACAGGTTGTCGACGCCCAGTCGAGACCCACCGGCGATTTTTATCCGCGAGTCTCGCGTGCGCAGTTACAAAAAAAACTGACCTGCGAACCCTGGGTGAACATTCCCGGATTCGCGATGACGTTCAAACGGGAACTGATTCATTGCTGCCCCTGGGACCGACGCCCCGCCGATCCCAATACCTTCGATGCGTCCGCTGCTCACGACACCTGGATCCTGCTCATGGCGGAGATCACGGGAGATATCGCCTTCATTCCCGACAACCTCGTTCAATATCGCCGCCACGGGGGCAATACGACGGCAAGCATCAAAGTGAAAAAACCGCCGGTCCCGGCATCCCTCGCGCAGAAAATACGTCGCAGACTGGCACGCATGCGTCAGGAATTTCTGCGCCACGCGGGATTGTTCGATGAAAGCGCCCAGCTGCTGCTGGACCTCAGCACGCGCTGCGAGGAATCACACCGCGACAACATACGCAGCGCGTCCGCACGTTACCGGCGCTTTGCCGAAATCCACTGGCAGCGGGCTCGCATCTATGATTCCGACAGCCCATTGCGTGAACGGCTGGGCTGCCTGCGTCGTCTTATCGTAGAAGACGCTTATGCTCCGTGGAGTCGGGGTGGTGTCAGCCGTCGCGCCCTGAGCAAGGACTTCCGCTACTTACTCTTCGGCAGTCTTTAGAAAATTGCCCTGCCGGCCCTAACAGCCGCGAATGCACCCTTGCGAAATCGGGCACACTCGCGGCCGCGTGATCACTGATTTAACAACTTGGTTTAATTGCCCGACTGCACATCGATGCGACCGTAGAGGCCGTTCGCTTCGTCATTGGTTCCGGCAGCGAAGAACAAGGTATCGACCGGTTGATTGGCAAAGCCGTTGCCGAATGCGATTCCCCACAGGCCGCTAATCGCAATGGGCTGTCCCTGCGTATCCATCAGTTGACCGGCCCAAAGGCCATTGGCAAGGTTGTATGCGTTGATCATTCCGTCGCCAAAATTACCGATCAGCAAGCGGCTTCCAAACTGTCCGAAACCCGCCGGTGCCAATGCCATACCCCATGGCGCATTGAGATGGCCGCGCGAGATCAGGCGCCGGATCATCACTCCATTGGGATCATAGACATCGACATAGCCGAGACCAGCACCGTTGACGTTGTCATGGGCGTCCGAGTCCTGCTTGGCATAACTGACGTAAATGTCCCCAGCGATTGCCTGAATACCGAACGGTGCGAAGTGCTTCGGCAACGCCGGGTCGACAAATCCGGTCGTCGGAACCGACTGGAATTTGCTATCGAAGATATCGATCTTGCCATTGTGAAAGTCGGTGGCGTAGAGCAGGCTACCGCTGCCATTGGCGCTCAGTGCGACGCCTTTGTAAACCGCGCCACTGGCGGAATTGTCGACAGCAACGACCGCGTGCGTGCTATCCACGCTGGAAGCCCAGCCCGAAATCACGCCATCTTCCGTGACGAAAATGAATGCGCTGGGCGCGGATACTCCGTTCTTGGTAACGACAAAACTTTTTGAGGAATTAGACACTGTTCCCGTAGGTGCTCCCGGAGCACCGCCGACACCCGGAATCTGCACGACGAGCGAATTCGCGACACCGGATCCGTCATACAAGGTCGACAGGCCAGTGCCGTTGTCGGCAATCCAAACATCTCCAAATGGATTGAAAGCGATGCCCCAGGGATTGACCAGATTATGGTCAACATGGTCGGCAGTGACCGCGCCGTCCGACACCAGATTGTGCTGCGTGTAAAAAGTGCTGGCGGCTGAAGCCGATCCGACGGCAAAAGCAATACTTGCGGCCGCGATGATACCCATTTTCTTCATGATGACTCTCCATTGATTCACAACCTATGAATTCGGGAACGCTCCCGATACTCGAGGAACACCGGCGCGCGGCGACGCTCCGGATCAAATTTGATCCGGTCGGCGCCATGCACCGTGTGCTCTTCAGTTGTAAGTACGCGCGGACCTCGATCCGGTTGTCAGTTCGATCGGCGATTGCGAAGAGTCATTGCCGAAAAGCTCCGGTGGACTGATATTGAAGGGAAAAAACTTTTCAGGCTGCGGAGATATCTGGGAGAGATCTAGACGCAGGACGAAAACCACTTCGCTTGGCAACAAATGCTGGTAGCAAGGCAAAAATATCTTGGTAACGACTCGATCGACAGATGGCCGTGTCTTAGACTGGCGCTTACCGTTCACAGGTACATAAACTGAAACACCGGATGAGCAGATCCCTCAGCCGCGAAACGCAGCTACGGCTGGTCGCCGTTTTTGTGTTCGTGCTTGCACCGCATGCGGCGCACCTTCCGTGGTGGTGCAGTGGCGGCGTGGTTGCGGTGACGATTTGGCGCGTCATCGCGGTGCTGCGGCGCTGGCCACCACTGCCGGGTGCGTTGCGTGCTGCGCTGGCACTGATTACATTCGCGGGCGTCTATATCAGCTTCGGTCGCGTCAGTGGCCAGACCGCCGGCGTCGCGCTGCTGGTATTGATGGCGGGACTCAAGCTCACCGAACTCGGCGAGCGCCGCGACGTGATGTTCCTGTCGTTCCTGCTCTACTTCATTCTCATCACGCACTTCCTATTCTCACAGGATCCGTGGACGATCGCATATCTCCTGGTCAGCGCGCTGCTGATCACTGCCGTGCTCGCGGACATCAGCCACGACGGTGAGGCGCTGCCGTTGCGGACTGCACTGCGCACCAGCGGGGTCATGATTGCGCAGGCGCTGCCGCTGATGCTCGTCATGTTCGTATTGTTTCCGCGCCTGCCGGGACCGCTGTGGGGTATCCCGTCGGATGAGGGTTCGGCGCGCAGCGGACTGTCCGATTCGATGTCCCCGGGCGATATCTCTCATCTCATCGAATCGGACGCAACTGCGTTCCGTGTGCGCTTCATCGATCCACCACCGCCAGTGGGACAACGCTACTGGCGCGGACCGGTCCTGGACACTTTCGACGGCCGCCGCTGGACGATGGCGACACAACCATCGCCGGAACCTGAAACGCCGCTGCGGTTGCTTGGCCCTCCGGTACGCTACGAAATGATCATCGAACCGTCGGACCAGTCATGGCTGTTCGGCCTCGATATGGTCGATCGCAACACGTTGCCGCTCGATGCGCACTTCGATCCCGGCCTGCTGATCCGCACGCACGATCCTGTACAAGCGCGCCGCCTCTATACGCTGGCCTCGTATCCGCATTATCTGCTCGCCCCCCAGCTCTCGCGGCGCGAACGCGCACATGCTCTGCGCTTGCCACGCTACGGCAATCCGCGCACACATGAACTGGCGCAGTCGTGGCGGGCGCAGGGACTCGACGACGATGGCATCGTGCGACAGGCACTAGCGATGTACCAACGCGAGAATTTCGTCTACACACTGGAGCCGCCGGTACTTGGTCGCGAAGCGGTGGACGAATTTCTGTTCGATACCCGTCGTGGCTTCTGCGAACACTACGCCAGTAGCTTCACGGTGCTGATGCGCGCCGCCGGCGTTCCGGCACGCGTTGTCACCGGTTATCAGGGCGGAGAGAAAAATGCGGTCGGCGACTACTACATCGTGCGCCAGTCGGACGCGCATGCCTGGAGCGAGGTATGGCTGGAACAGCGCGGCTGGGTGCGTATCGATCCGACTGCGGTTGTTGCGCCGGACCGCGTCGAAGCCGGCGTCGGCAGCGCGCTGCTCGACAGCGGCACGCTGCCGGCGTTCCTGGATCCGGCACGGCGCAGCAGCTTTCGTTTCGCGCTGCGCGCACGTCTCGACTGGGTCAACGAGCAATGGTCGCGCTGGGTCCTCGCCTACGGGCCTGAACTGCAGCATGACCTTCTGTCGCAACTCGGCCTCGACGGCTGGGAAGATTTGATGATTGCAATGACGGTGTCGCTGTCTCTGCTGCTGGGTATCGCCGGCTTGCTGGTCATGCGATCAAGCTTTCCCACCACACCAAAAGATGCGGCGCTGCGCGCCTGGCTGCGTGCGTCGCGCAAGATGGCGAAACGTGGATTCGTGCAGCGACCGGATGAAGGTCCGCGCGATTTCACCGATCGCGTCGCCGCCGCGCGACCGGAACTGGCAGCGCCGTTCTGCCGTGTTCTCGATCTCTACTTGCGCAGCCGCTATCTGGATGAACCGAATGTACCGATGCAGAGGGCACTCGACGTAGCGGTATCGCGCCTGGGATAGGTTCGCTTGCACTTCATTTTCAGACTAACGAGCCATGGTATTGCTCCGTCACTCTTCGACGCTAATTGTCGGAACCCAGCTTGCTAGGCGGATCGATATTTCCGCAGGAAATCGGCGAAATACGCTCCCGAGTTGCGGTCGTTCATGGCCCGGCGTACAAGCGGGCGTGGATACCCGGCACGTCGTTCGCAGCGATACTTTCGGCCACCCCGCACCCAGGTGCCGATCTCAGACCAGAGATCAAGGTACTTGAAAAAGCTGTGCCACGATGGCGATGGGTTCGTTACTGGCAACGATTTGCTGATGCCACGCCGCCACGAAACCTCCATTTCCGTCGATTGCAGTAGCAAAGTCGGAGTTATCGGTGGGTGCTGTCATTACCAGCGGCGCTCCATTGGCACTCCCATTGGCGAGGAACGGCTGAATTGAGAAGCTAGTGCTTATTACTTGCGATACTTGCCAAGCGGCGACGAAGCTACCGGAAGGCTCGACGGCAAGCGAAGCTCCCGTGATGTAGTCAGGACTGGAAGTCAAAACGATAGACTCTCCTTTCGGCGAGCCATTTGCCGAATACTGTCTTGCTTTATAGACAGAAACGGAATAACCGCTCTCATCGACGCTATAGTCAATCCAATCGACGTCGAAATCCCCGCTTGAGTCCATGTGAACGCCGCCGATAGTGGGAATGCCACCGGACGTGCTGAAAGAAGAAACTGTAGCAGGTAGACCAACACCCTTGCCTTGTGCATCGAAACGTTTCGCCACAAATTGTTGGTGTCCAATTTTGGATTGGACCGATGTGATCGTAACGAAATTTCCAGAAGGCGCAACGGCCAGACCGAAAATAAATTGGGAGCTGGCTCTGGGAAACGGAGTGAAATTCGAGAAAAGTTGCTTCGCCGTCTTATCGACGACAATAGCCGCGCTCTTTGGCGCGCCTTTCACATCATAAATTCTCGCATAAGTAACAGTGGACTTAGCGCCGCCCAAGTGAATGTAAGCGGGGATCGGCAAATAAGTCATATGATCTTCAGTCCAGGCGATAACATAATCGCCGTCGGCATCCATGGATATCAAAGGGCCTGCACTTACGATGTCATAGTTGCTTGTTCCAGGTATTGATACCGATGTCACATCGACTTGATCACCAGAAAGGCTACCGTTGGCCTTGTAGCGCTGGGCAAGAATATGCTGCAGGTTCAGGGAGTCGGTAGTGGGAGTCGTAGCAGACCAGGTAACCACGTAGTCCCCGTCATCATCTATTGCAACCGTGGCGCCTGCGCCCGCATTGGAAGTAACGGTGATCTCCGGGCCTTTCGCCGTACCACTTGCGGTATACTCTCGCGCGTAGATCGAGTAACCCGCATGGTAGATAATCACAAAATCGCCAGCGGCGTTCTTCGCAATGCGCGTTCCAGCATCGTGAGAATCGGTTTTGTAGTCGGAGTTGATGTCAAACACCGGTCCCAGAGCTGTGACGTCGGCATATGCAGTCTCTGCCGCAAAGCAAGCAGATGCAGCGGCGGCAAATACGGTCTTGCGAATCAAGCCACTGGCACAATAAATGGACTTCATTTCCTTCTCCCCTGCCAATCTAGGTTGCATAGCCGGTCCCCGATCGTTGAATGACTTCATTTGGGACAGGCAGTCCATGCAATATACAGAGACCAAGGGGGTGGCACTGTGAACCACGTCACAAAACGGCTGAAAGCAAAAACCGATGCGCTACGGCCATGCTCGACCAAGCGTGATCGCATGCGATGCACGTCACTTGTTTTTTTGTCGTGGCGAGCTGCGCAACATCAATGTTGAGAATTTAAAGAATCATCTCAGCGAATAGCGCCCCGCCATCAACGGCAGATCGAGAAATGTCTTGATCCCCGGCGACGCATCGCAGACATAGGGGATTGCGTTGATCGCATGCATCGCGGTGCAGATCATCGCCGGTTCGGTATGTGCCTGTTCGACATGCCTGTCTTCGAACGTCGTGGCCTGTTCAAAGGTGCAACGCAGCGAAGGCTCACCTTCGATGGTGACACTCCATTGCGTATGGTTGCTGGCGTCCTTCGCTCCAGGCCAGCCTTCGCCCATGTCGTAGGTCGCGACCCAGACGAGCTGAATGATGATCATCGGCTTGCCGCGCACGACGCCGGCGAAGCGGGTCTTGATACCGCCGATGGTACCGGGTGGAATCGACCCCGATTCGATGACCGCGCCACCCGGTGTGATGCCATGCTCTTCGGTCTGTTCGATACGATCGAGCTTCACGCCTAGTCCGTCGGCGACCATGGCGATCGATTGATGGAAGAACTGCATCATCAAATCGAAATTCGGATGCTTGTTGGCCTTCGCATACTCCAGCGTGCGACCGAAACTCAACAGGTTGTGATTCAGCTCCGGAGAGTTGTAGGTACGAAAATCGGCAAACTCGCGCACGTAAACCTCATCGATGCGGCGGCTCAGCACGGACATCGTCAGCGGCAGCACTTCGCCGCTGAAGCCGGGGTTGATGCCGGTGCCGTGTACCGAGGTGCCGCCTTTCCTGCACGAGGCTTCGAGGCGATCGACAAGCGCCTGCCCGAAAAATTTCGGGTACAGCAGTCCCGATGTAGTGACGACGTTCTTTCCGGATTCGAGCATGCGGCAGATCAGATCGACGTCCGGCCACAGCGCGTTGTAGGACACGCAGTCGGCGTCCATTGCAATGATCTTCTCTATGTCATCGGTCGCCGCCACATCAATCGGCGCGATACCGGCGAGCGTGCCCGCATCCTTGCCGACCTTGTCCTTGCTGTGGACAAGCAGACCGACGAGCTGCAGCTGCGGATGGTCAGCCAGCGCAATCAGTGCTTGTTTGCCAACACCACCGGTCGCGTACTGAATGACTCGATACTTCTTCATGCGTGCCGCTCTCCGATTTTTTTCGCACCGTAGTAGAGTCGGAACACCAGCAACAACGGCACCATGCCCCATGGAATGTTGTAGGTGATCACCGGCACCAGTGCGGTGTGGTAGACATCCGCCTGCATGACTTCCCAGACGATGTACAGCACCATCGCGTAGATCAGTGCGCCACTGACCGTGTAACCACACGCGCGATAGAATGGAGTATCGACCTTGCCGGCGCCGAGCGCATACAGCGAGTAGAGATAGAACGGACTCAGCAGCACCGAATCGAAACCGATCATCAGCGCCATCCATAACGGCATGTCGAAGTACACCGGGTCGGACTTCGCGTAGCCGATCCAGATATCCGCGATGGTCTGGTTGGTACAGGTGTTATGGCGCAGGCCGTCCCAGCCGCAGTAGAGATAGAACAGAGGCTCGTGGACGAACGCGACGAGCACGAACAGTGCGAATGCGCCGAAGAAGAACCGGTCCCACTTCGGAAACGGCGACTGACGGAAACCTTTCATTGCATCTGCCGGCAACGAGGCAACGGCAGATCAACGCTGGTCAGCACGCCATTCTTGGCTCCGCACAGTGGAACCAGACTGTTGACCGCAGCCATCGCAGTGGCGAGACCGGATGGGTTGTAGTCGGGAATGAAGTCGAGCGCCTTGTCTAAAAACGTGTAGCGCGGCTCGAAAGTGCAGCGCAGCGACGGCGACCCTTCGATGGTGACCCGCCACTGCGTATCGTTCTGGTGCTCACCGGATTTCGGCCAGTCCTCACCGAGATCGAATGCGGTGATCCAGAATGTTTCCTGCACGATACGCTCGATGCCGCCCGCGCGCCCGACCCAGCGCCAGCGCTGACCGGCAATGGTCCCTTTCGGAATATGACCGGCCTTGATGTCGTAGGCATTCGGCGCAAACACAAAATCGCGCGACTCCGTGATCTCGTCGAGCTGCAGTTCCAGCCCATGCGCAAGCGCGGCGACAGACTGTGTGAAGAATTCACGCATGATCGCGAGGTCTGGCAGCTTGCCGGTCTGGATATCCTCGATCGGCCGGCCGAAACCCATGACGCTGAGAATGTGCGGTGCCGGATATTTCGAGCAATCTGCATACTCACGGATATGTATCTGACGCACCCGGCGGCACAGCGCCGACATCGTGAGCGGCAGCACTTCGTCGACCCAGCCCGGGTTGATACCGGTCACATAGAACGACGAGTCGCCTTTCTTGCACGCTTCATCGAGACGCCGCTGCAATTCGGGTGACTGCCACGAAGGGCACATCAACCCGGCGGTGGTCACCACGTTCTTGCCGGATGCGAGCAGCGCACAAATGCGATCCACATCCGGCAGGAGCATCATGTAGCAGACGGCGTCGGCCTTGATTTTTAAGATCTGCCCGAAATCATCCGTCGCCAGTGCTTCGCAGCGGCTGTCCTTCACATCGGCAAGATCGACCGCTTTGCGACCAACGTTGCCGGTGCTATGAACCAGTAGTCCAGCGAGGTCCAACGACGGATTGGCGAGAATCGCCTTCAGTGCCTGCTTGCCGGCGACGCCGGTGCCGCAGTGGATAATTCGAAGTTTAGGCATTCCTCGCTCCGGGTTGCGGGCATCGATCGGGACGCAACTGTCGAGCCGCCGTGCTTATTCGTAAAACTGTTCGTACCAGCGGCGGAATTGCGCGATCGGCCCGTCACCGTTGCTGAGCGCTGGCTTCTCCCGGTAACACTTGCCTTCCCAGATGCGGATATCCTTGCACCATTCATTGTCGACGGCATCGATCAGCGTACGCGCCGAATGTCGCGGAATAGAACGGTGCGCGTAGTAGATTTGGTGCATATACAAAACGCCCGGATCGACCGGCGTGAAGCAGGTCATCATCAGCCACTCGGTGGCCCCGGTGTAATGCGTGTAGGTATAACCCGGCCCTACCGCCAGCGAATCGACGCCGACTGCGCCCGCGTCTCCATAGCCGGTATTGACGTCTCCGGTGTCGTAGCCGACGCGATAGCAGTGCGCGTCGGGCACAAATTTAAGTTTCACGCCATCCCATCCATGCACTGCGACAAAGTGAGAAAAATCGGCACCGTTCTCGGAGATATCCTGCGGATGTCCCTTGAACAAATGCTCGCGCGTTTCAGCGAAATAGTGGTCGGCACTGGCGACAATGGGGTGCGATGGAATCTCCCAATGCGGCGACTCACCCCTGCTGTGGTGCCAGACAAAAATAAAGCCGTTTACTTCGCGCGACGGATGGGTCTTCAGCGTCGCGGCGGCCGGCTTGCTGGTGCCATAAGGAATATGTGCACAACGGCCTTCGCCATCGAATTCCCAGAAGTGGAACGGACAGCGAATCCTGTTCTCGACAACCGCTCCAGTGCCGAGATGCGCACCGAGGTGCGGGCAGTACGCATCGACGACCGATAGCACACCATCATTGCCGCGGAAGAGAACCAAATCGCGCCCAAGAATATGCCGCGACACCACCTGTCCGGCCGTGACATCTTCGGAAAAGCCAATCCCCATCCAGCCGTTCGGTATCGCCGGACGCGGATCAGGATTGTCGAAACCACCTCGTTCCGGAAGTAGAGACATATCGGAACTCCTGTTGGTATGGCCGTCCGGACAGTTATTTACAAGCTGCTGCGCTCGAGAACGCCGCGATGTCACTCAATGCGCGCCTGCCTGGCGACCTGCTTGCCGGCAAGACGGCCAAAGTAGGTGACGTCCGCAACCGACATTCCGCTTGCGTAACCCTTGGATGTGCGCGGGATTCCCGCGACCGTACGACCGGCGGCAAATAAACCCGGAATCGGCTCGCGGTCCGGATTGACGACTTCGCCTGTCGGCAGCACATCGAGGCCGCCGAGCGTGAACACATATGGTTTGATCTCGCTCAGTTTGTAGCTGATCAATGCGTAAGGCGGTATATCAAAGGGCGCGAGCCATTCGGCAGATTTGTGGAACAGCGGATCTTCACCCTTGGCGGCGTAGCGGTTGTAATAAGCGACCGTTTGCTGCAGCGAGCCTTCCGGCAACCCAGCTTCCATTTCGATCTCCGCCACGCTTTCGCCGACCGCCACGATCTCGGTATTCGACATGTACGCTGGGCGATCGAAATGCTTGTTGTCGATGAACATGTAGACCTTGTCGGTCGGCTGCATTGAAGCATAGTGACCGAGACGCGCGAGATAGATGTCCTCGTTGATGAAACGCTGGCCCGCTTCGTTGACGAAGATACCGAAAGTGAGCTGCGGCGGCGGATAGTGCGCAATACCAACGAAGGCTTCGCTCATGTTGATCGCCTGACCGCCAGCGGCAACACCCATCAGAATGCCGTCGCCCATGTCACCGGGATTGCCGTGGCGCGTAGCGAAAGTATCAAAATACGGGATGTGCTTCTTGGTCATCGCCTCATTCATGATGAAACCGCCCGCGCACAGCACTACACCTTGGCGCGCACGCACGAAGACGTCTTCTCCACTGCTGCGCGCGACGACGCCGCGGATGCGTCCGGAATTATCCTGGATCAACTGCGTCACGCGCGTATCGAAACGCACTTTGACGCCAGCTTCCTGCACGCGCTTGGTCAACGCGTTCATGACCACGATGCCACCGCCATGGTTGGCGTCCGCCGGCAGGTGGCCGCGCGGAATCGGCGTGGCGATCGTGGTGAACGGATAGGATTTTTCGTTTCCGGTGTATTGCAATGAATCGCCGGTCATTGCCACCACGTCGCGACCGGCGAAGAAGCCGCGCTTGTAAGGAACACCGAGCTCCTCCATCCAGTCGAAATGCGCAGCCGCACCATCGACGAATTCACGCAGCCGCTCTTCATCGACGTAAGGATCGAAGCAGGCCTTGAGGTAATTGTAAAAATTCTCGGTGGAGTCTTCGAAGCCAAGCTCCTTTTGCAGCTTGGTACCGCCGCTGCCGCCAAGATACATTTCGCAGGCCGACATCATCGTCGAACCGCCGGCGCCGCTGGAGCGCTCGAGGATCAGCACATCGGAACCGGCGCGCCGCGCTTCCAGCGCCGCACAACCGCCGGCGCCGCCGTAACCGGCAACGACAACGTCCGCGGTGATATCGAAATGACGGACGTCCTCGAATTTGACAATACGTTTCATCTATCGCTCCTCACTCCAGCCGATACCGAATATATCGTCAAACGCCGTAACCACCGTCTACCGAAATCATCTGGCCAGTCACATAGCCGGAACGCGACGACGCGAGATACACGACTGCTTGCGCGACTTCGTTCGGCTGCCCGAAGCGCTTGAGGCAAAGGCCGTCCTGCACGGCGGTCGCCCACTTGTCGTCGAAAGTACCATCGGCCCAGAGGCGCTTGAATATGCCGGTTTCGATAACGCCGATCGCGACACTGTTGGCACGGATGCCGAAACGGCCCTCCTCCTTGGCGATACCGAGAATCAGGGCCTCGATCGCTGCCTTCGGTGCCACCGACAGCACGTCGCGTTCCGGCCAGCGATGCAAACCGGCGGAGCTGATATGCACATACGAACCACCTCCACCCTTCTTCAAATGCGGCAATGTCGCGTGGACCACGGCGAAGAAGCCGTTCAGGTCGGCATCGACGATCTCTTTCCACTTAGCGACGCTGAGATCGCGAATATAAAGCTGCGGAATGTTGGAACCGGAAGCGATGACGACCGAGTGAATGCGATGGCGCGCGGCCAGCGCATCAATCTTGGCCTTGACATCATCGGCCTTCGAGATGTCGAGCTGCATGCTCTCAACCTTGACGCCCATGCCGCGCAGCTCTTCGAGCATCGCGGCCGCTTTCTTTTCGTTGCTGCGATAGGTGAGCACGATGTCGCCGCCGTTGCGTGCGACTTCCTTGCATACCTCTTCACCGACTCCGCCTGTGCCGCCAATGACGAGGGCAACACCTGTTGGAAAAATCATGAAACGCACTCCTCAATTCAGTGAATCAGACAAACTAATTTGTGTCGGGATCAGTAACGGTCCAGAACAACATCCTCGATCAACTCTGCAATACGAGCGGTCGCCGGCAATGTCAGACCGAGCTTCTCACCGCTCCTCAGCGCAGCCGTGAGGTCTTTCTTGCCGAGCGTGCCGAATGGTCCAAATGCCTTCGCAAACCCCTCGGGACCAAGAGATGCGGCGCGTGCGCGATTGCCGATGAAGGCTTCCATCTGCGGCGTCACCACGCCGTTGGAGCGGCCCACTTCGAACAGCATGTCGATCGATAAACCACCCGCCTTGGCCAGCGAGGCGGCTTCATGGACTGCAGTGAACGCAGCGTAGGTCATCAAGTTGTTGCATAGCTTCAGCGCGATGCCCGCGCCGGTATCGCCGGCGTGAATGATCTTCTGACCGGAAGTAGAGAAAATCGACCGGCAACGTTCTACGATGTCTTTAGGACCGCCGACCATGTAGCACAGCGTCGCCGCTTCAGCGCCAGCCGCGCCACCGGTGATTGGCGCATCGATAACGTGGATTCCTTTTGCCTTGCCGCTGGCGGCCCAGCGCAGGATCGAAGCCTGCATCACCGTGCTGTGGATCGCGATGATGCTGTCCTTTTGACCATTTTCGAACAGCCCGTCGGGGCCATACAGCAAGCTGTCTACATCGTTGTCGTCCCTGACGCAGAGACCGATGACACGGCACTTCTCCGCCAGCTGTTTCGGCTGCACCGCGCCGCGCGCACCCAAGCTCACCAGTTCCCCTACGGACGCCTGCACAACGTCGTACACCCAGACGTCCTCGGATAATTTCAACAAATGCTTGGCCATGGGTTTACCGATGTTACCCAGACCGATGAAACCGATCGCCATTTCAGCCTCCAGAAATCTTGCAGCAGCGTCTGAAACCGATTGAAACCGGCTTTACTGCTTCCACTCCGATTCAAGCTGCTTCGGCGTTACCATGTTCGGACGCACTTCCATGAATTCAATTGCCACACCGGGCGGCAATTCAAAGCAGCCCGCAAGCGCGGCACCGACGGTATCGGCCTGCATCGCGCCATCGAACTTCGGTCCCTTTTCGAGCCAGGCCTGCATCGCCTCGCCGACGGCAACCGGATCAAAGTTTTCGATGCTGCCGGTCGCGACCGCGCCGGGACTGAACACCGTCACCATGATGTTGTCCTTCTTCACCTCGTGGCGCAGTTCCTTCGAAAAGTGATCCAGAGCCGCCTTGCTCGCCGAGTAAAACGCCATGTGCGCAAACTCGTTATCGTTGCGCACGCTCGCCGACGACACGTTGACGATACGCCCGCCGCCTGCCTTGCGCATCAGCGGAATCGCGGCTTGGCAGGTGAACACCGCGCTGAGAAAATTGAGATCGACGAGACGACGAATCTCGCTTTCGGGACTGACCTCGATGCGGCGCGAATACTGAAAGCCGACATTGTTGACAAGCCCATCCAGCCGTCCCCACTTGCCAATAACAGCTGCGAAAGCCTTTTCCACCGCAGACTTGTCGCAGACGTCGACGGGTAAGCCGAATGCGTCACCGGACTTCAATCCGGCCACTGCCGCCATCAGCCGGTCTTTGTCACGCGCGAGCAGGGCAACTTTCGCACCTCGCGAAATCAGCGCCTGGGCAGTCGCCAAACCAATGCCCTTCGAGGCGCCGGTAACGACGATAACCTTGTCTTTTACTTGCGATGTACTCATATGTTCATCCTGAAGAATCAAAGCGCCGCGCGCGGCAGCGATGCGCCCGAATTCTGTTTGGGGAACGCGCCGATCAGGCACGCATCAACTGGCCGCCGTCGACGTTCATGATGAGGCCGGTCACCCAGCTGGCGTCGTCCGACAGCAGGAACACCAATGCCTTGAGCAGATCCTCCGGCGTACCGAGACGCTTGATGGGCATCTGCGCGACCATGCCGTCGAGATATTCCTGCGGCACTTTCGCACGCAACGCGGCAGTGTCGGTTGGTCCTGGTGCGATTGCGTTGACACGTATGCCCTTGCCGCCGAGTTCGCGCGCCAGCACGCAGGTGATGCCGTTCACGGCCAGTTTGGTAATCGAATAATAGTCATAGTGCATCCACGCAGCGGTGGACGACTGGTTGACGATGGCGCCCCCGGACGGCATGTACGGCGCCACGGCGCGGGTCATGACGACGGCGCCAAGCATGTTCACGCTGATCACCTTGTTCAGGTAGCTGAGTTCGACCGTCATCAATGGATTGAAGTCGAGATTGCCAAACAGTGCGGCGTTGTTGACCAGATAGTCAATGTGTCCGTACTTGTCGTGCACTTGCTTGGCGAGCGCGGTGGCTGACGCCTCGCTGGAGACATCGACCTTGATGAACATCGCTTCGCCGCCGGCTTTTTTGATTTCGCTGGCGACGCGTTCGCCCTGCTCCGCGTTGATGTCCGCCACCACGACCTTGACACCGAGCTTGGCAAGGCCTTTCACATAGCCTTCGCCGATACCCTGACCGGCACCGGTAACGACCGCAACCTTTCCTGACAAATTCATGACCCACTCCTCTCGAAATTACTCGTACCCATCAAAAATCACGCGGCGCTTTTAGAATCGGAAGACCCGCGATCCGCAATAAATGTGACTGCTGGCTGCGAAGACCGGCTGGTGCGACCGCGTGGTTTACTTCTCCACCAGCCCTTGATCCTCCGGCAGATGCACGGTCAGTCCTTCCAATGCTTCGGTGACCAGAATCTGACAACCGAGCCGGCTGTTTTCCCGTCGATACCCTGCCGTTTCAAGCATATTGAGCTCGCCCAGCCCAGGCTCCGGAATCTTGTCCTGCCATTCAGCTGGCACATAACAATGGCAGGTCGCACAGGAACAGATTCCGCCGCACATACCGAGCACGCCCGGCACTATGTTGAGCGTCGCACCTTCCATCAGATTCATGTTGGGATCGACATCAACCGTGTGTGCTGTGCCGTTGTGTTCGATGTACGTGATTGCAACCATGATTTCCTCTGATTTCCTCTGCTTCTAATTAACCTGGGATCGCCACTGTTTTGGTCTGGAGGTATTCCTCGAATCCCTCGATACCCATTTCGCGACCGATGCCGCTTTGCTTGTAACCGCCGAACGGCGAATCGGGCGCGAAGAAATTGGCGCCATTGATATTGAGAGTGCCCGTACGGATGCGACGCGCCATACGTAATGCGCGCTCGGTATCCTTGGAATAGATAGACCCTGAGAGACCATAAATCGAATCATTGGCGATACGCACTGCGTCGACATCGTCCGTAAACGGTATTGCAACCAGCACCGGCCCGAAGATTTCTTCCTGCGCGATGCGCATGTCGTTGCGCACATCGGCGAACAACGTCGGCTCCACATAAAAGCCCTTCTTCAGACGTTCGGGCTTTTTGCCGCCGCAGATCAGCCGTGCGCCCTCGCATTTGCCGATTTCAATGTACTCGAGGACTCGATCCTGCTGTCGCTTGCTGATCAGCGGTCCCATGATCTGGCCCTCGCCGTACGGATCACCAAACGGCAGATGGGAAAAATAGGTCTTGATGATTTCGATGCCTTCCGCATAGCGCGACTTCGGCAGCAGAATGCGGGTCGGCAGCGCACAGCCCTGACCCGCGTGATAGCAGACCGCGTAGGCGCTGAGCAACGCGGCCTGGAAATCCGCATCGTCGAGAATGATGTTCGCGGATTTGCCACCCAGCTCCAGGAACACGCGTTTAACAGTGGCGGCAGCCTTCGACATGATGTTACGGCCGGTTTGCGTCGAACCTGTGAACGAGACGACATCAACGCGCGGATCGGTGACGAGCATTTCGCCGACCGCGGCCGGCTCGGCCGACGTCAACACGTTAATTACACCAGGTGGAATATCGGTCATCTCCGCGGCGACCTTGCCGATGATCGTCGCTGTCCAGGGCGTATCCGGCGCAGACTTGAGAACAGCCGTGCAACCGGCTGCCAACGCCGGACAGATCTTCGCCATGTTGATCTGGAACGGGAAATTCCACGGCGAAATTGCGGCGACCACACCAGCCGCCTCCTTCCAGACCAGACGCTTGCTCGGCACGCCCATAGTGTTGGTCACAGGCAGCTGACGCTCCGACTCGTAGCTGTCGATCAGCTCAAGGTAGTAATCCAGAATTGCGATCGGGCCATCGCCCTGAGGTCCCTGCGTCGTGATCGCGATCGGGGCGCCAACTTCAGCCACAACCTGCTCGCGCAATTGCGGCGCGACTTTCCGCAGCCCGTCGCGCAATTGCGTCAGACACTTTTTGCGCAGTGCCTTGTTGGTCGACCAGTCCGTCGTATCGAACGCGCGCCGCGCCGCGGCGAGCGCCGCGTCTGCGTCCGCTATACCGGCGTCGGCCACCATGCCGACTACCTCTTCGGTGGCGGGATTGATATTGGCGTAACGCTTGCCGGAGCGCGCTTCGACCAGCGCTCCATCGATCAACAACCGACCTTCACCATTGATTTGTTCAGCCATTTATATCTCCTGCGGATTCGATGATGATTGCCTGTGGACAGAGTCCGAGCGGCGATTGGACAGATGGAATCAGGCCCCTCTCAGGCCCCGCGCCGTATCGGCGATCACCGGCTTGCCATCTGCGCTGGCGTTCCGGTACAGGTGCAACCTGACCATCAGCAAGGCGAAGATGAAGAGCCAAAGCCCGTTGTACATATACACCGCCTTCAAATTCGATCCGGAGTCGTGGACGCTGAGGGTTTCCCAGGTCAGGTAGAGAACCATTGAGTACGTCATCATTCCGGACACGAAGGTGCCGACATATTTGTACCAAGTCCTGGTCTGCCGCCCGCTCAGGAAGACCCACACGGAAAGTACATAAAACCAGCCGAACAGAAAAACATCGAACTCGTTGACGAGCCGTATCCAGACTGGAGCGTTCGCGTAGATCGGCTCGACCTGGAGATAGCCCAGCCAGGCGCGCCCGATCCCGGTCTGCTCGCAGGGGCCACCAGCTCCGATATGCAAGCCGTCCCAGCCGCACTGCGTGAAGTACAGGAACATCGGCTCATAAACGAACGCGATATACGATGCGAACGCGAACAGCAGAATCAGAAGTCTGTCCAACCAGCGCGCCGGCATAAAAAGAGCCCCCTGACGATGAGTGGCAACGTTCATTCAAATGCTGCGCGCTCCGCGTGCCGTACTGGATGAACAAGAGCAGAAGTGGCAAACGGGTTTGCCGCTCCGCAACAAAACATTTCTATATAAATGTTTTTTGTAGACTAACCAATGGCCATGACAAGTTCAAGCCGAACGCGGACTCCGGCGACTGGCCGCGGCCAGTCGCCCCGAATGCAATTCACGCGAGAATGTGTGGCAATACCTTCTGCAGACGCATTTTTTCCTTGATGCCTTCGCCCGTCAGGGCAAAGCCGAGCAAGCGGTCTTCTGCATCGCGGAATTCCGCAACCACATTGTTACCTTCTTGCTGGATATGCCAGTTGCCTCGCGCATCGCGCGGCGGCGGGCTGACGACCACCGGACAGGCCGGAGTCTTGATCATCACTGGCATCGGCGGATAAACCACGTCGGTCGGCTTGCCGGCCAGCGTAGCCCCAAGCGCACGCGCGCATGCCAGCAGCGGCGCCACGTAGACCAGCACATGACCCTCCACTTCCGCGCAGTCCCCGAGCGCGTACACGTTCGAAGCATTGGTCTCCAGGCGACGATTGACGACGATGCCGCGATTGCAGTCGATACCCGCCGCCTTCGCCAGCTCCGTACGCGGCCGTACGCCGACCGCGGACAGCACCAGATCGGCTTCAAGCGAGCGCCCGTTGTTCAGGGTGACGAGTACGCCGCCGCCGGCCTTCTTGCTGACCTTGGTCACCAGCGGACCGAAATGGAACTTCGCGCCCTTGGCCTCCAGCGCATTCTGGACCGCCCTGCCCGCCGGCTCCGGCAATAGCGTCGGCAGGCAGTAGGCGAGCGGATCGACCGCTTCCACCTCGAAACCGCCGTTGATCAGATCATTGGTGAATTCGCAGCCGATCAGTCCGCCGCCGATTACGCAGAGCTTCCGTGCCTTGTTCTTTTCGACTGCCTTGCGGAATGCGTCATAGCCGTGCAGATCGTTGACCGAGTAGACGAACTCCAAACCATCGCCGCCGATCGGCGGGCGGATGGTATCCGCGCCTAGCGCCAGCACCAGCTTGCCGTAGTGAACGGTGGTGCCGCCGTCGCCAAGCTTGATCATCTGATTCGCCGTGTCGATCGACTCGACGCGCGTCATCGTCCACACACTGGCATTGAGCGCCTTGCCCATACTGCCAGCATCATTCTGAGTCAGCGCTTTCGCATCGTGATTCTTGGTATAACCGGTCGACAGCATCGGCTTGGAGTAGGCGCGGCCGTCATCCGAGCTGATCAGAATCAGCGGTGTTTCCTTGTCTTGTTTGCGAAAAGCCTCGGCGAGGTTGTAACCCGCCATGCCGGTCCCGACGATGACGACCGGAGATTTCTTCTGCGCCGCCGACACAGTAGCTGGAGTGTCGTCGATCAACTCGAAGTCGTCCTTGAAGACGCCGCAATCGGGACACGTCCAATCGGCGGGGATATCCTGCCAGCGTGTACCCGGTGCGATACCGTGCTCCGGATCGCCCTTGTCTTCATCGTAGATCCAGCCGCAAATGTTACATACCCACTTGGCCATCGTACCGCCCCCCAATAAATTTGAATAAATAAATCCCGGAAGAAATATTATCCGGACAGGCCCCAGTCCGAATGATACTTACTTCAGGATTACTGTTGCCCAATTCCCCTCACCCGCGTGCGGGCGCAGGTTGGGGATAGGGCTTTATCGGCTGGAATGCGCACTCCCGCACACGGGAGAAGGGAAGTTGCCTATGTAAGCGCCATTGATACTGATTCCTCGGCTGCAAGCCGTTGAAAAAACCTCGCTTTTCGCCGGTCCTTAGCGCCGGATCACTTGCCCTGCACCGCCAGTACTTCCTTCTGGCGGTCGCGCAGATCCTCGACCGTCCAGTTATGGTTATTGTTATAGAAGCTGGAGTTGTTGACTTGCGCGCGATCGGTATAGAACTGCGTATACCAGCGCCGTAGCTGAGCGAGTGGACCGTCACCCGCGCACAGCGCCGGTTCCGGCCGATACAGCTTGCGTTCCCAAATATAGACGTCTTCCATAAATGCGTCGTAGGACGCCTTGCAATAGCCTTTTGCGGCCTCTTCAAGCATGGCTGGCGTGAACTGCTCGGTGTTGGCACGCACGATCACGCCGAACCAGTATTCCAAGGTGTTCTCGTCGATCGGGCACCAAGCGGTCAGAATCAGGCTGTCAAACTGTTTGCTGTCTTGCGCCTGCCAGGTGTACTGGTATGCCGGGCCGTGGCTGATGCTGCGCACATATAATTTGTCATTTTGTGCATCGGCTGCCAGACGCGTGTGCTTACCCCAGGTCAGCTCACCACACATGTACCCGTTCCAGACCGGCAGCCACTGATCCACGTCAAACCCGTGAATCGGCAGCAGATGACCCTTGTCCACGACATTCTCCATCACTTCGCGCGGATGGGTTTTGATCGTGATCTTGAAACGATGCCACTTAGGCGTCCACCCCTTGGCGCCATATTCAGGCGTCTGCAGGATGTCGTATTCCGGCGCACTATTCTCGTGGTCGTGCCAGATCAATACGGTATCGTTGATTTCCTTGGTGACGTAAGCCTGTGTCTTGGCGCGCGGCGGAATCTTGTCGCAGTACGGAATAGAGACGCACTGGCCCTCGCCGTTGAACCGCCAGTTGTGAAACGGGCACTGCAGTACGGTTCCATGCACCGTGCCTGCCGATAGATCGGCGCCCAGATGTGGGCAGAATGCGTCCATCGCACGTACCAAGCCGTCCTCTCCGCGATAAAACGCGATGCGCTTGCCGAAGTAGTCCCGCGCCACTGGCTTGGCCACCTCAAATTCATCGCTCCAGCCCACCATGTGCCAGCCCCGCGCGTAGCGCGGAGATCCGTCGGGCAGACGCGGAATCGTCAACAGGTTCCGCTGAACCGTCGCAGCGCTGCTTCTGTTCAGACTCTCAGCAGCCAGATTTGCGTTGTTGTCGCCCATGAAACGAATCCTCCTACGCCAACTGATTTTAAGATATCGGGAATGGAGGAATGGTAATCCGCAAAAACATTTCTGTCAAAATGTTTTGCGGGCGCGTAACGGTGCTCTCGAATACTGCCCGCAGTGCACAAATTCAGGCCACAAATAGACAAATAGATCGAGAGACTTACAAAACCAGATGCGCAAAACCACCGCGCAACCGCACACTCGGAACCTGTCAATAAAACATTGCGACGCAAATGTTATCGTGCTAGCTTGTCGCCCAATTCCGGAACGTAAACCCATCCTCGGCAAGCTCCCCTTGCCCGTGCGACGTTGTACTCCGAACGGATGGGGTCACGAAAAAGCACAGAAGCATAAATTTAGGTCCGATGAAATCCGGTGCCCGATACGCTCCATCCATTTGCAGAAGTGTTTGAAGATATGGCGTCCTGCGTCCAGCCCGTCAAAAGCATTCGCACAATCCCGCTGAGACAGAACACATGAATCTGGCTAGAGTTCGCTTGATGCTGTTGACCTTTGCGTGCGTCTTCGACGCCGCCTATGCGACTGTGCCGACTCCCGTAACCGGCGCCGACGCAAACCAGTGGCCGGCGATCGGCGGTGACGCGGACAGCGGGCGCTATTCGCCACTGACCGATATCACCAAGGAAAACGTCAAGCAGCTCAAACCAGCCTGGACCTACCATAGCGGAGATTTTTCGAAGGGCGACAAGCAGCATGGTCCGACGGCGCTGGAAGTCACGCCGATCATGGTGGACGACACGCTCTACTTCTGCACACCGTACAACCGCATCATCGCGCTCGACGCGGAAAGCGGAAAAGAAAAATGGAAGTTCGATTCCAAGGCCAAGCTCGACGGCTTGTTCGATCCGGTCTGCCGCGGTGTTGCGTACTGGCACGACGCGCAAATGACCGCTAATGCACCCTGCCGTGATCGCATTTTCATGGCGACCGTGGACGCGCGCTTGTGGGCAGTGGATGCGCACAGCGGACTCGCGTGCGCCAATTTCGGCAAGTCCGGGTTAGTCAATCTGCTGGACGGCATCGGTGAGGTGCGCCTCGCCGAGTATTACGTGACGTCGGCGCCGCTGGTCGTCGGTGACAATGTCATCACCGGCGCCTTCATCAAGGACGTGCAACGTCTCCATGCGCCCGGCGGCGCCGTGCGCGCTTTCGACACGCGCAGCGGCGAACTCAAATGGGTATGGGATCCGGTCCCGCCCAATATGCACGCGATCACCGCTGACGAGGTCAAGCGCGGCGCGACACTGACACGCGGCACACCAAACGTATGGGGGCTGATGTCGGCCGATCCGACCCACGGCATTGTCTATGTGCCGACCGGCAATCCCTCACCCGACCATTACGCCGGCAAGGAACGCGGCAAGATGGATTACTTCGGCTCATCGATCGTCGCGCTGGACGCGGCCACCGGCGCGGTGCGCTGGCACTTCCAGACCGTGCACCACGATCTGTGGGATTACGATGTCGCTGCGCAGCCGGTGCTGTACCAGCATCGCGGCCAGAACCGCGATGTCGCCGCCGTGATCCAGGCAACGAAGCTGGGCGATATTTATCTGCTCGACCGGCTCACCGGCGCGCCGCTGTTCCCAGTGGACGAGCGGCCGGTGCCCGCTTCGACGGTTCCCGGGGAACAGGCGTCGCCGACACAGCCATTCCCGACCAAACCGCTGCCACTGCATCCGCAGAAAATCAGCCGGGACGATCTGTGGGGCCTGACGTTCTGGGATAAAGGCAAGTGCCGGGAGCAGTTCGATGCGCTGGACTACAAAGGCCTGTTCACGCCGCCGTCGCTGAAAGGAACTCTGGAATATCCAGGACTCGGTGGCGGCATCAATTGGGGTTCTGTATCGGTGGATCCGGTCAAGAACCGCATGATCGTGAACCTGCAAGTCGCGCCATTCGTACTCAAGCTGATTCCGAGAAATGAATATAAAGGGAGCCTCGACGGCAGTGATCTGCTGGGCATCGGGCCGCAGGAGGACACGCCATACGTGGTGGTCAGGCAGCCCTTTCTTTCGCCGCTGAAAACTCCCTGCGTTCCACCACCGTGGGGACGCTTGGTGGCGATCGATCTGAATACGGGAGATAAGCTGTGGGAGCGAGCGCTCGGCACGCTGCATGGCTTAGCACCGCCGGTCATCGGTGACATGCTCGATTGGGGAACTCCGAACTCCGGCGGCTCCCTGCAAACGGGTAGTGGGCTGGTGTTCATAGCCGCTACCATGGACAAATATTTCCGGGCCTTCGACACCGATACGGGTAACGAGCTTTGGCGCTACGAGCTGCCATTCGCCGGCAATGCCACGCCGATTTCCTATCGGGTACGAGCCAATAGCAAACAGTATGTAGTGATCGCCGCCGGCGGACACGGTCCGCTTGGAACCGAGCCCGGCGATGCCATCGTCGCCTTCACGCTACCCAATTGACAGAAGCGAGCATCAACTCAACGCCATGACAACCAATAACCAATCCTGGGACCATAGCGTCGATGTCGTCGTCGTCGGCTCCGGTGCCGGCGCCATGACCGCTGCTTTGCGCGCCACGCATGCCGGCGCCAACACGCTCATCGTCGAAAAAGGCGCGCACTACGGCGGCACATCGGCTACCGCCGGCGGTGCGTTGTGGATACCCGTCAATCATCTGATGGCCGCGTGCGGGATCGAGGATTCTTACGAGGATGCGATGCGCTACATGCAAGCGCTGACCGGCGCCGACGTACCGGAGAACAATGTCGTCTCCTATGTGAAGAACGCGGCCCGCATGCTGCGCTGGGTGGTCGACAATTCCCGCCTTGAATTCCAGGCCATGGGGTACTACGCCGATTATTACCAGCATCTGCCCGGTTCCAAGAAAGGCGCGCGCACAATCGATCCGCAGCCTTACACGGCTCAGGAGCTTGGCGACGAATTCCTCAATCTGCAGGAACCGCACCAGCAAACGCGCGTGCTCGGACTGATGGGTTACAGCAATACGGAAGGCGCAATCCTGCTGAGCAAAGCGCCGGGCTGGTTCAAGGTTCTGCTGAAGCTCGCTTTTGCCTACTTCCTCGATCTACCGTGGCGTTTCAAATCGAAACGCTCGCGCCGCTTGACCATGGGCAATGCGCTGATCGGTCGCCTGCGGAAATCACTGCTCGATCACAACGTTCCGCTATGGCTTAACTGCCCCGCCACGGAATTGATCGTCGACGGCAGCGGCGCGATCGCCGGTGTCAAGGTCAAGCGTGACGGGAAAGTTGTTTCGATTCAAACCAAGCGCGGCGTCATCCTCGGCTCCGGCGGCTTCGAGCACAATCAGGCGCTGCGCGAAAAATATCTGCCGAAACCGACCAAGACGCGCTGGTCCGCTGCCAATCCGACCAATACCGGTGACATGTTGGTGGCGGCACAAACTATCGGCGCAAGCACCGCGCTGCTCGACGAGGCTTGGTGGGGACCAACGATCTCGCTGGATCAAGAAGACCGCGCCCGCATGCTCTTCGCCGAACGTTCGATGCCCGGCTGTATCATCGTCAACCGCGCCGGCCAGAGATTCTTCAACGAGTCGGTGGCGTACACCACCGCCGTGCAGGCAATGCACAAGCCCGGCAATCTGCCCGCCTACCTGATTTTCGATTCGCGCTATAAGCGTGAGTATCCGTTCGGACCGTTGCTGCCTGGCGGCATGCACCTGAACTGGTTGCAGCCTTCATACGTCAAGAACAACCTGCTCAAAACAGCCCACAGCCTTGATGTGCTCGCACGTGCAATAGGCGTTGATCCCAAAGGGCTCACCGACAGCGTCAACCGTTTCAACACCTTTGCGAAAAACGGCAAGGACGAGGATTTTCAGCGTGGCGAAAACAGCTACGATCTGATTTATGGCGATGTGCGCGTACAGCCGAACCCATGCCTTGCACCGCTGCGGGAAGGCCCGTTCTATGCGATTGAAACCTTCCCCGGCGACATCGGCACCAAGGGTGGTCTGGCGACGAACGAACATGCGCAGGTGCTCGATACGAAAGGGGTCCCCATCAAAGGGCTTTATGCGATCGGCAATTGCTCGGCATCGGTAACCGGCCGTTACTATCCGGGCGCGGGCGCGACATTGGGACCGGCGATGACTTTCGGTTTTCTCGCGGCCGAACATGTCTGTGGCGGCGTAGCGCAAGCGGCACGTTAAAATCTGACTCTCAATCGATGCGTGCAATCCGGCTGTCAAAATCTCTGCAGCAATCCGAACCCCATGACCAATCGGCGAATGATGTGGCGAAAGTAAAGGTGCCGCTCGGAAAGCAGGCGCTGAAAGCCCGCCGGACGCGCGAAAATATCATCAATGCCGTCGTTTCACTGATCAAGGAAGGCGGCTTCGCGGCCGCGAGTTCGAGCAAGATCGCAGAACGGGCCGGCATTACTTGGGGTGCAGCCCAGCATCACTTCGGCTCGAAAGAAGACATCCTCGAAGCGATCATGGAAATGTCGCATGAGAAGTTCGTTGCGCTGATGTCCGATGAACGCCTGCGCACGGGTTCACTGGCCGATCGCGTCAATCTCTTCGTGGACCGCATGTGGCAGCACTATCAGGATGACCTGTATCTGGCGACGCTGGAAATCCTGCTTGCGGCACGCGGCTTCGATAATCATGAAGCGCCATCCATGTGGGAAGAAAGGCAGACCCGCGGACATTTGAAGACGCTCCGCGAAATCTTCCATGACTCGCTTCTGGACGATCAACGGATTCTGGAAGCGCTGGTATTCGTCCACTGTTTAATGACCGGCCTTACGATCGAACGGATCTTCGAGCGGAAGATACGCAACATCACGCATCACCTGCAAAGGATCAAGATGGCCCTTCTGATCATGCTGACCGGGATGTAGAGTCTGCTAACAATAGGTTTTGTCGCTGCAACGGATCGGCGAGCACGTGCTCGATGGAGGCTCCACTCGCGTGGCTTTACCTGACTGAGCTAAATACTGCCCCTCTTGTAGAATTCAAGAATCTCGTGCAACGTCTGCCGCACATCGTTGCGCCGATAGCCGAGCAAGGCCGCTTCAGCTGCGCTGGGAGCATAGTACAAAGTGTTTCCACGTCCCGCGTAGAGGATAGAATCCGGTAGCAACGGGTGCTCCTGATCGAGGACTACCAAAGGTGTTTTGGCACCCGCGGCACGGAAGTACTCGCCGAAATAGTCCTGAAAAGAAAGGTTCTCGTCGCCTACCAGATAGGCATTCCCCGGACTGCCGCGCTCCAGCGCTCCAGCAATTGCTTCAGAAAGACTGGTTGTCGAAATGAAATTCACCCCGCCCGGTATCGCAAACGCGGGCAGCTGCGGCATTTTTCCCAGCGCGTAGTGCGCATGCGCTGCCAAGCCCGGGACCATCAATCCTGGCAGCACACCCACTACGAATGGAGCATTCACACTGCAAACGTCAAAACCAGGCTGGCTCAGTGCGCGCACACCTTCGTCGGCGCGATGTCGGCTACTTACATAAGCGCTTTGTGCTATCAGCTGCGGAGCGGCCTGTGGATAGAAGCTTCCGACGTAGATGGCGCGACCGATGCCGGCTTCGCGCGCCAATCGGAAAAATTTCGGAATCCCTTCGATATTGGCGCGCTGCCAGTGTGCCTCCTCGCCCACACCTTCCGGCAAATGCCGGATGTCGTTGCCAGCTGCAAAAACCAGGGCGTCGAAAGCCGATAAGGATTTTATGGAAAAATCGCCCGCAAGATAGTCACCTTGAATGAAGGGCAGCTTCGCCATCGGCGTTGCCGGTGCGGGTGGCTTACGGGCGGCAATACTCGGTGAATGCCCCTGGTGTGCCAGGTGGAGCGCCACGTGACCGCCGATCAAACCCGTGCCGCCGACGACGAGTATCTTCATAAGCTGCTCCGGGTTATTGCCACCGCGCGCCGCACGCAGTGATCCAACCGCACTTTTTCTAATCGCTACCGGCCCGGCGTTGGCCGCCGCACAGAATCTCGGTCACTCTTTCGGTATCCATATATTCTTTGAGGACCATCAATTTTCCGCCACGAAACTCGAATAGAAAATGGTATTGGTTGCTGTATTTTTTTCCCGATGCGTGCACACCTTCGGACTCTGCCTCGACGGCAACCCGTTCGCCTTCAGCAGTCATAGCATTAATCGTAAAATGAATGCCCTTCGGAAAGGCCTGAAAAATCATGCCTGCTGCCTTCATGATCTCAGCTTTACCCGATTTTCCGGAGATCAGCGTGTTTCCCATCGTCAAACAGTAGCCATCTTCAGCATAAGCACTCGCGATGGCAGCGACATCGCCACGATTAAGCGCCTCAATGAAAGCACGCACCCTCTGCTTGTTTTCCTGTTCCAACATTATGATTTCCCCCCGAGACGCGTGTTCTGTGCATCGGCGATAACGAAGCTCAAGCTGAGCACGAGCGATTCATTGCGTCTCATTGCTTCCCATTCATTTACTCTCATATCTTTACTATCATGTCAATACAACATTGGTTTTTATTCGGAAATCGCATAGGCTCAGTGGTCTTCGACGAATATGGATCAATCAGCATCCGCCCTCGGAGCGAGTCTTTACCGGAACCAGGCCATGAAATTACCTAAACTCGATTTGCGCGATCCCCAGTTCTGGCAGGATCCGTTTCCCACTCTGTCGGATTTGCGCGAACGCACACGAGTCGCTGTGACCAATGATGGCACCAAAGTCATTTTGCGGCACGCCGATGTTGGCGAATTGATGCTGTCTGGAAAGTTCATAAACGAAGGAAGTTCATTACTCGCTCGCCGCGGTTTCAAACCAGGAGACGCGCTCTATGACTTTCGCCGCCAAGCCTTGGGTGCCCTTAACGGGCCACAGCATTTGCGCATACGCAGCCTGGTTGGAAAAGCGCTCGGAAGTCATCACGTACAATTCGTGCGCGACATCGTAAAGCGCCGACTTCCATCCATACTCACATCGCTATTCGACAAGGACTTTGATGCACTGCCCACCATCACGGCGCGTCTACCCCTTGACGTCATCGGCGAGTATCTGGGCATCGATGAAAGCGAACGTGCCCACGTTGACTCCTTGGTCCGCGAAGGTCAAGCCAAAGCATTTGGCCGCGAAGTTTCGGCCCAGACTGTCGAACAATCGAATGCCATATTTTCGGAACTGCTGGCTTTCGTGGCCACGCAAATTCGCGAACGACGGCTCAGGCCGCATAACGACATGCTGGCACGCCTGCTGGAAGTTAAAGAGGAGGATCAGACTCTCACCGAAGACGAGGTCATCGTCCTATTCCTGAATTTATTCATCGGTGCAACCGAATCGACGGCGAGTTCGATGGCCACTGGCCTGCTTTTGCTCGCACGACATCCCGACCTGCTGAACACTCTACGCACTGAACCGGAACGCGTAGAAGCGTTCACTGAAGAAAATCTACGTTTGTACCCTCCGAATACCTTGATTGCCAATAAGCTTGCAAAGTTCGATGTCGAATTCTGCGGAGTACGTTTTGCCGAGGGGGAGCCCGTCATCGTTCCAATCCCAGCACCTAATCGTGATCCCCGGGTCTTCGCACGACCGGACGAATTGGATGTGTTACGCGCTCCGCAGCGCCATTTTACCTTTAGTCTGGGTTCCCACTTTTGTCTCGGACAGGCTCTGGCGCGGGCGCAACTGCAAGCATTCTTTGAAGTGATCAGTAGTCGAATAAAACACATCGAGCTTCTGCAGGATCACATTGAATGGCTGCCTTACGCCGCCATTACCAGCATGACCTCGCTATGCATGCGATTTCACCATCGATGACTATCGCGACGAGCGCGACTTTCAGTAAATCCTCGACATGATGAATATCGATGCCCTGCTGACCAGCGGGCTCTTACGGGAGCAACCCATTTTCTAAGCAAGACTTTGCCAAAGATCCGTACAGATCGGCACGCTCCACGAAGAGCCTTGGGTGGCGGCAGAAGATCAAGCTTTCGCGGTGGGAATCTTGAACGTGGAGCGCATGATTGATTCGAGCTGACTATCCGACAGCAAGCGTCGCAACAACCCCATGGGCTTTACGTCACGGCCGATGTAATAGCACGGCTTCCATTTGTGCAGATCGAGGACCTTCATGGTTTCATCGACCGCGTACTCCGGACTGTTACCATTCTTTTCAAGCATGTCAGGCAGCACCTGCATCATCACTTTGCCCAAATGCGGCTCGTAGACCCTGCGGACCTCTTCGGACTGTAAATTCCAAGTCTTCTTCGTATTCTCGTGCGAATTGGCCGACATGCCGGTGAGAACCCCGCCTGGAATGATCGATGTGACCTGGATACCGAAGGGCGCCATTTCATGGCGCAGCGTCAAAGTCAGACCGTGGATCGCATGCTTGGTCATGTTGTACGAGCCGGCGCCAACCGGATTCGCGAGAATTGCGCCGGAGCTATAGTTGACGATGCGTGCCGCAGGCTTTGCCTTGCGCAGCATCGGCAGGAAACCCTGAATCACGCGCAGATGACCGAACGCATTGATTTCGAAGATGCGGCGCACTTCGTCGATCTTCACTCCCTCGATCACCCCAGTCGCGATATTGGCAACACCGGCGACATTCATCAGCATATCCAGACCCTGATCGCCGAGTGCTTTCCGGACGATCTCCGCACTCTTGCGAACGGATTCGTCACTAGACACATCCTGATCGACCAGCGTGACGTTGGCACTGTTGACGAGATCGGTCGGAGCACCGGGCAGCACGCCGGCGAATACATGCCAGCCGCGAGCCGCGAGCCGCTTGGTCAGCAAATTGGCCTGCCCCACGTTTGCGCCGGTGATAAATGCCTGTTTCATTAACACACTCCTCCATTCAAATCCCGATTTTTCTGGCGCAGCACACTGTGTGACGAAGTGCCGAAAATCTCATTCCTCGAACCGCTATTGCAACTGCTACTTAATATTTTAAGTAGAAATCCCGCTGCGCTCTCAGACAGCTCCGTCCGCTCAGATGGCTTTACTCTTGCGCCGAAAGAACCAGGCACCGAGCGCGGGTAGCAGACAAATCGCGCCGAGCATGTTGACCAGGAACATGAACGACAGCAGCAAGCCCATATCAGCCTGGAATTTCAACGAGGACAGCGTCCAGGTGCCTACAGCGACCGACATCGTGATCGCCGTGAAAACTGCCGCGGTACCGCGCTCATGCATCGCATCGAGAAACGCTTCGTGGAACGATTCACACTCGAAGTGCATGTGGCGCTGAATGCGCTCGAAAATATAAATACCGTAATCGACCCCGACGCCGACGCCGAGCGCGATCACCGGCAAGGTAGTAACGACCAGGCCGATGTGCAGCGACGCCATCAAGGCGTTGCAGAAGATCGAAACCATCGTCAGCGGCGCCATAACGCAAACGACGGCGGTCAAGGAACGGAAGGTGAGCAAGCACAGCAGAGTCAGCGCCCCGAAGATGGCCAGCAGCATCTTCACTTCTGCGTCGGCGACCGCTTCGTTCTGCGCCGCCATCACGCCGACGTTGCCGCTGCCCAATCGGATCGCAACACCGCTCGGTGGCGGATTCTGGGAAAGATACCGTTTAATTTCACCGACCACATGCGCGACGCTCGCGCCTTCATGATCCTTGGTGAAAATCGCGACCTGAATCGCACGGCAGCTCTCGTTGTTCAAGCCGAGTGCCGGGTCGAAGCCGGCGGCACCGACCGACATTCCGGATTCGGTTCGCGGCAGCGCACGCCAGCGCGGATTGCCTTCGCTGAACGCCGAAATAACGATTTTTGCAGTATCCGCGACGCTGACCACCGACTGCACGCCGGCGACTCCGCGCAGGAATAGCTCGAAGCGATCAATCGTATTCATCACCGGATAATGGAGGCAGGAATCGCCTTCAAAATTCTTGGCCTCGACGATCACGCTCAAAACATCCGCGCCGATATCGTACGAGCTGGAGATCTGCTGGATATCGCGATTGAGCTGCGCGTTGGGACGCAACTCCGGGGCGCCGCGTCCAAGATCCCCAATCACCAGACCGCGCGACAATACCGTCGTTACCGCAAGCGTCAGCAGACATACCACGAAAGTGTGAATCGCGTAACGAGGCTCCGCGCACCGGGAAATCGACGTCCAGATCGCTGCGGATCCCTTGGATTTTCGTATTTCCGTGTGGCGGCGGCTGGATTCCTCAAGCCGGATGTGGGTCAGAAGAATCGGCAGGATCACCTTGTTGGTGATAACCATCAGCAGCACGCCAAGACAGGCCGTAATGCCCAGCTCCCGAACGATGGGGATATCGATCAGCATGATGACCGCGAAACCCAGCGCATTGGTGATCAGCGCTACGGCACCGGGGATGAACAACTTGCGGAACGCGGCATGCGAGGCCTCGACGGCGCTGGCACCGGCCACGACTTCCTGGCGCCATGCATTGGTCATCTGCACCGCGTGCGAGACACCGATCGAGAAAATCAGAAACGGGACCAGGATCGACATCGGATCGATGCCGAAACCGATGAGCGGCAACGTACCGATCAGCCAGAGTACCGGCAATAGCGCCACGACCAGTGCTGTCAGCGTGAGGCGGATCGACCGCGAATACCCATACAGTAGGATCATCGTGATGACAAACGCGAGGCCGAAAAAGACGAAAACCCCGAACAGGCCCTTCATGACGTCGCCGATCAGTTTTGGAAAACCGATGACGTTGGCTTCGATATCACCCGTGGTGTACTGCGCGCGGATCTTATCGAGCCGCTTAATCACTTCGAAGTAATTGATCTTGCCGCCGGTCTCGGAATCGTAATCCTGGAGATCGCCCTGAATCATCGCGCTCTTCTGGTCGTTGGCGACGATCTGCCCAATCAACCCCGAGTGCTCGACGTTGCTGCGCACCTGCGCGAGCTGTTCCGGTGTCGCCGAAAATTCGGCGGGAACGATCGGAGCACCCTTGAATCCGTCCTCAACGACCTCGGTATACCGATTATTTGCAGTGAAAATCGATGAAACGTGGATGCGATTCATGCCTGGGATGAAAAACACATCATCCGTCGCCTTGCGCAGGGCATCCATGAATTCCGGATTGTAGATGTCCCCCTTTCCTTTCCAGTGCAGATTCACGAGGATTTTGTTTGCACCCGGGAAGACGCGCATGTACTCCATCATCGTCTTCATATACGGATGCTGTACCGGGATCAACTTGAGGAATCCCGGATCGAGCTGCACTTTGGTGGCGCTATAGCCGAAGAAGATCGTTAGCGCGGTAAACACCGCCGCCAGCAGGTGGCGCCGGCCGATCAAAAAATCCGCGAGCTGCCCGACATAGCGGTCGCGCGTCTTTTCAATCCGCTTTTCGACATTCTTCACCGCATTGCTCCTGCGGTCGGCACCGTCACCGTGTCACCGTGCCGCAAACCGATACCGTCGTCCCCTCCCAGCAGCCAGTCACCGTCCGGCAGCGCAAGCAATGTCGAAAAATCGCGGCGGCCGCTGCCTGAGTCCAACTTGAAGTGAACACCATCGTCTTCCGACAGGAAGACTGCGTTGCCGGCGCCGACCAGGACGACTGCACCATCCGCAGCAATCGCACCGCCAAACAACGAGGCGACGGCCGGCACTTCGCTTTTCTGCCAGGTTTGCCCGGAGTCCAGGCTGCGGAAAACATTCCCCCGCATTCCAAACGTCAGCAGCGTCTTGGAAGGAAGCTCGATGGCACCGAAGAAAGAGCCATTGTAGATCGACGGCAACACCTGCCAGTTCTGCCCACCGTCCACCGAGCGCGCCATCAGTCCACGTTCACCGAACAGCAGCAGCGAACCATCCGCAGGGTGCACCATGGCGTAGATATGGTGATCGCCAATCGCATCGTTTTTTACCGGCTGCCACGTCAGGCCCTGGTCGGAAGAAATCCGAAGGGAGCCGAACGCCCCAAACGCGAAAAGCTTCCCATCGAACGGGCCGGCAAGACCGAGGAAAGGAATCGATTGCTCCGGATCGAAAGCAATCTCCTTCCATGTCTGACCGTTGTCGCTACTGCGCACGATCAGATTGTCATGACCGACGGCGAGCACGACATCACCACCCACGTAAGCGACTTGCGTAAATGTCGAACCGCGATCCGGCTGCACCTTCGCCTCATTCCATGGTCCCGCCGGATCGTCTGCGATCAAAATGTGGCCTTGCTCGCCTACCGCCACGAGCCGCTTGCCGTTGCGTGCGAAACCATTGATGAGCAACCCGTCCGGATGCAACGCAGTGGGAACGAACACTGGCACCGGGCGCGGCGAAAATGAATAGCATGCTGCCGCAGCGATCAGTAGCACAACCAGCAGGGCAGGCCAACCACGGATGATGGAACCTTCCATCGGACCAGCGGGCGCCCGCGACTCGCCATTCCGACGAATATGCCAGCCCGGGGATGTGGATGCACGATCGCCCATCGCGGATTCCTCCAGCGTTTGCACCCGCCCAGTCCTCGCCGAGCGGCTATCCATAATTGAGAATTATCGAATGCATCCGATCGAAATGCGGGATCGGCTCATAAGAGTACAGCGGCCGAGCCCGAATAAGGACCACGGTAACGGAAGTTTTGTTCGCTTTCAAAACGAGGCTCAAGTATCAATCTTGACCGCGAAGATGACTCGTCCCCTGGACGCGTCGCGGATGGTTTGCATTATCGGGAGGGGGTGTAGATACAGCTTCATCCGTTGAGACGAGGCCTGTTCAATCGATGAATTGAAAGTTCCGCACGACTTTTACGCTGCACCGCAACAAGGCCGCGGAGATAACCATTTCCAGCACAAAACCGCCCCCGATGGGGCAGGCAAGCTGCCCGGAGAGCCGATTTCGGAGAAACGGACAAAGTTCTACCGGCAGCCGCGACAAATGCTCCGACCGGCTGTCGAAGCAGGCAACCCGACGATGGCTTTAATCGCGCATTAGTCGGTGGAAATGGTTTCAGACCGCTCCGAGGGCATATCCTCTCATTTGCTCTTTGGCTTCAGTGCCGGACTTCAGATTCCGCACTTGGAACCGATAGCAGATCGGAAATAAGGATCTATTCAGCTTGACGCAGAAGGCCGTTTTCGGACGGCTTATACAAAAAATAGCGACCGCGGTACGGCCTGACGGGCCTGTACTCGCAGCGAATGTGCGGCAGGAGGAGGAGAATGGATATCAAGAACTTGCTCGACGAGCAATGGGTTCGCGTGGCTGTGTGGCGCCCGCACACGGAAACGGTGGCGATCGCTCAAAGAGCGCACGCACGCAATACCAGCATTGTCACCACTATCCTTATGTGCGCAGCCTTGACCTTTTCGCCGGCCGGCGGCGCCAGAAGCATCCCGCTCCAAGGCGTTCAGACCGGGCTCGATTCCTACGTTGGATTCTTGTTCGGTAGTGTGTCCGGCTACAGCTTCGCGTTCACTGAGGACACACCGCGCACACTTGAACCAATGGCGGGTGGAAATCTGAACAGTGACAGCGTAGTCCAGTTGGCCTCCGCCACCAAAGTCCCCGCGGCCCTCGCGATACTGACTCTCGTGGACGCTCATAAGCTCAATCTCGACACGCCGGTCCGGAAATATCTCAACAAATTCGATCCGAGCTTTCGCTGGCCCAACGATAAGAGTGACATCACGATGCGGATGCTTTTGAGCCATACAGCGGGCTTTCCGTCGCCCCCGGATCCACAAAGCGCTTATTGCCTGAATGTCCAGTCCACAACGCTAAGGGACTGCGCGCAGTACATCGCTAACGCATCGCTGGATTTCGAACCCGGCACCACCTTTTCTTATGCCGGGACGGACTATCAGGTTGCGGGCTACGTCGCCACGCTCATATCCGGAAAGTCCTGGAACGATTTCTTTACCGATGCCCTCGCGACTCCGCTCGGACTGAATACTTATTCTTATGGCGATATTTCAAATCCGCGCATAGCCGGCAACGCGCAATGCGACGTCACCGATTATTCGAAAATCCTACGCATGCTGCTGCGCGATGGACTGGCTGATAACGGCAGGCGCGTGCTCTCGCATGCACTGGTCCGCGAGATCGAGACGGATCAAACCGAGGGACTCACGATAGAACCGTTGCCATCGCTCTTCTTTACCGGTGGCGGCGATCTGCAAAATGATTTTTCCGGATACACCCTGGGTTTCTTCATTCTCAGCAGTTCCGTTGTCGCACCCACCGGATCGCCGGGTCCAATCTTCACTGATCCCGGTGCCTATGGCGCCACGTCCTGGCTCGACACCGGCTTGAACTATGGCGGCATCCTCCTGATCAACGACAACACGACGACCGGACTGGAGATGATGCAGTCGATCGTCCCAACGATCGTTGGCGATCTGTGCCGAGGCTGGCATTGTTGAGTCGGGCACGAATCAAATCCATATGAGGGCTTTCCAGATCGTGCCGATGAAATACGACGCCGCAAGTCCGAGCAGATTTGGTTCTGTGGCTGCAAGCGCTCGACACTGCACCCTTATGCGATGAGCTAAGGCTAATGGGCTGAAACGCCCGAAGCCCAGCAATCACGTCCTCGAAATATCCGGTGTCTCCACCCGCACATCCGCATTCTGCGCACGATTGCGCAAGTAATGATCCATCAACACCAGCGCCACCATTGCCTCCGCGATTGGCGTCGCCCGAATCCCCACGCAAGGATCATGACGTCCCGTGGTCTTCATCTCCACCGCATTTCCATCTACATCGATGGTCTTGCCGGGAATCGTAATGCTCGACGTCGGCTTCAGTGCAATTGAGCAGCGGATATCCTGCCCGGTCGAAATCCCGCCCGCCGTGCCCCCTGCGTGATTCGCAAGAAATCCCTGCGGCGTCATCTCATCGCGAGCCTCACTGCCGCGCTGCCCGACCACTGCGAAACCATCACCGATCTCCACCGCCTTCACCGCGTTGATGCTCATCAGCGCGTATGCGAGTTCGGCGTCTAAACGGTCATAAACCGGTTCGCCGAGACCGGATGGCACTTTCGTCGCTTCGACGTTGATGCGCGCGCCGCAGGAATCGCCATCGCGGCGCAGCTGCGTCAGATAATCCTCCAGCTCCTGCACGCGATCCAGATCGGGACTGAAGAATGGATTCTGTTCGACCGCATCCCAGCTCTTGAAATCGAGACTGATCGGACCGATCTGCGCGCAATAGCCGCGAATCAACGTGCCGAGTTTTTCGCGCAGATATTTTTTGGCGATGGCGGCGGCGGCAACGCGCACCGCTGTCTCACGCGCCGACGAACGCCCGCCACCGCGTGGATCGCGCACGCCATACTTCTGGATGTAGGCGTAATCCGCGTGATTCGGGCGAAACACGTCCTTGATCTTGTCGTAGTCGTAACTGCGCTGATCGGTATTTTCGATCAGCAGCGCGATCGGCGTGCCGGTGGTGTGCCCCCGATATACCCCGGAGAGGATCTTCACTTGATCCGCCTCGCGGCGCTGCGTCACGAACTTGGACGTGCCCGGCTTGCGGCGATCCAGCTCCGGCTGGATATCCGCCTCACTCAACGCAAGCCCGGGCGGGCAGCCATCGACGACGCAACCGATCGCCGGACCATGCGACTCGCCAAAGCTGGTGACGCAGAACAAGCGCCCGATGGTATTGCCTGACATTATGGCTTCCTCGTCTTTTTGGCCGGCGTACTCGACTCTTTAAGCCATGCGGACAGATCATCGCGCGAAATCACGAACACACCATCACCGCCATGTTCGAACTCCGGCCAGGCAACTGGAATATCCGGAAAGCGCGCATCGAACTCCAGCTGCGAGCCGCCAATCTCGCACACCAGCACGCCGCCGGGCGTGAGATGCGCGGGCGCTTCCGCGAGCATGCGCACAACCACCTCCATGCCGTCATTGCCGGCTTCGAGCGCGCGGCGCGGCTCGTGATGGAATTCCGGCGCCAGTTCCGCCCACTCGGCCGCTGGCACGTAGGGCGGATTCGACACGATGAGGTCGTAACGCCGCCCTTTCAATGGCGCAAACAGATCGCCGGTGGCGATGCGCACCCGATCCTCGACATGGTGACGTGCGATGTTGCGCTGGATCACCTCGATCGCGCCGTAGTCGATTTCACCAAGGTCAATATGCGCACTCGGAAACGCATAGGCGCAGGCGATGCCGATGCAGCCACTGCCGGCGCAAAGATCGAGAATGCTGGCAGGCTCACTGCTGAGCCAGGGCTTGAATTCCTTCTGTATCAGTTCGCCGATTGGCGAGCGCGGCACTAGCACGCGCTCATCGATGTAAAACGACAGTCCCGCGAACCACGCCTCGCCGGTCAGATAGGCGGCCGGCTTGCGTGTCGCCACGCGTCGCTGCAAAAGATCGACGATCGCCTCGCGCTCGCCGGCCGTCAGCACCGCTTCGAGATAAGTCGCGGGCACATCGAACGGCAGGCCAAGACGCCACAGCACCAGGTGGAACGCTTCATCGAGCGCATTGTCGCTACCGTGTCCGAATGCCAGACCGGCGCGGTTGAACTCGCTGGCGCCCCAGCGCACGAAATCGCGGATCGTGGAGAGCCCGGCGAGGTCTTCAGGAATGGGCATAGCGGTCGTGCAAGCAATTCAACGGTCCGCAAGTATGAGGCTCCGCTTCCAAGACCGGCAATAGACTGATTGAACAGGAATAACCGCCTGCATATCGCCGGCCATCTATCATTGGCGGAGCGGCCGTACCTTACTTGCCGCATTCACCACACCGAGATCGATCGCATGAATCCGGATCAACCGCTGTTTGCCCACAAATATGGCCCGTGGGCGCTCATTGCCGGCGCGTCGGAAGGCATCGGCAAAAGCTTCGCAGAACAACTGGCGAGCCGTGGCCTCAACTTGATTCTGCTCGCGCGCCGCGAAGACGTCCTCGCGGATACGGCGCGGCAGATTCGCGAACGCTTCCATGTCGAAGTGAAGACGCAGGCACTGGACCTCACCGCCGCGGATCTGGAAACGCACATCGACACGCTGATCGTGGGACATGACATCGGCATGCTGGTTTACAACGCCGGTGCGGTGCATGGCGTCGGCCTGTTTCTCGAAGAACCGATCGAGAAAGCCTTGAATCTGGTGCGGCTGAACTGCGTCGGTCCCGTGGTGCTGTCGCACAAGATCGGCCAGCGGCTGAAGGTGCGCGGCCGCGGCGGCGTTATCCTGATGTCGTCGATGACCGCGCTGGCCGGGATGGCGTACGTCGCGACCTATGCCGCGACCAAATCCTTCGACATGATTTTCGCCGAGTCGCTGTGGGCCGAATTTCGCGGCTATGGCGTCGATGCAATGGGGCTCATCGCAGGCGCGACGCAAACGCCAGCCATGCAGAAATCCGGCGCGCAATTCGGCGAAGAACTGGGTTCATCTGCGGACAAGCCCGCAGACGCACCAATGACGAACGTGCTCGCGATGGATCCGGACGATGTGGTGCGCGAAGCACTGGCGTATTTCGGTCAGGGGCCGATCCTGATCCCCGGTGAGAAAAATCGCGCCTCGGCACAGGGACTGCGCCAGGCACCGCGTCCCGCGGTCATCGATGCGATGAGCGCCGCGGCGGCTGGGATGTACGGCAAACCCTGGCCGCTGACATTGCGGCAAGGCCGCTGAACACCGTGAAGACCCGTTTCCGGCTCGCGCTGATCGGCATCGCGGTCATCATCGCGACCTTGCTCGGCGTCGCAGTTGGGACCGCCTGGTTCGCACCCAAGCAATCCACGCTGACGACAACCACGCTACTGCCACGCCCGCGCCCAATCGGCGACTTCACACTCGACGGCGCCGACGGCAAGCCGTTCACACGCACCGATCTGCGTGATCGCTGGACGCTGATTTTCGCTGGCTATACGTATTGCCCTGATGTCTGTCCGACCACGTTGGCGCAGCTCAAGGAAACGATGACGAAGCTCGGTAACGACGCGGGCAATTTGCAGATCGTGTTCCTGTCGGTCGATCCCGAGCGCGACACGCCCGAACGGCTGGCCAAATATGTGCGCTACTTCGATCCTCAATTCCGAGCAGCAACAGCGCCCGTACCGACGCTCGAAAGCCTCGGCGGCGATCTTGGCTTCGTGTTCGTGAAAACGCCCGGAAAAACACCAGGCACTTATACGGTGGATCATTCCGCGGCGATGATGCTGGTGAATCCGCAGGTCGAACTCGTCGGCTATATCGTGCCGCCGTTCACAACCGATGCATTGGCGCGTGATCTGAAATCCATCATCAATCGCTGACGGGTTCGATCTGAACTAACAACTGGCGATTGCGCACCTGCTGCCCGGCCTGCACGCGCACCGAATCGACGACGCCGCCGACGGGCAGCGTAAGCTGGAATTCCATCTTCATCGCTTCGAGCACGACGAGCGTGCTGCCCTTGGCCACCACATCGCCCGCGCCGACATGCACGGCGACGATGCGGCCATCGCTGTTGGCAAGCAGGCGGCCATCGGAACCCACCTGCCCGGTGGCGGCAGGTGCGAGCGTGACGTCCGTGTAGCAATGAACGGCGCCTTCAGCATCAAGCCAGATACTATTCCCATCGCGCGCGATGCGCGCCCTGCGACGCACACCGTCGCAGAGATAATCGAGTTCATCCGCCAGCACGCGCACGGAGTCGATGATGATGGTCTGGTCATCGATCTGAACCGTGAAGCGATGTCCGTCGTGAACCAGCATTTGCAAATCTTGTTCGCGCTCGCGCCAGCGCAGCTTGTAACGGGCTGGAAATTCATGCGAGCTGTGCCAACCGACAAACTCCGACGCTAAACCCTGCGCGATCAGCAGCCGCGCAGCATCGTTGACATAAAGCGCCACCGCCGCCAGTGCGAAATGCCGCGTCGACGGATGAATACGCTCCAACGTGTCCACGGGGAAATGACGGCCGATGAACGCGGTCGAAAAATCGCCGCTGGCGAACGCTTCATGCGCAACAATCGCGGCGAGGTGATCGCGGTTGCTGACGACCCCGAGCAGCGCAGTCTTGTGCAACGCCTTCAACAAACGTCCACGCGCGGCGTCCCGATCCTCACCCCACGCGATGATCTTCGCCTGCATGGAATCGTAGAACGGGCTGATCTCCTGCCCTTCGCGCAAGCCAGCATCGACGCGCACACCGTCGCCTTCGGGGGGGCGCCATGCAAGCACACGACCGGTCTGCGGCAGATAGTTCCGCTGCGCGTCTTCGGCGCAGAGACGCACTTCGAGGGCCCAACCATTGCGGCGCGCGAGAACTTCATCCTGCGTCATCGGCAGCCTTTCGCCGCGCGCGATACGCAGCTGCCATTCGACCAGATCGAGACCATAAACCAGTTCCGTCACCGGATGCTCGACCTGTAGGCGCGTATTCATTTCGAGAAAATAGAATCGCCCGTCGCGAGCGAGCATAAACTCGACGGTACCGGCGCCGACGTAGTCCACAGCCTTTGCGGCGGCCACCGCGGCAGCACCCATCTTTAACCGCAACACGTCGTCCACCGCCGGCGACGGCGTTTCCTCGACGACTTTCTGGTTGCGCCGCTGGATCGAACAATCGCGCTCGCCGATGAAAATCAGGTTGCCATGCCGATCGCCGAAGATTTGAATCTCGACGTGCCGCGCGTCCGTAATCGCCTTCTCGATCAACAGTTGTCCGTTGCCGAATGCACTATCCGCCTCCGAGCGCGCCGACTGCACGCCGGCCTGCAGCTCCGCTTCATCGTGAACCAGCCGCATGCCGCGCCCACCGCCACCAGCCGCCGCCTTGATCATGACCGGCAGACCAATTTTTTTTGCCTCCGCGATCAGGGTCGCATCGGATTGATCATCGCCTTGATAGCCCGGCACACAGGGCACGCCGGCCGCGATCATGCGCAGCTTCGATGCACTCTTGTTGCCCATCGCTTCGATCGCGAATGCATCGGGACCGATGAAGACGAGTCCGGCGTCGAGCACTGCCTGTGCAAAATCGGCACGCTCGGAAAGGAAACCGTAGCCGGGATGAATCGCCTGCGCACCCGATCGCCGCGCAGCGGCGACGATGTTGTCGATGACCAGATACGAATCCTTCGCCGGCGACGGACCGATGTGCACCGCCTCGTCGGCTTCGCGCACATGCAGTGCCTCACTGTCGGCATCGCTGTGCACCGCGACCGTCGCGTAGCCGAGTCGGCGCGCGGTACGGATCACGCGCACCGCGATTTCGCCACGATTGGCGATCAGTACTTTCGAGAACTTCGGCGCCGTCGCCATGACCTTCAGGTTTTTGCCGCGGACGATTCCGGCGACTTCTTCTTCCTGCCCGGCAAAATCCCCATCGTCTTGCAGATGATGCCGAGCATGATTTCATCGGCGCCGCCGCCGATCGAGACCAGACGCGTATCGCGATAAGCCCGCGCCACGTTCGATTCCCACATATAGCCCTGTCCGCCCCAGAACTGAAGGCAGGCGTCGGCCACTTCGCGACCGACGCGGCCGGCCTTGAGCTTGGCCATGCTTGCGAGCATCGTGGCGTCCCTGCCGGAGACGTATTCCTCGGTCGTCTGATAGACCAGAGCTTTCAGAGATTCCACCTCCGTCTTCAATTCGGCGAGACGGAAATGCACGTATTGGTTGTCCAGAATCGATTGTCCGAACGCTTGCCGTTGCCGCGTGTATTCGACGGTTTCGTTGATGAGATTGTTGAGACCGTCGATGCCGCTCGCGGCACCGAACAGCCGCTCTTCCTGGAATTGCAGCATCTGGTAGGTGAAACCCATGCCTTCGCTACCAATCAAGTTGCGTCGCGGCACGCGCACATCATCAAGGAAAATCATCGCGGTGTCGGATGAGCGCATGCCGAGCTTGTCGAGCTTGGTTTTCCGATTCACGCCTTTCGCATCGAGCGGCACCACGATCAGCGACTTGTTCTGGTGCGGCTTGCCCTCGCCGGTGTTGACCAACATGCATGCCCAGTCGGATTGGGTGCCGTTGGTGATCCACATCTTCGAGCCGTTGATGATGTAGTCGTCACCCTCCTTGCGCGCCGTGGTTTTGATGCTGGCGACATCGGAGCCGGCGCCGGCCTCGCTGACCGCGACCGAGCATACGCGCTCGCCGGCAATGGTCGGTGTCAGATATTCACGACGCAATTCGTCGCTGCCGAAGCGCGCCAGCGCCGGCGTCGCCATGCTGGTTTGCACGCCGATCGCCATCGGCAGGCTGCCGCAGATGCAGTTGCCGAGCGCCTGCGCAAACACTACTTCGTAGGAGTAATCGAGACCGAGACCGCCATAAGATTCCGGCCGAGTGATGCCGAGCAAGCCGAGCTTGCCCATCTTCCGGAAGATCTCATGCGCGGGAAAAATGCCATCGCGTTCCCACTCGGCGACGTGCGGGTTGAGCTCGTTCTGCACGAATTTCTTCGTGGTGTCGTACAGCGCCCGGTGTTCGGGTGTCAGTAGCATTGATCTCTCCTCGAATACTTGATGCCTCTCCCTCTGGGAGAGGCCGACGCGAAGCGGCGGGAGAGGGCCCGCGTGTCAGCGCGGCTCTGCAACCTCCGAGCCGCGCTGACACGCGCGGCCCTCTCCCCCACCCTCTCCCAAAGGGAGAGGGAGTATTCCTTCTATCTACAGCCGCGCGACGCCGAAACTGTTGGCAAATACCTGCCGCCGCTGCGCTTCTCGGCACACCGACAGACACAGTCCGAGCACCTTACGTGTATCGCGCGGATCGATGAGCCCGTCGTCGAACAGCCGTGCCGTCGCGGCGAAGGCGTGCGATTCACGATCGAACTGCTTGACGATGTTCTGACGCGCGATGGCCAGCATCTTCTCCTCGGCTTCGCCGACCGGCTTGCCTTCCTTCGCGTATTTGTCGCGCGTGATGATCTCCATCACGCTCGCTGCCTGCTCGCCGCCCATCACCGACGTGCGTGAATTCGGCCACGCGAAAATGAAATGCGGTCCGAAACCGCGTCCGCACATGCCGTAATTGCCGGCACCGAAACTGCCGCCAAGCACAATCGTTAACTGCGGCACGGTGGCGTTGGCGACCGCCTGGATCATCTTCGAACCGTGCTTGACGATGCCGCCCTGTTCCGATTCCGTGCCGACCATATAACCCGTCGTGTTCATCAGATACACGATCGGGATATCGGACTGACAACACAGCTGGATGAACTGTCCGGCCTTGGTCGCACCGTGCGTGGTGATCGGACCGTTGTTACCGATGATACCGATCGCGTGGCCGTGGATCACTGCGCGGCCGCAAAGCGTCTGGTTGTCATACTCGCTCTTGAATTCGAGAAATTCGGAGCCGTCGGCGATACGCGCGACCACTTCGCGGCAATCGTAAGGCTTCCGATAGTCCGGCGGCGCCACGCCGCAGAGTTCATCGATGTCGAATAGCGGCGCGCGCACCGGCAGCAGCTCGAGCCGCGGCCGCTGTGCGTTCCAGTTGAGGCTACTGACGATCTCGCGAGCGATACGGATGCCGTCGGAGTCGTTCTCGGCGATGAACTCGCTGGTCCCGGCGACCTGGCAATGCATCTCGGCACCGCCAAGCGCCTCGTCGCCGGCGATCTCGCCGGTGGCGGCGCGCAGTAACGGCGTACCGGCAAGAAATACCTTGGCCTGCTTGCGCACCATCACGACATAATCGGACAGACCCGGCATGTAAGCACCGCCGGCGGTGCTGGAACCGTGCACGACGGTCACCTGTGGAATTCCCGCCGCCGACAGCCGCGCCTGATTCGCGAAGGTGCGCCCACCCGGGATGAACACTTCAGACTGATACATCAGATTCGCACCGCCGGATTCGATCATCGACACCAGCGGCAGCTTCTGCTGTAACGCGATCTCCTGGATGCGCAGGCCCTTCTGCACGCCCCAGGGCGTCATCGTGCCGCCCTTGATTGCGGCATTAGACGCCGACACGATGCAGCGCACGCCGGACACATAGCCGATACCAATAATTGTATTGCCGCCCGCCAGCGAGCCATCCTTGTCGTCGTGCATTTTGTAGCCGGCGAGCGTGGCCAGTTCCAGCCACGGACTGCCGCGATCCAGCATCAGATGCACGCGCTCGCGTGGGAGCAATTGGCCACGCCGATGAAAGCGCTCGCGCTTGCTCTCCTCTTCCTGCCGTCCCTTGTTCTCGACCGCGCGCCACTCCGCGATCAACTTGAGCATGTCCTCGCGGTTGCGCTGAAACTGCGGATCGCTGGTATCGATCTTCGATTCGATGACGGGCATGGAGATTTCTAGCCAGCCGCTTTCGGTCGCGCCGCGCGGTGGAATCCCTCGAACGGTTTGGAGTTGCGATGCTCGACGAGCGGAAAGACTTTAGTATTCAGGGATGCCGCGCCGTCGATGCGAATACAAGCACCCGTAATGAACGCCGCCACCGGCGACAGCAGAAACGCGATCGCGCCGCTGACCTCGGCCTCTTCGGCAAGGCGCTTCAGCGGTACCGAATCCACCAGCTTGGGAATCACCTCTTTGGCAAACGCCGGATCGTAATGATCCAGGCCCGACGACAGCACCCAGCCCGGTGCCACCGCGTTCACACGCACGCCTGAGGCAGCCCATTCGACCGCTGCGGTCTCGGTGAAATTGAGCATGCCGGCGCGAGCCGCGCCCGAATGCCCCATTCCCGGCATGCCGCCCCACATATCGGCGAGCAAATTGACGATGGCGCCGCCGTTCTTGCGCATCCACTGCGCATAGACCTCGCGCGCCATCAGGAATCCGCCGGTGAGATTATTGGCGACGACCGCGTCCCAGCCCTTCTTGTGAATATTCATCAACGGCATCGGGTACTGCCCGCCGGCATTGTTGACGAGCCCGTCGATACGCTTGCGCTCGGCGATGATTCGCTTGATCGCGTCCCTCACCGCATCTTCGTCGCGGATATCGAACGCGAGTTGCGAGACGCTGCCGCCGTCCTCACGGATTTCCGCAGCCACCGTGTCGAGCTTCTCGATGCGGCGCCCGGTGATGACGACGTGTGCCCCCAGGCTCGCCAGCTCATGCGCCGTGCAGCGGCCGATACCTGAACCGCCACCCGTGACGATAACGGTCTGGTCGCGGAACAAGTCCGGCTTGAATACGGATTGGTAGCGCATCGTCTCCTCCCGCCGCAGACTTGTATGCTGCCACAGAAGAAGGGTACGACACAGACGCAATGTGCTCAGGCAATGCGCCAGAGACCCGCCTCTCGCCTACGCCTTTACCCGATTGGCGAGCTGGTGTTCGCGTGCGGAACGCACGAAGCCTTCAAACAGCGGGTGACCATCGCGTGGCGTCGACGTGAACTCCGGATGGAATTGGCAGCCCACGAACCATGGATGCTCGGGCAGCTCGACCATTTCGACCAGTTCGCCATCCTCGGACACGCCGGCGATTGCGAGACCCTTGCCGGAAAGCTTATCGCGATAGTTGTTGTTGAACTCGAAGCGATGGCGGTGACGCTCGCGGATCAGTTCGGAGTTATACAGCGCGCGCGATTTCGAGCCTGCGGTGAGCCGGCAGGTCTGCACGCCAAGACGCATGGTACCGCCGAGATCGGATTCGCGATCACGGCGCTCGACGCGGCCGCTGGCGTCGCGCCACTCGGTGACCAGCGCAATCACCGGATGCTTGGAGTTCGGCATGAATTCAGTGCTATGCGCGCCATCCAGACCGCAAACATTGCGCGCGTATTCGATGACCGCGACCTGCATGCCCAGGCAGATGCCGAGGTACGGAATCCGGTTCTCGCGCGCATAGCGCGCGGCGGCGATCTTGCCTTCGATGCCACGCTCGCCGAAGCCGCCCGGAACGAGGATCGCATCGGCGCCCTGCAGAATGCGCGCGCCCTCGCTTTCCAAGGTTTCCGACTCAACGTAGCGAATCTTCACGCGCGTGGCGGTGTGCAATCCGGCGTGCGTCAGCGCCTCGTTGAGCGATTTGTACGAATCGGTCAGATCGACATACTTGCCGACCATCGCGATCTGCACTTCGACATCCTGCTTGCCACGCGCCTCGACGACGCGTTCCCAGGACGACAGATCCGCCTTGCGGCACTCGAAACCGAAATGCTCGACGACGAGTTCATCGAGTTCCTGCTGATGCAGCCATGTTGGAATCTTGTAGATGTCGTCGAGGTCCATCGCCGTGATGACCGCGCGGTACGGCACATTGGTGAACAGCGCGATCTTGCGCTTTTCGGGTTCCGGCAGTTCGCGCTCGGTACGGCACAGCAGCACGTCGGCCTGGATACCGATGGAGCGCAGCTCCTTCACCGAATGCTGCGTTGGCTTGGTTTTGAGTTCGCCGGACGATTTCACATACGGCACCAGCGTGAGGTGCATGTACATGACATCGGCCCGGCCCAGTTCGACGCCCATCTGGCGGATGGCTTCGAGAAACGGCTGCGATTCGATGTCACCGACAGTGCCGCCGATTTCGACGATGCACAGATCCGCACCTTCGGCGCCCGCATGCACGCAGCGTTGGATTTCATCGGTGATGTGTGGAATCACCTGCACCGTGCGGCCGAGATAATCGCCGCGGCGTTCCTTCTCGATGACGTTGCGATAGATCTGACCGGTGGTGACATTGCTGCGGCGGCTGGTCTTGCCGCGCAGGAAGCGCTCGTAATGGCCGAGATCGAGATCGGTTTCAGCGCCGTCCTCGGTGACGAACACCTCGCCGTGCTGGAACGGGCTCATGGTGCCCGCATCGACGTTGATGTAAGGATCGAACTTGATCATTCGCACCTTGAGCCCGCGCGATTCGAGAATCGCGCCAAGACTCGCAGCGGCGAGACCCTTGCCTAGCGAGGAGACGACGCCCCCGGTAACAAACAGAAATTTCGTGCGTGACGAATCGGCCATGATGGCAACTGGGGGGTGGGTTTCCGGGATTCTACGGGAAAGGCGGCGATGCGCTCAACGCGCGAACTTCGCGCACGCCATCGAAACGCAGTATCTACAAGGGTTCTACGAGTTCCGGAGGACGCTGCCAGCGATAGGACCAGCCCTGCCGCGCGCACTGAGCCTGGAAGTCCAGCTCGAACCAGCGGTCGGCGACCGCGACGAGTTTGTCGTCCATGAAGATCAGCGGAGTACGCACCCGCACCCATGGCGGAACACCGGCTTCCTGGAACAGGTTCTTGAGGCTGCGCGAATGACTGGCCACACCGGGGCGCAGATGTTCGCCGCCCTGCTGAAACGCGACGCGCAGGGACATCGGCGGTGCTGACGCCGCGGTGAGGCGGCCGCATCCCAGGGGCAGATCGAGTGTTTCGCCGTCGCCCCACTCGATGATGAACCCCGGCGGCGGCGCGGGCGCCAGCGCCGGCAGCGCATAGAGCGTGTCGCGATAACGGCGCACCTCGTGGGTATCGATCAGCAGGCACGGCTGTGCATCCACCGCTGCCATCAATACGTCGCTCTCGATGCGCGCCAACGCATCCGCAGACGGCGCGCGCACGCCATGGTCGCGCAACCAGTTGCGCAGCGCGTTGCGTCGGCGCGGCGCGCTCAGGCCCAGGATCGATTCAACACTGATGCCGCTACCAGTACGGAGGACGGAGAGATCGATTTCTGCCAGCTCTCGCAGCAACACGGAAGCCTCGCTCGCGTGCCGGGCGCCGCGTGCAAGCGCTTCGTCCACCGCCGGCCAGCGACTACGCAGCAGCGGCATAACCTCGTGCCGCAGCCACGATCGCGTATAGCGCGGATCGCTATTCTGCGGATCCTCTATCCAGTTGAGCCCCTCGCGCTTGGCAAAAGCCCGCAGTTCATCGCGGCGGACGCCGAGCAAGGGCCGCCATAGCCGGCCGGGTGGGAATTTCGCGACGCGGCGCATGCCGGCCATACCATCGATACCGGTGCCACGAAACAGTCGCAGCAGCACGGTTTCGGCCTGATCGTCGCGGTGATGGGCGGTGGCGATGACATCGCCTGCGCCCATCGCGGTGCGGAAAGCGCCGAGACGCGCGGTGCGTGCGGCAGCCTCCGGTCCCTGTGGATCATTGCGGTCGACTGCCACGCGACGCACATCGATCGGTATGCCGAGATGCTGGCAGACCGTGATGCAGTGCTCGGTCCATGCGTCGGCCGCAGTTTGCAGACCGTGGTGCACATGAATTGCGCGCAGCGACGATATTCCGCTACGCGCTAGAAGATGAAGCAGGACCGTGGAATCGAGACCGCCGCTGAAGGCAGCCCAGACAACAGCTCCGGTGTCGAGATGCGGGCACTGCCGGGCGAGAAACTCCGGGGTCAGCCCCTGGAGCTGGACGGGGGAATCCTCACGCGGCGGCGATCCGCTGCGATGCACCGACGGATTCCTCTTCGTAGGCTCCATAGCTCATCAGGCGCCGATAACGCTCGGCAAGCAGTTTGGTCATCGGTTGCTGCGTGAGCTGCTCGAGATTTGAAATCAGCCGATCTTTGACCGTTTCGAATATCACCGCGTGATCACGATGTGCGCCGCCCAAGGGCTCGGAAATGACATCGTCGATCAGACCGAGCTGAAGCAGGTTTGGCGCCGTGATTTTCATCGCCTCCGCCGCTTCCTTGGCGCGTTCCGCCTTCTTGAACAGGATCGAGGCACAGCCCTCCGGTGAAATCACCGAATAGATACTGAACTGCAGCATCATGACGTGATCGGCGACACCGATCGCGAGGGCGCCGCCGGAGCCGCCTTCGCCGATCACCGTCGCGATCACCGGCACGCGCAGACGCGACATCTCATATAGATTGCGCGCGATCGCTTCCGACTGGTTGCGCTCTTCGGCACCGATACCTGGGTAAGCGCCTGGCGTATCGATAAAAGTCAGGACTGGTAGATTGAATTTTTCCGCCAGCTTCATATGGCGCAGTGCCTTGCGGTAACCCTCCGGACGCGGCATACCGAAGTTGCGATAGGTGCGCTCCTTGGTGTCGCGCCCTTTCTGCTGGCCAATGACGACGCAGGGGCGGCCTTCGAGCCGGGCGATACCGCCGACGATCGCGGGATCATCCGCATAGTGCCGGTCACCATGCAATTCTTCCCACTCCGTGAACATGCCCTTGACGTAGTCGAGGGTGTAAGGGCGCTGCGGATGACGTGCGAGCTGGACGATCTGCCAGGGTTGGAGGTTGGCGAAGATCTGCTCGGTGAGTTCGCGGATCTTGGATTCGAGCCGGCTGATCTCATCGGTGAGGTTGATCTCGCTGCCGGCCGTCGCAAAACGAAGCCCGTCGATCTTGCCCTGAAGTTCAGCGATCGGCTGTTCAAATTCCAGGTAATTCAGATTCATTACATCCCTCTCCTGGCCGCGATTTGGTTACGGCTCCGTCAAGAAAAGGCTGGCTCCGACCGAAACGCCGGTGCCTGCCATTTTCGATAGTCTACGCGCACATGCTGCTCGCCGAGCAAGCGGCGCACTTTTTCTAGTGTTTCCCAGTCCGGGCGGATTTGCCAAGTGGGCCCCAACTCCAGCGTACCCTTTGCCACCCCGTTCGCATATTGAACGATAGTTTTAGCCCCTTCCGCAGCCCGCACCGGTTCCAGGCAGGCGCGTAAGCGATCCACCGCCAACCCGGCGCCGGGCCAGTCGAGGATGATGCGCTCGACGCGATCCCGCACTGCACCATTGAGATCGTGGAATTCGCGCGCGTAAAGCCGCCATTCGGCTTCACGGCCCTCGCGCTGCGAAAGCCCAAGATCGCCGGTCGCGAAGATCAGCGTGTCCTTTTTCAGCACATTCTGGAACCGCATCCAGGCGTCGGAATCGATCCAGCAGACCACCTGAGCGCTGCGATCATCGAGCGTCAGCAGCTTGCCGGGCCGGTCACCGCCGACATTACGGACATCCGCCAGCCAGGCACCGACCATCACCGGCACACGACGCGGACGGCGGCGCGGCGGCGCGGGCGGGCCGTCCTCGTCATCACCGTCACCGCCCGAATCGAAGCCGGACGGCGCAGTTTGTTGTGAAATCAGGCTCTTAAGAGTACCCGAGCCGACCGCCTCGATAACCGCGCGATACGATTCGATCGGATGCCCGGACAAGTAGAAGCCCAGCGTGTCCTTCTCGTGCGCGAGCTTTTCGGGCCCGTTCCAGTCCGCTTCCAGCACAGCGGTGATGTCGCCATCGGCCTCAGCGGCGGGACCAAGGCCGAACAGATCACCGATGCCGGCGGACGCGTCCGATGCCGCCCGCTCCGCGAGTTGCAGCGCCTTCGGCAGCGTCGCCAGCAGACTCGGACGGTTGAGACCGAAGTCGTCGCAGGCGCCGGCAAAGATCAGCGCTTCGAGCACTCGCTTGTTGGCCTTGCGCGTATCGATGCGGCGACAAAAATCGAACAGATCGCGGAACGGGCCCTTTGCATCGCGCTCGGCGAGTATGCCCTCTAGGGCCGCCTCGCCCGCGCCACGCAGCGCGCCGAGTCCATACAGAATCCTGCCACCGTCACCGACGGTGAACTTGAAGCGGGAGCGGTTGATATCCGGTGGCAGCACCTGCAAACCCATGCGCCTGCACTCGTCAAGCATCATCACCACCGTTTCGGTGTGATCGATTTCGCAAGACAGCACCGCTGCCATGAATTCGGATGGGTAGTGCGCCTTTAGCCAACCGGTCTGGTACGACACCAGTGCGTAAGCGGCCGCGTGCGATTTGTTGAAGCCGTAGTTCGCGAATTTCTCCATCAGATCGAAAACCTGCGTCGCCGTCTCCGGCGCGATGCCGTTCTTCTGCGCGCCGTCCTGGAACACCGCACGCTGTTGCGCCATTTCGTCGGCTTTCTTCTTGCCCATCGCGCGGCGCAGCAGATCAGCGCCACCGAGCGTGTAGCCGGCAAGCCGCTGCGCGATCTGCATCACCTGTTCCTGGTAGACGAAGATGCCGAAGGTTGGCTTCAGCACCGCTTCCATCGATGGATGCAGGTACTCGATCGGCTCGCGGCCGTGCTTGCGATCGATATAGTTCGGAATCAGCTCCATCGGTCCCGGCCGGTATAGCGAGATCAAGGCGATGATGTCTTCGAAACAGTCCGGTTTGAGACCCGTCGCGGCGCCCTGCATGCCGCCCGATTCCATCTGGAATACGGCGGTGGTTTTGCCGGAAGCAAACAGCCGGTAAGTCGCCGGATCGTCCGTCGGCAACTTCAGCAGATCGACGTCGTCGCCGCGCACGGCCTTGATCTGATCGACAGCCGCCTGCACGATCGTCAGCGTCTTCAGGCCAAGGAAATCGAATTTCACCAGCCCGACCGATTCGAGATCCTTCATGTCGAACTGCGTGACGATGGCGCCGCCGCCGGCTTCGCAGTACAGCGGCGCGTAGTCGGTCAGCGGCTCCGGCGCGATCACCACGCCGCCGGCATGCTTTCCGACGCCGCGCGTGACGCCTTCCAACGCCAGGCCCATGTCGATGACGGCCTTGACGTCTTCTTCCTTCTCATAGGCCTGCTTGAGCTCCGGCACGTCGTCGAGCGCATCGGCCAGCGTCGCGCCGGGCAGGCCCGGAATCATTTTTGAGATGCGGTCGCCGAAGCCGTAGGGATGGCCCATCACGCGCGCGACGTCGCGCACCACACCGCGCGCGGCCATCGTTGCGTAGGTAATGATCTGGCCGACGCGGTCGCGGCCGTAACGTTGCGTCACGTATTCAATGACGCGGTCGCGGTTATCCATGCAAAAATCGACGTCGAAGTCCGGCATCGACACACGCTCTGGATTCAGGAAACGCTCGAACAGCAGGTCATACGGCAAGGGATCGAGATCGGTGATCCCGATTGCATACGCGACCAGCGAACCGGCGCCGGAACCACGCCCGGGCCCGACCGGACAGCCATGCGTCTTCGCCCAGCCGATGAAGTCGGCAACGACGAGGAAGTAACCCGCGAAGCCCATCTGCTCGATGATCTTCAGTTCGTAATCGAGCCGGCTCCAGTATTCCTCAGCGGGACGCGATGGCTGATGCACCTCAAGCCGGCGTTGCAGGCCTTCGCGTGCGCACTCGCAGAGATAATCGGATTCCGTCCAACCGGCCGGCGCCGGAAAATGTGGCAGGTGATTCTTGCCAAAGCTTAAGGTCAGCGTGCAGCGGCGCGCAATCTCGACGCTGTTCTCGATCGCCTCCGGCAGATCCGCGAACAGTGCGCGCATTTCCGCCGGCGATTTCAGGTATTGCTCGGGCGTATAAAGTTTTGGCCGGCGCGGATCATCGAGTACGCGGCCCTGTGCGATGCAAACGCGCGTCTCGTGGACATCGAAATCGTCGCGGCGCAGAAAGCGCACTTCGTTGGTCGCCACCACCGGCAAGCCTTCGCGTCTGGCGAACATCACCGCTGCGCGCAGATGGCGATCATCGTCCAGACGTCCGCAGCGGGTGATTTCGAGATAGCAGCGATCGGCAAAATGCCGCGTCCAGAATTCGGCGGCGGCCTGCGCCTTCACCGTCTGCCCGGCCAGCAACGCACGGCCAATATCACCATCCATGCCGAGCAGCACGATCAATCCTTCCGCCGACTGCGCGATCCATTCGCGCTTCAGCAGCGGTTCGCCGCGCACCTGTCCCTCGGTATAACCGCGCGAAATCAGGCGTGTCAGATTGCGATAGCCGCGCTCGTTCTGGACAAGAAACGTCGCGCGCGTCGGTGCCGCATCGTCGGCTTCCTCGAGCCGCACGTCCGCGCCGACAATCGGCTTGAGACCGGACGCCTCCGCCGATTTGTAAAACTTCACCATCGCGAACAGATTGTTGCGATCGGTGATGGCGCAGGCCGGCAGACCGATTTCGGCCGCGCGCTCGGTAAGCGTCTGCGCGTTAATGCTGCCGCCGCTGCCTTTCCGCTTCGGCGGCTCGACGCGGATGATGCTGTCCGCGACCGAATACTCGGTGTGTACACGCAGGTGGACGAAGCTCACGCGTCGCCCTCGACGAACTTTCCGCTTTCAGACAGCTCGGCTTCGGCGCCAGAGAAACCGGCGGCCGGAAACCGGAAAGCGCTTTGCGCACAAGGCGCGAAGCTCATGCGATGCATCGCGCACGGCCCGCGTTCGCGCAACGCCGCCAGATGTTCCGCCGTGCCGTAACCTTTGTTGCGCGCGAAACCGTATCCCGGGTAGCGAAGGTCGAGCGCATTCATTTCCGCGTCGCGCGCGACTTTGGCGACGATGGCCGCGGCCATGATGCAATCGACCGTCGCGTCGCCACCGACGATCATTTGCGTCGGCAGATTCAGTGGCGGCATCTGGTTTCCATCCACCAGACAGAGTGTGGGTCGCAAATCGAGCATTCCGACAGCGCGCCGCATGGCGATGAAGGTGGCTTGCAGAATGTTGTGCCGATCAATCTCTTCGATGTCCGCCGCACCGATCGCCCAGGCCAGCGCTCGTTCACGAATCAGCGGTGCCAGCCGTTCGCGCTGCGCGGCACTGAGCTTCTTGGAATCGCGCAGACCGGCAAGTCCGTGATCGGGGGGCAGAATGACGGCGGCGGCGTACACCGGGCCCGCCAGGCAGCCCCGGCCGACTTCGTCGATGCCCGCGGCGACCTCCGCGATCACCACTGTCGAGGACGATAGGGTGTCCATCAGCCGCTGACCCGTGCATGCGCGGCCACCTGCGGAATCAGTCCGGCGATCGCATCCGCCGCACGCGCAGCAGCATCGCGCCGCAACTCGTTGGCCACCGCCATGAACTGCGCAAGCTGGCAATCGCGCGCGGCCGGCTGTTGCAGCAGATCCAGCAAGGCCGGCCCCAGGGTTTCGGCATTCACCTGCTCCTGGATGAACTCCGGAACCACCGGCTGCGTCGCCAGCAAATTGGGCAAGCTGACGTGCTCGGTCTTGATCAGATTGAACGTGCGGATCAGCCAGGCGGTCGCCGCCGCAACGCGATAACCGACCACCATCGGGCGCCGCAGTAGCAGGCACTCCAGCGTAGCGGTCCCCGATGCCAGCAGCACGACGTCCGCCGCGCGCATGGCTTCGCGCGACTGGCCGTCCACCACGCGCCAGCGCACATTCGGTGCATGCAGCGCGATGGCACGATCGACGACAGGACGCAATGACGGCTTCGCCACGGGCAGCACGCAGTACAGATTCTCCACGCGATGCGCCAGCCACGCCGCAGCGGCTGCGAAAGGCTCCGCCAGACAGGCCAATTCGCCGCCACGGCTGCCGGGCAACACCGCCACACACGGCGCGCCCGCTGGAATCTCGAATCGCGCACGCGCGGCTTCGCGCGCAATCGGTTCCATCAGCTCGTCGGCGAGCGGATGACCAATGTATTCCGCGCGCACACCATGTTCCGCATAGAACTTCGGCTCGAACGGAAACAGGCACAGCATCAGATCAACGGAACGCGCGATGGTATTCACGCGCCCGCGCCGCCACGCCCACACGGTCGGACTCACCAGATGCGCGACGCGCAGACCGGCCTCGCGCAGACGCCGCTCCAGCGGCAGATTGAAATCGGGCGCGTCGATACCGATGAAGCAGTCCGGCCGATCGACGGCGAAGCGCTCATGAAGTGTGCGCCGCAGTTTCAACAGCGCTGGAATTTTGGGAACCACTTCGGCGATCCCCATCACCGACAATGCATCGATGGTCGCTACGCTGTCACAACCCGCATCGCGCATACGGGGACCGGTGACGCCGTAGAAACGCGCTTGCGGGAAACGCGCGCGTAGCGCAAGAATCAAAGCGGCGCCGAGAATATCGCCGGACGCTTCGCCGGCGACCAGTGCGAAGCGCAGCGGCATGCTGTTCACGATTCGCCCGCCATCGCCAATCTAAGGACCGTTTGTCGACAAACGTAGATGCGCTCGAAGGGTCCGTTCAAGCGAAGTTGGGGTCCGTATTCTTTTACTATCCATTACCCGTACTACCCGCATCTCCGTGACTGGGATGGTGGTTATTGTGGTTATGACCTTCATGTGGATCTGGAAAGTTGAGCCAAACATTTTCGTTGTCTCCGCCACTCCCACTAAATGCAGAGTGACTATCTTCACGCAACATGTACCAGCAGATGATTCCGCCGAGGACGGGCAAAAGCCACATCAAAAGGACTTGGAAAACTTTCTGAGTTCTCTCATAAGAAGGACTGCGAACTACGGCAACTGTGATCAACAAATTGCCAATGACAAGAAGCGAACCAATGAACTCATACGAAGTAATCATTGGAACTCCAGGGCGATTTAGCCCTACCGCTGAATCAACCGCTTCGAGTTCTCGACAAACTCGGACATGCGACGCGCCTGCACCGAAGTCTTGGCCAGTTCGGCCAGTTCGACGCGGGCTTCGGCGATAGGTGTGTCGCCAACGAACAGGATCTTGTAGGCCTGCTTGATGTCAGCCATGTCCTCTGCCGTGAAGTTACGGCGGCGGATGCCTTCAACATTGATGCCGCGCGGCCCCGCCGGATTACCCTGCACGATGACAAATGGCGGCACGTCGCGCGTGATACCAGCGCCGCCGGCCGAAAAGCTGTGCGCACCGATGCGGCAGAACTGATGAATCAGCGTCGCGCCGCCGAGCACCACGAAATCCTCGGTGGTCACGTGACCGGCGAAGGTTGTGGAATTGGCGAAGATATTGTGGTTGCCGACGGTGCAATCATGGGCAATATGGCAGTACGCCATGATCCAATTGTTATTGCCGATACGGGTGACGCCGGTGTCCTTGAGCGTACCGCGCTGGATCGTCACGTATTCGCGGATGACATTGTCGTCGCCGATCTCGACACGTGTGTCGTCTTCATATTTCGCGGTCATGTCCTGCGAAATCTCGCCGAGCGACGCAAACTGGAACACGCGGTTGCGCGCGCCGAGTGTCATCGGTCCGCGCAATACGACATGCGGCCCGATCCATGAACCTTCGCCAATCCGCACCTGCGGACCGATTACTGTGTACGGCCCGACTTCGACGGTGGCATGCAACTCAGCCGACGGATCAACGATCGCAGTCGGATGGACGCGGGACGGCGACAAGGTCATCCCGTAACCTTTTCGGGGACCGCAGCCGCACTGGCTTTTTTCTCGGATTCCTTGAACGCGCACATGATGTCCGCTTCGGCGGCCAGCTGGCCGTCGACCGTGGCGCGGGTCTTGAAGCACCAGATCTGCCGCTTCACCTTTTCGATTTCGGCGTACAGGTGAACCTGATCGCCAGGAACGACGACGCGTTTGAACCGCGCATTGTCGATACCCGCGAAATAGAAGATGACTCCGGACTCTGCGTTCATGCCGGTTTCACAGGCGGTCAGAAGTCCGCAAGTCTGCGCCAGCGCCTCCAGGATCAATACCCCGGGCATGGTCGGAATCTGCGGGAAGTGCCCCTGGAAATACGGCTCGTTAAAGGTGACGTTCTTCACCGCGATCATCGATTTCCCCTTCTCGTGATCGATGATCTTGTCCACCAATAAAAAGGGAAAGCGATGCAGGAGCATTCGCATAATGTCCCGGATATCGAAATTCACCTCAGCCATGCTCTTCTTCCCCTTCTTGCTTGCCATGGGCGGACTTCAGCTGCAAAGCCGCCTCAACCTGTTCGATTCTTTCTTCGAGCCGCTTCAGACGATGCACACGCGCCACCTGCTTGCGCCAGTCGCGCGCGGGCAACACGGGCAGGCCCGATCCATACACCCCGGGCTTGGTCAATGACTTGGTCACCATGGTGAACCCGAGTATGACGACATCATCCGCAATTTTCAGATGGCCCCCGATGCCGCAAGCCCCGGCGATCATGCAGCGCTGGCCGATCGTAGTGCTACCCGCCATGCCGACGCAGGCGGCGATCGCGGTATGCGCACCAATTCGGCAGTTGTGCGCGATCTGGACCATGTTGTCGAGCTTGACGCCATTTTCGATGACGGTGTCGTCAAGTGCGCCACGATCGATGCAGGTATTGGCGCCGATCTCGACATCGTCGCCAATGACCACCTTGCCGAGCTGCGGCACTTCAATCCAGCCGTCTGGCGCGCGCGCCAGACCGAAGCCACGGCTGCCGATGACAGCACCCGCCAGCACCGACGTCCGGGAGCCCAGCTCACAACGCTCGCCGACATAGATGTTCGCTTCAAGCCGCGAATGCGCGCCGATGCGCGCATCGCGCCGGATCACGCAGCCCGGCCCGATCCAGCTACCGTCGCCGATTTCCACTCCCTCTTCGACGACTGCGTGAGGCCCAATACCGACTCCAGCGCCCAGGCGCGCACCCGCCGCGACGGTTGCCGCCGCATGCACGCCGGCTGTGAATTCGCGTGAGGAGTCAAACAGCTCCGCGACACGCGCGAACGCCAGTGCCGGGTCCTTGGCGATCAGTGCTGGGCCGGCGAACCGGGAACGGTCACGCGCGCTCAACAGAACCGCTGCCGCCGTCGTCGTTTCGAGCTGGGCCGCATAACGCGGATCCGCGAGAAAAGTCAGCGCGCCGGCACGGCCGGGCTGCAATGCACACACGCCGTCGATGACGGTGTCAGCGTCCCCTGCCGCTTCAAGCCCGAATTTCTGCGCGAGCTGCGCGACTGTCCAGCGCATCGCCCATGTGCTCCGCGCGCTTATTTGCCTGATGTGCTCGCCGGAGCAGCCGGCTGATTCAGGCGCTTGACGACTTCATCGGTAATATCGAACGCCGGGCTGGAATAGACTGCATTGTCGAGCACCAGATCGTAGCCGCGCTCCTTGGCGATCTGCTGCACGGCGGTTTGCACGCGGCTCTGGATTTCCATCGAAAGCTGCATCTTGCGACTGTCGAGATCTTGCTGCAGCTGCTGTCCGGCGTGACCGATGTCGATCTTGCGGCTGTTGAGATCCTTTTCCGTCTTGGCCTGCTGATCAGGACTCATCGTGTCATGGTCGCGCTGGTACTTGCCAACGTCGTCCTGGAATTTCTGCTGCTGCGCTTCGAGATCACTGCGGCGCTTGTTGAACTCGTTGGCGAGCTTGGCGTTGGCATCCTTCTCGAGAGAGGACGCGCGCATCAGTTCAGGACCGCGGATCACGGCGATCTTGGCATCCGCCATCGCGGCGCCGGCGCCGAGCGACAGCATCGCGGCCAGTGCCGCACCGGCGGCGATTTTTGATTTCGTAGACATCAAGCGTGCCTCATAACAGTGGTCATGACATTAGAACGGCGAACCGAAATTGAGCTGGAAGTGCTCCACTTGGTCTCCGGGCTTGGAATGCAGCGGGAAAGCGTAGCTTAAATTAAGCAGGCCGAGGATCGGCGTAAAGAATTCAAACGAAATACCGGCCGCCTGCCGCAGCTCGCTGAGCTCGAAGTTCGACGGCTGCGCAAAGACGTTTCCGGCATCGAAAAACAGTCCCAGGCGCGTCGACTTATTGTCCGTGCCCAGCGGCGTCGGCACCACCAACGTGGTCTGCGCGGTGGTACGCATGCGGCCACCGAAGGGATCGTTGAACGGCGTATCGCGCGGACCGAGGGTACCGTCCTTGAAACCGCGCACGCTGCCGGGACCACCCGCGAATACATTCTGATAGGGAGGCACGTCACCACGGATACCACCGTATCCTTCGACCAGCGCAGCCGAACCGTTGAATTCGACGAAGAAATCCCAGGGCAGCGTGAAATATTGCTGGTGCACTGCACTAAGGTTGTAGTAAGTCAGATCGCTGCCGGGAATCTCGGCATTGAAGAACAACTGATCGAGTGCGCCGCGACTGGCAAAGAAGGTGCGGTTGCGCGTATCGCGCGAGATGCCGGTCTGGAACTCGTACTCGTTGAACACGGCGCCGTGCCTGATCAGGAACCCGAGCAATTGGTCGGACGACGAGCCGGCAAAGCTGGTCACCGCGGTCTGCGACAGCGCGCCGCCGAGACGCAGCGACATGAATTCCGACAGCGGGATGCCATAGGTCAAACCACCGCTTAGCACGTTGTAGTCGAAACCGGAACCATAGCGGATCACGCTGTTCGCCTTGCGGTATGTCGCCGATACGGTCTGGCTGACACCATCCTCGGTGAAGTACGGATCGGTCCAGCTCAGACTGAGCTGTTTTGAAATCGTACTGTTGTCGGCTGACAACGACAGGCGATTACCGGTGCCAAGAAAGTTCGAGTGCGTGATGCTGGCATTGACGAGGAAGCCCTGCGCACCGGAATAACCGATGCCGAACTGCACGCTGCCGGGCGCACGCTCCTTGATCTTGAAATTGACATCGACCTGGTCGTCGGTGCCTGCCGCCGGCACGGTGTCGACGTCAGCCGATTCGATGAACGGCAGACGCTGCAGGCGCACACGCGAACGCTCGACGGCGCTCTTGGAGAATGGCGCCGCTTCGAGCTGACGCATCTCGCGTCGCAGGGTTTCGTCGTTGGTGCCGCTATTGCCGGTGAAATTCACGTGCCGCACATAGGTGCGCTTGCCCGGATCGATGACGTAATTGAGCTTCACCTCTTTTTTCGTCTCATCGATTTCGGGCACCGGCGTCACTTTGGCGAACGCGTAGCCGATGTCCGAAAGCGCGGCTTCGATGCGATTGCCGCTTTCCGTCGACTCCTTGCGCGAAAAAACATCGCCGGTCTTTGTTGTCACCATCAGGTCGAGGAATTGCTGGCTGAGCACGGTTTCGCCGGAAAAGCGCCAGCCGCTGACCTTGTAGCGCTCGCCTTCGGTGACATTGATCGTCAGATAGATATCGCGCTTGTCCGGCGACAGCGCGACCTGCACGGACACAACATTGAATTCCAGGAAACCACGATCTTGATAGTACGAATTGAGCGCTTCGAGATCCCCCGAGAGCTGCTGCTTGGAATAGCGATCGCTACGCTGGAACGGCATCCAGTCGGTCGGCTGCAATTTGAATTCCTTGACCACTTCGTCGGTCGGGAACGTCTTGTTGCCGATGATGTTGATCTGCTTGATCTTGGTCACCTTGCCTTCGGTCACCTTGATCTTCACATCGACGCGGTTGTTCGGAAGCTCGTTGACCTGCGTATCGATATCGACGTCGTAGAAGCCGTTCGCGTAATACTGCCGGCGCAATTCCTGTTCAACCTGATCCAACAGATCTTTCTTGAACAGCTCGCCCTGTGACAGCCCAAGATCCTTGAGCGATTTTTTCAGCTCGTCGCCGCCGATCTTCTCATTGCCTTCAAGGCTGAAGCTGACGATCGCCGGACGTTCCTTGACGCGCACCACCAGCGCGTTGCCATCGCGCGCCAACTGCACGTCCTGGAACAGACCGGACTGGTACAGCGCGCGAATCGCCTGCCGCGACGTGGTGTCGTTGAGCTGGTCACCGACCGACAGCGGCAGATAGGTCAGCAGGGTGCCGATTTCGAGACGCTGCAGACCGTCGGCGCGGATTTCGCCGATCGTGAAAGGCTCGAACGCCCAGGCGGATCCCTGCAATACGAGTGCTGCGGCAAGGGCCAGCAGCGCGCCGCGCGCGGTGGTTTTTTTTGGGTACAAGGGATCAGCCGATGGAGCGTGTGATGTCGTTGTAGAACGCGAATCCCATGATCAGGATCAGCAGCGCGAAACCGATTTGCTGCACCAGCATCTGTGTACGGTCCGAAAGCGGAGCACCCTTGACGCTCTCGATGAGGCAACTGACGATCTGACCGCCGTCGAGAATCGGTATCGGCAGCAGGTTGACGATTCCCACGTTCAGACTCACGAAAGCGATGAAGTAAAGAAAAGTCGACAGCCCAACGCTGGCGGCAAAACCCGCCGCCTCGGCGGTACTGATCGGCCCGCTCAGATTTTTCACCGAGACATCGCCGAGCGCCATGCGGCCGAGCAACTTGATGACGAGAGCCGTCTCGCGTTGCGTCTGCTTCAGCGCTTCGGGAATGGCGGCCAACGGATCCAGCCGCTCTTCGGTGCGCAAATCCTGCCATATCTTGTCGGCATTGGCCACGCGCATGCTGGTGGCACCGAGTCGCCCGCGCACGCTGCCGTTCTCGATCACCGATCCAATACGTGCCGCGATATCGAGCGTGCTTTCACCGCGCTGGACCTTCAGCGTGACCGCGACATCCGGATGCGATGCGATACGGCGCTGCAGCTGCTGAAACGACTGCACGGGCTCGCCGTCGAAGGCCAGCACATGATCGCCGCTGCGCAGGCCCGCGCGTTCGGCGGCGGAGTCGCGCATGATCTCGCCAAGCGTCGCCGGAATCTGCGGCTGGTATGGCGCCAGACCGAGGTCTTCCATCAGGTATTGCGGATCGATGCGGACTGAATCCATGCTCAGCACGACGTGGCGTGATTGCCCGGCCGCATCCTCCACATCCAGATTCAAAGTGCCGTGATCGAGCGCGCGCCGCAACACATCCGTACGCAGACCGCCCCAACTCTGCACTGGCTTGCCATCCACTTGCGTGACCCGATCGCCGTCATGAATGCCGCCAGCGGCGGCCGGCGTCGCGGCCGGAGGATCAGTCAGGAACGGCTTCATTCCCGGCACGCCGATCACCAGCGTCGCCCAGAACAGAACCGTGGCAAGCACGAAATTGAATGCCGGTCCGGCGGCAAAAATCGCAATGCGCGCAGCCACCGGCTTGCGGTTGAACGCGCTCGACAGCTGCTCCTCCGGCACCGGTGCTTCGCGCTCGTCGAGCAGCTTCACGTACCCGCCGAGCGGAAGTGCAGCCAGGACGTACTCGACGCCGTCCGCGCCGCGACGACGCCATAGCGGCTTGCCGAAGCCGATCGAGAAGCGCAGCACGCGCACACCGAGCCGTCGCGCCGCCCAGAAGTGCCCGTATTCGTGGAAGGCCACCAGCACCCCGATGGCGACCACGAATGCGATCACATTGCGCAGAAATTCAAACATCCACTCTCTCCTGACGCGCCCGTACCGCCACCACGCCGCGCCGACCACCGGCGCCAGCTCACAATCGCGATAAGACGCCGGAATTGCACGCGGGTTCCAGAACGATTTTGAGGCGCAAGAATACCCTTATGGCGCGGCGGCGTCTCGCCCGCATCATCGATTTAGCAAGACCAAGCCCAGCGCCATCATCGGCGCCGCAGCCAGCAGGCTGTCGATACGATCGAGAATTCCGCCATGTCCAGGCAGCAATCTGCCGCTGTCTTTGATGCCGACCAGACGCTTGAGCAGGCTTTCGGTGAGGTCGCCGACCACCGATATCGCAGCAACGAAAATGCAGAGTAACAGCCACATCGCCCACGGCCGGGGCGCGGGTAGCAGATAGATCCCCGCCCCGATTCCGACGAGCAAAGCACCCATCATGCCGCCAACGAACCCTTCCCAGCTCTTGCCAGGTGAGACTTGCGCTGCAAGCTTGCGCCGGCCGAATGCCCGGCCGGCGAAATACGCGGCAATATCCGCCGCCCACACCAGCGCGAACACGGTCAGCAAGCCGCCCGTTGCCAGAGTGCTGGCGCGCGCGCTCAGCAGGCCGACGATGGCGGCCGGAATCACCAGTAATCCGAGTGCAGCGCGCCAGGCCGTCGACGGCCGCTGCGCCGAAAATCCGTCGGGATAGCGGATAATCCAGGTCAGGGCGAGTGCCCACCAGATCGCGTCGGCGATCAATAGGGCGCGCAGCGCACCGCTTGCGCAGGATGCGTCGCAACCGGCAGTGGCATTCGCGCCAAGAAAACCGAGCATCGACAGCAGCATCGACAGCATCGCCGCCACTACCACTACGTAAAACATGCGGCCGGCGCGTGCCGTGATCCCACAGAGTGCCGCCCATTCCCACGCCGCCAGCACGCCGATCGATCCGAACACGATAGCAAGGCCGCGCACGTCCAGAAACAGGATGGCCGCGACCGCAGGCGGTAGCAGCACGACGGCGGTGAGTACGCGCTTCAGCAGCATCAACCCGCCTCGGGAACACGGCCGAAACGGCGCTCGCGCGCGGCGTACCAGGCAAGTGCCCGCCCGAACTCGTCCGCATCGAAATCCGGCCACAAGGTATCGGTGAAATAGAGTTCGGCGTAGGCCAGTTGCCACATCATGAAGTTGCTGAGGCGGTGCTCGCCACCCGTGCGGATCAGCAAATCGGGCAGCGGCAGATCGGTCGTGACCAGACTCTGCTCAAGAGCAGCTTCAGTGATCGGCTGCCCCGCTTCGCACAGCCTGCGCGCGGCCTGCACGATGTCCCAGTGTCCGCCATAGCCAACCGCGATCTGCAACAGCAGCCCCGGATTAACCGCCGTCAGCTGTTCGGCATCGCGCATCTGCCGGAGCAGCTCGGCCGACAGCTCGCGATGATCGCCAATAAAGCGTAGGCGCACGCCATTGGCATGTAGGGAGCGGATTTCGCGCGCCAGCACACGGCGGAAAAGCTGCATAAGCAGACGCACTTCGGTGATCGGGCGATGCCAGTTTTCCTGACTGAACGCGAACAGCGTTAATACTTTCACGCCCTGCGCATGACAGGCCTCGACCGCGCGCCGCGCAGCACGCACACCCATACGGTGCCCATATGCGCGCGGCCGGTGGCGTGCACGCGCCCAGCGCCCGTTGCCGTCCATGATGACGGCGACGTGCGTGGGGATCGGCAGTTCGGGGAGCGGGGATTTGGCTTGCGTCATCGCATTGAAATGCGGGCGCAATTACATCGCGAGCATTTCTTTTTCCTTGCCGCTGACCGCTTCCTCGACCTTGGCGACGAACTGGTCGGTCAGTTTCTGGATTTCGACTTCGGCGCGCTTCTCATCATCGGTGCTGATCAGCTTCTCCTTGACCAGTTCCTTGATGCCCTGATTGGCGTCGCGCCGCACGTTACGGATGGCGACGCGCGCCGACTCGGCTTCTTGGCGTACAACCTTGACCAGCTCGCGGCGGCGCTCCTCGGTCAACGGCGGCAGGGAAATACGAATCACCGTCCCGGCCGTCGACGGAGTCAAGCCCAGATCCGAGGCGAGAATCGCCTTCTCGATGACCTGTACCAGATTCTTTTCCCACGGCGTGATTGAAATGGTGCGCGCATCCTCGACGACGACACTCGCAGTCTGCGTCAACGGCACGTCAGAACCGTAGTAATCGACTTTGACATGGTCGAACAGCGCGGTGCTCGCACGGCCGGTGCGCAAACGGCTGAACACCTGCTTGAGCGCGTCCAAGGCCTTCTGCATGCGGGCGGATGCGTCCTTCTTGATATCGTCGATCATTAAATTTTCTCCCGAATCCTAAGCGAGCGCACTCGCGCTCTAGCTCCGTACCAGTGTCCCAATGCTGGTGTCGCCGCAGGCGATGCTGCGCAAAGCGCCAGCATGCTGCATGTCGTAGACCCGCAACGGCATATTATGGTCACGGCAGAGAACGATGGCGGTCTGATCCATCACTGCCAGACGGCGGTCGAGCACCTCGTCATAGGTCAGTTCATCGTAGCGCTTGGCGGAGCGGTCCTTCATCGGATCGGCGTTATAGATACCGTCAACCTTGGTGGCCTTGAGCATCAGATCCGCGTTGATTTCGATCGCGCGTAGCGCCGCGGCGGAATCGGTGGTGAAGAACGGATTGCCGGTGCCGGCGGCAAACACCACTACCCGATCTTTTTCGAGGTGGCGAACGGCCCTGCGCCGGATGTAATCCTCGCAAACCTCGTTGATGCGGATCGCCGACTGCACGCGCGCAGGCAGCCCGATGCGCTCGACGGCGTCCTGGATCGCCAGCGCATTGATCACGGTTGCCAGCATGCCCATCTGATCGCCGGTCACGCGGTCCATGCCCGCGCGTGCCAGTCCTTCGCCGCGAAAAATATTGCCGCCGCCGACGACGACAGCGAGCTGCACGCCAAGCTCGATCAGCTCCTTGAATTCCAGCGCGAGCTGCTGCATAACCGCTGGGGAAATGCCGTAATCAAGATCGCCCATCAGGGCTTCCCCCGAGAGTTTTACCAGCATCCGCTTGTACTTAATTTTCTGATTCATTTTCAGAGTTCTACCATGCGAACTTCATCTTAGGCCACGACCGCATTATGCCTATGCCCGCTTTCGGCGGCCGCCGGACCTCCTGGACGAATTAGTCAACAATTGTACCTGTGCCGGCGACCAATCTGAGACCGTCGCAGCTCCGGATGTTTTCAGGAAGCGGCCGTGGATCAAAACAAAGCCCCGTTTCCGGGGCTTTATCTATGACATCTAGTTGCCTTTGGGACTTGGGTGATCGTCGCGAGGGCTGGGGCGCAGCAGATCATCAACCTCACTGGCGAAATCAGTCTGCTTTTTCTCGATACCCTCGCCGACTGCGAATCGCGCGAATCGCGCGACGCTGGCACCCTTCGACTTCAGCAGTTTCTCAATCGTCTCGTCGGGATTCTTCACGAATGGCTGACCCAGCAAGGTGATTTCCGCAACAAATTTGCGGACCTTGCCGTCCAGCATCTTCGCGATGATCTCGGGTGGCTTGCCTTCAGACTGTTCGGCCGACTGCGCTTCGATGATTTTGCGCTCGGATGCGAGCACATCGGCTGGCACCGATGCCGTATCAAGGTAACGCGGCGACATGGCAGCGATATGCATCGCGATGTCGCGGCCCAGCTCCAGTTCACCCTTGCCCATGGCGACAGCAACGGCGATCTTGTCGCCGGGGTGCACATAGGTGACCAGAGGGCCGCCCGCGGCAGCCACGATCTCGAACCGGCGCAACGTCAGGTTCTCGCCGATCTTGGCGACCATATTGCGCCGCTTGGCGTCGAGCGTTTCGCCACCGTCCGCAAGCGCTACGAGCGCCTCGATCGTGGCCGGGCGGTGCTTCAGCGCGAGCTGCGCGGCAAGTTTCGCCAGTCCGCGGAAATCCTCGCCCTTGGCGACAAAATCGGTTTCGCTGTTCAGCTCCACGAGCGCAATCGCGCCTGCATCGCTGGCAACACCGATGACGCCCTCGGCAGCGGTGCGACCCGCCTTCTTGTCAGCCTTGGCAGCACCGTCCATGCGCAGTTTTTCAGCGGCTTTGTCGAGATCACCGCTGGTGGCTTCGAGCGCTTTTTTGCAGTCGCTCATGCCGGCGCCGGTGCGGTCGCGCAACTCCTTGACCTGGCTGGCGGTAATTTGCGTCATGACTCAACTCTCCGTCTTTTCGGCCCGGCCGGAAGGCTTGCGCGCGCGGCGCGGCTTCGGTGCGGGCTTGCCACCCTCGTCACCCACTTCGACGAAGTCCTCGGCGCGCCCACCAACCGTGTTGCTGCCGCGACCATCGATGACGGCGTCAGCGATGCACTGCGCATAGACTTTGATCGCACGCGTGGCATCGTCATTGCCTGGAATCACACAGTCAATGCCATCCGGATCATTGTTGGAATCGACCACGGCGATGACCGGGATGCCGAGCTTCTTCGCCTCGGAAACGGCGATCTTTTCGTAGCCGGTGTCGACGACGAACAGGCAGTCCGGCAGGCTTGGCATGTCTTTGATACCGCCCAGCGACTTGCGCAGCTTTTCGATTTCGCGATTGAAATCGAGCTGCTCCTTCTTGGAGAGGCGGTTGATGGAGCCGTCGGCGACCTGCTTTTCCATGTCCGTCAGGCGCTTGATCGACTGTTTGACGGTCTTGAAGTTGGTCAGCGTACCGCCCAACCAGCGTTGGCTGATATACGGCATGCCGCAGCGCTGAGCCTCGGATTCGATCGCTTCGCGGGCGGCACGCTTCGTGCCGACGAAAAGAACGCGGCCGCCATTGGCGGCGAACTTGCCAGCGTATGAGCAGGCCTCACGCAGCATCGGCAGCGTGTGCTCTAGGTTTATAATGTGGATACGGTTTCTGGCACCGAAGATGTACGGATCCATCTTCGGGTTCCAGTAACGGGTGCGGTGACCAAAGTGCGCGCCCGCCTCCAGCAACTGGCGCATGGTGATGCTCGACATGTGTTGACTCCAGGGTTGATTGCAAACCGCTCGCCAGATCAGCGATCGCCCGGAACGCCATGCGCCCGTAGCGACACCCCGCTGATCCATTCCGCGCGCGGATGGGATTTGGCGACGGCGAACACCGTATTCAAGCCCGAGTTCAGACGCGCCACATTGCCGTAAAAGGCGCGGCTTTATACCATAGTGGGCTTTTCCCGACAATTACTGACCGGCCTAGGGCCTGTTAACAATTACTTTGATCGCTGCGACGGAGACCGTATGGGCACAGCGCAAGAAACGAGTGACGTGATGTACTTGAAGTACATGAGGAGCGAGAGACGCGGCGCTGTGCCCATACGGTCCCGTCCCTTCGGGTTGCGCCCAAAAGGGCGCCATGCCGCGTTACGCCTCGCTCATGTGGATTCACCACACTTCGCTCGCCGCGCCTTGCCTGGCGCCCTTTTGGGCGGCAACGCAGCGATCAAAGTAATTGTTAACAGGCCCTAACGCATGGGCGTGTCCCGCAAAACCCAGGAAGAACAGCAGGCGATGCGCGAAGCTGGTCGCGCCGCCGCACTCGTGCTCGAAATGATCGAGCCGTACGTGCGTGCCGGCGCCTCGACCGACGAGCTCAACCACCGCTGCCACGAATTCATCGTCAAGGATCTGGACTGCGTGGCGGCGCCGCTGCACTACGGCGGTGCGCACAACCGTCCGCCGTTCCCGAAATCCATCTGCACCTCAGTGAATCACGTCGTCTGCCATGGCATTCCGGGCGCGAAAACGCTCAAGCGCGGCGATCTCGTCAATCTCGACATCACGGTCATCAAGAATGGCTTTCATGGCGACACCAGCATGATGTTCCACATTGGGGACACCGGCGTGCTCGCGAAGCGTCTGGCGGAAGCCACGCGCAACGCGATGATCGAAGGCATCCGCCAGGTGCGGCCCGGCGCGCGGCTCGGCGACATCGGCCATGCGGTGCAAACCTACGCTGAAGCGCAGGGTTTCTCAGTGGTGCGCGAATATTGCGGACATGGCATCGGCCGCCGCTTCCACGAAGATCCACAAGTACTGCACTACGGCAAACCTGGCAACGGCATGGAACTGGAAGCGGGTATGACCTTCACGATCGAGCCGATGCTCAATGCCGGTCGCGCCGACGTGAAGCTGCTGCCGGATGGCTGGACCGTTGTCACCAAGGATCATTCGCTTTCCGCGCAGTGGGAGCACACAATCCTGGTCACGGAAACCGGTTACGAAGTGCTGACTCTGCGTGCCGGCGAAGTGATCCAGTAACTTTTGAGCCTGTCCGTGACCGAACCAACCGACGACGCTGCCGCCGCCGTATTCTCTGCGCGCCGCGTACGCAGCCGTCTGCGTGCCGAGGACGTCGCGCCGGTGACCGCCTTCCGCGATACGCTGGCGTGGGGCCGCGAACGGCTGGTCGGCCTGTTTCATGACGGCGCGCCAGCGGAGGCACTGGTCCACGCACGCGCGCTGCTCATCGATGAAGTCCTGCGCGAAATCTGGCTGCGCTTCCTGCCACAGGATTCCAACGGCATCGCGCTGATCGCGGTCGGCGGTTATGGCCGCGGCGAATTGCTGCCGCACTCCGACATCGATCTGCTGGTGCTGCACGACCGTGACGCACTGGACCGGCACAAATCCGCGCTCGAAAGCCTGTTTGCGTTCCTGTGGGACATCGGTCTCGAAGTCGGCAGCAGCGTACGCACGGTCGACGAGTGCGTCGCGCTTGCGGCTGGCGACATTACGGTCATCACCAACCTCATTGAAGCACGGCCCCTAAGCGGTGATCGCAAGCTGTTCGATGCGCTGGAAAAGAAACTCACACCAGATCATCTATGGCCGGTCGACGCATTCTTCCGCGCCAAGGTCGAAGAGCAAGAAAAGCGGCACGCGAAATACGACGGTACCGGCTACAAGCTGGAGCCGAACGTCAAGGAAGGCCCCGGCGGTCTGCGCGACATTCACACCATTGCCTGGGTTGCAAAGCGTCACTTCGGCGCACAAACACTGGGTGAGCTGCGCGATCGCGGCTTTCTGACCAAAACCGAGTGCGACGAATTGTTCGCCGGCCAGGATTTTCTATGGCGCGTGCGCTTTGCCCTACACATGGTCACTGGTCGGCATGAAGACCGGCTGCTGTTCGATCACCAGATCAAGCTCGCCGAGCTGTTCGGCTATGTCGATCAGGATCACAACCGCGCGGTCGAGCAGTTCATGCAGCTCTATTACCGCACCATCAAGGCGCTGTCCTGCCTCAATGACATGCTGCTGCAGCTATTCGACGAGGCGATTCTGCATCGCGACGCTGACACCGAGCCGAAAGCACTCAATGCACGTTTTCAGGTGCGTGGCGACTATATCGAAGCGCGCGACGATGAGGTCTTCCAGCGCTATCCGCCGGCGCTGATCGAAATTTTTTCGTTGATGCAGAAACACACGAAGATCGAGGGCATCCGCGCCTCGACGCTGCGCCTGATCCGCCGCGACCGTTATCTGATCGACGACGAATTCCGCGACGACGTGCGTGCACGCGCACTGTTCATCGATCTGTTCCGCGAAGGCAACGGCCTCACGCACGCGCTGCGGCGCATGAATCGCTACGGCGTGCTGGGCCGCTACCTGCCGGTGTTCAGTCGCGTCATCGGCCACATGCAATACGACCTCTTCCACACGCTGACGGTGGACGAGCATTCGCTCTATATCGTGCGCAATCTGCGGCGCATGGCGATGACGCGGTTCCGCGATGAACTGCCGTTCTGCAGCGAGCTCATGGAGCGCATTCCGCGTCCGGAAGCACTCTACATCGCCGGCCTGTTTCACGATCTGGCGAAGGGGCGCGGCGGTGATCATTCCGAACTCGGGGCCGACGACGCGCAGAAATTCTGCCTCGACCACGGCATGTCGCACGCCGATACTGATCTCGTGGTCTGGCTGGTGAAGTACCACCTGATCATGTCGTTGACCGCGCAGCGCCAGGACATCAGCAGTCCGGAAGTCGTCACCGAATTCGCGCGCCGCGTCGGCGAGCGCGGCCGCCTCGATTATCTCTACCTGCTCACCATCGCGGACATCCGCGCAACTAACCCGGCGCTGTGGAATTCCTGGCGCGCGAGCCTGTTGCGCGATCTCTACAACGGTACCGCGCGCGCGCTCGAACGCGGGCTCGACAATCCGGTCAGCGAAACCGAACGTGTCGCCGAACAAAAGCGCGCCGCACTAGCACTGCTCTCCAGCCGCGGCGTCGACATCTCGCGCGCCGACACCATCTGGATGCGGTTCGAACCGGAATATTTCCTGCGCCATTCGCCCGAGGAGCTGGCCTGGCATCTGCCCGCCATCGCCGCCACTGGCGAGCAGGATCTTCCGCTGGTGCTCATCGAATCGCTCGATGAGCCCAGCACCACCGTATTCGTCTACATGCGCGATCGCGATCATCTGTTCGGTATCGCCACCGGTATGCTGGCACGGTTGGGACTCAACATTCTCGATGCACGCATCAACACTTCCGCCGATGGCTACGTCCTCGACTCCTTCGTGGTCATGGAAGGCGACGGCTCGCCCGTGCTGGGCGGGCATCGCACCGCCGAAATCCGCGAAGGTCTGCGCAAGGTGCTGGCGGATTCGAGCATTGCTGCGATCGATGTCAACCGCCGCCGCTCGCAGAAGCTCAAACACTTCAACACGCCGACCTCCGTGCATTTCAGCCAGGACACGAAGCGCGGCCGCACCGTGCTCGAACTGGTGACCGCGGACCAGCCTGGCCTGCTATCGCTGGTCGGCCGTGTGTTCCAGAGGCGCGGCATCCTGCTCGACGCCGCGAAGATCGCGACCATCGGCGAGCGCGCCGAAGACGTGTTCTACATCACCGACCGCAAACACCAGCCGATCGCCGACGAAGACCTACTCGACGATCTGCGTGAAGTGCTCGTCCGCACTTTCGATCATGTCCAATCACATTAGGGCCTTTTAACAATTACTTTGATCGCTGCGACGGAGACCGTATGGGCATAGCGCAAGGAACGAGAGACGTGGTGTACTTGACGTACACGAGGAGCGAGAGACGCGGCGCTGTGCCCATACGGTCCCGTCCCTTCGGGTTGCGCCCAAAAGGGCGCCATGCCGCGTTGCGCCTCGCTCATGTGGAATCAACCACACTTCGCTCGCCGCGCCTTGCCTGGCGCCCTTTTGGGCGCAACGCAGCGATCAAAGTAATTGTTAACAGGCCCTAAAATTAACCGGGAAATTGCTGTGAACACGCTAGAACTCCGCGTCACCATCGAGCACGCCTGGGAACGCCGCGACACGCTGTCGGCCGGCGATGCACACATCCGCCAAGCGGTCGAGAACGCCGTCACGCTGCTTGATCGCGGCGAGGTGCGCGTGGTCGAACCCGGTGCGAATGGCTGGACCGTCAACGATTGGCTGAAGAAAGCCGTGCTGCTCTATTTTCGTCTGCATGACAACGCGCCGATCGAAATGGGCGGCCTGCTCGGCTACGACAAAGTTCCGCTGAAGTTCGCCGACTGGTCAGCCGCTGACTTCAAACGGCTCGGCGCGCGCGTGGTGCCGCCGGCCGCGGTACGCAAGGGCGCCTATATCGCCCCCGGCGCAATCCTGATGCCGAGCTACGTCAACATTGGCGCTTATGTCGGTCGCGGCACGATGGTGGACACCTGGGCGACAGTCGGTTCCTGCGCGCAGATCGGCGCCAACGTGCATCTATCCGGCGGCGTCGGCATCGGTGGCGTACTAGAGCCTCTGCAAGCCAGTCCAACGATCATTGAGGATGACTGCTTCATCGGCGCGCGTTCGGAAATCGTCGAAGGTGTCATCATCGAAAAAGGCGCGGTGATTTCGATGGGCGTATTCATCGGCCAGTCGACGCCGATCTATGACCGCGAGAGCAGCCAGATCAGTTATGGCCGCGTCCCCGCGGGCGCGGTCGTCGTCGCCGGCTCGCTGCCAAGGGACAATGGCCGTTACAGCTTGAACTGCGCGGTGATCGTCAAGCGTGTCGATGCGCAGACGCGCGCGAAAGTCGGCATCAATGCGCTGCTACGGGATCTCTGAATAATTTCAGAACAGACTCTCGGTACCAGTCTCGCCGAGTGTGACGCCCTCGTGCGCGAGCAGCCAGCGCTTGCGATCGAGTCCGCCGCTGTAGCCACCCAGCGTGGCGTCGGCCGCGATGACGCGATGGCATGGCACGATGATGCTGATCGGATTGGCACCATTCGCCTGTCCCGCCGCTCGGAACCCGCGTGGCGAGCCGACGCGACGCGCGAGTTCGGCGTAGCTGATCGTGGTTCCATAGGGGATGTCACAAAGCGCGCTCCATACTCGGCGCTGGAACGCAGTCCCACGTAGCGTCAACGGCAAATCGAAAGCGCGTAGTTCGCCGGCAAAATAGGCCTTCAGCTGCGCGCGCGCGCGTTGCAATACCTTGGCGCCTCGACGCCAATCTGCAGGTCGCGATTTCAAGGTCTTCGCCGCGTCGAGATATAACCCGGTGAGGTGTTCACCTTCTGCAAGCAGCAACAGCTCTCCAAACGGCGCGCACACCGTGTCGTAGCAAACGGTCGCCGGCGTATCGGCGGTTATCGCATCGCTTTCAGTGATTGTCCGCATTGTTTCATTCCTCTTCATTTCACCCTCCGGTGGCGGCATGCCGCCACAAATGCATCACCGCGTAAGCGCGCCACGGACGCCAGGCTTCCGCGATCGCGACGGCGTCACGTGGCCGCGTTACACCGAGCGCACGCAGCACACCCAGGTCGGATGCGGGAAATGCGTCGGCGTCGCACAGCGCACGCATCGCGATGTATTGCGCGGTCCAGTCGCCGATACCCGGCAGCTCGCACAACTGCGCCATCGTCCGCTCACTGTCCGCTCGATGATCGAGCCGCAAGTCACCATCTGCCACCGCACGGGCGAGTGTCTGTACCGTCAGTGCGCGTGCGCGCGGCAATCCCAGCGCGGCAAGTCGATCGAGACTAGCGTCCGCAATGCGCGCAGCATCGGGGCTACCGTGCGTAAGCGTCGGATGCTGTGCGACGGCCATAGGTGTTCCGAAAATGCTGGCAAAGCGTCTGAACAACAGGGTTGCCGCCTTGACGCTGATCTGCTGGCCGAGCACAGCGCGCAGCGCCAGCTCAAAACCGTCGAAGGCACCTGGTACGCGCAGGCCGCGGCTGCGCGTGACCAGCGCCCGCAAGCGTGAATCCGCCGACAGGTGCGTGTCGATCGAGACTGGGTTCGCATCGAGATCGAGCATTGCGCGAATCTTAGCGAGCAGTGGTGTCAGCACCGGCACCAGCGACGTCGATACCGTAAACCGCAACGCTGGCATGCCAGCCAGCGGTTCGAGCGCGATCCAGCCGGCGCGATTCTGGAAAGTCACCATGCGGACATAGCGCCCGCCTTCAAATGCCTCCATACCGGACGCGCCGCGGCTGGCGAGATATCCGGCGAGCGCTTCCCAATGCAGTGGAGGACGATAGCTAAGCCGCAGTGTGATCGCATCCGTGTCGGCACCGCCCACCGCATCGCGAGTGCGCCGCAGTTGCGACGGCGAAAGACGATAACGCGTCCGAAACAGATGATTGAAGCGGCGCACGCTGGAAAAACCGCTGGCGAACGCAACGTCAGCGATATTGAGCGAAGTGTCGGTCAGCAGCCGCTTGGCCATCAACAGACGCTGCGTCTGCGCCAGTTGTACCGGCGCGACGCCGTATTCACGTTCGATCGCGCGCCGCAGTTGACGACCACTCAAAGCAAGTTCGGTGGCCAAGTCATCTAGACTGCCTTCGTTCAACGCGCCAGCTTCGATACGCGCCATGGCCGCCGTGGCGACGCGGGTGACTGCATCGACCGGCGCGTTGCCCGGCGCGAGCTCCGGCCGGCAGCGCAGACACGGACGGAATCCAGCCGCCTCTGCGGACGCAGCATTCGTAAAAAAGCGGCAGCGGTCGCGGCGCGGCGTGCGCGCGGGACAGATTGGCCGGCAATAAATGCGGGTGCTGGTTACAGCCACGAAAAACATTCCATCGAAACGCACATCGCGCGCTTCAAGCCGGTGATAGCAGAGGTCGTCGTCCAGTCGCATGGGCACACTCTAGGCGCACGCGGATCTGGTATCTGGCCGTTTTCGGACATCACAATCCCGCACGCAGCCACCTATCTTGGGGACCAGAACTCCGAAAGCAAGAAAGCTTATTTACGCGCCAAGCCGCCGCCCGCTTCGAGCTCGCGCCAATTTCCGAGACGCACGCGCAGCCGGCGCAGCGCTTCGGCATCGGTTTCGTCGCCAATGATCAAGCGTATGGCGGACTTGCCACTCTCCAAGCGGAAACGCAGCACCAGCAGCCAGCCTGTCATCACGCTATCCGGCAACAGCCGCACCGCTTCGCCACGACCATCAGCGCGCTCGATCCACCACGAACCGTCCTGTCGCGCCAATACGCGCCGGATCGCATCGCCACCAAAACCGAGCGCAGCATGACGGCGCACGCGCATCCAGGAAATCGCGATCAGTACCAGCACCGGCAAGGCGTAGAGCTTTTCAGTCGTCGCGAACGGCAGCGCAACCGCCGGCGCCACATGTAGCCAGAACGCCCACTGCACTGCGTGCAGCGACGGCCGCAGCGTGACATCAGCGACGGTCGATGAGGCGGCGGACGACATCACCCAATATTCCTTCCGGCAGCGGTGCTGCGCCGAGCAGCCAGCGCCAGATGATCGGATCTTCCTGCTCCAGCAACGCCTCGAACGCCGCCTGTTCCGATGCCGGCGCGGTCGGATAGCAGGCGTCGAGATACCAGCCCAGAACGATGTCGAGCTCTTTCATGCCGCGGCGGCAATGCCAGCGCAGACGGCGATGGTCAGCTTCGGTGGAAACCATGAAGATCAGTGGAAAGGAACGGATTTCCGCAAGAAACAATGATCGGATTCATTCGGCGTGGCTGACGACGCATCCCGAAGATCAACACTTTACCCGATGAGTTCAGCGCCTGTCGTCCAACCCGGCGTCGAATGGCAGACTCGTTGATTCATTGTTCCGCCTCTCTATTGAACGTGCGGGGACGGGACTCATATTGTCAGGATGGGGAAACGTTCCATGCTGTTGGGAGTGTCGGTACTCCTGCACGCCTATGTCGGCTGGCGTCTGATTCCGGCGCTGGCGGTGTGGCCGTTGGCCTGGGTACCGCTGGCGCTCTTACTCGCGTGTTCCGCAGCGCTTGTCCCCAAGGGACTGATTCGTCCGCGTCTACGGTCGCGATGGATGGCTGCAACACTGTCGTGGATCGCATTCCTGCTGATGGGACTCTTCTCATCCCTGTTCGTGCTCACCGTGATTCGCGACGCGATTCTGCTCCTGATCACGCTCGCCAATGCGCTATCACCCGGCGCGATCGCGTTGCCGCACTTCGTCACCGACTCCGCCGCGCTGATACCCCCCATCGCGCTGCTGATCACGCTGCTGGGCTTGTTTAATGCGCGGCGTACCGCCGCCGTCGTCTCCGTCGACGTGCCGATCGCCGATCTGCCTGAGGCTCTCCATGGTTTCACCATCGCCCAGATCAGCGATGTTCACGTTGGCCCGACCATCAAGGCGCCATATCTGCGTGCGATCGTCGAGACCGTGAACCGCTTAAACGCCGATATGGTCGCTATCACCGGTGATCTCGTCGATGGCGGCGTGCACGAACTCGCCGCGCACGTTCAACCACTGGCACAGCTATCGTCGCGACACGGCACTTTCTTCGTCACCGGCAACCATGAATACTACAGCGGCGCCGACGCCTGGATCGAGCAGCTGCGACGCCTTCAAGTATGCGTGCTGATGAACGAGCATGTCGTGCTTCATCATGACACCGGAGCCTTGGTCGTTGCCGGCGTCACCGACGTCTCCGGGCATCACTTCGATCCCAGACATCGCAGCGATCCACAAGCTGCCATCGCCGGCGCGCCGGCAAGCGCATCCGTCCGGCTGCTCCTCGCACATCAGCCCCGCAGCGCCGACGCCGCGGCGAAGGCCGGTTTTCATCTGCAGCTTTCCGGCCATACTCACGGGGGTCAGTTCTGGCCCTGGAATCACTTCGTTAAACTGCAGCAGCCCTTCGTCGCCGGCCTGCATCGCGTCCGCGACATGTGGGTCTACATCAGTCGCGGCACCGGCTACTGGGGACCGCCGAAGCGGTTCGGCGCCCCGTCCGAAATCACGCGGTTAAAGCTGATCCGGCTTGGCCCAAGGCAGGGCGGTACCGGATAGCTTGGGGCTTCAGGATATTCAGCGCTGCACAGCTTCCAAAGCGGCATTGAACGTCGCGCTCGGGCGCATGACTTCGCTCACTTTGCGCGGATCAGCAAAGTAGTAGCCGCCGATATCCACTGGCTTGCCCTGGACTGCGTTCAATTCCTCGACGATTTTCTGTTCGTTTTTGGTCAGCGTCTTGGCCAGTTCCACGAATTGGGCCTGCAGCTTCTTATCTTCCGTTTGCGCCGCCAATTCCTGGGCCCAATACAGGGTCAAATAGAACTGGCTGCCACGGTTGTCCAGTTCGCCCGCCTTGGGCGAAGGGGTCTTGCTGTTGTCCAGCAGTTTGCCGGTGGCAGCGTCCAGCGTTTTGGCAAGGATCTTGGCCTTGCTGTTACCGTTCTTGATGCCGAGATCCTCCAGGCTCACGGCCAGCGCCAGGAACTCGCCGAGCGAATCCCAGCGCAGATGGTTTTCTTCCACCAGCTGCTTCACGTGCTTGGGTGCCGAGCCGCCGGCGCCAGTTTCGTACATGCCGCCACCAGCCATCAATGGAACGATGGACAGCATCTTGGCACTGGTGCCTAGCTCCATAATAGGGAACAGGTCAGTCAGGTAGTCCCGCAAAATATTGCCAGTAACCGAGATCGTGTCGAGGCCGCGAATCATGCGCTCCAGCGAGTAACGCATCGCGCGCACCTGCGACATGATCTGGATATCGAGGCCGGTGGTGTCGTGGTCTTTCAGGTAGGTGTTGACCTTCTTGATCAGCTCGACTTCGTGCGGCCGGTACGGGTCGAGCCAGAACACCGCGGGCATGCCGGAATTGCGGGCGCGGGCGACGGCCAGCTTGACCCAGTCGCGGATCGGCGCGTCTTTGACCTGGCACATGCGCCAGATATCTCCTTGCTCCACGTTCTGCGACAGCAGCACCTCGCCGGTGGCGAGATCCACGATATCGGCGACGCCGTCTTCGGAGATCTCGAAAGTCTTGTCGTGCGAGCCGTATTCCTCCGCCTGCTGGGCCATGAGGCCCACGTTGGGCACGGTGCCGATGGTGCACGGGTCGAAGGCGCCGTTGGTTTTGCAGAAATTGATGATTTCCTGGTAAATGCGGGCAAAAGTGCTTTCGGGAATGACCGCCTTGGTGTCCTTGGGCTTGCCATCGGCGCCGTACATTTTGCCGCCGATGCGGATCATGGCGGGCATGGACGCATCCACGATCACATCGTTGGGGGCATGCAGATTGGAGATACCCCTGGCGGAATCCACCATGGCCAGCTCGGGGCGGTGTTCGTGGCAGGCGTGCAGGTCGCGGACGATCTCGTCGCGCTTGGACGTCGGTAACGTGGCGATCTTGTCGTAAAGGTTCACCAGACCGTTGTTGACGTTTATACCCAATTCGTCGAACAGCTTGCCGTGCTTCTCGAACGCTTCCTTGTAAAAAATCTTTACGGCGTGGCCGAAGACGATGGGGTGCGACACCTTCATCATCGTGGCCTTGACGTGCAGCGACAGCATCACGCCAGTCTTGCGAGCGTCCTCCATCTGCTCCTCATAGAAGGCGCACAAAGCTTTCTTGCTCATGAACATGCTGTCGATGATTTCGCCTGCGAGCAGGGAAATCTTGGGTTTAAGCAAGATGGTCCGACCGCTTTTGGTCTTCAGCTCCATCTTCACGTCACGTGCCTTGTCCAGCGTCATGGACTTTTCGCCGTGATAGAAGTCGCCGTGCTTCATGTGTGCGACATGGGTGCGTGAAGCCATGCTCCACTCGCCCATGCTGTGCGGATGTTTGCGCGCGAAGTTCTTCACCGCCAGCGGCGCGCGGCGGTCCGAGTTACCTTCGCGCAGCACCGGGTTGACGGCGCTGCCCAGCGCCTTGGAGTAACGCTGACGAATCTTCTTTTCTTCCTCGGTCGTCGGATTCTCCGGATAGTCCGGCACCATGTACCCCTTGGACTGCAGCTCCTTGATCGCGGTGATGAGCTGATGTACCGAGGCGCTGATATTGGGCAGCTTGATGATGTTGGTGTCCGGCAGCAGGGTCAGGCGGCCCAGTTCGGCCAGGTTATCGGGCACCTTCTGACGGTCAGTCAGGTACTCGGGGAATTCACCCAGCACACGGACCGCCAGGCAGATATCGCTCTCGATCACGTCGATGCCGGCAGAAGCGGCGAAGGTGCGAACAATTGGCAGAAACGAGCAAGTCGCCAGGAACGGCGCCTCATCGGTCAGTGTGTAGATGATCTTCGATTTCTCGATTTTTGATTTTTCAGCGGCCATAACAAACCGTTTTCCTGTGGGTGACGGGCAAGGGCAATTGCAACTGCTTGCCCCGATTTTACTGCCTTGACGAATGAGTGGCGCACCGCTTCCCGATATTCCGCAGCGCATTGATCTTCGCAGGCGACAAGCTATTGAGCTTCGCGACCCACGACGCCCCACCCCTTTGCTCCCTGCTTTGTCTTCGCCAGCGCAGCGATCTCCGATACTTGCGTATCTACTCACAAATCAAACCGGCTGTCTACGGACTTTGGCGGCTGCTCATAAACAAAAAAAGTCCAGCCTTTATTGGGTAAGGAACGTCCCGAGAAGCACGGAACCGACTGTCAGGGTCAGTCACACCCGACTCGGGATTCGTGAATCCGAACGCGCCATCGAAGCCACTGACAGCTCGATCAGGCGATCGAGTTGCCGTTCGCAGAGATATCGATCATCTCAAACGCCTCCTGCTCACCCTTGCCTGAGCACAGTCGTCCACATCACTCGCTGAGGATGCGATTGCGCCGAACCCGCGTGCATTGCGCACTACGACGGGGAAATAGTGGAAAGCACTTCGAGCGTCAACGAGAACGCACCGGTCGGCAGCTGATGCGGATCGCAGACCGCATTCATGTGGGCCTTGCGCACCTCGAATAGCGGTAGGATCTTCTGCACGATCTGCTCCGCCAGCTCACAGTCGCCGCCTTGGAGCTTGCCGACGCCGCTCAGGTCCACCTCTTTCCAGATCGCGTCGATCGACGCTGGTCCGTCCGCGCGCTTGAGCGTGGCCAGCGCGATATCCACTGAGGGAAATGGGACCGGCCCGCCATTGCCACAATTGGAGGCGGTGACCGTGAAATCCTTTCGTGCGCCAAGATCGCGCAGCACCTGCCGGATCTTATCGCGCAGCCCGTCGCACGAGTAGCGAGTCGTGAAGCCCTGGTAGTCAAAGCGCGCTTTTTGCATCTTCCAGACGACGGGCCGGTGCTCGGCCTCCGCGCACGCTGAGTCGCACATGATGCAGGCACTGAAGGCCAGTATTACCAACGCGGTGGCACGAATTGTTTTGCTCATCGCGATGCCCTCCATTCGTGCCTGACATTTTATGCGCGCACACACGCCGACAGTCAGCTTGACTCAATCAAGCGGCTTCTTGCCGAGGCCCTTACCATCCATAGCCGATCCACGATCGCACGCTCAGCAACTCGGTACAACAAAGGCGCTTGAAATAATCAGCTCTCGGTAAGCAACGAGGCCGCTGATTGCTTACTTGTGGCTCTCGACGTCCGTGATGCCCTGCTTGGTTGCTTCCAACGCCGCTTCGACATCTTTCAAAGCGGCCTGCTGAGCACTCTTGGCTTTCGGATCATCCTCCTCGCGATCGATATCGGAGCGAACCTCTCGCAGAAGATCAGCCGCTTCATGAAGTCGGCCGGAATGATCCGCACTCGCTTGCGGTGGTGGAATGTCCTTGAGGCTCTTTCCATCGTCGACCGAGGCGCGCTTAACATCATCGATCGCTTTCGAAATCGCGCTCTTTGCGAATTCTTCCTGGCCATTGACCGCCTTATCGCCAGGGCGATGTTCGATCAGGGCATAAGCCCGCCGCAAATCCGATAGAGCATGAAGATAAGCAGGATGCTGATTTCCTGCGCCAGCGGCGGATGCGGCGAGTGGCGTAACCAGCGCGAGCGGCGCTGCCATCAGTAACTTCATAGCGTATTTCATACGGCATCTCTCCGGTAGACCCACTCCCACCGCCGCCAGAGACCTGCTGCCGGGCTCGGAAGTTCAGAAATTCAGATAACAGGTCGCATGCCCAGGAAGACGCCTTCGAACAGGGCACGCCGTTCTGCGACAGGCTTATATAAATGAGCTGGGGGGAGAGGCTGCGGGGAAAGTTTGTATCGAGATACGAACGACAAAAGGCACGAATGTTCTATTCGGAGCATGTCTGTCCAAGCTGGCACGAGTGACGCGGTGCCAACATTCCAAGCGCGCCCCGGACCGTGTCTGGCGCCGAGTCCACCTATAAGCGTAAAAGAACTTCATGGCTCAAATACTGTTCTGAGGAAGCACAGCGAAAACGGCCTGCTGCCACTGGACAGTTGCGTTGCTGCCTGTTTCGATCCGCAGCCACAAACGCTGTTTCACGTTCGAAGCCGCGCGAGCAATGAACCCGCCGCTTGATTCGGAGTCTCACCGATGGAGTTTTGTCATGACAAGTCGCTGTAGCCATCTGGATCAGATTAAAACCGATCGGCCGCGAACGCAGGGCTGCGAGGAATGTCTCAAGACCGGCGATAGCTGGGTACATCTGCGGCTTTGTCGGACCTGTGGGCATGTCGGCTGCTGCGACGAGTCAAAGAACAAGCACGCCACCAAGCATTTCCATGCGATGCAGCATCCGATAATGAGTTCGCTCGAACCTGGCGAGGACTGGAGTTGGTGTTACGTCGACCAGCTCGCCATGGAATTGGACTGAACTGGGCAAGAGCCACACTTCGCCGGCATGTGGCGCAGGAGAGCAGAACAGTGACAAACGAGCTGCTGGAAAAACGTCGCGAGCAGATGTTTCCGAAGCTCACCGCGGCGCAGGTTGCACGCCTTGAAGCGCACGGCGAGCGCCTGCAGGTTAGCGCCGACACCGTCCTGCTGGAGTCAGGTCAGCGCGTCACCCGGTTCTTCGTCGTCCTGTCAGGCAGTCTCGATCTGCTGCTGCGCACCAGCACGGGCGAGGCCTTGCTCAACGTGCTGACGCCAGGCGACTTCACCGGCGAAATGAGCATGCTGCGTGGGAGCATCGGCCTCGCGCACATCCGCGCGCACGAGGCCGGAAGCGTCCTCGCGATCGAAGCGGCGCAACTGCGCTCGATCGTGCAGACCGATGCCGAACTCTCCGAATTGTTCATGCGCGCCTTCATCCTGCGCCGCGTCGCATTGCTGTCGGAGAACAGCAGCGGAGTGATGCTGCTCGGGTCCCGCCATTCCGCCGACACGCTGCGCCTGCGCGAGTTTCTGACGCGCAACGCCTATCCCTACATCAACATCGACGTGGAAGCCGACGCCGACGCGCAAGCGCTGCTAGAGCGCTTCCATGTCCGCATGGAAGAAATTCCCGTCGTCGTCTGTCGCAGCGAGCATGTCTTCCGCAATCCGAGCAATCACGAGATTGCGGAATGCCTCGGCATGAACCCGCCGCTGGACAACAGCGCGGTTCACGACCTGCTGATCATCGGTGCGGGTCCCGCCGGCCTCGCAGCCGCGGTCTATGCAGCCTCCGAGGGCCTGGATGTGCGCATACTGGAGACGACGGCGCCCGGTGGACAGGCCGGAACAAGTTCCAGGATCGAGAACTATCTCGGCTTCCCCACCGGCATCTCGGGGCAGGCGCTAACGGGTCGTGCGTTGTCGCAGGCGCAGAAGTTCGGCGCAAACATGAGCGTCGCTACGCAAGCAGTGAAGTTGTATTGCGATCAACGGCCCTATGCGGTCGAAACGGACGACGGAAGTTTGATACGTGCAAGCATCCTGCTGATTGCCAGCGGCGCGCGGTACCGAGGGCTGGGAATCGACAACGTAAGTCGGTTCCTCGGTGTCGGCATCTACTATGCCGCCACTTACCTGGAAGCGAAGCTATGCCAGGGCGAGGAAGTCGTCATCGTAGGCGGCGGGAACTCCGCCGGCCAAGCGGCTGTGTTTCTCGCGAGCTCCTGTCGTCACGTGCATCTCGTGGTCCGTTCCACCAGCCTTGCGCAAAGCATGTCGCGCTACTTGATCCGGCGCATCGAGGAAAGCCCACAGATCACGTTGCATACGAATACACAGATCACGGCGCTCGACGGCGGTGATCGCCTCGAACGGCTTCGCTGGCGCCGCGCAACCGATGCCGATGCCGATGCCGACGAAGAGTCGCGCGAGATCAAGCATGTGTTCCTCATGACCGGTGCCGAGCCCAACACACAATGGCTACAGGGCTGCCTGGCGCTCGATGAACACGGTTTCGTCAAAACGGGGCGGGATTTGAGCATGGAAGATCTAGCGGCGGCGAAATGGCCGCTGCCGCGTACGCCGTACCTGCTGGAGACGAGCCAGGCGGGGGTGTTCGCCGCCGGCGATGTGCGCTGCGGGAGCGTCAAGCGCATCGCCTCCGCGGTTGGCGAAGGCTCGATCTGCGTACAGTTCGTACATCGCGCACTCTCTGAGCTGTCCGTGCCGATGCAGCAGCTTGCGCCAACACAGTCATGAGCGGACAGTGCCTCAGCAGCCGGTTCAACCCGATGAGTCTTCCAATCGCCGAACTGTCACGCGCGCGGCAGCGCAGCGATGCCCTGTTTGCGCGGATACCGCAACACTTGCTCTATGAGCGGCCCATCGCTGAGCGGCATCGCTTAGCTTTCTACATGGGTCATCTCGAGGCCTTCGACGCCAATCTTTTACTGCGAGCGGCCAAGGCTCAATCGGTCGCCGCCATGGACCGTCTATTCGCTTTTGGAATCGATCCGATCGATGGCCGATTGCCAGCCGATACGGTGGAGGACTGGCCAACGATCACCGATATTTACGACTACACCGCACAGACCCGTGAGCGGTTAGACCGTGAGCTGGCTAGTGCGGCGAAGCGGAAAATCGACGACGTTGCTCTCACAGTCTTGTTGCACGCGATGATCGAACATCGTCTGATGCATGGCGAAACGCTCGCGTACATGCTGAACCGCCTGCCTGTCGCAAAGCCGCCTCGGCCGCTGCCGGTGCGTGAGCACGAGTCGAGCGACGACGACGACATGGTTCCAATACCGGCCGGCCGTACCACGCTTGGTTCGAATCTGGCAGAAGAGCCTTTCGTGTGGGACAACGAGTGCCCTGTACAGAGCGTCGACGTAGACGATTTCGCGATCGATCGCTACATGGTTACGAATGCGCAGTATCGCCGCTTCATCGACGCCGGCGGTTATGCAGAGCCGCGCTGGTGGACAGCCGAGGGCTGGCAATGGCGAAGCGACAACGATGTTCAATATCCAGCATCCTGGCGCTGGCACGACGGCGTCTGGCAGCAGCTGTCCTTGTTCGACGCCGTTCCATTTCAAGGTGACTGGCCGGTGTATATCAGTCAGGCCGAGGCCAGCGCCTATGCACGCTGGACCGGCAAACAGCTTCCGACCGAAGCGCAATGGCAACGTGCTGCCTACGGCGATCCGAACGGAGACGAGCACCGCTACCCATGGGGTGCTGAAGAGCCTACGGCCGTCCATGGCAACTTCGATTTCAGGCGCTGGGACCCAATGCCGGTCGATGCGTACCCAGCGGGTCGTAGCGCATTCGGCGTTGACGGCCTTCTCGGCAATGGTTGGGAATGGACTCGCACGCCTTTTGCGCCGTTCCCGGGATTTCATTCGTATTCTTTTTACCCGGGATACTCGGCGGATTTCTTCGACGGCCGCCATTTCGTCCTGAAGGGTGGTTCGGCGCACACGGCGGCGCGCCTGCTGCGCCGATCGTTCCGCAACTGGTTCCAGCCGCACTATCCCTATCCATTTGCCGGCTTTCGCTGTGTTAGTGAAGGGTGACGCCCATGCTCGATGTCGTCGCAGTGTCTTCCCCATCTCCAATTGCCGGATCATCATTTGCCGACGACGCGCGCGCGGGGCTGATGGCAAATGGACAGAAATCCCTGCTGCCCAAGTATCTCTACGATGCACTGGGCTCGGCACTGTTCGAAGCCATCACGCAGCTGCCCGAGTACGGATTATGGCGCGCAGAAAAGCGGTTACTCACGCAACACGCCGAGGAGCTCGCCAAGCTCACGAACGCCACCAACGTCATCGAGCTGGGCAGCGGCAGCGCCACGAAGACCTTGCCGCTGCTCGCAGCGTTGCTACGGCGGCGGCGGTTGTCCTATTGCTCGGTCGATGTATCGCCCACGGCGCTTGAAATGACCCGCCGCGAGCTCGGCAGTTTGCAAGGGCTCACCGTAAGGGGCATAGACGATGAATATCTGCCCGGACTCGAGTCGGCGATGGGTTCGCGTGCAGCAGGTACACGCACGCTGGTTATGTTTCTCGGCAGCTCGCTCGGCAACTTAGACGCATTCGCAAGCCGGCAATTCCTGAAGCATATCCGCCGCGTCCTTCTTCCGGGCGACAACCTTCTGCTAGGCGCCGATCTGGACAAGTCCGGCGAGCAGCTGCTCAAAGCCTATGACGATGCTTTAGGTGTCACTGCTGCGTTCAATCTGAACCTGCTGGTGCGGATGAATCGTGAGCTTGACGCCGATTTCGTTCTGCCGCAGTTCCGTCATCGTGCCCAATTCAATGCCGAGTTGTGCAACGTGGAAATGCACCTTGAATCCTTGTGCGACCAGACCGTCCAATTCTCCCGCGCAGGATTTTCGATGTTGCTCCGAGCCGGCGAAACCATCCACACGGAAAGCAGTCACAAGTATTCTCTTCAGGAACTGGATCGCCTTATCTCCGATTGTGGCTTCTGTCGCCTCGCGCGATGGGTCGATCAGCAATGGGGCTTCGTCAGCGGGCTCTTCGTCGCCGTATAACCCGAAGCAGGCTTACAGCGTGCTCATGCCATGAGGGGCAACCCCATTCCATGTGCTACCCAATTCGGCGGTTGCCGGAGAAAGTCGCGACTATCGACGGCATATCGGATACGGTGTTCGGGCATGCTACGCAATCTGCTCGACAACCTCGACAACGTCGTGGCGGTCTATGCAAGGAGTGACAAATGATCACCTCGAACAAAAGTATTGTTGGGACATTCAAGATCGGACAAGAGATTGAAGTCTTCCGTCTTGGTTTTGGTGCAATGCGAATAACCGGGCCCGGCATTTGGGGAGAGCCGCCCGATCGAGCGAAGGCGATCCGCACCCTGAAGTGCCTCCCGCAACTTGGCGTAGGTTTTATCGATACGGCTGATTCCTACGGCCCGAACGTTTCAGAGGATCTCATCCGGGAAGCCCTTCACCCGTATGGCGGCATCCTTGTCGCAACGAAGGCAGGACTCGTGCGAACGGGGCCCGATCAATGGATTCCTCTTGCACGTCCTGAATACCTGATTCAGCAGGCGCACACGAGCCGGCGGCGCCTCGGTGTCGAGCAAATAGGCTTGTGGCAGCTGCACAGGATCGACCCAAAGACACCACGCGATGAGCAGTTCGGAGCCATTAAGGACTTGCTGGACGATGGCGTTATTCGTCACGCCGGCTTGAGTGAAGTCTCTGTGGCGGACATCGAGGCCGCGTCGAAGGTTTTCAAAGTGGCGACCGTGCAGAATCGATACAATCTGCGGGATCGCAGCAGTGAGAATGTGCTCGAGTATTGCACCGCCCACGGAATTGGATTTATCCCGTGGTTCCCGCTCGGTGCAGGTAAGCTGACCCAGCCCGGGTCGCACTTGGACGCTATTGCACAAAATCGGGGCGCAACGCCCGGACAGATTGCTCTCGCCTGGCTCCTCAAGCGCAGTCCAGTGATGCTTCCGATTCCTGGTACGTCAAAGGTTTCACATCTTCAGCAAAATATGCTTGCCGCGGATCTGGAACTCTCTGACGAAGAATTCTCGGCTCTCGACCACGAAGGGAGAGCCGCGGGATAAGTTCGCGTCCGTCATGCGTGTTGCCTCTGACCGCGCTCGAGCGCTGACGTCGGACTGCGGTCGTTCGGTCGTCGCTATGAGATACATAACATCGAACAGGACATATCTCACCTCCAGGTTCTCGGCGAGGCCTCGCATAGTCTATGTCGGTGTACTGACTTCGCATAAACGGGAATAAGAAGATATAGCGAGTTTTAGCCTTGCCATCGGAACATCCGCACGCCCGGAGCGGGACCGAGAATTGCTATAGACCAATACACGCTGTGCTAAGCAAATTAGCCAAAAAAGCCAAAAAAAGCCGCTTTCATCAATAGTCCGACTTTTATTGCGCCCTATCGTATGGTCACGTGGCGATTCGAGGAAAGGCGTTCGTGAATGGTTCACCGTCGCCCCTGTTGTGATCCAACTTGGCTCGTAAGCACCTTCGAAATGCTCCAATCCAAGCCGTCATTACCGAGGAATTCGTCATGCACGCCGCTCTGAAATACTTAGGTGCGTTAAGCAGCTGCGCCGTTTTGGCCGTCGCAACTGCATTCGTCGCAGATTCGGCAGCAGGGACCGCCCCGGACAAGTACAGCCTGAAAGTGCCGGGCGGACTCGCGTTCTCCGAGTTCAAGGGATACGAGGACTGGCAGACTGTCTCCCTCAGTCACGGCGAGAAGCTGGTCGCTGTGATCCTCGGCAATTCCGTGATGATCGACGCCTACCGGGCCGGCGCTCCCGGCAATGGCAAACCTTTCCCTGACGGCGCCAAGATGGCGAAGATCCACTGGATCCCGAAAAAGAATGAGATGGCCCCCGGTCAGCCGACAGTGCCGGGCACCCTGCATGACGTGGATTTCATGGTCAAGGACAGCAAGCGGTTCGCGGACAGCGGCGGATGGGGTTATGGAGCCTTCGAGTATGACGCCGCGTCAGATACGTTCACGCCCGCAACATTGGCTGACCAGCCGCCACAGGCGAACGACGCCAAGTGCGGGTTCGCATGCCACACGATCGTGAAGACGAGAGATTACATTTTCACGGAGTACGGCAAGCGGTAAACGAAAGCATGTTAGACAAGGAGATCGTCATGAGCATTCAAACCGTCGCCAGGAAATTCGTAGAGTTGTGCAACCAAGGCAAGAACTTCGATGTGATGCGTACGATGTACGCCCCAACAATCGTTTCGGTCGAAGGCGGCGGCGAGGAAACTGCCGGCCAGTCACCGGTCATCCACAAGTCCGAAGTTTGGAAAGAGAACAATACGATCCATGTCGAAAAAGTGCGCGGCCCATTCTTCAATGGGCCCGATCAATTCGCTGTTCATTTCACTTTCGAAGTCACTCCAAAAGCTACCGGACAGCGGATTGCGCTCGAAGAGGTGGGTGTTTACACGGTCAAGGACGACAAGATCACGCGCGAGCAATTCTTCTACGATGGCAAGCGGTAGTGACGCATCGCATCCGATCGGATGGGATAGAAACAACAAACCGTTCTTCTCGATTTAGGTAGCGCTCATGAGCACCGTGAATTAACGCGAGTAAGCACGATCATCTCAGCGAGCGCACCCGCAATCGCAGAAAGGAGTCCCCATGTCCACTTCAACCAAAACCCGCACTGAGCCAGCCAGCGGATTGGCGCAGAAGCAGGCGCCGTCCACTTCCACTGCACAATCCGACGCAAGTTTCAGAGCGCGAGATGCGACAAATTACAAGGCATGGGTTGCGAAGGCAGCGAAACAGCCGATGGTGCTCGAAACCGTTGATCTCGGACCACTTGGGGCTGAGGACGTTGAAGTTGCTGTCGAGTACTGCGGTTTGTGTCACTCTGACCTTTCCGTCTTGAACAATGACTGGGGCATTTCGCAGTACCCTGCGATTCTCGGTCACGAGGTCGTCGGTCGGCTCACAGCAGTAGGTCCGAATGCCAAGGGGCTCAGGATCGGACAGCGCGTCGGCGTCGGCTGGAATTCGGGCAGCTGCATGCACTGTCACCAGTGCATGTCGGGAAGCCATCATCTTTGCCCGCAAGTGCAAACGACCATCGTCGGTCATCGCGGCGGGTTCGCGACGCATATTCGCTCGCACTGGGCTTGGGCCATACCACTACCGGAAAAGCTTAACTTCGCCGAAGCCGGGCCGCTCATTTGCGGAGGGATCACCGTCTTCGCGCCGCTGACCATGTACGCCAAGCCGACCAGCCGCGTGGGCATCATCGGCATTGGCGGACTGGGGCACATGGCCGTGAAGTTCGCCGCCGCATACGGCAGCGACGTGACAGCGTTCACGTCGAGCCAGAGCAAATTTGATGAGGCCAAAAGTTTCGGCGCGAATCATGTCGTATCAAGCAAGGATTCGGCGGCGATCAAGAAACTCAGCGGCAGCTTCGACCTGCTGATCAGTACCGTCAACGTGAAGCTCGACTGGGACGCGATGATCGGGACGCTCGCGCCCAATGGCCGCTTGCACGTCGTCGGTGCCGTACTGGAACCCATTCCAGTCGCGGCATTCTCGCTTATCACGCAGCAGCGTAGCGTCTCAGGTTCGCCAACCGGCTCGCCAACAGCGATCGAAACCATGCTCGACTTCGCGTCGCGGCACAATATCGTGCCGCAGACTGAACACTTCCCGATGAGCAAAATCAACGAGGCCTTCGCCCGACTTGAATCAGGTAAAGCCCGTTACCGCATCGTGCTGGATGCGGATTTCTGATCCGCTTGACCATCGAATTTTTCCGGTGACAAAACGTTTTCGAGGTAAGCAGCCATGAGTGGAGCGCGGAAAACAGTCATCGTGACCGGAGCTTCGCAGGGGATCGGCGCGGGAATCGTGAAAGGGTTTCTCGAGCGGGGTTTCAACGTCGTTGCCAATTCGCGAAAGATAACCCAATCCGCCGAGGTCGCGGCGTCCAACGACGTCGCGCTAGTGGATGGCGATATCGGCGATCCGGAAACTGCCGCCAAGATCGTCGAGACCGCGCTGTCTCGCTTCAGATCGATCGACGCACTGGTCAATAATGCGGGCGTCTTATTGAACAAGCCGTTCACAGACTACACACCCGAGGACTTCAAGTCGCTCGTCTCGACCAACGTCGAGGGCTTCCTGTATGTCACTCAACTCTCCATCAAACAAATGCTCGCGCAGAAGATCGGCGGCAGCATCGTCACGATCACGGCGGCCCTTGCTCGCAACCCCATCCGAGGTGTCACGGCGGCGGTGCCGATGATGACCAAGGGCGGTCTTGAAACGATTACCCAGCACCTTGCGATGGAGTATGCGAAAGACGGCATTCGCGTGAACGCCGTCGCGCCGGGCGTTGTCTACACACCACTTCAACGCAAGACTCCGAAGGATGTGATGGAAAGCCGGTCGCCGATGGGTCGGCCTTCGACAGTGAAGGACATCATGGACGCCGTCATGTACCTGACCGATGCCGCGACGGTCACAGGTGACATCCTGTACGTCGATGGCGGCGCTCATTTCGGCTGCTGGTAGTTAATGGAGCTTTCGCTCTGACCACAAACTCAACAAACGCCGAGAACCGTCTCGCCAAGCTCGGCATTCATCTGCCAGATGTGCCGGCGCCTTTTGGCGCATTCGCCGGTCGAACTGGAAGTTATTTTGGAAGTGCAGCCTTGATCCGATCGGCGACGGGGAATGGTCATGAAGGCAAACGACATGTTCTCCTCGACGATGACTTGGCTCGGTTTGGCGGTCGTGCTCGCTCAGTCGAAGGAGTTTCCGATGGCCCAGCATATCTTTTACCACACAGTGGAAGTGGATGGCTTTTCTATTTTCTACCGGAAGCCGGGCCGAAAGACGCACCGACCATTCTGCTGCTTCACGGCCTGCCGTCGTCGTCGCGCATGTTCGAGCCACTACTCATGCGGATGGCAAACCAGTTTCACATGGTTGCTCCCGACTACCCGGGCTTCGGGCACAGCGATGCGCCGACACCAAAGGAGTTCTCATATACCTTCGATAACATCGCCAGAATGATGGATCACTTCACCGAAGCGTTGAACCTGACCAAGTACACCCTTTATATGCAGGATTACGGCGGACCGGTCGGCTTTCGGATGGCACTTGCTCACCCGGATCGCATCGAAGCCCTGATCGTGCAAGATGCCGTCGCCCACAACGAAGGCCTCGGCGCGAACTGGACGACGAGGCGTGCGTTCTGGGCGAACCGCGCCTCACACGAGGCCGCGCTACGGATCAACTTGCTCTCCCTGGACACGACTCGGACGCGTCACGTCGGCAACGATCCGAATCCGGAAAAGTACGACCCCGATCTGTGGACCGACGAATACGCGTTCTTGAACAAGCCAGGCGAGGCCGACATTCAAAGCGATCTGTTCTACGATTATCGGACCAACGTGGACGCCTATCCAAAGTGGCAGGCTTGGATGCGCGAGAAGCAACCTCGGCTTCTCGTCCTCTGGGGAAAATATGATCTGTCTTTCGAGCTGTCGGAACCGGAGGCCTATCGCCGCGACGTGCCGAACGCTGATGTCCACATCCTCGATGCGGGTCATTTCGCGCTCGATACCGCGGCGGATCAGATCGCGCAGCTCGTCCGGGGTTTCGTGAAATAGCGCTGGCAAACGCATCCGAGATCCAATCCAGAGTGGTCGTCATCCACATGCGGGTTGCCACGATCAGGGATCATCTGTCTTGTTTCGGGATGTCAGCTTGCCAGCGCTACTGCGCCGCGATCGCCAGATACACCGTGAGAATGACGCCTGATACGGCCACGCCGAGATTGGCGAACAGCGCCAGGTTGGTCAAACGGCCGGTCGGACGATCTTCCGGCTTCAGCAGTGAAATAACCGAACGGAATGACAGCGTCGAGAGGACGGCAAACACCGCCGAGAGCACCATAAGCCCGAGACCAATCCAGAACGACCCTCCCCGATGCGGTAGCTGTGCTCTTGCCGGATCCATCAGGCGCAGGAACAGCCCGAAGCGTTCAATGACAAAACCGAAGCCCATCATCGCAAGGCAGGTGCGGTTCCAGGCGAGTAGCGTGCGCTCAGCAGCGAGATAGGTACGGGGATCTCCGAGAGACGACATGGATTAGCTCCGGTTATCAATTCCGCACGATCGTACAGAGTGAACGGGAGTAGCGTGCAGAAAAATGAGGGCACGGGACAAGAAACACGGACACTGAATGACCTGTCGATGGAAACAGCAGGCTTATACAAGCGGCGGCACGTTTATTCAATTCCATCGCGACGAACGCGGGCATGATCAGAACATGCGAGTGCGATGTTCCTGGTGCATCCGCCATAGGCGACTAAGTACCCGTTGCTTACCGCCAGTGAGTTTGATGCCCCATAAATTTGACCCAGACTCAGCGACACGCCATTGTCTGCCGCGGAGCAAGCCCGCCCCATAGATCAGTGCCTGGATGAGGAGTTCAAGCAGACGTTTCCGGCCGGCGATCCGCTGCCATTGCGTCATGACCTGATTCCAGGCGCCTTCGGTCCCGGGCTTCCGATACAGATGGATACTGGAGAAGACGAATGAACCAGCATCGACCGTTCGAGTTGGCGGTTCCAGTGGCTGCCATCGATCACCTGATCGGTGCGGAACATGCACCGGTGACAGTCGTCGAGTACGGCGACTTCGAGTGTCCTAATTGCAAGCAGGCGGCGCCCGCGGTCAAGCTGCTGCTGGAACGTTTCGCCGGTCGCGTTCGCGTTGTTTTCCGTCACTTCCCCCTAGAGGAAGTGCACCCGCACGCCTTGCTCGCCGCGCAAGCTGCGGAAGCCGCCGGCGCACAGGGTAAGTTCTGGCCGATGCACGATCTGCTGTTCGACAACCAGCTCCATCTGAAGCCGAATCAACTGCGCAGCTACGCAGAGCGGTTGGAGCTCAACATGGCGCGCTACACGGCCGAAATGGACGACGAGATTTACTTGCAGCGCGTACGTGAGCACATAGAAGGCGGACATCAAAGTGGCGTTCGCGCGACTCCGACCTTCTACGTCAACGGCCTCATCCAAGACGTCTCGTTCGGCCTGCACTCGCTGGCGGAGCGCGTCGAGGCAACCCTGCACAAGACCCACCGCAAGTAGCGGCGCCACGCACAGACAAAGGAGATAAGACGTGGACATCAAGAATGCAAAGGCCCGGCGGATGCAGGCACTCGACACGCCCACACGCCTGACACCCGAGGCCACACGCGATATTTCCGGCGCGCTGAACACCCTGCTCGCCGATATGTTTGCCTTGTATCTGAAGACCAAGAACTTCCACTGGCACGTCTCGGGTCCGCACTTCCGCGACTATCATCTTCTGCTTGACGAACAGAGTGACGAGATCTTCGCCGCTACCGACGCCATCGCCGAACGCGTGCGCAAAGTCGGCGGCACCACCCTGCGGTCGATCGGGCAGATCGGTCGCTTGCAGCGCGTCCTGGACAACGACGCCGACTACGTGACGCCGCTCGACATGTTGGCGGAGCTGCGGGAGGACAACAAACAATTGGCAACGTACATGCAGGAAACCCATAACGTCTGTGACGAGCATGGCGACGTCGCCAGCACCAGTCTGCTCGAAAACTGGATCGACGAAGCAGAGCGGCGCGTATGGTTCCTGTTCGAAGCGAACCGGCAGGGCGAAACCGCTGGCCGTTGAATGCCGTAACCGCTGCGCGAAAGAAAGCTGAAAGAAAACGTGCAAATACAGAGCGCAGCACGAGTAAACCACCCATAAATCCCTGAGTAAAGGGATCCTGGCGACGACGGAGGAGACTTATGGAGCTAGGAAACGCGATCGGCGCCGCGCTGACACGTATTGTCGCCGACGGATTCCTGTTGCGGTTCCAAACCGAAGCGGCACTATGGAATGACAACAAAACACATATGGAAATCGTGGCGCTTCTTGAACGATCGAAAGCGTTGTTGGACCAATTGATTCAAGCAGTAGTGCAGCGCGTCCAGACTCTCGGCGCCACCTCTCCGCATTCACTTAGGCAGCTTCTTGCCCTGTCTTCACTTACCGACAACGGGATAACAGCATCCTGGGATGTCAGCAGTATCGTTTTGGAACGCGGATATCTCACTTTGATTGAAAGCTGTCGCATGGTTACGATGCTGGCACGCGAAAGTCACGACGCAGCCACAGAGTTCCTTATGGCAGCCCGGATCGCGCAGCTTGAAGAATTCACCTGGCGTCTAAGGGATCTCGCTCAACAAGCCTAAACACCTCGAAACGGCCGCCTTGTTGGTAAATGACTAAGCTTCTCGTTATATCGACTGGCTATATCGACAGCGCAAAGCAATTTCAGAACGAGGATTTTCCTATCACTTCGCAGGTCGATGAGAAACGAAGAACCCCACTTCGGCACGGCATTTGCGGCAGATTTTTTCGCACTCGGCAATCACCCTGAAACCTGCGACTATTAGAAATACTCGGCTGGGGTCTGCAGGTGTGAGTGTCAATGTAGAGTGAACCAACGCGGGAGCAGCACCATGATGGAACATGAAGTCTACGCCGATCGCATCGGACAACCGTTTTGGTTCACCATGCTACCGACCATTGCGACGAGCACATTGCGAAAAGCTCAGATTGCGATCAGCAGAGTGAAATACGACGCGCCGAATCTTGGGATTAGCGTCCCGCTTCCTCACGAGGATACTTTCGTCGTCGGTTTACCTCTTCGCGACGTGCCCAGATGGCGGATGTGGCTGGGAAAGCGGCCAATACGCACGGTTCCCGTCATTAGGGGCTGCATCAGCATGGTCAACCTCAATCTCGAGCCAACCGCCCACATGAGAGATCCGGTTGACAGCGTTCTGTTCTACTTACCTCGAATGGCTTTTGACGAAGTTGCAGATGACCGTGGTACGCGGCGAATCGGCGAGCTGTCGTGTTCACCCGGGAGCGCCGTGGATGATCCCGTGATGATGCAATTGGGACTCTGTCTTCTGCCACTGCTGGAAAAGCCCATCCACATCGGCAAGCTCTTCGTGGAATATATCGCCCTGGCGTTAGTGGCTCATGTGGCTGACGTTTATGGCGGAATGGGAGCGCCCGCCAGTACCATACAGGGTGGTCTAGCTCCGTGGCAGGAACGCCGCGCCAAAGAGCTGATGCGCGAGCACATGCACGAGGAAATTTCGCTGGTTCGTCTCGCAAACGAGTGCAAGCTGTCGCTCAGCCATTTCGCGCGAGCTTTCAAACAAAGCACTGGGCAACCGCCCCACCGTTGGTTGCTGCAACAGCGGCTCGATAAAGCCAAGGAACTGCTGCTTAACTCAAGCCTTCCTCTCGCCGACATCGCACTGGCCTGCGGCTTCTCCGAACAAAGCCATTTCACGCGCGTATTCAGCAAAAAGGTGGGGACAACACCGGGGGCATGGCGACGCGCGCTGCGTAAGTGGTGACTGGCCTGGATTGCTTAACCGGCCTCAATAGCATTGCGCTACCTTGGTTGCCATCAGCAAGCATTCCGACAATTGCACGCGCACCAGCAGCTCCCGCGAACGGATTCTTGCCAAAATTTAGCAAGGCTGCTAGCGTCGTTTTATGTCGACGATGAACATTTCCCTGCCTGATGAACTCAAGGCCTTTATCGATCAGCAGATCAAGACCGAGGGCTACGGCAGTTCCAGCGAATATCTGCGCGAGCTGATCCGCCGCGACCGCGACCGCATCCTGTTCCGCGACTACCTGTTGCAGGGCGTGATGGCCAAGCCGGCCGGCAAGATGGATGCGGCCTACTTCGCGACTCTGCGCCAGCGAGCGAAAGGGCGATCAGGCCGACGCCCGGCGTGAAGCAGGCGATCCGTTCGGCACTGGCGGATGCGGATATCGATGCGGCAGTCAGTCTCTACCTGGGCGAATCGGTCCCTGATGCGATCGGTTTCATCGATGAGCTTGAGCGCGCAACCAAACACATCGAAGCCAACCCGGCGACCGGCTCGCCGCGCTATGCGGAGTCACTCAATATTCCGCGACTGCGCTTCTGGCCGTTGCGGCGGTTTCCGTATGCGCTGTTTTACATCGAGCATACCGACCATCTCGACGTGATTCGTTGCGTACACGTGAGCCGGGATATTCCGGCCAGCCTGCAGGAATCGCAGCAGAAATAGCCCCCGAGTCGATAACGGACTTCACAAGTTATGTTTTCCAACAAGACAAAAATCAAACCCATCGCCTCCACGCGGTTTTCGGATTTCATCCGCAATGCATCATCGGCTGAGAAAAACGCGTGTAGTCGAAATAGCTCTGGCCGATGTACTCGGACAAGCGCTTGATGCGTGGCGACTTGCCACCCCGCACTTCCGAATTGATCTTCGAGATATTGAAAATATTGATACGAACATTGCCGAACAGGCTGCCACCGGCGGCGTTGTGCTGCTCGTAGGTATTGCCCGTAATCACGGCAGGTGCGTTGACCGCGAACTCGGCGATCCCTCTGAACACGTATTTCGGCGTATTCGGCGTGAAGTCCGCGATCAGCTTGTTGTAGATGGTCAGGTTGGGAGCGAGGACGAAAAATTGTTGATGCCCTGCGCCAAGTGCAGATAACTGATAAAGGCACCCATCAGCCGCGTCTTGCCAACACCCGTCGCCAGCGCGAAGCACAGCGACGGAAACTTGCGTTCAAAGTCCGTCACCGACGGGAATTCGCTGCGGATCGCCTCCAGCGCCATCGCAACGTCTGCGCCCTTGCGCGGCAGCGCGATTTCAGTAACGCGGTCCAGAACTTCCAGCGACTGGCGCTGCGGCGGACGCAGGCTCAGCCGGCCCGCAATCGCATTGACGTGCCGGTTCATTTCTTGCCCCCTGATTTTCCACCCGGCTTTTTCCGCACCGCGCTTCGCTTGCCGGCTTCGATGGTCTTGAGCTTCTTCGTTGCCGCGTCAAAATCGCGCTCCACCGCCGCGACCTCCTTTGCGCACTGCTGGCGATAGAGATCGAATTGAACCTCGGCATACGCGACGGCCGACTCGTGGCTGATGCGCCCGGCGTGCGTGAGAATCTCGCGCTCACCCAGGCGCAGGAAATCGTCGAGCTTGGCGATCCACTCCGCCATCGCCATCGGGCGCCGGTTCAGTGCCTGCACCTCGGCGAATTCCAGATAAGCGTTGACGATCTTGTTCAGCGCATCCAGCTCTTCGGCGTCCAGATAGTTCTTGGCGACGATGGCATCCGCCTTGCGCGGCCGGCTGGCACTCCAGTTCGTCATACCCATGTTGGGCTTGCCGGCATCGGCCCACGCCTTGACGATCTCCGCCGCAGTGTGGCCGTGCGCCGCCCAATGCATCTTGTTCTGCACCGTCTTGAAGAAACGCTGGCTGGCCTCCGCGCTGGCGTCGTAGTCGATACTGGTGGCGTAGATGTCCAGAACTTTGCGCCAGAACATCCTTTCCGAAGAACGGATGTCGCGGATGCGAGACAGCAGCTCTTCGAAGTAACCATCGTCCGGCCCGCGCTTCAGACGCTCATCGTCTAGCGCGAAACCCTTGACCAGAAACTCCCGCAAGCGCTCGGTCGCCCATTGGCGAAACTGCGTACCACGCGCAGAGCGCACCCGATAGCCGACGGCCAGAATCGCATCGAGGCTGTAGTACTTGAGGCTGCGCTGCACCGAGCGCGCGCCTTCCGCACGAACTTGTAAGTAATCCTTACAAGTTGCCTCCAGCGACAACTCGCCCTCCTGATAAATCGCTTTAAGGTGCAGCGTGATGTTCTGCGGCGTGGTCTGGAACAACTCCGCCATCTGCGCCTGTGTCAGCCAGACCGATCCGCCCTCCAGCCGCACCTCGATCCGCGTACGCGCATCTTCGGTCCGGTACAACAGCAGCTCCGAGTCGTGACCCGGTTTGTCCAGATCCTGGTTCATGCCGGCTCATCCCCAAACAATCCCTGCTGCCCAGCCGCTTCCGCCTTACTCCCTCTCCCCTCGCGGGAGAGGGTCGGGGAGAGGGGGGACTCTACAACGGGCGGCGCTTTCGGCAGATTCTCCACGCGCAGCGAATAATCGTCGTGCCCCCATTCGCAACGCGACAGCACCTGCCGCGGAATCTTCTTCACCGTCAGGTTCGGATAATCGCCGCGCCCACGAAATGCCGTGCACAGCACCAGCAGCGAACGCTCTGGCCCAACCTCGTCGGACAGCTGCTGCAACTGCTCGTGCGACAGGCTCGCCGTGGTCATATAAATAAAGTCGCACTCAATGGAGTAGCCCTGCTGCCAGTACACCGCATCGCTGGGCGCGCAGGTGAAACCCTCCAGCTTGCACAGCGCTTCGTCGATGACAACCAAGTCCCAAGGGGTGTTTGCAACATCGTTGGCCTTGGAACGGGCGAACTGGTATGAGCAGATAACGATGTCATCACCGTCGAACGGCCGGAACTGCCCCTGCCGGATGGCGGCGTTATAAGGCTTGGCTTCCAGAATCCGGCACGGCAGGAAGAATTTCTCGGTCAATTCCTGATGCCATTGCTTGCGCAGGTTGGCGGGCGTGATGACAAGGATGCGACGTTTGCGCTCGGCCCATTTCTGTGACAGCACGAGACCCGCCTCGATAGTCTTGCCTAGACCGACCTCATCGGCCAGCAACGCGCCCTTGGAGAAAGGTGAGTTGAAGGCGAACAGCGCCGCGTCGACCTGGTGTGGGTTGAGGTCCACCTGTGCGCCCGCAACCGCACCCGCCAATCGCTCGAGGCTGTCCGGCGGATGTCGCAGCGTCAGTTCGTGGGCGAAGTACTTGGCTTGGTGATGCGTGAGGTTCATAGCCCGAATCTTTTTTTCTTCCGTGGGCGTTTCTTTCAGTTCGGGAAGTGTTCAATGTGCCGCTGAGGGCAGGCACGCGATGAACAATGTTGGGTGCCCTCTGACATAAAGAAGTGTCAATCGCACGATGAACCCACGTGTAGCACGGGCGTAGCACCACAAAATGGGCCGAGCGCCATCATCACAATCGCGTTCGTAACATCTTGTAACTGCTAATTTTATTGGTGCCGAGAAGAGGAATCGAACCTCCGACCTACTGATTACGAATCAGTTGCTCTACCGACTGAGCTATCTCGGCACGCGCGGGCCGGCATTATAGCCGATGACCGCCGTTCGTCTGCACTCCCACGTGGTGTTGCAATACAATGCGCGAACCGCGGAGAGGTGGCAGAGTGGTCTAATGCGGCGGTCTTGAAAACCGTTGACCCGCAAGGGTCCGGGGGTTCGAATCCCTCCCTCTCCGCCAATCATTTTAAGCAACTGATTGAACCGATAATTCACTGATTTATCTCGGGTTTTCTGTACCTGCTACAACAGAATGCCACAGAGGTCAGCGAATCGATGTCGCGTCGGACGCTTTACATCTTGCGTCGCGGAAACAGTCTGTATTTTCGCCTCTCGGTTCCGCGCGAACTGCGCACTGTGATCGGCAGCCGTGAGGTGATGCGATCACTTCAGACTCAACACACGCACGAAGCGGAACCGCTGGCACTGGAGCTGGCAGCCGCAACTAAACGACTGTTTCACAAACTTCGCACCATGCCCGTTGATCCCAAAAAACTTGCCGCCGTTGTCCGTGAATCCAAGCTGAAAATCAAGGTCTCGGATTTGGAAGAGCAACGCGAAAAAGAAATCGGTAGCCTCAAAGCAAACCATGCCAGCGAAATCAAACGATACCGATCTGCGGCATTGTTGCTCGCCAAGAATCAACGCCTGATCGGCGAGAACGAGGGCATGCGGAAGGCTCTGGCGAGCAAAACGGCGGCACCGCTACCGACCCCTGACCTCGGCGAGGAAAGCTCGCCACCACCGACGCCAGCGACCCGCACAAGGGCTAAGGGCGGCAAGCACAAACTATCCGACGCCCTCGCGCCCTGGAAGCGTCTACGAAAACCATCGCCGGCCACCATCGAAATTTACGAGGCAGAAGCTAGGCGGTTTCAAACCTACCATCCCGGTCTACATATCGCTGGAATCGAGAAACGACACATCCGCGAGTACATCCGGCACCTTCAGGAAGACGCCAAGTTATCCGCGAAATCTGTCGAGAAGGCACACGGCGCAGTTCGCGCTCTGCTGAACATTGCCAAGCACGAGGAATGGATTCGCGGTGATAACCCCGCGTCCGGCGCCATGCTCCCCAGAGACACCAGCCCCGACCAGCGCGGTTTCACTCATGAAGAACTTCAGAAAATCTTCAGCGACCCCGTATTCACTGCTGGCAAGCGTCCTATCGCCGGCAAGGGGGAAGCATCTTTCTGGATACCCGTATTGCTGTTGCTGACCGGCGCACGCCGGGAAGAGATCGCACAGCTCACACCCGGCGACATACAAACCAAAGAAGGAATCGACGTAATTTCCATTAAGCCCACCGATGACGCTGGCAGGGTCAAAAACAAACAGTCCCGCCGCCTCGTCCCGGTCCACGATCAGTTAAAGCTCATCGGCTTCGGGGATTACGTTGCTGAGCGCCAGAAGGCAGTAGACAGGCAGTTATTCCCCGCTTTGAAGCGAAATAGGCGTGGTCAACTAGGCGCGAAGTTCGGCGATTGGTGGAGTCGATATCTCCGCCAAAAAATCGGTATCACCGATGAACTCATTTCACCCGCCCATAGTTTCCGGCATTCCTTCATCACTGAATGTCGGCGGCTGCGCATGCGTACCGACTACGAACGCGCATTGGTAGGACATACCGGGGAGGGTGGTAAAGAGGATGCACACGACCGTTACGGCGAAGTGCCTATAGATACACTCGCGGAAGAGTTGAACAAGATCACGTATCGGAATCTTGACCTGTCCGGTGTAACCCGCAGTGTGGCCTGACGGGCCATAGCATTTGGGAGACTGATATGGTTGTTGAGTACGCGCCACACGTGCCCCGCTGGGGAGTGGAAACTTTGGCAAGGTGCCCTCTGTGTGACAGCCGGGACGCTGCGAGCAGGTACGCTCCTGAGGCGGGAGTCGCGTGGCAGCAATGTCTCCGTTGCGGTGATTACTCGATGACAGGAGCTGTGGCTAGAGACATTGAATCGGCGACAATGGATTCCAAACTTTTACTGTCTTATTGGATTCGAGCGCGGAATCTACGGGGAGAAAAGCCGGCGAAGTTACGCGAGGAAGATGTAATGCAGGCCGCCACCTTGCGCGCGCCAAGCGTAATTGCCAGAGCCGAAGCAATTCTAAGCCAGATGGTGCGGGTACACCCCACTCTAGGAACTTCATTTGACTACGGTGCAACGAATGATTTTCGGGGATGCGGTGGATGTCGAAACGATAGCGAGTTGACTTTCCTAATTAACGCGTTAATAAAAGAAGGCTGGGTGGAGTTTCATCAAAATCGCGTTGGCCACGTAACGGTGACGCCGCAAGGTCATCTCAAAGCCGACGCGTTATTGTATGGCGGCGGGCAAGGTGTAAACGGATTTGTTGCGATGTGGTTTAACCCTTCGATGGATGTTATTTATCGCGATGGCTTCGCAAAGGGAATCGTTGATGCCGGATACGATCCGAAAAGGGTCGATCAAACTGAGCACGTACACAAAATTGACGATGAAATTATCCGTCTAATTCGAGGCGCGCGGTTTGTAGTCGCTGATTACACAGAACATCGGGGCGGAGTCTATTACGAAGCGGGCTTTGCACACGGCCTCGGATTGCCGGTGTTCATGACATGCCGCGAAGATCATTTCAAGGACTTGCATTTTGACATTCGTCAGTACAACTGCATCGGATGGAAAGCCGCAGACGATCTTGCCGTCAGCTTGCGTAATCGCATTGAAGCGGTAATAGGGCGCGGGCCGCAACATGCGTAAAGCGGAATCAGACCGCTACAACAAGCTCTGTTGCCTAGCTCAAGCCCTCCATATTGGCCAGGATGTAAACCGTATGCGTTTCGTCGTCGCTAGTCTTCTGGCGCTTGCCGGCCTATTGCTCTCTGGGTGCGCCACAACACCCACACCTATTGACGCTGCTAAGCAGGCGCCGGCTGATCGCGTTCTAGCTTTCCAAGAAAAGAAGGACAGCGCGACCGCAACTTTAGTGGTTATACGAGACGAGGGGTACTTAGGGGGTGGTTGCTACGCATCGGTTGCGGTCAATGGCACTCTGGCGGCGAGATTGAACACAGGGGAGCTTGCTCGGTTTTATGTCGAGCCTGGAGAGATCATGTTGCGGTCAGGGTGGGACCCGCTCGGCAAAGGACTTTGTGGTCTAAGCCTGAACGAATGGACTCAGCGCGAAACCATCGCTCACGAAAACGAGACGAAGTATTTTCGACTTTCAATCGACCAAAACGGCAAAACGGATATTCAACGCGCCGACCCGATGCCGCCGATCACCGGCCCAGGACCAAGCCACGCACAAATTAAGGGGCGGGCGCGATGAATCCATCAGCATGTCAATGATCATTGAAAACGGACCAAGTGTGATCACGCAAAACTGACCAGGGCTAATTGCTATTCAGCTTCGTTTCTTAAAGCGGTATGAGTCGTTGCCGGTCTCGATGATGTCGCATCGGTGGGT